>Ga0073934_10000054_pt1 | contig 332827 bp, 331 predicted proteins | sample LarsenN4metaG_FD_76834 | JGI IMG/M metagenome (GOLD analysis project Ga0073934, IMG submission 76834) | Hot spring sediment bacterial and archeal communities from British Columbia, Canada, to study Microbial Dark Matter (Phase II) - Larsen... ...
TGCTCGCCAAGGGCATTAAGACCCAAACTGGTGAATGATGAAATAAACAGCATCCATAGATCAGTCAGTTAGAAACCCAAATGCTCGCCAAGGGCATTAAGACTGGATGCAATCTAGCCGATTCTACCCGTAGCATTTTCGTTAGAAACCCAAATGCTCGCCAAGGGCATTAAGACCTAATAACTCGTGTTCGTTGTGGTCGAGGTTAGCCCACGTTAGAAACCCAAATGCTCGCCAAGGGCATTAAGACAAATTTTTTTAATTCCTTCGTGGTAGTGTTGTTCGTTAGAAACCCAAATGCTCGCCAAGGGCATTAAGACTCCCCGTTGCAAAACACTACGTAAACCCCAGCCTCGTTAGAAACCCAAATGCTCGCCAAGGGCATTAAGACTGGCCGGGGACTTGAACCCCGTTACGGTCTTGTTTGCGTTAGAAACCCAAATGCTCGCCAAGGGCATTAAGACCCCAGGGGGTTGTGTCGGGTATCCGCGCCGGGGGCTGGGTTAGAAACCCAAATGCTCGCCAAGGGCATTAAGACTGCTCTTGCCGCTGCCCTTTTCGCCCAGGAACACGGGTTAGAAACCCAAATGCTCGCCAAGGGCATTAAGACGTATTTTGATTGGGGTTCGCTCATAATTCGCTCCAGTGTAGTTAGAAACCCAAATGCTCGCCAAGGGCATTAAGACAGAAGAAAAAGATACAAACCAGATAATCGAAGAAAAAGAGTTAGAAACCCAAATGCTCGCCAAGGGCATTAAGACAAACGCTTGCAGCATTTTATATGCTGCATCTGCCAGAGGTTAGAAACCCAAATGCTCGCCAAGGGCATTAAGACGTATCGTGGTTTCCCAGTATGGGGCGAAATCACAATATGTTAGAAACCCAAATGCTCGCCAAGGGCATTAAGACCTTCAGGTCTTCGTCCGGGCTTTCGAGGTACGGCGCAATCACGTTAGAAACCCAAATGCTCGCCAAGGGCATTAAGACTCATTCTTATAGAGCGGATTCTTCGTTCTCATTTTTGTTAGAAACCCAAATGCTCGCCAAGGGCATTAAGACTGAGAAAAGCGACCCGTTTCTCAATAGTTTCTGCTGCCGTTAGAAACCCAAATGCTCGCCAAGGGCATTAAGACCAAATATTGCGGCGCGGAGTTTTCCCCCATTCGCCGCGTTAGAAACCCAAATGCTCGCCAAGGGCATTAAGACCAACCTTATCGCCAGGTTGTCAACCAGCATCAACCCGACGTTAGAAACCCAAATGCTCGCCAAGGGCATTAAGACTTCCAAAAACAGCCGTGAGATTTTGCCGACTCGAAGTCGGTTAGAAACCCAAATGCTCGCCAAGGGCATTAAGACCCACCTCCAGCCCGAACTCGCCCATCGCGCCGCTCAGTTAGAAACCCAAATGCTCGCCAAGGGCATTAAGACCCGATTTGTACGGTTTGAAAAATGGTTGCTTTTTCTGTTAGAAACCCAAATGCTCGCCAAGGGCATTAAGACGAAAAGGCTTTACAGTTTGTTTCAAAGCTTCGGTTAGAAACCCAAATGCTCGCCAAGGGCATTAAGACGATTTGCGTGTTTTCTAAAGGTATGCCATCCCCGTTGCGTTAGAAACCCAAATGCTCGCCAAGGGCATTAAGACCTAAACGAACATTGTCGTCGCAGTCGTTTTGGTTAGAAACCCAAATGCTCGCCAAGGGCATTAAGACGCAACATTCTGATAATAATCATCAAGGACATGATGAATGTTAGAAACCCAAATGCTCGCCAAGGGCATTAAGACTGCTAGGGCTTGACGAACTGCCTGGCAAACTGCCAGGCGTTAGAAACCCAAATGCTCGCCAGGTGCATTAAGACGGGGGTAGACCAGTCTTGGGGGAACAAAAGAGACATCGGTTAGAAACCAAAATGCCCGCCAGGGGCGGGGGATTTTGATGTTGAGATTGCAGATTTTGAGATGGAAACGCGCAATCGAATTATCCATCTTTAATCTTAATCTTCAATCCACAATCTTCAACTGAAAGTCACGGCAATCAAAAAATGCTCTTGCGGGGAACAGGTTAAGTCAGTTGCGCAGCCAGTTCCTGGGCGGCGTTCACCGGCTGTTTGCAGATGAAATCACGGCAGACGTAGGCGGTGGGCTGGCTGTTGAGGAGCGGGCGGTCTTGCAGCAGGGCCGGCGAACCCTGCGGCGGGGGAAACGTGGAAATGGCGGCCACCTGGCGCGGGCGGTATTCACGCCACAGCGTTTGAACCAATTCTTGCGGGTTGGCGCCCAAAATGGCGACTTCGTTCACCGGGCCGAGGGCGAAATCGGCGGCGTTCAGCCAGTTGGCAAAAGCGGTTGGGTAACGGACGACCGTCTCCAGCAGGGGGGCCAGCATCTCTTCGGCAGTTTTACGAAAGTTGGGGCGGTCGCCATAGGCGGCCAGGCGCAGCAGGGCCTGAGCGGCCAGAGAGTTCCCGCAGGGGGTGGCGTTATCTTGTATATCTTTGGGGCGAATGAGCAGCGATTCGTGGTCATCGCGGGTGTCAAAAAAGCCGCCGGAGGGGTCGGCGTAATGGGCGGTCATGTCATCGGCCAGCGCCAGGGCGGCAGCGTACCATTGGGGCTGGGGGTCCGATTGATATAACGAAAGCAGGGCCAGCGCGAGGGCGGCGTAGTCTTCGAGATAGGCATTGTGCCGGGCCTGTCCATCGCGCCAGGAGCGCAGTAACTTTCCATCCACCACCAGGTTTTGGAGCAGGAAATCGGCATTGCGCCGGGCAGCCTGGAGGTAGTCTTCTCGCTGCAGGCAGCGCGCGGCTTCAGCAAAGGCCTGGAGCATGAGAGCGTTCCAGGCGGCGAGAATTTTGTCATCGGTGGCCGGGCGGACGCGGGCGGCGCGGGCGGCGAGCAGGCGGGCGTGGCAGGCGCTCAATTTTTCGGTCAGGGCGGGTTCGGGCAGGTGAAAGCGGGCGGCCAGGGTGGAGTCATCGAGGGCGCGCTGAAGGACGGTTTTGCCCTCCCAGTTTCCGGCGGGAGTGATTCCGTAGGCGGTTTTGAAGAAGTCGAAGTCCGCGCCCAGGGCAGATTGGAGTTCATCGTATTCCCAAACGTAGAATTTGCCCTCTTCGCCCTCCGAATCGGCATCGAGACTGCTGTAGAAGCCGCCCAGCGGGTGGGTCAGCTCGCGCAGGACGAAATCGAGGGTTTCTTCGCACGTCTGGCGGAATCTGGCTTCGCGGGTGAGCAGATAGCCATGAAGGTAGGCCAGCGCCAGTTGAGCGTTATCGTAGAGCATTTTCTCGTAATAGTTCTCGCAATTCAACAAAAAATCACGTGGTTTTTTCTGCCCGTTTTGCCCTTGGCGTGATGCCTCAGTTTGGCTCTAGTCAAGTGGGTTGGCCGCAGCACTGGACAATTGCGCAGCCAACTCCTTAGGATCGTTGACCGGTTGTTTGCATATAAAATTCTGGCAGACATATGCTGTGGGAATATTCTCCTTCAATGGCCGGTCATTTAACAGTGCAGGAGCGTGCTTATCGGGTGGATAATCTGAGATAGCTGCGACTAAGCGGGGCCGATATTCGCTCCATAAAATATCAACGAGCGAATGGTTGGGTTTCCCAACGATGGCAACCTCTCTGGTTGGGCCTAATGCGAAATCTGCCGCAAACAACCATTTTGCAAAAGCAGTGGGATATTGAACTGATGTTTCGAGCATGGGGATAAGCATATCCTCGGCAAGTTTACGCCATTCGGGTCGGTCGCCGTAGGCAGCGATTTGAAGCAGGGCGTTGGCGGCGAGAGCATTTCCCGATGGTGTAGCGTTATCTTGAATATCTTTGGGCCGAAGAAGCAAATTTTCGTGATCGTCCCTGGTATCGAAAAAACCGCCTTCTGGGTCACTGTAGTGCGCCACCATTTCATCTGCAAGTTTCAGCGCTTGTTGATACCAGTAAGGATTAGGGTCGGATTGATAAAGCGATAAAAGGGCAAGAACCAATCCAGCATAATCTTCAAGATAAGCGTTGTATTTGGCGTTTCCAGCGCGCCAGGAACGTAAAAGCCGACCATCATTGAAAAGGTTATTGAGCAGGAAATGAGCATTCCGAATGGCTGTATCGAGAAAATCCTGCCGCTTTAGATAACGCCCTGCTTCAGCAAAGGCTGTCAGTGCAAGAGAATTCCAAGCCACCAGAACTTTATCATCCGTCCCGGGGCGAACACGCTGACTTCTTGCTGTGAGCAAAAGGCTGTGACATTTTGCTAACTTTGAGAGAGTCTCCTCCAAACTGATTTTGAACCGGGCTGACAAAGTAGCATCATCCATTGCTCGCTGAAGGATGATTTTCCCTTCCCAATTGCCGTTGATAGTCAGACCATAGGCTGTCTTGAAAAATTCGAAATCACCACCAATGATTTGCTTTATCGCATCGTATTGCCAGACGTAAAACTTTCCTTCTTCTCCTTCCGAATCTGCATCCAGACTGCTGTAGAACCCACCACTTGGATTGGTCATTTCACGCTGGATAAAGGTTAGCGTTTCTTCAGTGACTCGGCGGAATTGTTCATCGTTCGTAATCATATAAGCATGAAGGTAAGCTAAAGATAGCAGACCTACATCGCTTAAAATTTTTTCAAAATGTGGAGTTTTCCAATTGTTATCGACACTGTAGCGTGCAAAACCACCGCCTACAACATCGTACATTCCACCCTTTGCCATCGCACGCAGCACATGAATTGCAGTTTTGAGATAGTTTTGGCGATCGCTTGGGCTTGAATCAGATTCAGATGCTATTGCTCGATTGAGTAGGAATTCAATGGTCATTGGTTGGGGAAACTTGGGAGCAGCTCCCCATCCACCAAAGCCCCAGTCATAGGAGTTGTAAAGATGGCTTGCGGCATTATCCAATAATCTGTGCGTCAAAGGAAAGGATGCCTTACCACTTGTTCGACCTGCGTTTCGAAGGTGCTCAGTAACTTGATTACCAACACGAGAAATCTCATCTCGTTCGTTTTTCCAAGCTTTGGCAATTCCTGTCAGCAAGTCGCGGAAGGACGGCATATTGTAGCGCGGCGTGGGCGGGAAATAAGTACCCGCATAGAATGGACGCAAATCAGGTGTTAGAAAAACGGACATCGGCCAGCCGCCCGAACCGGTCATGGCCATAGTGGCAGACATATAGATGCTGTCTAAATCGGGACGCTCTTCTCGATCCACCTTGATGTTTATGAAGTGTTCATTCATTATTGATGCAATGGCAGGATCTTCGAAGGACTCGTGTGCCATGACATGGCACCAGTGACAGGCAGCATAACCAATGGACAGGAAAATCGGCTTATCCTCGGCGCGAGCGCGGGACAAGGCTTCTTCGCCCCAAGGGTGCCAATTTACGGGATTATTCGCATGTTGAAGTAAATATGGGGAGTTTTCGTTTGCAAGTTGATTGGTCATGATATACCTATACAATAATGTCATTCTCTAAAATTATATCGCACAAGACAATCCCGATGGTTTTTATATGTTCCTTTTCAATTACCGGCGGTCATTTAGTATCGACAAATATGTTGAGCGATCTCCTTGCTCTTGTAAGCAAGGAGATTTTTTATATCCCAATAAGTTTTTAACCAAGACCATCTTTTGAGTTAGATTGTCATAGAAGCTTTCATCCTTGATGGCGGTTACCACCTGGCAGTTAGGATTGGCATCATTGATTGACCCGTTGACCATCCTGATCATGGCAATATCTTTCGTGCTTTTACTGAAATTCAAAGTTAATGCCACGTGGTTAATTGTGTTGGGGGCAGTGTGTAGCGCATCAAGACTATGGTTCTAACCCCTTTTGTTTTACATCCACCAGACAGTTTCAACATCCTTATGCCATTTCTGTCGAATTTTTCAGCTTTTTCCGTTCCCGATAAAGAACTACCAGCATAACCACAATACCCACAACATTCATTGCCAGCCCAACGAGCATGAAGGGACGCTGGTAACGGGTGAGAAAACTGGCGGCGGCGCTGAGACCCAGAACAGGCAATACATCAGTGACATGATGAATACAGCAGGCCACCATTGCTGTAGCTGAGGTTGTTCCGCTGGTTCCCATGAGTACGCCGCCATGCCCGGTGGTTGCCACCGGGACAAACAATCTGAACCGCAGGATAGTGTAGAGCGCTGCCTGAATGCCAAAGCCGATGATGATGGGCAGGATATACCACCGGTCACGGGAAAACTGTCCGGCTGCATAATCCCACCCTTGAGCCCAAGTGAGAATACCAACATAAAAAGCGGCGATAAAAGCCGCGCCGAGCAGGAATGAGCCAAGAGGTAGCAAAATGCGGTTGGGGGACATGATTTCTCCTTTTCAGGAATGGTAACTGGCACATAGGTAATTGTCATGCGCCATGTTGCGCAGGTAAAAACAGGCATAAATGCCTATAAAAATTTGTTCTTTCTTTAAGTTTCCTTTATGTAGCCATGTTAGGATAGAGACAGTTCAAGGAGAATTGTATGTGTGGTAGAAATCTTGGCAATTTACTCGTTCCTGCGCTGGCTGGCATGTTGGTGGCGGAACGCCTGGCTCCACCCCAGCCAGTGCGGCAAACAGTTCAACAACCGGTTTGCCCTCAATGCAAAACAGCCGTATCAGCCGACTTTGACTGGTGTCCGCAATGCGGGCAGGCGCTACGCGTTCAGACCAACCCACAGCCCTGTGCTTATTGCGGGCGGACGATGGCGGCGGGTGGCCAATACTGCCCATCCTGTGGCGCCCCGGCTGGAAAACGATAATTTTCAGGAGATTAACGATGAAAGAGAAAGATTTATTTTGCGGCATGGATGTGGATACCGAAACTGCCCCTGCCCAATATAAATACCAGGGCAAGACCTACTACTTTTGCGATTTCGCCTGCAAACAGATGTTCATCCTTGACCCGGAAAAGTACATCCAGATTGAAGAAGGAAAGCATAGCAATGAGCGGATTTAATATGAACCCCAATCACAAACCGGGCAATCCAGTTTCCGTTGACCCGGTCTGCGGGATGAAAGTGGATGCCAACCAGCCGCCTGCCCGCTGGGTTTACCAGGGCAAGGAATATCATTTTTGCTCGGAGGTTTGTCGTCATTTGTTCCAGCGCGAACCTGAAAAATATATCCTGGCAGCAAAAACATCAGCCTGAACCCATTTGACTGCGCCTTATTTTCCTGACCATTTTTGTAGTGGTTCGATCTATTGTGATAATGGAATCTTTTTCCTGGGTCAAAATTCTCAAAAACGAAATCATCGTGGATGGTTTTGTCGCGCTCCTGTGGACAATCTTTGCGGGACTGCCACTCTTTACCCTTCATATGATTATCCTCGACTATGAACATTACCAGCATGGCATGAGCCTGCAATTCTCACTGGCAATGTCGCTCAGCAATATGATTCCCTACCATCCCGTGAGTATCGCGCTTTGGTTGGTAGCGGCTTTTGTCACCGCTTTCTCGGTGCGGCGCGCATTTCGGAAACAACAAGAGTTTGGCCGCATGAAAAAGATGGCCGAACGCTCTCACAATGAAGCCCAAACGGATGGGCTGACAGGTGTTCTCAACCGGAGAGCCTTCGACCATCTACTGGAAACCAGTCTGGATAAAGCCAGGTGTAATCAGCAAACCCTCACGCTTGTCATGCTTGATTTGGATGGCTTCAAACTACTCAATGACCAACACGGACATATTATGGGAGACAACGTCTTGCGTGAGGTAGCCGCGAACTTGATGCGCCTGGTGCGTACCCAGGATGCAGTTGCGCGTTATGGTGGGGATGAATTTGCCATTATTTGTCCGGGCATGAATAGCGAAAACGCCCAGACTTTTTCCAAGCGTTTACAAACTATTTCCTTGCCCTACGGCCTTTCTCTTAGTGCTGGTACGGCTACTTTTCCCCTTGATGCTCAAGATACCTTGGGGATGATAAAAGTTGCTGATGACAGTATGTATGCCCAGAAAACATATCATCACGCCCAAAGAACAGCATAAATTTTGTAGGCAAAATGGCCTATACTCCATCGAGCCATTTGGCGGTTTCTTTACCAGGCGGGAATACATACAATCAGGCATGAGGTGACTTGTGCCCAAAAATTTTCACCAGATTCCACCCCACCAGCGCGCCGACCTGCCTGGAATTGCCTATATCCTGGCATTCCTGATTGGCGTGCTTTTGTTTTTATTTTTTGGAGAGAAATACTTTCATGCCAGGCCCGATCCGTTTTGGATTGCTCTGCTGATGGGATTATCCGTGTCCGCGACTGTGTTTTGGGTGTGGAGCGCAACCCATAAGGAGGATGACAACAATGACTGAACCAAAAACGCCCGACTTTCAAACTGCCTGCGGTGGAAAAATCAAAGACCCGGCCAAATACCCCAGTGCCGAATATCGCGGCGAGCGGGTTTATTTCTGCACGAAGGCCTGTCTGCGCGTTTTTGAGCAAAACCCCGATGCTTTTATGGCCGGCGAGGTTGAACATCCGCTTGATGATGAGTAACCCAATGCCCTGCCCGACAGGGCATTTTCTTTATTCGATCTTGTTTATGGCTTTATCGGTGCTTTACATTGGCCTGCTATACTCAAATTATTCAATTATCAAAGGAAAATTTCGCTATGATGGGCTTTGGATTATTGTTCATGCTCGCGGTGGCAGGCAAACCTGGTAACAACAATGGCAAGTAAATCTCTCTCACGCCGGGATTTTCTCAAACTGGCCGGATTGGGTGCGGGGGCGACCGTACTCGGTGCTTGTGGAATAATTCCCACATCCCCTTCCGCCCCCGCAGCCGGTGTCGCCGTTTCAACGCCGGGAGTGACACCTACGCCGGCCTCCCCCGCCCTGGCCGTTGACCTGACCGCCGCGCGCGCCACCGTCCCGATACTTTCAGGGGCAGAAACGCCAGTTTGGCGGTACCAGGCAGTGGTGCGGGAAGGGGCGGCGGAAGCGCTTCAGATGTTGGAAAATTCCTACCTCGGCCCCATTTTCCGGGTCAAACGCGGCCAGCGTATTCAGGTCAAACTCAAAAACGAATTGCCTGACCCAACCATCATCCACTGGCACGGGCTGCGCATCCCGGAAGCGATGGATGGACACCCACGCTATGCGATTGCCCCCGGCACATCCTTTGATTACGATTTTACGGTGCGTAACCGCGCCGGGACTTACTGGTTTCACCCGCACCCACATCAATTGACCGGCGCGCAAGCCTATTTTGGGCTGGCCGGGCTGTTTATTGTCAGCGATGACGAGGAAGCCGCGCTGGGGCTGCCCTCCGGTGAATATGATCTGCCACTGGTCATTCAAGACCGGCTGTTTGACTCCACCAATCGCCTGGTCTATATGAACAACATGATGGACCAGATGACCGGCTTTGTGGGCGATACGATTCTGGTAAATGGAACACCAAACGCTGTTTTGGATGTGAAAGCCAGCGCCTACCGATTGCGCCTGTTGAATGGTTCAAACTCCCGCATCTACAAACTTGCCTGGGAGGATGGTTCACCCTTGAACATCATCGGTACAGATGGCGGTCTGCTCGAAGCCCCGGTCACACGCGATTACCTGATGCTGGCTCCCGGCGAACGGGCAGAATTGTGGGTGGATTTCAGCACGCTCAAAAGCGCCAAACTGGTCAGTCTGGGCTTCGATGCCGGCACATCTGGTGGCATGGGCGGCATGATGGGCGGTGGTTCCAGCCTGCCCAACGGCGCGCCGCTGGAGATTGCTGAATTTCGCGTTGGTGCGGCTGGCGCGAAAGTATCCCCACTTCCACAGCGGCTCTCGACAATTGTTCGCCACAACGAGCAGGATGCGGTCAACCGCAACAACCCGCGTTCGTTTACCCTGGCGATGCAGGGCATGGTTCATACCATCAATGGCCGCGTCTTTGAAATGGATGCCGTTGCCGATGATGAAATTGTGCGCCTGGGAGATTTGGAAATCTGGGAATTTATCAACAACGAAGGCAGCAGCGGTGGGATGGGCATGGGCGGCATGATGAACATGCAAATGCCACACCCGATGCACATGCACGGCGTCCAGTTCCAGGTGCTTGAACGGCAGGTGGATGGCAACTTCCAGGGACAGTATGACCAGGTCAGCGCCGGGTTTTTGGACGAAGGCTGGAAAGATACCGTGCTGGTGATGCCCGGCGAACGAGTGCGGGTGTTGGTGCGCTTCGAGGATTTTACAGGCACCTACCTGTATCATTGCCACAACCTCGAACACGAGGATGCCGGTATGATGAGAAATTATCGAGTGGATGGATAAAAGAACAGGCTTCGGGGTTGCTACCGAAGCCTGTTCTTTTTATTTTCGCACCACAATCCTTTTGAACATGCCTCCCATCCCCAGGTCTTGCACGTTTTCAATGCGCAATCCGGCTTTCTGAATATTTTCCAGAGTGCGGCGGTTGATGTTCGCTCCCATCAGTCGCACAACCAGCGGATTGACCAAATCCATCACCTTGCCTGCGAATTCATTGGGCAGGCGCATGTGTTCCAGCAGCAGGATTTTCCCCTCCGGTTTCAAGACCCGCTTCAATTCCTGCAATCCCAGAATCGGGTCGGGAACCGAGCAAAAGACAAAAGTTGCCACAATCGTATCGAAGTGTGCATCCGGGAATTCCAAAGCCTGGACATCGCCAATTTTTAGGGCAGGATTCAGGTGTAGTTTCCCGGCCCGCTGGCGGGCGCGCGCCAACATGCCGGGAGTCAGGTCAATGGCGATCATCTGAATACCCAAGGGGTAATATGGCATATTCTTGCCAGTGCCCACGCCCACTTCCAGGATTTGAACACCTTCGACAAGTTCCCACAATTGCGTTCGCCAGGGATCGTAGCGTCTCTCCATCAAGCCTTCCATCAGATCATAGAATGCAGAGAGGCGTTGGTAACGGGAGCGGGTGAGGTTTGTTGCGTTGTGATCGATTTCCAATTGCATCATTTCTCCACTACTTTGACATGCGTCCCGCCAGGGACGGAAACGGTCAGGTCGCCAGGGCCATAGGCGACAACTGGCTGGCTCCAGCGAAAGATCCACTTGGCATCCTCGGGGGAGCAATTGACACAGCCACGTGAGGAAGGTTCGCCGTAATTGTTGTGCCAGTAAGTCGAATGAATGGCGACACCGCTGCCCATGAATAGGGATGTCCAGCCAACTGCGGGAAGGTCCCAGCCGTCCAACGCCCCGCCGCCGCTCAAATCCAGGGCAAACAATTTGCGCCAGATGGGAAATTCACCGATGGGCGTGCTCCAGGCATCCACGCGGTTGCCCCAGGCGTCGAACAATGCGCCGGTGGAAACCCGGGCAAAATACACTTCGGTATTGTCTTCGTAACAGGAAAGGGTCTGGTAAGCAATGCTCACCCGGATGCTTTTGTTTTCCACTTCCGGGTGAATGGGGCCGACTTCATCTGCGGTCAGCGGGCGGAACGCTTCAGCCGGCGCCCAGAAAACATCGCCGTAACTGCCGTAGCGGTCTTGAACCCGATACCAGGTTTGCCCGGCCTCGGTTTTGATTTGGTCTGCCCAGACGATCTGACTGTAGTAATAGCGCAAAGGTTGGCCCAGGGTTGCCCTGTTTTTGAAGCGAGGCGAGCGTGCAGGCGGGTTCTCTTGAACCAGGTCAACATAAGGGATGGTCACTTCGAGCCACATACCACCTGCACCGGCAATTGGAAAAGCGATCGCGGGTTGGTTGGGAAGGTTGCGCACCGGCTGGAGTTCGGACGACCAGAGATAGCCCTCGCCTGTATCCACCCAACGCTGATTGATGCGCCCAGGTTTGGGGCCGACAACCTCCCGCAACACTGGGACGATGGTGTCCTCGTAAACCTTGCGCAGGGTGGCGCTATTTTCATCCGGGGCGGTCTTGATTTCCATCTGGGTGGTGGCGACCCGGCCCAGGCGTTCAGCCTTTGGGAAATCTGCCAATGGAGATAGATCCAGGAACGGGCGAAATGTCATCCCGGCCAGACCCGCCGTTGAAAGTTTCAGGAAATCGCGGCGGGAGAGGCGCTTATTTTGCATCACTGACATCATGGTGCTGATGTTCAGGGGCGCTCTGCGGTTGGTGGTCATGACCGCCCATGAACTTCATCATCAAAATATGGGAAAGCGGGCAGATCAGCAGCATCGCGCCATAAAACACCGAACTTACTGGAATTTTGAAGACTGAGACCGCGACAAACCCTGCAATCGGGATCAGGCAGCAGGCCAGCATAATGAGCATGTGTTTTTTGGACATAATATTCCCTTTTTTATACTTCGCGTTGATGAGGCGGCAGCTGGATGAACAGGCTGCCGTTTTCGATTTTGGTGGTGAACTCATCCAGGGAACGCGGCGGCGGACCGCTGATCACCTCCCCTGTCAGGGCAAAGTGTCCATCATGACAGGGGCTGACATAATGCGCAGAATTGGGATGCCACGTCACCCGGCAGCCCAGATGAGTGCAAATATTGGAAAACACCCGCACCGCCTGCTCATCCTGGCGAACGACAAAGATGCCGTAATTCAGGGCCGTGCGTTCCCAGCCATTGACGCTGGTCAGGGTAAAGTCGAAAAAAGAGGGCGTTGCGCCAACCGGGTAGTTTTCCAACGGCCCAAGGGCAATCCACCCGGTGGCATCGTTTTTGCGCAGCGCCGGGGAAAACAGGTAGCCAATCAGCGGGATGGTTGTTGCCAGGCCGACGAATCCGCCAATGGCGGCTGTGGCAGCCTTGATAAAGTCGCGGCGGGAGAGAGGATGATTACCAGCCATGCCGGCCTCCTGATGGACAAGGAGAGGTTATCTCACGTTCAAATCCCAGGTGAAGGTGCGGGTGGCGTTGTCGATACCTGTAATGGTGAGCGTCAATTGCTTTGCGCCATCCAAAACAGATTTTCCATCCTGGCTCGTTGGAAAGGAAAGTGTGCCACTGACGTGATGGCCGCCTCGAGGGGCATCCCACAGGGATGGTTGGATGGAAATACCTGTATCGGTTGTCAGCGTGGATAAGGTCGCCAAATCCATATCAAGCTCTACAGAATGGGTCTCCATCGAAATGTCAAATTTCAAGGAATCACCTGGTTGCTCCAGATCGTATGGCGTGGCGCTTACCGTTACCGCGCCCTGGTTATCAATCTGGGTCATTTTGATTTTGACGATCTCCGTTGCCGAATCAGTTTGCGATGACGAGCAGGCTGCCAGCAGAATGGATACCAATAAAAACAGAAAGGGAACAAAGCGTTTCATAAGATTCTCCAGGTTTGAAATATTTACTTCATCATATTCCTGTTCACATGCTTTGCCATCCGCCATGCTGCTTGATAGGATGTGGGCCATTTTGCTTATTTCGTGTGCATATTGGGATGAAACACAGGTATAGGCAAAAATGCCTATATGGGAATAGGGGATATGGCGGTTTCAGCGAATCCAGTGGGAGGGTATCCTTGGGACAGTATTTCCATACGGATTGGAGTTTGCCCCATGACCACGACCAGCCATTTTGTGACCCTGAATAAACCCTGCGATGAAGCGGCCGCCTGGGCGACGCGTGCCCTGGAACAGCACGGCCTGCAATCGCTCAGGACTTTTGACCTGCACGCAGCTCGTATAGGACACGCGGATTGCCCCTGCCCGCATCACGGCACGGAACAATGCAATTGTCAGATGGTGGTGTTGCTGGTTTACCAGGACGGTCAGCCGCCTGCCACACTGGTGCTGCACGGCAGTGATGAGACAAGTTGGTTCTACCTGGTCAATACCCCGCACCAGCCCATCGGGCAATCATTGGAACAAATCATTGAGGAGGTGTTGACCATTTCCGTCAACACCGCTGCATAACTTCTATAAATTAAATATTGAGACCCACACCCAATCCATAGATAGAGAGGCTATTTGATGAAGAAATTTGTATTTTTATCGGTTGTCCTGGCTTTGACCCTGGCAGCCTGCTCGCCGGCTGCAAACACGAACATGATGCAAACCCCATCCGGGAATGGTTCTGTACCAATGAACAATCAAGGAAGCAGTAGTGGAATGATGAATGTCACCGCCACCCCAGGCGCAATGATGTCCACCAACCCGGCAGCGGCGCACATGATGGAACCGATCACTGCGCCGAATGTGGGCGCGCCGAGCGCCGACCAGGGCGGGCAACCCCTGGATTTTCGGCTGGAGAACGGCGTCAAGGTGTTTGAAATCACCGCCCAGGCCGTGAAATGGAAGCTGACGGATGGCGTCGAAGCCATCGCCTACACTTATAACGGAACCGTTCCCGGCCCGATGATTCGCGTCACCGAGGGCGACCGGGTGCGGGTCATCGTCAAGAATGAATTGCCTGCCCCTACCACCATCCACTGGCACGGTGTCGAAGTCCCCAATGCGATGGATGGCGTGCCGGGCGTGACCCAGGAACCCATTCAGCCGGGCGAAACATTTACCTATGAATTTACGGCCAAACCCGCCGGGACGTTTATGTATCACTCCCACTACGATGGCGATATCCAGGTTGGCGCCGGACTGTACGCGCCGTTCATCATTGACCCCAAGGAACCGGAAGCCAACCCGCCTGCTGTCGATAAAACCCTGATGATTTCAGAATGGCGGATCAGCGATGGACGAACCTATGCGGCCATGCCGATGAGCGGCTCGGAACCGAACTATTTCACCATCAACGGCAAGGCTTTCCCATCCACCGAGACGATCACTGTCAAAAAAGGGGATGTGGTGCGCCTGCGCCTGATTGGGATTGGACAATTCATCCACCCCATGCACCTGCATGGTTTCTCGTTCAAGATTGTCGCCACCGATGGGCATCCTGTCCCCGAAGCCGCGCAGTTGACCAAAGACACCCTCAGCATTGCACCCGGCGAACGCTACGATATTGAATTTGTTGCCAGCGAACCCGGCCAGTGGATGCTGCACTGCCACATCCTGCACCACACTACCAATGATAACGTCGAGCCAGGCGGCTTGATGATGGTCATCAACGTGACCGAATAACCCCAACCCCAAGGAGAAATGTTTTCATGAAAAAAATGTACCTGCCCATCCTGTTCGTTGTGCTCGCGCTTGTGCTGGCCGCCTGTGGCGGAAACGCTGCCCCGGCTACCCAGCAGGCTGCTCCCAAAACCACCGTTAAGATAGAAACCAACCCCAACCCCGCCAAAACGGGTGATGTTGAACTGAACTTCACCATCAGCGACCAGAGTGGCGCGCCTATCGAAGGCGCTACCGTCAACGTCACCGCCAACCACCCGACGATGAGCGGCATGGGCATGAGCGGTGCAGCCACTGAACAGGGCGGCGGCAAATATGCCATCAAAGCCAGCTTCAGTGACAGCGGAACCTGGAAAATCATGGTGGAAATCAGCAAAGGCGAATTGAGCGACAAACAGGAATTTGACCTGGAAGTCAAGTAATTTGAACGGGGACAGTGGAAACTCCACTGTCCCCGTCAATGGAGTTGTAGATGAAAACATCATCGAAGCGTGAACAGCACCGCATCCGCCAACAGCAGCAATCCAGACGGAATTATCTGATTGGCGGCGCCGTTGCAATCCTGGTTTTGGGTATCCTGGGATTTGTCCTCTGGCAGGCTGCCAAGCCGGCTGCGGGCCAGGTGGTGACCATCCCTGCTGGCTACCAGACTCATGTGGATATCGGGACAACCCTGACTTATCCATCCAACCCACCGGCAGGCGGGCTGCACTACGCTGAAGAATTTGAAGCGGGATTTTATGATGAAGAAACCATCCCCAACCGCCCCGGAGCCCCGGAAGGCTACCTGGTACACAACCTGGAGCACGGGTATGTCATCTTTTGGTACAACTGTTCCAACCTGGACGCAAATGCCTGCTCAGATCTCAAAGCAAACATCAAATCGGTCATGGATGCCAGGAATAACTTCAAACTGATTGCATTTCCCTGGAAATCCATCGATGGCCCGCTTGCCATGACTTCCTGGGGGCGCATCCAGAACTTTGACCAGTTTGATGCAGGCCAGGTAAAAGCTTTCATCGACAATAACCTGAACCGATCTCCCGAACCGGATGCGCCTTAACCTATGAAACAGCCTTTTCGCCTGCCACGCTGGTTTATCCTGTTCGCCCTGCTCGCCGGGCTGTATGTTGTGCTGCCATTCCTGGCCCCGGCATTCATGGCGGTTGGTTGGAGCGGCGCGGGAAAGGCGATATACTTTGTTTACTCGTTCCTGTGTCACCAATTGCCGGAACGCTCCTACTTCCTGTTCGGGCCAAAGGTGACTTACTCGCTGTCCGAAATCCAGGCGGCCTGGCAGAATACCACCAATCCGCTGGTGTTGCGCCAGTTTATCGGTAGCCCGGTGATGGGTTGGAAGGTGGCCTGGTCAGACCGGATGGTGTCGATGTTCACCAGCATCTGGGTTTTTGGCCTGCTCTGGTACCCGTTTCGTCGCCGTTTGCCCAAACTGCCCATCTGGGGCTTGTTCCTGTTCCTGCTCCCGATGGCGCTGGATGGAACATCCCACTTCATCAGCGATTTCTGGGGCATCGGGCAGGGCTTCCGTGACACGAACCTGTGGCTGGCTGCCCTGACCGGGCATTTTTTCCCGCCGACCTTTTACGCGGGCGATGCCTGGGGTTCGTTCAACTCCCTTATGCGCTTGCTGACCGGCATTTTGTTCGGGCTGGGCATCGTCTGGTTTGCCTTCCCTTACATCGATGAATCTTTTTCAGAATAGGAACCGCAAAAAATGACCTCCATTCGCGTTCTGATTGCCGATGACCATAAAATCGTGCGCTCCGGCATCCGCGCCATCCTCGAACAAGCCGGGGATATTGAAGTGGTTGCCGAAGCCGAAGACGGCGAAGAAGCCAAAACGCTGATCCAACAGCACATGCCGGATGTCGCGGTGCTGGACATCCAGATGCCCAAAGCCAGCGGCATTGAAGTCATCCGCTGGGTGCGCGCCAACCTGCACGGCGTCGGCCTGCTAACCCTGACCGCCTACGATGATACCCCCTACGTGATGGGTGTGCTCCAGGCAGGCGCGAATGGCTACATTCTCAAAACCGCCTCGCCGGAAGACTTGATCCAGGCCGTGCATGATGTTTTTGCCGGGAAGTCCGCCCTGGATGCGAGCATCACCCAAAAGGTGATGGCGCATGTTTTTGAGCAAAAAGCGCCCACCACCTACGAAGAACTCACCGAACGTGAAATGGATGTGCTGCGATTGGCGGCCAAAGGCTATACCAACAAGGCCATCGCCGTCCAACTCAACATCAGCGACCGCACCGTGCAGGGACACCTGGCCCATATTTTCGACAAACTCCAGGCGGGCAGCCGCACCGAAGCCGTTATGCGGGCAGTCTCGCTGGGCTGGGTCTCTGAAAGTTCGGCGGAAGCGCCAAAGGATTAGGCTTGGAAAAATCCCCTCGTCCCGCTTTCCCCGCCTGGCGCGGCTCCACCCTGCAAACCATCGCGGTGGTGGTCCTGCCGCTGACCTTCCTGCTGGTGGCAATCAGTTTTGGCAGCTATTTCATCCACCAGAACGCCATGCGCAGTATGGTGGGCGAACGCGATGAGCGCGCCGTCCGCGCCGCCGCCAGCGCCATCCAGGCTGAAATCGAACATCGCGCCGAAACCATGCGCGGTCTGGCCCTGCTGGCGCGGGACCCATCCCAATCCAACCTGGAGCGCGCCCTGGCGGATGCCGGCTATCTCGCAGACGATTTTGACCTGGGTCTGGCCTATTTTTCCGCCGATCACGCCCTGCTGGCTTCCACCGGGAGCGCCGATTTTTGGCACGCCCTCCCGGATTCACTCCCGGCTGAGACCGCAACCGCCCTGACGGTGAACGGCAAGCCGGTGGTGCTGGTTTCTGTCGGCGCGCCGGGTGGGGATGTTTGGGCTGTGGGGGCTTTTTCAACAGTAAATCTGCTCAAAAACGTGCTGGGGAAGGATTTTCCTGCCGGTGGCAACGCGGCGGTGTATGTTTTTGACCCCAGTTACCAGGTGTTGTTCCAGAGCGGGCCGGGAACCATCGAAGGCGACCCCGCCCATCACCCCGGCATTTCCGAAGCCCTGGCCGGGGAAAGCGGCGCGACCTACATGCAGGCCGGTTCGGATGAGCATGTGCTGGCTTACAGTGCCGTGCCCGTCACCGGTTGGGGGATTGTTATCGAAGAATCGTGGGAAGCGGTTGCCAACCCGACCCTGCAAACCTCGCAAATTACGCCGATGATTCTCGTCCCGGCCTTGCTGCTGGCGGCGCTGGCGCTGTGGTTTGGCGCGGAACAAATCGTTCGCCCACTGCGTTCGCTGGAAGCCAAAGCCTCGCGGCTGGCCTGGGGCGACTTCGATGAGATTGAACAGCCCGTCAACGGGATTGCCGAAATTCGCCACCTGCAAACCGAACTGGCCCACATGGCGCGCCAGGTGCAGGCCGCCCAGCAAAACCTGCACACCTACATCGGGGCCATCACCCAGGGACAGGAAGACGAGCGCCAGCGTCTCGCCCGTGAATTGCACGATGACACCATCCAGGCCCTGATTGCGCTCAAGCAGCGGGTGCAACTGGCCCGCCGCGCCCTGTCCAAAGACCAGTCACTTTCCGGTCTGGATGAACTGGAAACCCTGACCGAGCAGACCATCAACGACTTGCGGCGTACCATCCGCGCCCTGCGGCCCATTTACCTGGAAGATTTGGGGCTGGTGGCGGCGCTCAACATGCTGGCAACCGAAACAGGGCAAAATGCCAATTTGAAGGTGAACTTCCAGATGACAGGCCAGGAACGGCGGCTGGCAGCCGATGTGGAACTGGCGCTGTACCGCATGGCGCAGGAGGCGCTCAATAACATCCTCCATCATGCGCGGGCCAGCCAGGCAGCGCTGACCATAGAATTCACACCGCAGGCGGTTTCCCTGCGTGTCAGCGACAACGGCATCGGTTTCAGCGTTCCCAAAAGCCCGACCGAATTCGCGCCGGGTGGACACTTTGGCCTGGTGGGGCTGTACGAACGTGCTCAACTGATTGGCGCCGGGCTGGACATCCAATCCGCGCCGGGGAATGGCACCACCCTGTCCATTTATCTTGCCACCAGGACACCCACTTTAGAAGGATAAAGATTCAATCCCTATGGAAACTTCCATTCAATCACCCGACGGTGTTTTCCGCCGTTTACATGTTCTCCTGCACGCCCTGGTTTTTGTGGCCGGCTTTTCACTGGTATTTATCGTCGGATGGGGCGGCGCGGCCACGGTGTTGGGACAACTTTTCGGACAATATAAAACCGTTATCGGTCAGGTTGGCGGCGTGGTGGTCATCATGTTTGGCCTTGCCACCCTGGATGTGATCCGCCTGCCCTGGTTCTATTATGCGGATACCCGCCCGACTTTCAGCGGCGCCACCGGCACACTGGCTGGCTCCGGTCTAATGGGGTTGTTCTTTGCAGCAGGTTGGAGCCCGTGCATCGGCACCACCCTGGGAGCAATCCTCACGCTGGGGTTCAGTCAGCAAACTGTCGGGCAGGCCATGTGGCTTTCATCGGCCTATTCGCTGGGGTTGGGGATTCCCTTCCTGGTCTTGGCGCTCGGGCTGAACCAGGCCACCGGCTGGGTGCGCAAAATGTCGCGCCACATCCGCACCTTCAAGATAATCAGCGGCGTGCTGATTATTGTGATCGGCATCCTGCTCCTGACCAACTGGATGTCCCTCATTTCCATTTGGGCGTTCAGAAACAAACTGTTCATTGATGTATTTTCCATCAGCACCGGCATCCCCTCCTACCTGACCGCGCTGGCCGCTGGACTGTTATCTTTTTTCTCGCCCTGTGTCCTGCCGCTCGTCCCGGCTTATCTCGGCTACTTGAGCGGGCATGCCCTGAGAAATGTGGAGTAACTCATGAAAAAATACCTGTTCCTGGCCCTGGCACTGGCGTTAATCTTGAGTGCCTGTTCGGCGCAGGCGACTCCCGAATCCATCACGGGTAAAACCGTGCCGGTGGATGGTGGTTCTTACCTGAATGTCACCCCGGCCGAATTAAAAACCATGCTGGACAACAAGGATTTTGTTTTTATCAACGTCCACATCCCCTTTGCCGGGAACATTGCCGGAAACGACCTTTCCATCGCCTATGACCAGATCGAGCAGAACCTGGACAAACTCCCCGCCGACAAAACTGCAAAGGTGGTGCTGTACTGCCGCAGCGGGCGCATGAGCGCCATTGCCGCTGAGACACTGGTAAAGCTGGGATACACCAACATCTGGAATTTGGATGGCGGCATGGTGGCCTGGGAGCAGGCCGGTTATGAAATCCAAAAATAAGCCCACAAACCCTGTGGACAAATCGATATAGGCAAAATTGCCCGGACAACTCCGGGCAATTTTGCGCTTATGCAAGGATTGAAATGGGCGGATAATCGAAGATAGCCAAGAAGACTGGCTTGGATGACAGGTTCGGAAGGCTGCATAAAAAAATGGAGAGCTTCACCCATTCTTTGTTGAGCCTTTACAAAAGATTTAATCGCGCCTGCTATCATTTGGTCATCGTCACCTAAAGGAGAACCCCATGTTTCTAATGTGGATTGTGCCCCTGGCACTGATTTTTCTGGTTGTATACGTTGTAAGCGGTAACAACCTGTCCAACATACTCAAACCCGCTGCTGTCAGCCGGACCTGCCCGCACTGCGGCTCGGCGGCGCAAAACGATTGGAAAGTCTGCCCCCACTGCGGGCAGGAAATTTAAAAAGGAAAACAAAATGAAAAAGAATCTCTGGTGGATTATCGGTATTGTTGCTGTGGTTGCCACCCTGTTCCTCTTCGGCGGTGGCATGATGATGGGCGGTTGGGGCCTTCGTAACGGTTATGGAATGATGGGTGGCTATGGCGGCCCTGGCGGAATGATGGGCGGATATGGCATGATAGGTAATTGGGGCTTTTCCCCCTTGGGCTGGCTGGGCATGGGCCTTGGAATGCTGCTCATGTGGGGTTTGCCAATCGCTCTGATTGTGCTCGCCGGATTTGGCGTGGTTTCGTTGGTACAGCGCAACAGCAAGTCCAACCAGACACCCGCTGCGCAAACAGCCTGCCCCAATTGCGCAAAAAACGTACAGACTGACTGGCAGAACTGCCCCTACTGCGGCACATCACTGAAATAAAAAATAAACTTACCCCTAAAAATGGCCTGTATCGTGAGATATAGGCCATTTTGCTTATATCAAAACGGGCAAATTGTCGCTGGTATTGAACCTATGGAAGCCTTATAGTGGGTATATAGAAAAGTGACGATGAGAGAAAGGACAAACACCATGACAGTTAAAGACCCTGTTTGCGGCATGGAGATCGATCCCCAAACCGCTTTTGCCACGCGTGAACACATGCAGCAGACTTTCTACTTTTGCTCGGCAAGCTGCGTGGAACAATTTGATAAAGCTCCGCACAATTATGTGACCACCTCCGCAACAACCGGTTTTAACCCCGAATTGCAGCTTTCATGGATTGAACTCCCCGTCTCCGACCTGCCGATGGTTCAAGCTGCCACCCAACTTGAATCTGCCTTACAGGCGTTGGATGGCATCCACCAGGTGACAATCAATGCCGGGGCGGGTTTGCTGAAGGTGGAATATGACCCGCAAAAGGCAACCGTCTCGCAGATGGCGCAAACCATCAAGGCTGCCGGGTTCACGCTGGATGCCGTCCAGACCCGCATTGGTGTTGAGAACTTGCGCTGCGCCTCCTGCGTGCGGTTTATCGAAGATGAACTCATGACCACGCCAGGGGTGGTGAAAGCTTCGGTTAATCTGTCCACCCAGGAAGCGACCGTAAGCTACCTGCCTGGAGCGGTTGGTTTGTCCAGTTTGAGCGCCGCCATCGAGAGCTGGGGTTACAAAACCCGCCCGACGACGAGTGAATCTCCGGTGGATGAGCAGGAACAGGCTCACGCCCGTGAATATCGCCGCTTGATGAATAAGTTCTGGTTTGCGGCGGCCATCTCGGTGCCGGTGATGGCGACGGCTTATTACCAGTTTGTGCCATTCCTGAACACCCTGAGCATGGACACCATGCGCATCCTGTGGGGATTAACCGCCATCCTGACCCTGCCCGTTCTATTCTGGTCCGGCAGTGACTTTTTCAGCGGGGCTTGGGCGGCATTCAAACATCGCGCCGCCAACATGAACACCTTGATCGCGCTTGGAACGGTGGCGGCCTGGCTGTATTCCACTGCCGCGATTGCCTTCCCTTCGGTTTTCCCCGCAGGCACCTCCGAGCCATTTTATGATGTGGTGGCGGTGGTGATTGCCCTGGTGATGCTGGGGCAGGCGTTGGAACTGCGCGCCAAAGGACAGTCCAGCAGCGCCATCAAGAAATTGCTCGGTCTGCAAGCCAAAACCGCCCGCGTCATCCGCAACGGACAAGAGATGGATTTGCCGGTGGACGAAGTCCTGGTGGGCGACACCATCCAGGTGCGTCCCGGCGAAAAAATACCGGTGGATGGCCTGATCGTCGAAGGCAGTTCGGCGGTGGACGAATCCATGCTGACCGGTGAAAGCCTGCCAGTCTCCAAAAAGGCCGGGGATGAAGTCATCGGCGCGACGCTCAACAAGACCGGCGCATTCAAATTCCGCGCCATCAAGGTTGGCAAAGACACCGCCCTGGCGCAAATCGTCAAAATGGTGCAGGATGCCCAGAATTCCAAAGCGCCCATCGCCCGCCTGGCAGATACCATCTCCGGTTATTTTGTGCCGATTGTGATGATCCTGGCCGTGTGGACGTTCGTGATTTGGTACGCCTGGGGGCCGCAGCCCCAACTGGTATATGCCCTGGTAACAAGTGTCACGGTGCTGATCATTGCCTGCCCGTGTGCCCTGGGCCTTGCCACTCCGATGAGCCTGATGGTGGGGATCGGCAAAGGCGCGGAAAACGGCATCCTGATCCGCTCCGGCGAAGCCCTGCAAACCGCCCGCGCCATCCAAATCGTGGTGCTGGATAAAACCGGCACGATAACCAAGGGCAAACCCGAGTTGACGGATGTGGTTCTCAGCGAGCAGGCAATCGTAACGGCCGATGAATTGGTGAGATTAGCCGCTTCGGTGGAGAAAGTCAGCGAGCACCCCCTGGCTCAGGCAATTGTCGATGGCGCGCAGGCCCGCAATCTCGAGATGTTGGATGTGCAGGATTTTGAAGCCATCCCCGGTCACGGCGTTTCGGCGCAGGTGGCAGAGAGCAAGGTGTTGATTGGCAATCTCAAATTGATGAATCGGGAAAACATCGCACTGGGTGGGCTGGAAGAACAATCCAAATCCCTGGCCGACGATGGCAAAACCCCGATGTTCATCGCGTTGGATGGCAAGGCGGCTGGGATCATCGCGGTGGCTGACACCGTGAAGGAAGACTCCGCTGAAGCCATCGCTGCTCTGCAAGCAATGGGCATCGAAGTGGTGATGATCACCGGAGACAATCGCCGCACGGCGGAAGCAATCGCCCGCAAGGTAGGCATCACCCGCGTGCTGGCCGAAGTCCTGCCCGAAGACAAAGCCAACAATGTTCACCTGCTTCAATCGGAAAATAAAAGAGTTGCTATGGTTGGCGACGGCATCAACGATGCTCCCGCCCTGGCCCAGGCTGATGTTGGCCTTGCCATCGGCACCGGCACGGATGTTGCCATTGAAGCCTCGGACATCACCCTGATCAAGGGCAGCCTGAAAGGCGTGGTTACGGCCATTGAAGTCAGCCGGGCCACCATGACCAACATCTACCAGAATCTCATCGGCGCATTTTTCTACAACGTGCTTGGGGTTCCTGTGGCAATGGGTGTGCTGTTCCCCTTCTTTGGCCTGCTGCTCAATCCCTTGATTGCCGGCGCTGCGATGGCCTTTTCATCCGTGACGGTTGTCGGGAATGCCAATCGCTTGCGCAGTTTCAAACCGAAATTCAGCGTCAAATAGGAGTAAACACATGACCACCCCTCAATTGATTTCAATTGCCTTTGGTGTAGCACTGACCATCCTGATTGCCTGGTACTTCTGGTTCGCTCCCAAAGAACGCACCCGCGCAGCCGTGAGCGCCTCCGGCGCACAGGAGGTGGCTGTCACGGTAAAAGGCGGATATACCCCTGATTTGATTGTGGTGAAAGCCGGGCGTCCGGTGCGTCTGACCTTTACCCGCCAGGAAGGTTCCGCCTGCTCGGAACAAGTTTTGTTCCCTGACTTTAACCAGAGCGCCTTCCTGCCGGAGGGACAACAGGTTACACTTGAGTTCACCCCGGAAAAATCTGGCGAGTACGGTTTCCAGTGCCAGATGGGAATGCTGCGCGGTAAATTAATCGTGGAGTCATAACGGCTGGCCATGTTCACTTTTCTTTTTGCTGACCTGGCAGGGTTTACCGCCCTGACCGAAGCACACGGCGACGATGATGCCACAACGGTTGTCACCCGTTTCTATGATCTGGCGCGGGTTTCGCTCATCGGCGAAACCCGGCTGGTCAAGACCATTGGGGATGCCGTTATGGTGGTTACCGGGTCTGCGCCCGATGCGGTCCTGACCACGCTGAAACTGGCGAATTCTGTGCGAGCCGAGCCTGGCTTTCCGGCTGTGCGCGCCGGTTTGCATAGCGGCCCGGCCGTTGAGCGGGACGGCGATTATTTTGGGGCGGCAGTAAACCTGGCAGCGCGGATCACAGCCTATGCCCGTTCCGATCAAATTCTCTGCACCGAGGCTGTAGCGGAATCCATTCGCAGCCTGGAAAATGTTGTCATCCATTCAACTGGAACGGCGAACTTCAAAAACGTGCTGCAACCGGTGGCGCTTTTTGAGATTGAAGATGCGCAATGCCACAAGCTGCACCAGGCAATTGACCCGGTCTGCCGCATGGGAATTGACCGCGACACGGCCCCCGCGCGCCTGCCATATCAGGATGACCTGTATCACTTTTGTTCTTTCGATTGCGCCCAAAAGTTCGCTCAATCTCCTGAAGTGTATGTGAAGCCAAAGTAGTCAATGCTTTCCAAAGGAGCAAGAAGCCGCCTCGAGTGATTCGGGCGGCTTTTTTTGTCATAAGCAATACATGACAAATGACACGAGCCATTCTGCTCATGAGAAAAATACGCAATATGGCGCTGATTGATTTGCGGCGTGGTTGATAAGATAGCGCTCATTACAAAACGAAAGGATGACACATGAAACGATCCCTGCCCACAATCCTGATCCTGCTCAGCACCATACTCATGGCGGCGCTGATTTTGCCCACCCCCGCCCTAGCGGATGGCGGCGAAGGCGGCCTGACCTACACCCAGACCATCAACGGATACACCATCCACCTGGTTTTCCAAAAACCTGCCTTTGTCGGCGAGAATCCCATTCATATTCAAATCCTGGATGCGGCTGGAATGCCCATCACCGGCGCGGATGTGGAAGTCAGCCTGGAAGAACCAGCCAGCCACGCAGAAGCCGAAACAGCGCCAACCGCCACCAGCCAAAGCGTGATGTCTGGTATGGGAGCCAATCCAACCATGATGCCGACCAGCGCGCCAGATTCGATGTCCGGCATGGGCGGGAGTCCCGCAGTGGCTCCAACCAGCACTCCTGCCTCCATGTCCAACATCAACAGCATGTCGCCAGTCTCGTCCGAACACGACCAGATGGGCATGGTGGCGCTGGAACCCGGCGCTGAGAATGGCGAATACGAAGGCGAGCTGGCCATCGAAAGCGAAGGCGAGCTGGTCGTCCGCGCCCACATCACCATCCAGGGCGAACTGATGGAAGTGGATTTCCCCTTGCATGTTGAAAAATCCAAAACGGGTGCGGTGGTTTTGTCCACTTTCGGATTCATTAACGCAGTCATCCTTGGCGCAGCGTTTGTTCTCAAACAAAAATCCTCCAAAAAGGCATAATCCCATGAGCGACCTTGTCCAACTCCCCGTCAAACAACCTGTCCAGGCTCCTGTGCAAGTCAAAAGCACCAACCTGCTGAAAAACAAATACATCGGTACCTTCATGAAGAGCAAGTGGTACCCCGGCATTATCCAGTGGCCAACCCTGCTGGTTTTCATGGTTATCATGTTTGAACTTCTGCTTGGGCCGACTTCAGCGCACGACAACTTCGGCACTGCCCTGACCTGGGTGCTGTGGTGGCCGGTCATCCCGATCATGTTCCTGTTTCTGGGACGCTTCTGGTGCGCCATCTGCCCGTTTGCCACCATCAACGACCTGGTGCAGAAATTCGTCGGCAGCAACCAGCCCGCGCCGAAGTTCTTGAAGAAATACGGCATCTGGATCATCGATGCGCTGTTTATCTTCGTCACCTGGAGCGACCATGTCTTCGGCATTGTGGAAAACCCGGTTGGTTCGGGCATCCTGCTGATGACCCTGACCACCGGCGTAGTTGCTTCGGGCGCGTTTTTTGAACGCCGCACCTTCTGCCGCTATGTCTGCTTCCTGGGCGGTCTTTCCGGCAACTATGCCCGCAACGGGATGCTCCAACTGCGCGGCACGCCCGAGATTTGCGCCACCTGCACCGTCGCGGCCTGCTACAAAGGCAGCGACAAAGCCCAGCCCTGCCCGCTGTTCGAGTTCCCCAAGACCATGACTTCCAGCGCCAACTGCAACATTTGCGCCAGCTGTGCCAAGAACTGCCCGAACGACTCCATCCAGCTGACCCTGCGCCCGCCCTCAAAGGAACTGTGGTTCATCAAGAAACCCAAGGTGGAAGAAGCCTTCCTCTCCGCCGTCATCATGGGCATCGTCTTTGTCCAGAACGTGACCATGCTCGAAGCCTGGCCGCCCATGCTGCGCTGGCTGGAAAATGCCGTTGGCACCACCAGCTATGCCGTGACCTTTTCAATCGCCTTTCTCGTTTCCATGCTGATCCCGATTTCCCTGCTTGGCCTGACTTCCTGGGTCGCCCAGAAATTCAACGGCGAGACGATGATAACGAACTTTACCCGCTTCGGTTATGCCCTGATTGTGCTGGATATGGCCGGACACATGGCGCACAACCTATTCCACCTGCTGGCCGAAGGCAAATCCATCTGGTTCACAGGCCTGGCCTTTATCGGGCAGGAAGTCGGTCACGGGCTTTCCACCGCCCTGATGGATCCCGCCACCATCCAGATGCTGCAATTCGGGCTGGTTGGAATAGGCTTCCTCGGCTCGCTCTACACCGCCTACCGCATCGCCAAAGCCAACTATACCCAGGAAAAACTGTGGGGAACCTTTGTCCCTTACGCCGTGCTGATGGTTGTTCTCGGCATCATCAACGTCTACCTGTTCGTCCTGCCGATGGCGATGCGCATGTAATTCGGATAAAAATAAGCATAATTGCCTATGCTGTAATACGACAAATGGCGCTGTTGCATGATCTGTCTTGAGCGTAAACTGAATTGGTAACAACCAACCGGTTTGCAACCAAAGGAGAAAATATATGGAAAAAGACCCCGTTTGCGGCATGGATGTTGACCCAAAAACCGCCGCTGGCCAATCCGAATACCAGGGCAAGACCTATTACTTCTGCGCGCCTGGCTGTAAGAAAGCCTTCGACAAGGAACCCGGCAAGTATGTCCAGCCTGCCAGTCATGGCGACGAACACGCTCACCATCATCACTAAACCATCACCACAGGGGCGGTCAGCAGTGACCGCCCCTAAACTTCCCCAAAATATTTGCATATGTTCACCATCAGCATTGACCCCGTTATTTTCAGCATCGGCCCTTTCGCGCTTCGCTGGTACAGCCTGATTTTGATGATTGCGATGGCAATCGGCATCTGGCTGACTGCCCGTGAAGCCGGGCGGAAGGGCTTCAAAAAAGAGCAAATTTACGATATTTCCATCTGGATTATCCTGGCCGGCATTCTGGGTGCACGCCTGTTTCATGTGCTCGATCACTGGCCCGATGAATTTGCCGCCAATCCCGTCCGCGCCTTGTACGTATGGGAAGGCGGATTGGCAATCTGGGGTGGGGTTGCCGGCGGGCTGCTGGCTGCCGGGATTCTGGCCTGGAAAAATCGCTGGAATTTTGCCAGGCTTTTGGATGCTGGCGCTCCCGGCCTGGTGCTAGCCCAGGCAATTGGCCGCATTGCTTGCGTGATTACCGGCGATGCGATGGGCAAGCCAACCACCGGTCCCTTTGGGTTTGCTTATACCAGTCCCCACGCCCTGGTCCCGCAATTGGGGGTTTACTACACTCCCATGCCGGTATACGAACTGATCGTCAACCTGGGGATTTTTACCCTGCTCTGGCAACTTCGCAAAAAGCGCATCCCCGATGGTTTGATGTTCCTGACCTATCTCATTCTTTACAGTGTTGAACGCTTTTTCCTGGCCTTTACCAGTTCCTACCAAACCTTGGCTCTTGGCATGACCCAATCACAGATTGTTGCGCTGGCATCCCTGGCCATTGCCTTACCCTGGTTCGTTATCCTTCAACAACGCTCCCGCGCTGGCGTCAAAACAGCGTAATTCTTAACCACAGGAGATTTATTTATGGACGCAAATTGTTACGTTGAACCGGCACAAAAAACGGTTGCTGCGGATGAAAATCAAAACCTGGCAACAGTCAACCTGACTGTCTGGGGCATGGGATGCCCGAACTGTGCTGCCCGTGTGCGCAATGGACTTCTCGCCTTGAAAGGTGTTGTGAAGGCGGATGTAGATCATACAACCGGCGCTGCGGTCGTTGAAGTCAATTCACAGATGGTAGCCCCCACAGATTTGATCAATGCAGTCTTTCAGACAGGGCAGGCCAGTAATCACGAATATTCCGCCATGCTTTTATAGACCGATTCCCCAAATCACAACGCGGCGGGATATAGGCAATATTGCCTATATTCCGCTGCGCCATTCTGCGCTGTTCGTGGGATGAATGAGCCGATAAGATTGGTCTTGTACCTGGCAACACCAAATCTTCCCGGAGAAATCCCAATGCTCAAAACCCGGCTTGTTATCCTCACTTTCCTTGCAGCGCTCATCCTCGGTTCGCTTTCCGCCTGCTCCACATCATCAAACACCAGCGAACATCTCGATATGATGGCGCTCGACAAAATGCCCGCCGAAGTCCAATCGGCCCCGGTCAGCGTGCAGCAGGCTTACCAGTTTGCCGCCGCCAACCCTGACCTGATGAAACAAATCCCCTGCTACTGTGGCTGCGGCGATATCGGGCACACTTCCAACTATTCCTGCTACGTCTCCAGTGTGGACGACAAGGGCGCCATCACTTTCGACAACCACGCGATGGGTTGCTCCATCTGCGTAGATATTACCCAGGATGTGATGCGCATGCTGAAAGACGGCAAAAGCCCCGGCGACATCCGGGCTTCCATCGACGCCACCTACGCCAAGTACGGCCCGTCCAATATCAAATAATTCCCATGAAATCCCAGGCAATTCTCCTTCTCCTCGTGCTGGCTGGATTGGTGGTGGCGTTCGCGCCGCTGCCAGTCCAGTCCATCTCGCCGGCAGAAAGGGAAATTCGCATCGAAGCCAGCCAGTATGCCTACAACCCCGGCGAGATCAACGTCAACCCTGGCGACACGGTGACGATCAAACTGGTGGCGACGGATGTCGTTCACGGCCTTTATGTGGATGGCTATGGCGTTTCGGTGAAGGCTGATCCCGGCCAAACCGCCACCCTGACCTTTGTCGCCGACAAACCCGGTTCTTTCCGGCTGAGATGCAATGTCACCTGCGGCGCAATGCACCCCTTTATGATTGGCAAACTGCACGTTGGCCCGAATACCTGGTTGTATCGCTCCTTCGCTCTGGCAGTGATCGCTGTTTTCGCATCCATCGCCTTATTCACCAGGCGAAAAGCCCTGACACCTGGAACCTGACACCTGAAACCCTCATGGAACTCACCCGATTCCCGCGTCTCAAATCCCTGCTGAAAAGCCGTTACCCCCAACTGGCGCTGTTTGTGCTCATGTTGGCAGGTTTTGTGTTTGCCATTCTGACCGGATTTATCGGCACGCCGGTGGGCAGCCACAATTTCAGCATCGTTTTTGTCTGGATTGCCTGGTGGGCGATTTTGATTCTCGTGGCGGTGCCCTTTTTCGGACGCGGATGGTGCGCCGTCTGCCCCATCCCGGTAGTGGGAGATTGGCTCCAGCGCGGATCAGTGCTTGATCCTGCCCCCCAAACGCCCAAATGGTTGGGGCTGCGCGTCCCGGCCCGCTTCCGCAATATGTGGATGCAGAATGTTTCCTTCACGCTGGTGGCGCTGTTCTCATCCGTCATCCTGACCACCCCCATCGTTACCTCGGTGGTTTTGGCTGCGATGCTGTTTCTCGCCATCGGTTTGAGTATGGTTTTCGAGCGGCGCGCCTTTTGCCGCTATCTTTGCCCGGTGGGCGGCTTTATCGGGTTGTATGCCCAGACTGCCCCCATCGAACTGCGGGTAAAGGATAAAAATGTCTGCGCAAAATGCGTGGGCAAACCCTGCTATAACGGCTCCGAACTTGGTGCTGGCTGCCCCTGGGATGTCTTTCCCGGCGGGCTGACCAAAAACACCTACTGCGGCCTGTGTATGGAGTGCATCCGCACCTGTCCGCATGACAATATTGCGCTCAACGCCCGTCCGTTTTCGGCTGACCTTGCCAAGCCCTCCGCTAAACTCGACGAAGCCTTCAAGGCTTTTATCATGCTCGGCGCGGCGCTCATCTATGCCTATGTGCTGATGGGTTCCAACGGCGCGGCCAAACTCGCCGCTTACAGCGTCTTTACCCCCACCTGGTTCGTTTACGCGGTCATTTTTCTCACTGTCATTTTCATCCTGCTGCCTGGGCTGTACTGGCTGGCCGTGAAAGCCGGCAACCCCAACCTGCCGCTCACCGGCAAACGCTTTGCCATCGCCAGCACGCCGCTCATTCCGCTTGGCTTGATGTTCTGGGTGGCCTTCAGCCTGTCCTTCGTGCTGACCAACGCCACCTACATCCTGGCGGCCTTGTCTGACCCGCTCGGCCTGGGCTGGAACCTTTTCGGGACAGCGGCTTTAGCCTGGCAGCCACTTCTTTCCGCGCTCATCGCTCCCGCCCAAACGCTGGCGCTGGTGGGCGGGCTGGCCTGGGCGGCGCGCACTGCCCAAAAAACCGCTCCACAGGCCAACATCGCTCCTGCGCCGGTCATCGTTTACAGTTTTGCCGCCACCCTGCTCATGCTCTGGTTGCTGCTATGAAACGCCCGGAACTCCTCACCCGCCTCATCATAATGGTCACCCTGCTGGGGGTTGTTGCGCTCCCAATATTTGCCTGGATGCAGACTCCGCTCATCCATGCCAAAATCGCTGAAAATGGCGGCTGGAGTCTCGATGTCATTCAGGCCAGGGTGGACGAGCCGCTGCATCTCAAATTCACCTCCGACGATGTGATGCACGGTTTCGCAGTCGGGCAAATGGAGATGCAGCCGGTGGATATCGAACCCGGCAAAGTGAGCGAAACCACCCTGACCTTCACCAAACCGGGGATTTACACCTTTTTCTGCACCCGCTGGTGTGGACTCAACCATTGGCGGATGCGCGGCACGATAGAAGTCACCGGCGAACCGACCGCCCCGGAACCGGTATCCCCTGCATTGTACGTGACTCTCGGCCTGAACCTGGACGCTCCCCACCCGGCGGACGCTGTTCCCGCCGAAAAGCCATCCGCCACAGGCGGAACTGGCTTGCTTCCCCAAATCACCAATTTACCAGCTTACCAATCTCCCGATTACTACCGTTCACACTCTCCAGCCCAGGTATTCCAGGATTTGAGCGCTTCCGGGCTGACAGACTCCCAACTCTGGGACGTGGTTGCCGCGCTTTGGGCGCAAAACACCTCCCCGGCGGCGCTGGCCGCAGGCCAGCAAATCTACGCCCAAAACTGCGCCGCCTGTCACGGTGAGACGGGCGGCGGGAATGGCGTTTTTGCCGATGATCTCGCAGCTCGCGGCAATGCATCCATGCAGACCATGAGCGGCTCGCTGGAAATGTCGATGCAGACCCCGGCCAATTTCTCCGATCCCCAGCGCCTGTTGGGTGCCAGTCCGGCGCTCCTGCAGGGCAAAATCCTGCGCGGCGGCATGGGCACTGGCATGCCCATGTGGGGCAGCATTTTTACCGATGAACAAATCTGGAATGTGATTGCTTACCTTTACTCATTCCAGTTTGACTATTCCAAATAGGAGGTACGTATGACAAAAAAGAAACGCAGGCAGCAAACCCAACTGCCCAAACCGGTAATCGCTCTGATTATTGGTGGAATCCTGCTGGTGGCGGTTGCCCTGTTCTTCACCTTCGGCGGGGGGGATGGGGGCGGCACACCCAAACTGATCGTTGACCAGGAAAAAATCGACTACGGCGATGTAAAATTTGGCGTCAACAAAACCTTTGCCATCAAAGTCACCAACAGCGGCGATGGTGTGCTGCGGTTCAAGGAAAAACCGTATGTCGAAGTAGTGGAGGGATGCTGACCCCCCGACTTGACCATCGGTTCGATGGTACTCAAACCCGGCGAAAGCACGATTGTTGAATCCACGGTCTTCATGATGCACGAGGGCATGGATGGCCCGCATAACTTTGCCGTCCATCTCGTCACCAACGACCCGGCGCAGCCGGACAAGGTGGTGAATGTGTTGTCCAATTGGATTCCGTAACCTTCCATCCTTTTCTAAAACAAGAGCCTGTTCACATGAGCAGGCTCTTGTTTTACGTTTTTTTGTGTAGGATTATTTTTCAGTTCAGTTGGTAGACCCATAAACGATCCTGGGAATGGGCCGAAAAACCGGCCAGCGCCTGCCACGCAATGGGAAATTCGAGATCGAAGGAAATTCCAGAATTCAAAATCGAAATTTCCTTATATTTCACCTTTCGGGAAAAAGCCCATAATGGGTTGATATTCCCCATCCGCGCAAGTTTGCTTTTGTGGCTGCGTTGTATCTGGCGAATCTCGTCCGGGGAAGCCGGCGAAAGCGCTATCTTCCTGCCATCCTTCGCCATGCAAACCAGTGTCTGGGGGGTATCGAAAACTTCGGTTACAGTCAAATTCAGATTCTCGCCGTAGACCTTCTCAATCACCTGGTTGAGCCAGGCAAGTGGATCATCCACCTTCACATCACGCGCCAATTTCTCGCGCTTCAGACGCAAATCCTGGATCGCCCATAACGCAGCCTGTTCCCGGATTCCATCCAGGGCTTTGCGCTGGCGTTCATTGCCGGCGCTGATCAGCGCGCCAAAGAAAATCACCGCGCCCAAAACGAGTATTGCAAATACAGCATCCATTTCTTATTCTCCTTGATTCTTCATGATTTGATTGAACGTTTCTTTCATGCGTGCCAAAGCGCGTGGCCGGCCATCCGCGATGGCAGCTGAGGCCAGAGCTAGCATCAATCCCAGCAATCCCACTACCGGCCAGAAGGAAAGTGGGGTGGCAGGCTCCTTTGCCACAGGCTCAGGGGTGGGTTGAATTGTCGGTGCAACCGTTGGTAATACAACCTGGGTAGGCTTAATCACCTTTGTTGGCACAGCGGTTTCAGTTGCCGTCGGGCTGGGTGAGGGCGTTACACCTGGCGTTGTTGTTACTGTTGCCCCTGCCGAGAAGGGAATGACAATCACGCCCTTATCCGATGCAAGGTTGCCATACCCATCCCAGGCTTCCACCACGCCTTCGTACTCCCCGGCCGGCGCGAGTGTGCCATTGCCGAATCGGCGGTTCCAGGTAATCGTCCCAGGAAGATTGCGTAGGGAATATTCCTGCACCACCGCCGGCCAGCGTCCCTGGGGATCGCGGATGGTAACGCGCACGCCATCCACCGGAAGACCGCCGTTATCCCGAACGGAAACTGCACCCGACTCCCAGATGTTCCAGCGCTCCTGCACCTTTACAAAAGGCGGGTGATTGACGGCAAGGATGGTCACCGCGGTTCCCGGAGACTGCACATTGCCGGCGATGTCCCTGGCGCGGGCTATTACCGGGTAGGGCCCATTGGAAAGTGGTGTGGTGTACCAGTCATAGCGCCAGATCTCATTCACGAGGGTCAGCGACTGCCAGGTTTTGCCGCCATCGAGGGATAACTCCACCCCGGCGACACCTGAACCGACATCCGACACCTTCCCGCCGATCATCACCACATCTTTTGCCGGCATGGTTGAACCTGGAGTAGGCATGATGAAAGTGGCCACCGGCGGGATGGTGTCGATGTGAACCGCTGTTCCGCTCAGGGTTACATTGCCTGCCCCATCGGTCACGCGGCCTTCGACGCCGTGATTACCGTCTGCTGTGATCGTGACGCTGTTCCCGACCACCCAGCCCTGCCCGTCAAGGCGATATTCCATCAGCGCCACCCCGGAGCCGGCATCGTCTGCGGCAAGAGAAACCACCACCGCCGAACGGAAGAAATCCCCGCCGCCCCTGGTGCCGGATGCCGTCAGGGTCAGGCTGGGTTTGGTGGTATCCACCCGCACGGTTTGGACAGGAGACAATGTATTCCAGCCAGCTTGATCCACCACACGGGACTGCACCTGATAAATCCCATCCGTAAGAGCAGTGGTTGGCTGCCAATCTCCGCCGTTTACGCTCACTTCCACCGTACTTACTCCCGAAACCGCATCGCTCCCCACCCCGGAAACATTCACGGTGGAGACATACCAATCCCCTGTTCCAGTTGTGCCATCCAACTGCACGGCTGAGGTAGGCAGGGAAGCATCATACTTCCAAGCCTGGCTGCCGGAGGCCGTGCGCCCGGAAGCGGACGTAACGGTAAATTCAGCAGTACCACTCCCCTCCGGCAGGTTCACAATGCAGGAAGCGCCGCAGGAAATCGGCACAGCCCCCGCATTCCCGGAGATGGACAGGGAAAAGCCCTGCGGGTCGGAAGCGCTCAAAACCAGCTGCGCTCCTTCCACACACCAGCCATTTTCACCCCAGCGGGAGCAAGAGAGCGCGCCCGAAATTGCCGGCGGGAGCGGCGTGGGGGTGGGCGTGGCCGTATTGGTAGGCGTCGGCGTGAACGTCGATGTTGGGGTAGCGGTTGGCGTGGATGTATTGGTAGGCGTCAACGTAAAGGTTGACGTAGGGGTTGGCGTCCGGGTCGGGGTAGATGTGGGTGTTTTGGTGGGCGGCACCGGGGTTGGGGTGTCCGGGTCGGGCGGGGGTGTGACACAGTTGCATGGTTCATAGGCAAAGCAGCAGCCCTTGCACTTGCCAGCGGCCTGGTCGGCGGCGCTGCACAACGAACAAGGCGCAGGCTCCCACCACGTACAGCACTGGCTGCACTGCGCGCTGCCCGCGCTCACGGCGGCCACAATCGGGCTGCATGGGGAGACCAGGGCGGGCAGGGCCCAGATCACAGCCAAAACAGCGATCACAGCCAGGGCCAGTCCCAGGCGCGCGAATCCGCGCCGGCGCGCCAGGCTGCGCAGGGCCATCACACCCAGGGCGGTCAAGGTCAAGACCAGGGTGGCAGTAAAAACGGACCACGGGTTCCTGTCCAGAGGCAGGTGATAGCCAAAGGATAGCCAGCCCATCCCGGTCAGGATGAGCGCGGCAGTAAACATCAGCATGGGGATCAGTTGGGTTCTTTTCAAGGGGTTATCCTCAGGGTGGAAAGAAGGTGCAGGCGGGCAAAATACAGGCTGATAAAAATGCCCAGGAACAGCAGAATTTCATTGCGGCGGTTCATCTAATCCCGCCTAAAAGGTTTTGGTTTGCAACTGCGCCTGCACGGCCTTCCAGCAGGCAACCGCCCAGGCCGCTTCGGCGCTGTCCAGCACGATTTCAGGTGGAAACCGGCCATCTTGCATCAGGAAAGCCCGTTCCCAACCCACGCTGGAGAGATACAGTTTGGCGAAACCCTCGGCAGGGTCAAAGACAAAGACCAGCCGGCGGGCGGCAGCCTCGAAAAAGCCGATATACGCGCCAGGCGGGATGGGCGGCAGTGCGCCGCGTTCATCCTCCCGAAGCGGCAGGCAGAGCAGGAATTGGGTCACTTATTTGTCTCCTTTGACTTGAAGCCGAGTTGTCGGTGATCTTCATCGTAGGCCTGGGCGGTTTCAGCGGAAAGCCGGCCCTCCCGGTTGGTTTTTTCCTTCAGGGCGGCATCCAGCAGGGCGCGGCTGGAAGGCGGCAGCATTTGTTCCAGCGCCCGGACACCGCGCGCCCGCCAGTCCTCAGCCAGCACATAATCTTTGGGGTGGGCTTCGATCACTTCGCGGATCAGGGCCTGCACCCTGGTCTGATCGGCGCGTGCCAGCGGTTCGACCCGCGCAAAGGTCGGCGGCTGCCACTGCCCCCCAAGACGCGCCCGCAGCCAGCAGTGCAGGGAGGGCAGGTCGAGGGTGGTGGCGCCGTAGCGTACAGTGGAACTCAAGGTGGCGCGGATCAGGTCGGCGTCTTCGGGGTCGGGGGAAAAGAAAGCTTGGGTGGATGTGTTTGCGAGCAAAGCTTGCACCACCGGTTCCAACCCATCCATCTGGCGCATCATCGAGAGCGACTGCACCAGCACGAACATCCTGGCCCCGAACTTCGCGCCTTCAGCCAGCATCGACTCCAGGCGCATCCCGGAGCCGATTTCCTGGGCTTCGTCAACGATGAAGTAGGACGGGATCGGGCTGGTCATCGTCACTTTGCGAAAGGCAGCGTCGAAAACGTTGTAGATCACGCCGGCGGTGAGCATTGCGCCTTCGCGTCCCATCGTGCCTGAAGGCAAGCGCAGCACCACCCAGGCCCGTTCGCGCACCCAGCTCTCCATGTCTACAAAGCGGTTCTGGTGCATGGCAGCGAAGAGCCAGGGGGAGAGTTCCAGGGCCATGACCTTCGAGAGAATCGGCGAGACCACCTCGGTGATCCAGCCCTGCGCCCAATTTCCGCCGCCATTGCCGCCGACCTGCCCGAGCAGGGCGTCCAGGGCAATGGTGCCAACGCGCTCGGCGGGTTCCAGTTCGGCCATCGCCTTTTCGCGCCACTGCGGGTTGTAGGCCGCGAAGACCACATGCAAGAGTCCCATGCGCTTGTTGGGATGGGCCTGGTTCCAAGCATGGGCGAGTTTGAAGAGCCCTAACAAAGCAGCCTGCATACGAGGGCCCCAGTAGTCATCCCAAATGCGCCGCCCGATCTGGACGATGGCGTTGCCGGCCCAGGTGAAATCCGGGATGGCCAGCAGATTAAGCGGCACAACTTCGGGAGTATCGGGAGTAATGATGCGCAGGCGCTTGACGGCAAACTCTCGCTCTTTTTCAGGCAGTTGGGCAATGGCATCCAGGAAACCATCGGCGAGCGATGCATGTGGATCGACCAGGAAGATTCCGGGGGCGTTTTCGCCCTTTTCGATCAGGCGTTTGAGCATGGCATAGGCAAACGAGGATTTGCCGCTGCGGCTGCCGCCGGTGGCCAGGCCATGACCATCCGGGTCGATGCCAAGAGATTCACCTGTGCCTGCGCTCCAGCCGACTTTGAAGGCGGCGCTGGTCAGGGCCGGAGAGGGTGGCGGGGTGGGCACATCCTGGCGCACGGCGCGGTCGAGGATGCCGCTGCCTTCGCCCTTTTGCGGGGGCGATACCAGGGCGGCCACTTCGGAAACCGGCAGGGAGAGCGCAATGGATTTGACGGCCGGCCAGGGAATTTCGATGGGCTGCCATTGGCTTTCACCAGCCAATAATTCCAGGGAAGTTGCTGCGGACAGGGTGAAGGCCACCTTCAGGAGCGGTTCCTGGATGCGGGTGGTGAGAATGTCCTTGGGGATCGAGCGCCAGCGCATCCAGTCCAGGATGCCGAGCATGGCCGAGACCGCCAGCACCCCGCCCGAAAGAACGCCCAACAATCCAGCCAGGAAGGAAATCCAGCCGGCAGTCCAGGCCCCGCCAGAAACCCCGGCTAGCACCATTCCGACAAAAAGTGTTCCGCGAAAGAGTGCCAGGCGGGTGCCCCAGGGGTTGGGGGTGTCGTTCTCCACGCCGCCTTCGGTTCCATACGAATAGGCCGACAGCGCCTTCAAACGTTCCTGCAAGACCGGGTCGCGGCCCAGCAGCCAGATTTGCAGGGCGGCCTCACCCGTCCCGGCGCGCTGCGCCTGCAAACGGGAACCCAGGGCGAGCAGCGGGTCGGTGTCCAATCCGGTCAGGGCCAGCACAGGCACATGCGCATCCGAACGCAAGCCAAGCACCTGAACTGGTTTGACATCCAGTTCCACCTTTTGCCAGCGCATCTGGTGACTGGTCATGGCGGCGAAAGCGTCCAGCGCCGGTTGGACAGGAATGGACTCCGGCGCGTGCAAGCGCAGACGCACGCCTGTCCTCAGGGCTGCAATCTCCAGCGTGACTGGATGGGGCAGCTGCCCTATCCAGACCGCCACCTGTTTGCGCAGGTCTTCGATCGGGATGGGGGCGAAGAGCATCTCCCAGGATTGCCAGGGGTGCGCGCAAAGGGAGCAAGATTCGTTTGTGCTCACATAACCGCAGGAAGGGCATGTGTACCCGCTCTTTGGGTAGATCATCGCAGCACCCCCGTTGCGCCCAGCTTTTTCCAGAACTCCAGCCAGACCGGCGGGATGGTGACCATCACCGGGAAGAGCGCCCCGCGCCCGCCCGAGGGGGCGGCCAGGAAAACACGCGGGGGAAGCCGGGAGACAGTCTCGGCATTTCTACGTGCTTCCGACTCGGGCACGCCTAGGGAGCGGAAGAAAGCAAAGGCTTCGTCAGGCGACAGGCGGCCAATGAAGGCCGTAGATGCCAATGATAAGGATGTTGGATTTTTCATCAGGTCGGCGGGCAGGTGGGTGATCAGCGTCACCCCCACCCCACGCTTGCGCGCGCGCCGGCCCAGTTCGTCCAGCAGATCGGCAAAGGGGCCGGAACGCAAAAGCCGCCAGCCTTCGTCGATGAAAATATCCATCGAGCGCTTCCCGACGGTGACGGCATGGTACAGGAACCAGGCCAGCACCGAGTGGACGATGGCGCGGTTCTCTTCGCGCAGCGAAGACAGGTCAAAGTTCCACCACACACCAGACGGGAAATCGGGGGAAAGAAGAGCGGTGGGGCGATCGAAGAAACCTTCCCACAACCCGCCGCGCATGTAGGGACGCAAGAGCGCCATTGGGACAGCGGCATCCACGGCGTTGACCGTCCCCAGCGTCTCGACCAGGTCGGCGATGGACATCGCCCCCGGTCGGCGTTCCCAGCGCCTTTTCACCGCTTCATGCAGGGCGGCCTGCACGCCAGGCGAAAGCACGGATTCACCGGCCAGCGAGGCCATCAGGAAACGCACAGCCAGCAGCATTTCAGCGGGGTCATTTGCTTGAAGTGGGTGCATCAGGCAGGTGTCTTTATCTTCCGGGACACCAGCCGGGATGACCCGCCCGCCGACGGCTTCACACAGGCGGTTGTTCTCGCCTTCCGGGTCAATGGAAATGACCGTCCGGCCCTGGAGCAGGCGCTGGAGCATGATCCAGCGCAAAAGCGTGGTCTTGCCTGCGCCGGGTTCGCCGAGGATCAAGGTTGTGGCATGTGGGGGAGGTGGAACGGAAGGGTCGAAGCCCTTGGAGAAGGAGAAATGCACATCGCGCCCGTCACGGACATGCGCGCCAATCCAGACCGAATCCTCGACCGGCAGCACCTGGCGCGCCGGGGCCGGCATCAGCGGCTGGGTTTCTTCCAGGAACAGCAGCGGTTCATCCAGGCCAGGAAAGAGCTGTCCTCCCGGCTGGAAGTGGTGCAATGCGCGCTCGGCGATATAGAACAGGCGCTGGGCGGTAAGTCCCCGAGCGCGCAGGCCGGCTTCGATCACCCGCCGTGCAGCCTCGGCGCGCTCGAAGGAGTCTTTCTCCACGAACAGGCCGGCCATGAGCGAGGCGCGAAAGGCGGGCTTGCCGAGGGTCAGGACGGACTCCGCCGCATCCATCGCCGAGTCGGAGGCGCGTTCGGCCATTGAAGGCCGGCGGCCAGTTTTCTCGGCGAGGGCCATCATCATGCCTTCGAAGAGTGTGCGTCGGGCGCGCAAAGAGCCCCGCAGGGTGTCCGGGGGTTCGCGTCTTAATGTCAGGGAGTAGAGCAGGGGGAGATTGGTGTAGAACAGGTCTGCCGACAGGCGTGACCAGGGGCGGTCTGCCATGCCCGGCACGCCGGTTCCGCGCGCGGAAAGCGGCAGCAGGATGCCACCCGGAAAAACCAGGTGGTCTTCGCGCACTTCCACGGCTTCGGGGGCGATGGAGGCGATGAAATCAGGGGGAAGGTTGTCCGGCGACATGGGCCGGATGATACAAAATGACGCGGAGGGGTATGCCCTCCGCGTCATTAAGCCCAATAAATCGATGCATTATTGTGTCGCGCTACTTCAATGTATGATACCAGGGTGAGTGACACACATGAATAAATCCTGCAAACAACCCTTTAAACTGCATGTTTTGTGCCAGGCTAAACTGCGCAGAAACCATTCTTTGTTTCTCTTTGCCACCTGTCTCAACAGGAAAGCAATCACACTCTTATGCAGTAGACGGGTAATTGCTTTCCTGCTTTCCAAGAATTATCGAACAAATAATGTTTACTGCTGTTGATTATGCTTTGTAACTGTTTTCACCAGCCAGAAAATGCCAGCCACAATCAGCCCGATAATCAGGATGGGGTAAAGGAGCATTCCGAACATCATCAACCCACCGAACAGGCCGAAGCCGCCCATCATACCGGGAAAACCCCAGCCACGTCCCATCATGCCTGGACCCATGCCCCAGGTTGCTCCGCCACGGCCCCAACCACAGCCAAACGCCCAAGAGTTACTGGCTCCGAAGAAGGGCAATGCCACGACAAAAACCAATGCAAAAACCAGTCCGCCAACCAGGATATATTTCAAGATGTTATTCATTTGTCATACCTCGTTTCGCTGATGAAGGTATTGTGCCAGGTGTGGGGGAAAATTTGCCCGCTAAAGCCATTGACACTTAACATGCCAAGCACCTGTCCATCTTTTTCAAAATCGAGAGTGTAATATCCATAGAAGGCGAGCGGGTCAGTGGCCGCAGTTGCACCAGGGATAAACTGGTCAAGGTATGCTTGGGCAGCCTGGATAGCCTGGGCGGAAGTAACTGTCATCTCGGCGGAGACATTGGCAGGTGTCGTGTTGGGGGAATTCCAGCTACCCATCATTCCGCCGCGCCCGCCCACACCTGCACTTGCGCCAAGTGCAAGTGTCATGCCGCCGTGGGCCATCCCACCGTATTTCAGGTTCCACATCATGTTTGGGCCGTATTCCGGATAGGCGAATTGTGGAGAGTATGGGTCAACCAGAAGTTCAAATGCCCCACGCCCGGTGTCGCTTTCCTTGACCGCCACATAGGCGTTGTTGTCAAACACCATGATCTCTGCAACTTCCAATCCGGTCAGACCAACAGATTGAATGTAAGTTTCAGCTGCGGCTTTCGCCTGGTCAGCCGTCAGGGGTTGGACAGGTTGGTTGCTTTCATAACCATAAGTACCCACACCTGCACTTGCGTGCGGTGCAAGTGTCATCCCATTTCCACGCCCGTAGCCGCCCATCATGCCGGGACCCATGCCATAACCGCGCTGATAACCACCATACGCACCATTTTGGGAAGGGACAGAAGGCGGGGTTGCTGGCGTTTGTTGTTGCGAGGAAGGCGCTGCCAGGGTAGGCTGAATGGTTGCCGAAACAGGCGGCGTGACCAACGGTTGTTGTGGTGCGGAAAAACCCAACGGGGCAGTTGGGATAGGCGCGAGCATTGGCGAAACAAATGCTGCCGCTCCAATGCCCAGGACAACAGCGATGACGAGTATTCCCATCCAAATTAAAGTTTTGTTCATGAAAAACCTCCTGCCAAATGTGGTGTGTCTCAATTGCATGACCACAGTTTAGCCGGAGGTTGTGTAGAAGTTGTATAGGGCCGATGAAAAGGTTGTATAAATTTCAGTCAGTTGGCAGGGTAAAAGTGAACCGGGAGCCGTAACCAGAGCCATTTGGTCGTTTGAGAATTGGACTCTCCACTGAGACTTCTCCACCATGCGCCCGCACCAACTGTCGCACAATGGTCAGCCCGATGCCTGAACCGCCGCTGGAGCGGCTGCGCGATTTCTCTGCGCGGTAAAACCGGTCAAAGAGATAGGGCAGATCATCCGGGGCAATGCCGCTGCCGGTGTCGCTGATGTCCACCCTGGCAACACCGGCAACCGGTCGCAGGCTGACAGTCACAGTACCGCCTGCCGGGGTGTAACGCAAAGCATTGGCCAGCAAGTTGTGCAAGGCCTGGCTGATGCGGTCGGGGTCCAGGTTGAAGGATGGCATGGAAGGGGGAAGTTCGTCAGCCAGGGTGATATTTTCGGACTCAGCCAGCGGGCGCAAGGTTGCCAGAACATTCCGAATCAACGCGGGCAGGTCGGTTGACGTTCGTTCCAGTTTGAGTTGACCAGCCTCTGCCAGCGATAACAGGCGCAGGTCTGATACCAGGCGCGCCAGCAGGGCGGTTTCATCACGCAATGAGGCAATCTCCTCAGGGCTGGCCGGCAGCACACCATCCATCATGGCTTCCAGATTGCCCTGAATGACACTCAAGGGTGTGCGCAACTCGTGCGTTACATCAGCCATCAAGTTCCGGCGTAGTTCGTGGTCGCGGGCAAGCGCATCCGCCATCTGGTTGAAGGCCGTCGCCAGTTGCCCGATTTCGTCCTGCGATTTGACCTGGATGCGTTGTTCAAGATCGCCAGCCGCAATTCGCTGGGCGGCTGATGTCAGGCGTTGCACGGGGGCAACTATCTGGCGAAACAGGAAGGAACCCAGTACCAGCGCGGCTAGCATGGCGGCCAAACTTGCAAACCAGGTGGACTGGTTAATCTGGGTAACAAATTCGCTTGCCGGGGAGGCGGAGGTCAGTTCGGTGGAAACCGCCAGCAAAGTACCAATGCGGGTGTTCCCTGAGAGAACCGGTGTCCCAACCGTGAGGTCGGAAGCGGTGAGTTGGACTCCCTTGGATTGACCGAGAGTATCGGCAACCACTGTTCCATCAGCATCCGCCAAAAGCAGGCGAAATCCCATCATTCCCCAGGCATTGTTCATTTGCATGGGTGTCTGGTCGTTTTCCATCCACCCCATGCCGTTTTGTCCCATCCCCATGCCCCAATTGCCCATCCTGTTGTTGTTCCTGATGGTTGGCTGCCATGGGTTTTGTAGCAAAGTTTCAACCCCGCTCCAACTACCTGTTTGAACGTAATACGCGGCAAAATTGGGCGACAATCTCTGCGCCCAGGCCTGACCGCTGGCCGAGACATAACGGCTGAACTGAGTCTGAGTGGCGCGGCTGACCAGCCAGGCGTCAAGCAAACTGCCAAGCAGGATAACGGCAATAAATGCTGCCATGAGTTTGAGCCACAGGCTGGATTTCATGGCCTGCCCTCCGGGGCAAAACGATAGCCGACGCCAAAAACGGTCAGGATATGGCGTGGGTTGCGGGCGTCGTCACCCAATTTGGCGCGCAGTTTTTTGATGTGCTGGTCGATACTGCGTTCATAGCCTTCATACGCAGCGCTTTGGGTGGCTTCGAGTAATTGCAGGCGGGTGAAAACCTGGCCAGGATGACCGGCCAGCGCAGCCAGCAAATCATATTCGATGGGGGTCAGGTCGAGCGGGGATTGGTTCATAAGAACTACGTGCCCGGCGAGGTCAATTTCCAGTCCGCCGATGCGCACGATGGGCGGTGGCTGAACCTGTCCCCGGCTGCGGCGCAAAACGGCACGCACCCGCGCAACCACTTCGCGCGGGCTGAAGGGTTTGGTGATGTAATCGTCTGCGCCAAGCTCCAGGCCGATAAGTTTATCGGTCTCATCGCTGCGGGAAGTAAGCATGATGATCGGCACCGTTGATTCGCGCCGGATCAGGCGGCAGATTTCCCGGCCATCTAAATGCGGCAGCATCAAGTCGAGCAACACCAAATCAGGGCGCTCATAACGCAAAGCGGGGAGCGCCAATGCGCCGTCATCGATTACCGCAACCTGGCAGCCATCCTGTTCGAGATACAGCCGGACGGTGCGAGCGATTTTGGCTTCGTCCTCAATTAGCAGGATTTTATCGGTCATGGCAAAGATTATACATCTTGAGTTCTAGGGATGATTGCCCCAGCCCCAGCCATCGTGACTCCCATTGGGCATGTTGTAATAATCATCATCATAGGTACACCACCTGCCGTATGCATCGAAATAACCGTTGTAGGCGTTATGGTTATGACCGTCCTGCGCGGTGTGCCAATAGTCTTGTCCATCGAAAAACCCAGCGTAGCCGCTGTGGTCGTGACCATCGTTCATGGTGTGCCAGTAACCGGTGTTCTCAAAGAAACCGGGATAACCGCTGTGGTTGTGGCCATCATTCATGGTGTGCCAATAACCGGTGTTGTCAAAGAACCCAACATACCCGCCGTGGTTATGACCATCGTTTATGGTGTGCCAGAAGCCTGTGTTGTCAAAGAAGCCAGTGTAACCGGTGTGATTATGTCCGTCGTTGCCAGTATGCCAGAATCCAGTCTGGTCGGCAAAACCGTACCCGTTGACGGGGGTTGCAGTGACAGGATTTGCAACGCTGGGTGCCGGTAATACGCTTGTTGAAACTGCGGACTGGACAACAGGCGTGGGAGGTATGGCAGCGGATTGGGTAGGCTGGGAAATTGCCACAGCGGAAAACGGTGTTGATGCTGGCAGCACCAATTGAGTTGGCGTTGCAACCGGAGTGGGTTGGACGATGGTGACGCTGAGGCAACCGGTCAGCGCCAGCGCTGCAAGAGACATGATGCAAATGATTCGAAACATGGTTTTCTCCTTTGAACATCAGTTTATAGCAAGAGAATACCAAAGACTTGTGATGAAGTTGTGAAGAAAATAGCCGATGGCAAACTTTATGCCTACTGCTTACAAATTGAGGCACACCCGATAATCAATTCCCAACTATGCACTTATATACATTTCTCCTTTTGTTTGCATTGGCAGAGTATTATTACTCTGCCACAAGCGCACCTGACTTCCACCTTGATCGATATGACACGATTCCTGCAAAATGCAGCCCTGGCAGCCATCCTGGCAGGAAGAATATGAACGGATTAGCCCTACGCGCTGCAAATGCTCCAGCATGGCCTGGATCATTTGGGGAGAAGCGCCTAATCGAACGGCCAGCGCACTGGTCTCCAAAGTTCCTCCAGCATTTATTTCCTTTAGTAGCTGTTCAAGCATGGCTATAACCCCAGGAAACGCGCCAGATGATAAACTGCGCTTCCAGCGCCCATCGAAATCACCAACAGCATTCCGACATTGAAAAGTGTCCAGCGCCAAGAACCGGTCTCCTGGCGGACAGCCGCCACGGTTGCCATGCAAGGGATAAAGAGCATGGTCACTACCTGGAAGGACAGGGCCGAGGCAGTTGAAAAGGAAGCTGTCAGCACCTGGGAGAGGTTCCCAGCGGGACTGCTGCCAAACAGAACGCCCAGTGTGGCAACCGCATTCTCTTTCGCGGGGAAACTGGTCAGCAGCGCCACTGTCAGTCGCCAGTCAAAGCCCATCAAGCGCCCAACTGGTTCAACGAAATGGCCGAAGCGCACCAGGAAACTGGTTTGCAGCTCCCCATTCGGGAAATAAGAGAGCGCCCAGACAATCACTGCCATTGCCAGAATGGTCGTCCCGGCTTTTTTGACAAAGGACATGGTCCGCTGCCAGACCAGCAAACCAATTGTTCGCGCGTTGGGCAGATGATAAAGCGGCATCTCCATAATAAAAGCCGAACGCTGTCCCTGGAAAATCACCTGGTTGAGCAAAGTTCCGCTCAGAACCAGCAACGTTAACGATAACAGCACCAATCCCCACGAAACGTATAACGCATTCGAACCGAAAAAGGCTGGGGCCAGAAAGGCCACCACTGCCATCCGTGCTGTGCAAGGCACCAATGGGGCAATCAGCGTGGTAAGCAGGCGCGCCTTTGGCGAGTCAATCGTGCGCGTCCCCATGATGGAGGGCACATTACAGCCAAATCCCAAAAAGAGTGGCAGGAAGGACTTGCCGTGCAAACCCATCAGATGCATCAAATTATCCATCACGTAAGCAGCACGCGCCATGTACCCGGTGTCTTCCAGCAAGGCAAATGTCGCAAAAAAGATGATCATAATCGGCAGAAAAGTGGTCACCGAACCCACACCGCCAATAATGCCTCCTACCAGAAGATCATGCAGCCAGGACGGGGCGTTAATCAGCCAGGCGCTGGTCAGACCTGCCAGGCGGGAAACCATTTGAGTAGCCAGCCAGGTTTGGACCGGTGTACCCAATGTAAAGGTTAACCAGAAAACCAGACCAAGAATTCCGGCCAGAATCACCAGCCCCCAGAAAGGGTGTGCCGCCCAGCGGTCAAGCCGTTCCGTCAAACTGATTTGCCCAACCTTGGGATGCACTACCGCTGCCCGTATCATCCGCGCAATCCACTCATAACGACCGGAAGCCACCGCCAGGAAGGCATCGTCATGTTGGATCAGCACGGCGTTTATCGCTTCCCAGTTCGAAGCCGGCAGAGCGGCGCGCATGGCGCGGGTCATTTCAGCATCGCCTTCCAGCAATTTGAGCGCTGTCCATTCGGCAGGATAGGGTGAGGGAACGTATCCAAGGGTGTGGCGCATAATCTCATTCAATACATCAAGATGGTCCGTGCGAATTTCGGGCAGATGTGGCATGGACACCCGCCGACCCGCCAGCATGTCACCGACAACCCGCAACAAATCCTTTGCTCCCGAGGCGCGAGTCGCTGTCATGGGGATAACCGGTACACCCAGGGCTGCCTCCAGAACTTCCGGCTCAATGCGAATCCCCTCCTGTTCGGCCACATCCATCATGTTTAATACAACCAGGAGCGGAGCGGGTAACGTGACCAACTCAGAAACCAGGTAGAGGCTGCGTTCGAGGTTGGCAGCGCTGATTACAGCGATGACCAGATCAGGGGATTCGCGCAAAATAAACTCGCGCGCAATCACTTCCTCGGGCGAATTGGCCGTCAGGCTGTAAGTTCCAGGCAGATCAACCAGGTTACATTCTTGCCCATCGAGAAGGAATATACCTTCTCGTCGATCAATCGTTTTGCCGGACCAATTGCCTACATGCTGGTTTAGTCCGGTAAGCAGGTTGAATAAGGTGGATTTGCCCATATTCGGCTGACCAGCCAGGGCAATCAACGGGGTCTTCGTTCCAACAGAAACCGGGCGGGGCGCAACGGCAACCGATGTATCGTGGCAATCACTCATTTCAACCCCTTTTGAACAAAAATCTTTGCTGCTTCTCCACGACCCAGGGCTACGCGAGTCCCGCGCACAGTGACGATTAATGGTCCATGCCCATAATTCTGGGTCATGTCCACTCCCACACCTGGCGTGAAGCCAAGTGAAGCCAGGCGGTTGGTCACCATCCGGCCATCGGTGAATGATAATACGGTGCCATGTTCGCCTGGCGCCAATTCATCCAGAGAAATTTCTTCGACTATTGCCGACATATCCGCCTCCAAATACAGGTTGCTAATTTATAATGGAATTGTGGTTGTCAAATCTTTGGAATTAGTATATGCTAATCCGTAAGATTATCATATATAAATAAGTAAGGGTTTTCCATGACAAATATCACTAATCCTGATGATTCAGGCGAACCAGCCAAACAGAGTTCCACCATTGAAGACTATCTGTCCTTGATCTATGTTCTGGAACGTGACAAAGAGCCGGTGGTGGGCACCTACCTGGCCGGGCTGCTGAAAGTTTCACCACCTACCGTAACGACTACGCTCAAACGTATGGTGCGGGACAAATTAATCCGCATGGACAAAGATGGTACCCGTTTAACCGAACTCGGCTGGCAATCGGCGCGCACCGTCATGCGTCGTCATATGCTCATGGAGTGGATGATGGCGCGGATGCTGCCTTGGTCCAAATTACATAGTGAAGCCCATCAATTGGAACATGCAGTGTCGTCCATGACAGAATCGGCACTAATGGAAGAACTGAACCACCCTGAGACTTGCCCCCACGGCAACCCGCTCCCTGGCTGCGAGCAGGCTGTCGCGAGTTGGATTCGATTGACAGAAATTCATCCGGGGCAAACGATTATTGTCAGGCGCATCCACGAACTTGCCGAAGAAAATGCACCTTTACTGGCTTTTCTGGAAGAAAAAAATATCATGCCGGGCAAGCAGGCAACCGTTACCGCAGTTTTACCGTTTAACGAAACAGTTGCCGTGGAAATTCAAGGTGCAGAAGTGACGCTGGGGTTCACCGCGGCACGGTATATATTTGTTGAACTAAAAACATAATTTTTTACGAATTCGCCTTTCCAACAGGAGCAATATTTTAAAGAGTTGTCAGAGACTCCTTCCAATATAACAAAAACAAGGCTTTCCAAAAAACGTGATTGGAAAGCCTTGTTTTTGTTATTCGGGTTTTAGTTTTACTTCTGCCTGATCAACCTGGCCGAATTGCCCATAATGCCACCTGTGCAGCGGTAGCAAGAACAGGTGGGATGAAGCCAAAGACCGCCAGGGTTAAACCCACACGTTATACAAGGCTGTAAAGCCCAGGTTCATTTCAACGCCCGGAATGCACTGTACAATTTTTAATGTCTCAGGAATGAGCGTCCAGTCCACGCGCATCAGGCAATAGGCATCGTTTCAAAGTCGATCTCATCCATCAGGGCCAGTTTAAGCTTTGTCTTTTCTTTGGAAAGGCATATTTCCGCAGATAATAAAATTGCTTTTCTACAAGACCTTTACAAAAATTCTCGATGTAATCACAATGCCAATTACCGCTACTGTTTGATTATTTTGAACGGTGAGATTGCCATCATAGGTTGAATAGGAAGTCACTTCCACTTGTGCCCCAGGAACGAGACCAAGCCCTTCAAGATGACGCAGGAGGGACGCATCCTGACTGTGAACACGCATGATCGTTCCCTTTTGTGTAGGCCGCAAAGCTGAAAGGGGGGTCAGGTCGTCATCCGGCATGATTAACTCGGCGGAAGGAATTAAATCACCGTGCGGGTCACGCACAGGATAGCCAAGAGCCGCAGCAATTCGCGCTTCCATTTCCTCTGAGATGACATGTTCAAGCCGCTCTGCCTCCTCATGGACTTTATCCCACGAGTAACCCAGGGTCTGAACCAGCCAGGTCTCAAGCAGCCGGTGGTGGCGAATGATTTCCAGTGCAGCGCGTTTGCCCGCCTCGGTCAGTGTCACCCCCTGGTGTTTATGATAATAAAGCAGGGCAGGCTCTGCTTTTGCCAACCGCTGAATCATGCCCGTGACCGAAGCAGGCGCAATACCAAGACGGGCAGCCAGGTCGGTGGTACTGGCTGGAACACCGTTTGCGCTCAAGGTGTAAATGTGTTTAAGGTAATCCTGATTGGACGGGGTGAGTGAATCAGACATTTGTACTCTATTTTATCAACAGTCCCGTCACCCAGAGCAAGAGCATGCCTGCCAGTACACCACTGAAAACCATGCCGGGCGTGGGTTGTTTGACTGTATCTTTTTGGATTAATTTCGCAACTTCATAAACCACCTGGAAGATGGCTCCTGCGCCAATGGCAAGAAAGAGTACCGCCAGCGTTGGTGACGGCGCGAAACCGCCGATCCACGCGCCGAGAATGGCTGGCGCGCCGCCAACCAGCCCCATCAGGGCTAGGGAACCCAGACTGGGGCGGTCTCGCAGAACAGGCGCGATAATTCCCAAGCCTTCAGTGATGTTTTGGATGATGAAACCAACCACTAGAAAGGTGCCGAGAGAAATCTCCCCGATGTTATAGGATGCGCCAATTGCCAACCCTTCACCCAGATTATGGATGCCGATCCCGGTGGCAATCATGAAGGCCAGGGATAAACGTTTGGCGGCTTCGTCTCTGCCGGTATCTGCCTGTCGTTTGGAAATCGCATCCAGCAACAGGAATGTGGACACCGCCCCGATACCAATTAAGCCGATCCCTTGGAATGCGCCCGGCACGTTGGCGGCCTGGTCAAAGGCCTCGGCGATGGTATCCAGCCCGAGAAAGACAAGTAACCCGGCAGTGACTGCCATCAGGAAAGTCATCCATTTTTTTCCAAGCGTCCTCAAGATGGGGAACCAAAAGATACCCAGGAAAACCGGGATGACACCCACGTATAGACCGATCAGCGCAAAAGACCAAAAGGATTTGCTGTTGGGTTCTTGGGTCTCAAAGGCCACCGGGATTTCCAGATTAAAGGGAATGGAATTCGCTGAAAAAAGCGTGACTGCATAGGCTTCCCCATAACTCCAGGGATAATTGATGTGAACGACAGCGCGCCCCAACCGGGGGATGGTTGCATTAGGAGAGACTTCAATCGGCCATACTGCTGCGTTGATAATTGCCTGGGCAAGCGTAATCTCCTGCGGGCTGGTATTTTGCACATAAATCTCAATCAGATTGTCTTTGAGAACATATCGTTCGATGGTCAGCGTTTCAACGGGCACAGGGGCCTCGAGGTTAAGGCCGCCGCCAGTATTGAGGAAAACGGCAATCACCCCAGCCAGAAGAATGATTGGGAGCAGGAGCAAGCCGAGGGTTGTGAATATGGAGCGTGGGGGTTGAACAGGTTGTTGATTCATCGGAAACCTTTTAAGTCATGCCAACACTTCGAACATGCCATTCCAGCCCAGTTCTGCGAACTCGGTGATATGGGCGTGGAACATATACATGCCGGGGTACTTGTAGGTGAATTCCAAAATGCCGCGCTGCGCCTGCCCCTGGATGATGGTGTCTGTAAATTCAGCGGGTGTCAGGCTCGTGCCGGTTGGGTAGTAATGGAAGAAATTTGCGTGGAGGTGAAAAGAGTTGAGTAAGTCATATTCAAGAATATTGACGAGATAGATGCGAATCTTTTCACCAACTTTGATTTGAATGGGATGATTCTGATAGTGAAAGGGAATGGCGTTAACTGCATAAAAATCGTTGGCATCATCGAAATCCACATCAAAGCCGCTCATCACCATGACCATTTCGCGATCAACCAGAGGGCGGCCCTGTTTGGGGTCTACAATGAACGTTCCATAAAGACCTTTGGCGATGTGACGCGCCAGCGGGAAAACATGACAGTGATACAGGTGCAATCCAAAGGGTTCGGCGTCAAATTCGTAAGTGAATGAGTCTCCAGGCGCAACAGACCCGCCTGGCCCGGTGCCGGGAACGCCATCCATTTCTGATGGATGGAATCCGTGGAAGTGCATGGTATGGGGGTGGTTGCTGCCATTTACCAGGCGAATGCGGATACGATCTCCTTCGGTGGCGCGCAGCGTGGGGCCGGGGATGCGACCGTTGTACGTCCATGCCGCGAACAGGATGCCAGGAACAATCTCGATATCCTTATTGATGACCACAATTTCATACTCGCGCAATGTCTGCCCATTTGGAAGGGTGGAGACTTTTCCATAGTCAAAGTCATATAAGATGTCGGTGGGATTAAAGCCGTTTTTCTCGTGATTCACTTCGCCAAATGTGCCCGGCACAAGGCCACCATTGTGTTCTTGCATTTGAATGGCTGCTGAACCATGCTTCATCCCTGGTTCGGCGGCCAGCGTATTCTGCTGGGTCAATAATGCGCCTCCAGCCGTACCCGCCAGGGCTACTCCGCCTAGTTTTAGAAAATCGCGTCTGGTTAATGATTTCATGAGTCTCCTTTACTTCTAAAGCCACGACAACCTCTTACTTCAGGGTGGATAAGTACGCAATCAGATCACGCACCTGTTCATCTGTCAGCACGTCTTTGTATTTCTGATACATCACGCCAGTTGGAAAACCATCCACAACATACGCATTTGGATCGAGGATGCAGTTCGTTAAATATTCCTCAGCGGTTTGCCCTGGCACCCTTTCACTGGCCCGACTTGCGATCCCAGCCAGCGATGGCCCAACAATGACTTTGTTGGGTTCGGTGGAATGGCAAGTGATGCAGCCGGGAGCCGCTTCAATCGTCACTTGATGGAATAATTTTTCCCCAGTCTCGGGGCTTCCAGACTGGGTTGATTGCTGTCCACAGGCAGCCAGTAGAAAACTTATGATGGCGAGCAGGATTGCCTTTCTATTCAACATGTAAGGGTAATCTCCAGTTAGTATAGGATAATAGCGATAAACAAAGGCATATTTTATACTAAAAGAATATTTAGTTATACCTAATTAATTCTAGCAGAGATAAGGATGAGAGTCAATACAAACCGTATTACTGGAAGCGTATGACAAAATAAAAAGCAGGTAAATCGCTTGGATTTACCTGCTCAGCAAGATCATTTTTTCTTACTTCTGTCTGATCAGCCTGGCTGAATTACCCATGATGCCAATATCGGGCAGCGATTGTGCAGCGGCGGCTAACACGGGTGGGAGGAAGCCAAAGGCCGCCAGGGTCAAACCCACGACGTTATACAAGCCTGTAAAGCCCAGGTTCATTTTGACAATTCGCATCGTTCGCTGCGCAATTCTCAACGCTTCGGGGATCAGCTTCCAATCTTCACGCATCAGGGCGATGTGGGCGGCTTCGATGGCAACATCCGTTCCCGCTGCTCCCATTGCGATACCCACGTTTGCCTGGGCCAGAGCGGGGGCGTCGTTCACACCGTCACCCACCATCAAAACAATATGCCCTTTGGATTGGTATTCCTTGACAATGGCAATCTTATCCTCCGGCAGAAGACCGGCGCGATAAGAGATACCGAGTTTGCCTGCCAGCGCGGTGGCGGTAAGTTCATTATCGCCAGTGAGCAGTTCTATCTTTCGAATGCCTAGTGAACGCGCGGCTTCAAGTGCAGCCGGGACTTCGGAACGCAGGGTATCAGCGGCGGCAAAAATGGCTGCAAGCGCGCCGTCCACTTCGAGAAATAGCAGGGTTTTGCCTTGAGCTTCAAGCGCCTGCGACTGTTCAAGGTTTTCAAACGCCGGGAGCAGGCGGCGGTTGCCGATAATTATCTTGTGTCCTTCAACCTCTGCCTCAACACCCTGTCCAGGGATGGCGCGGAAACCCAGCGGTTCTCCCACAGGGCAACCTTCAGTCCGAGCCAGTGCACGAACAGCTTCAGCCAGAGGATGCTCGGAATAACGTTCGGCGCTGGCAGCCAGGCGGAGCACATCGGCACGCGACTGGCCGTTGAACAGAATAACATCCGTCACCTGAGGTTGGCCGAGGGTCAATGTTCCGGTCTTATCCACCAGCAAGACATCCGCGCGGGCCAGCAGTTCGAGATATTTGCCGCCCTTGATCAATAATCCGCGTTTCGCGCTTGCCCCGATGGAGGCGAGCATGGCAACCGGGGTCGCCAGGGCAATCGAACACGAACAGGCGACCAGCAGAACGGCAGCCGTGGAGAGCGGGTTGCGGCTGAAGACGAAAGTCAGTACAGCCAGCACCGCGACAATGGGCAAATACCAGCCGCTGAATTTATCGGCAAAGCGCTGAACTTCTGCGCGATTGGCTTCGGCCTCCTCCACCATCTTGATCACGCGCCCAAAGGTGGTCTCTGCTCCGACACGTTCGGTGCGCACGCGCAGACTACCGAGTTTGGCAAGGGTGGCGGCGTACACTTTCGCACCAGCAGCCACTTCTACCGGCATGGACTCGCCAGTAATTGCCGCCTGGTCGATGGTGGCCTGCCCGGAGATCACTTCTCCATCCACCGGGATTTTCTCGCCGGGGCGGACGATAACGATTTCGCCCATTGCTACCTGGCTGACCGGGACTTCCTGTTCGACACTGTCGCGTTCGACGCGGGCTGTTTGGGGGGTAAGGGCGGTCAGTTCCTTGACAGCGCGGCGGGCGCTTTCAGTGGTGAAATTTTCCACGTAATCGCCCACACGCATGAACAGAACGACGATCAAAGCAGTGACCCATTCACCCACAACGAGCGCGGCGATGACCCCGAGTGTCATGAGCGTGTGCGAGATAATTTGGCGTTTGAGCGTGGCGCGAATGACATTTCGAAATACTGGATATCCACCCGCTAACACCAGCGCCAGGCCAACAATAAATGGAACGCGAGCATTTAGAAACTCGAACAATCCCATCCATTCGCCGACCACCACGATAGCCATCACACCCGCAAATAACCCCACGAGCAGGATCGTCAGTTTGCGGTTGAAGTCGACTGTCGAAACAGGAGCAGGCGGCGGGGAGTTCGTTTCGGGGACGCTGTATCCAGCCTCGGCAACCGCAGAGCGGATCGCAGTCATGTTCACCTGGGTGGCATCCATCTCGATCAGCGCTTTTTCAGAACCGAGGAAGACATTTACCTTCTGTACGCCGGGCAGTTTTTCGAGGGCATGTTGCACGTGCTGGGTGCATTCGGCGCAATCCATCCCGGCAATCGGAATTTCGAGGGTTTGCTGGTTAGTCATTGGTTTTCTCCGTGGTGGGAACATAGCGGGTACACTCATAGACGCCCCGCGCTACATCTGCCAGCAACGTTTCGGCGAGGGTTAACAGTTCGCCCACGCGCGGGTCACTCAGGCGGTATTCGACAAACTTGCCGTGTTGTTCGGCGGCCACCAGTCCGCAATCACGCAGACAGGCCAGATGGTTGGAAACGTTCGATTGCGAAAAGCCCGTTTGTTCAACAATGGCGCCAACGGTCAGTTCCCCGGAACGCAAGGTTTCGAGAATTCTCAGGCGGGTGGGGTCGCTAAATCCTCGAAATAAGCGTGCCTTTACACTCAGATTGGTTTTTTCTGCTGATAAAAACATAAACACTCCTAATCATATTGTTATATCATCACTTGGCAATAAGTTATTATACTAGGTAAAATATGTCAAGGTTGTCAAACCGACAGGATCGAAACTAATAAAGATGTAAGTGGAAGGGTCTTTATAGCCCAGTGGCAAAATTCGATGTTTACTGTCCTTTTCCTAAAGATAACAAACGAGCAACATCCCCAAAGTATCTCAGGGGCTGGTCGCTCGTTTGTCAAATGATGTTTCTAACTTGAATGGCCTGCCCAAGTGGACAAGGATGCCAAATCGGGTAGGGCATGCCAGGCGTTATTCATTTTTTCTCTTTTAAAATTGCAAGCGCGTAGTTTATTAACTAACTCCAATTTTGTAAACCAGTATTTTTTCCATCATGGGAATAGAGATCCGCGCGACTCAACGGCAGGCTAGACTTTCCATTGAAAGGTTTCACCAACAAGGTTTGGTTGATGTTGATATCCCCTGCTTCAAAGCTTACAGCACAATAGCTCATGTATAACCGCCAAGTTCTATAGACAGCCTCACCTACCAGGCGAATTGCCTTGATTTGCTGCTCGTCCAGCCGCCGAACCCAGTTACGTAGCGTCAGGGCGTAATGCTCGCGCAGATTCTCTACATCGCGCACCTCGAATCCAGCCGCTTCGGCGATCAAATTGGCCGCACTAACCGGGACCAGTTCACCATCCGGAAAGATGTAATGTTGAGAGAACGACCCTGCCCCGAACACTTTGCGCTCGAAATAACCCGACCTGATTTTTGGTGTTCTGGCTTGTCCATTCAATCCTTTGAGTAGTTCCAGATCGGCGTCCTGGCCTCGACGGGAGATACCATGATTGAGAAACAGGCCGCCGGGTTTGAGCAGGTTATAAGCCTGTGAGAAGTATTCCGGCAGATGAGTCCAACCAACATGCTCAAACATGCCGACGCTGACAATCTTGTCGAATGATTCGTTTTCCAAATCGCGATAATCACGCATCTCGATCTTCACCCGGTCGTTGAACCCCAGGCGAGCAGATTGTTCAGCCCCATACTCGGCCTGGCGTTCGCTGAGCGTAACTCCCATCACGCTAACGCCATATCTCTGGGCAGCCGCGAGGGCCAGCCCACCCCAACCACAGCCAATATCCAGCAAGCGCTCGCCGGGTTTCAGGCGCAGCTTGCGACAGATGTGATCGATTTTCCTGATCTGTGCGGTATCCAGGTCTTCTGTTCCGGTTGGGAAATAGCCGCAGGAGTACTGCATCTGGCGATCTAGCCACAAGGCGTAGAATTCATTGCCCACATTATAGTGAAAACTGATCGCTTTCCGATCTCGCTCACGGGAATGCAACTCACCGCTCAACTCGAGCGGTTTTCGTACGATCGAACGCGTTGGGCCAGATTTGGGCAAGCCTTGTGCATCTGTGATCAGAATTGCTATTTCGTTTGCGGTAAAGTTCCGGCTCATCAAGGCTTCGATCAACCCAAAAGCGGCGTAAAAGTCGCCTTGGATGTCAAAATCTCCATAGATATAGGCCTCACCGAGAGAGAGTTCAATCGGCGGGGAAAACATTCGGCGCAGCGCTCCAGGATGATTCAAGACCAGGGTAAATGCAGGATCCGAAGCGGCTAGCAACGTATCCTGATTCCAGAAGTTTATTGTAAAGTTGCGTGGGGATGGAAAAATATGCTCCAATAACGCTTTAGAACGTGCGGCCACCGGATCATTGGCTGTTAGCGTAAGCTGTGACATTTTCGTCTCCTTATGCCATTGATTAAAATTGATCATTCCAATATTGTTTATTCATGCTGAACGGCGATTGGCCTCCAACCCACAGGCCAGATACGATGTGATTGTTTCCATTTTGGCAGTTCCTGACGGGCGATCTCGTAACCGCGGGCAATCAGCTCTCGATACCCGCTGAAGTCCCAAATCGGCGTCGGTATAGAGCTGCGCAAGATAATCCGGTGTACTGGAATGCCTCGCGACCTGGCAAGGGCAATTTCGAGCTCTGACTGGCGCTGGCAGACAGCGTTGGAGAGCTTGTCGAAAAAGCGGCTGAACTGATGGCTTGTGCCAGGGACGTAAGCTGGATCAGCCAGATCCAGAGCAACAATCTCGGTAGCGCCCAGCCCTAATGCTGGTTCCACCGGCAGGTTGCTGAGTGCGCCGCCATCTACCAGGTACTTCCCATCATTCTCCAATGGCATCACCCAGGGTGGTAGAGCGGTGGAAGCCAGCAGACCATCCAGCATGCTGTGATTCGGGTCCGTGCCAAAAATGACCGGGCGGCCGGTGTTGAGGTCAGCGGCTACCAATGCAAGTCGTATTCCTGGTATGTCGCCGAAGCGCAGGCTTGGGGTCGCACCGAATGCCAGGAAGAATGCCCGCAAAGCCGTAATCGTATGATTGTCGGGTCGGTTGAACATTGCGCGCAGGGTGAGCCAGGATTGGTTTGGCGCCAGTAGACAGTTTTGAGCAGCGTACTGCCAGGCTTGTTCCACTACAACGAGACCCGCCGGGCTGACCCCGTGCAAGGCCAGACAGGCTGCGTTCATCGCGCCCACAGAGGTGCCCACCAGCAAATCCGGCTGCCAGCCAGCCTCGATTAAGGCGCGTAACGCACCCACCTGGAGCGCGCCGCGCGCTCCCCCACCACTAACGTAACGGTTGTGCAATCAGGATAGCAATCGCAAAAAACGCGAAAAATTGAACATTACCAACTGAATAAGGATGGCGTACTCTTGGGCTATTTCAGTGGATAGGATTGAAATGGCCCAAGTCGAAGAAACCCAACACGCCCTGCTCATTCCCTGGGGACAATTTGCCCAGGAAATTGGATTGATCGCCGGTATCGAAGCTGTGCAACTCAAGCAAAAAACGGTTGATCATAGGCCACAGACGAAGGTGCTCGAGTTTTTGGTGGCAATTCTGGTCGGAACAAAACACCTGCAAGATATCAGCCGGGCTGCGCACCCCTTGGACAGGGATACAGCCGTGGCGAAAGCCTGGGGGCAGGCAGGCTGGGCGAATTACACCGGTATCAGTCGAACCATGAAACAGCTCGACTGGGCTGAATCGCAAGCATTGGTAACTGTGCTGGAGCAGGTCAGCCAACCATTCCTGAAACGGGAACTAAGTTTGCTTTCCCGGCTGGAATACGATGGCGACCTGACCGGACTGCCAGTCTCGAACACGAGCAAGAGCTATCCGGGTGCAGCCTATGGTCATATGTCCGATGAAATCAGGCTAGGCTATCAGGCAGGTCTGGTCAGCCTGGACAGTCCGACTTATGGGCGTTTCTGGCTCTCGGTGGAACATCATGCCGGGGATACAGTTTCATGTACCCAGGCAGAGAACTTGATCCTGGCGGCAGAGCAACGAACCGAACAACGTCCCAGGCGGCGAACTGAATTGCTCAAGCAGCGCATCGAAGCATTTGTGAACAGTCGCAAACCGGCTGAGAAACGTTTGGCAACCCAGCAAGCTGGTTTGGAAGTTGCCAGACAGGCAAAAGTTGAGACGTTGAACCAACTTCGAGCCTTGCAAGATGCACCTGCCCAGAAACCCAGCCGGATTGCGACGTTGGAACGGCGTTGTGTGCGGCGCGACAAAGCGATCGCAGTTGCTCAGGAAAAATTGGAGAAGACCCTTGCCTGGCTGAGATCTCATCTGGAACAGGAAACCCTTCTGCGCAAGCGTTTTGAACAATTTGAGCACGATAATGCTGAAAATCCACAACCTGTCTGCGCTTGTTTCCGCCTGGATGCCGGGTTCGGCACCTACGACAACCTAGCTTTACTGATTGAGATGGGCTATGAAGTGTATATCAAACTTCATAATCACCAGATCACAAACATGCTCAAAGACAGGGTCACTTCCGAAACCAAATGGAACCGTGTAGGTGACAACGCAGATATGGTGGCGTGGAATGATTTCCAGCCAAAAAACTTCCCATACACCCTGGATGTGGCTCTTGAACGCTTTTACACCGGCCAAACACAAAAACACAGCACCCTGGCGCATTTCGGCGATACCCCTGTCACTACCAACCTTCCTGCCTGGTTCGGCAAGTACAACGCCCGCCAGACTATCGAGGCAGGCATCAAAGAAACCAAACAGGTTTTCTGTCTGCACAAACTCAAGGTGCGTTCTGAACCAGCGATTTTCTTGCAGGAGGCTCTGACCATTTTTGCTGCCAACTTTATCCGCTGGGCTACGGTCTGGATCGAGCAACATGCGGTGAAAGATTCACAAACCCTGCCTATAGCTGCGATGGGTATCAAAAAGCAAGTGCAAGTCGCCGCCAATACTTCGGCAAAAGTCATCCAAAATTCAGATGGTATGTTGGTAAGGTTCAGCACCGCCAGTGCTTTTGCTGGCAAACAACTTCACTTTCCTTGCCCAGCTAAGCCAGCGCAAACAAATCATTTTTTCGCGCTTTTTACGTTTTTCAATCTGGTTGCGCAAAAGTTACGCTAAGGACAAAAGCCAGGCACTTTTTCATCTTCAGCTCCATGCCACAATCCGTTTTTTAAGACCAGACCCGGCTGCCTGTGCCAGTTTCCTGGTGGCAGCCGGGCCTATTATTACGATGAGCCAATTCTCCAGTCCAAGTTTTTCGTTTTATCCACGAGGGATGGCGCAGCGCCCATTGGGCAACTCGCTGAGGAACCTGGTACAGAGAAAACTGGTGTTAGGCGTGAACTGCCTGGCTCTTAGAGCCAAACCCCTTGACGCCATCGGGGATGGCAATGAGCGCACCCAGGATCAGGGTGGCCCACAGGGCTGTGGGTGTGCCGCTGAAGCCCAAGATCCAGGGGGAAATGAAGGCCAACACTCCGGCAGCAGTTGCCCAGCGGAACTTTTCCATGAAACCCGCGATCAGCGCGGCTGCCCCAAGAATGATGCTTGCCCAGAGCGCCCCAGGCAGATTGCCGTAGCCGAGAACGAAGGGGGCGATGATGAGCAGAGCGGCGAGAATACAGGTGTACCATTTCATAGTGAAACTCCTTTCTGTTTTCCTTAAGATTGAGTAGAAACTTGTTTTGACAGATTACGCTTTCCAGGTTATGACCATATCCTTCTTCAACTTACAATCTCAGTTTAGCCCTCTGTTATTCCCGGCACAAACGTAAACTTACTGACTTGTGTATCCGTAGGTTGCTGATTTCTCATCCGTAGATTCTGCATCCGTAAGAATACGGAGATAGCAAACCTGTGTTTATAAAAAATAATAGGGAAATAACTCAACCCCAGACTGGTCGTGCAAGTGTTTCATCAACCAGCGCCTTCTACGGCAGTCAACCGTCACCAGGACTCGCCGCTCCGGATCGCGGTGGGCCGCAGCCAGGATATTGTTCAGGATGGCCTGGTTCGCCTCGTCCCAAGCCTGCCGCGCCTGCGGGCCGCTCACCCCAAGGGCGGCGGCGCACATCCCATCACACAAAGTATCCAGAGCGCCTCCGTTCACATCATCCGGACGCTGGGCGAGCTGCATCAACAGGCGTTGGAGGCTGTTAATCAAACGGATAACGAGCCTGCGCAATTGCTTGAATTGGCTATCGCCAGGTATTTGATATTCATGCCCGGTAGAACCTCCGACTGGAACGATAATGATGTCTGTCCGGCGCGCCAGCGGCAGGATCGTGTCTCGATACTCCGGCCAGACAGCACTCAGATCCCCTGAGCGCCAATCGTCCGGGTGGATTTCAGCGCACAGCAGGTCAGGCTGGATGCTTTTGACCAGGCGATACAACAGTCTGAGATCGTACTGGGTTGGTTCCCTGTGCAAGTCAGCCAGCAGGCCAAGCACAGCCACCCTGCTCCGGGCAGATTCTTTTTCAATGCTTTTTTTCTCGATTCCGGTTTCATTCACCCTTTCAGTTTAACCTGCCAGTATTTCCCGGCACAAACGTAAGCCTACGGATTTTCCTAATCCGTAGGCTACTGATTCTGCATCCGTAAAATTACCGAGGAGCAGCCGCTCTATCAGGGGTCTTGTTCCGGCTGCCCCCAACCTTTCCGAGCGGCGATCAAGGCGGCTTCGGTGCGGGAGTGGGTGTCCATTTTTTGAAAGATATGCTCCAGGTGGGTCTGCACTGTGCGTACACTGATAAACAATGCCTGGGCGATATCGCGGTCACTTAGGCCGCGCCCCAGGCAGGCCAATACTTCCTGCTCGCGCGGCGTCAAATCTGCCATTTCCTGCTCTTTAGCCTGGTGGGGTTTCTTCTCCAGGTGGGTGAGCAAGGAGGGAAGTACTGTCGGGTGTAGGCTCACCTCGCCCTGGCTGACGCTGTTGATCATCCGTAGCAACTCATCCTCACCGGCATCCAAGGGCAGGTAGCCGGTTGCACCGGCCGCCAGGGCGAGCTGCACATGTTCGGGGCCAACGTCATAGGAAAGAAAAAGGATCGGCGTAGTAATCCCACCATCCCGCAGGCGTTCGATAACGGTCGCGCAACTCAAACCGGGCCAGCCATCGCCGACCACGATAACGTCGGGCTGCAACTCTGACGAGGCGTCAATTGCTTCCTGCACGCCCGACACCAGGCCGGCAACCTGCAAATCTTCTTCCTGCTCCACCAGGATCTTTAACCCATCAAGCGCCAGCCTGTATGGACAAACAATCAAGATCCGAAGATGATGGGGAGATGGGGGTGGGAGTGAAACCGTCATAAGACTTCATCCTTCGGGCCGACCCGAATACAAGCCCATGGGGGAGACAGAGACTGGTGATAATGCGAGTCATAGGAATTTCTCATGATCGAAGCATCCGCAAACCGCTGCCAATGACCACGAACTCACTGATTTCGTGGGCCAGCACAGCGATGGGCAGGGTGAACCAGCCGCCTACCGCACCGATGACCAGCACACTAATCACAATAGCCGAAAGGACCAGGTTTTGGTTGACAACGGACTGATTGCGCTTTGCGAGGCGCAGCGCGTAGGCCAGTCTCTCCAGATCATCGGCCATTAGTGCAACATCGGCGGTTTCCAAAGCCACGTCCGTTCCTGCTGCTCCCATCGCGACACCCACGGTCGCCTCGGCGAGGGCGGGAGCGTCGTTTACGCCATCCCCAACCATTGCCACGTGCCCAGAGCGGGCGGTTAGCTCGCGTACTTTGACTGCCTTATCTTCCGGTTTTAAGTCCGCATACACCTCGTCGATCCCCAGTTCCCGTGCAATTGCCTGAGCGGTACGCTCATTGTCGCCGGTTAGCATGACCACCTTTTCGGCTCCGGCAGCGTGCATCGCATCAATGGCCTTCCGGGCATTCGGGCGGATGTTGTCACGAATGGCAATCATGCCCCAGGGTGCCAGTTCGTCGCCCAGCACCACCACCGTTTTCCCTGCGCTCTGCAGGCGATTAATATCTTTCCTGGCGCTTTCCAGGGAGATTCCCAGCTTCGAGTTGAACAGGTCCGGACTGCCAACGTACACTGTCCGCCCATCCAGACGAGCAGAAGCGCCTGCCCCCGTCAATGAGCGGAAGTCAGTCAGTTCGGCCGGTTGGACTCCCTGCGCCTCCACATACCGGACGATGGCTTGCGCCAGGGGATGACCGCTGCGTCTTTCGATGCCGGCCGCCACTGACAGAAGTTCCTGGTGAGTATCCGTTAGCTGGTCTGGATCCTGGTGGAAGAGAACAACATCGGTTACTTCCGGTTCACCACGCGTCAGGGTGCCGGTTTTATCCATTGCCACGACCTTCACCTTGGCCAGTTCTTCCACATACACCCCGCCTTTGATCAGCACACCATTGCGCGCGCCGGTGCCAAGTGAAGCCACCAACGTGATCGGGATGGACATGACCAGGGCGCAGGGTGCGGCTGCAACAATGAACACCGTTGCCCGGGTGATCCACGTCACCCAATCTGCGCTGAAGAATAGCGGCGGCAGAATGGCAACCAGGATGCCGATGAGCAAAACGATGGGACTGTAGCGTTCGCCAAATCGCTCGATGAAGCGCTGGCTTTTACCTTTCTTTTCCTGGGCTTCCTCCACCATAGTGATAATGCGGGCGATCGTGTTATCGGCAAAGGTTTTTGTCGCACGGACTTCCAAAGCACCTTCGCCATTGATACTGCCGGCAAAGACTGCATCTCCCGGCTGTTTCTCGACTGGCACACTCTCGCCGGTGACGGGGGCCTGGTTGACACTCGAGGATCCGATCAACACGGCGCCGTCGGTAGCCATGGATTGACCAGGCTTGACGATGAATACATCACCGACCACCAACTCTTCCACCGGGATTTCATGCTCGCGGCCATCCCGACGGACCAGCGCTACCTTGGGCGCCAAATTCATCAGTGCCTTAATTGCGGCGCGGGTTTTTTCCTCTGTGTAACCTTCAGCCGCTTCACTGATAGAGTAGAGGAAGACCAGCATGGCCCCCTCCAATAGCTCGCCCATTGCGGAAGCGACCACCGCAGCAACCATCATCAAGAGTTCGATGCCGATCTTACGCTCGAAAATCAATTCTTCAATGGCCTCGCGACCGAAGTAATAGCCACCGATCAGAATTGCGGCAATAAAAATCACGATCGAGATGATTGCTGGCGCGCCTGCCAGCCCAATCAACCAGCCGATCAGCAGTAGCATACCAGAGGCAACCGAGGTCAGCACTTTGGGGTTGCGCCAGGGTTTAGGCTGCTCCGCCATCTCCATCCCCTTTTGGGGTGGGAAGCCAAGCGATTCCAATTTTTCCTTGATCGTTTCTGGTTTTGTCTGCACAGGATTGTACGTGATGGCAACCTTTGCAGATTTAGGATAGATCTTCAGATCGGTCAGGCCTGTAAAGCCGGCCAGTCCGCGTTCGATATTGGCTGCATCATGCTCGCAGTCCAGATTGGCGACGCGAAGTTCGAGTTGTTTGGTATTCATGCTAATAATCTCCTTAACTTTTTTATTTGGTTTCATCGACGAGGTTTAATTCAATACGTTCCACTGCTGCCGCGAAGCGCCGTTGTTCCTGAGATTACCGCCCCAAGAATATAATTCACTGTGTTACTGCTCCTTGATTACGCATCGATTCATGATTTTCAACACCTTATCTGGAGTCCTTCAACTCAGTGGGATTACTTCACGATACTTGCCGCCAGGGGACTGCTCAGGCAGTTCCGTCGCGCGCTCGACCGTGACATGATTAAGTTTGTGCTTGGCGAGCAGGCGCGTGATCTCGGTATGCACTTCCTGCCAAACGCAGTCTGGATCAGCGCCGTCGGCGAGACGCAGGCGCGCGCGCAGGTTCGTTGGCGTGGTCTGGATCAGTTGGAACTGTTCAATCCCAGCGATATGGTAAATCGAGGTGCCGAACAGGAGCGGCGGAACAACAATGCGCTCGCCATGATCGGTCGGGAAGGTGAGCATATCCGCCGCACGTCCCTGTACGCGGATCGCGGGTAACCGGTCTCCGCATGGGCAGGGGTCAGGGCGTTGCAGGATGCTATCGCCGAGGTCGTAGCGCAGAATTGGCTGGGCACGGTTGGCGAGGTTGCTTAGTAGAACCGTGTGTGACTGCTCCCCTGGCGGCGTTGGCCGGTAATCGGCATCAACCGGTTCGAGCACGACCCAGTCGGCGTTAACGTGCAGCCACTTTTGCCTGCAACTGTAGCTGATGAAGATGCATTCCGAGGCAGCATAAAAGTTGCCAACTTTAGTGTTGAAAACTCTGGCGATGCGGTCGTACTCGTCTAGCTGCAGCCCCTCGGCTACGGGCAGTATTAACTCCGGCTTGATATGCAAACGACCCGCTTCCTGCTCATTGGTCAACAGTTTTGTCACAGTCCCATAACTTGTGAGAACCAGGGGCTGAAACTCGTTGAGCTCAGTCGTAAGCTCAGGCAGGGGCGTATGCACCGAGAAGGCCTGAAACGCCTTGCCGAGCCGCGATCCGAATTGGCTGATACCGACACCGGTGGCGGTGGGAGTACCGGCGGCAAGTACTGCTGCGATGCGCCCACCGCCGGCGATGATCCGGAGGATGTCGCGAGCGCCAAGCCAGGCGCGAGGCTTGCCTAAGAAGAGGGAAGCGATAACGGAAAGGCTCTGCTTGTCTATCAAAAAGATGCCGTGCGTGCCAGTTGTGCCGGATGTTGTAATCACCAGATATTTGCCCAAAAACTCCTTCCCGAACAGGTTGCGGTTTTCAACGAACGGGCGAACTTTCTCGAGCGTCACCTCACGGTCGGTGACCCAGTCGTCGAAGCGCGCCATCAGTTTTTTCTTGTTGGTAACCGGCAACAAGGTCGGATCTTCAACCCGATCAGGCAAGCCTTTGTAAAGTTCGCGATAGTAGGGCGAGTTGGCGCGTGCATACGCCACCATCTCGGCAAAGCGTTTGCGCTGCCGCTGTATTACCGCGGCCGGACCCTGCTTTCTAGCCCTTCGGATGTCAAGCAGCAGACGCAAAATATTCTCACTCATGCTCATACCTCCTGACTTGTTTCCAATTTGGGTTTTTAACTTTCAACATAATTGGCCGTTGGACATCACCACTTTTCAACGTATCACCCGCGGCAAAAATCGTCCGGTGCGTTTCATATACTCGCGATATGCGTCGCCGAATCTCTCGATCATCGCGCGCTCTTCACGCGGGAGGCGCATCAGCAAAATCACACACAGCCCGACGAGCGGAACACCGCCGACGAGCCAGTTCCGCGTGAGCAGCAGAATCGCCGACAGGGACAGAAATAATGCCGTATACATCGGGTGGCGCACATAGCGATAAGGCCCACTCGTCACGAGTGTATGCTCCTGACGAACATGGAGTGTTGGGGAAAAATTACTCCCAAGGGCAAGCTGTGCCCACGCGAGGAGTGGAAGACTAATCCCACCCAACGCAACGCCCAGCCATTGTGACCATTGCGGTAGCGGCAGTTCCGCTCACGCCAGAACCTGCGGGCGAACAATGTAGAACAAGACGCCGAGGAAAAATATTGCTCCAACAAGAGCGCGCAGGGCAATATTCAACTTGCCTTCCTTGTATTCAACTTGTCCCTGCACTAGCCGTGCGCGCCACTGGAAATACACGCGGATCACAGCAAACAACGCAAAGAAGATCACGAAGACGCTGTGGAAAAATGTTTGGCTCATTCCAAAAACTCCGGGTCAACAAGCCATCTATGCTTTCGCAAAGTTCGCCGTGAAAAAGTACCACGGCCCATGCAGGGCTTGCAATCGAAAGCCCGCCGACTCTGCCAATCTTTGCACCGTTGCGCGCGACTGATAATGCGGGTCGGGGAAGATTTCCGTGATCGAAAGCAGACCGCCGGGTTTGAGCGCTGCATGGCATTGACGCAGCGCGGCTTCCCGATCTGGGATTTCGCCCAACACGGTGCAGAAATAAATCACGTCAAAATGATCTGGCTGAAAATGCGATTGGGTTGCATCGCCCAGGATTGGCGTCAGGTTCGACACGCCGGCCTGCGCTGCACGTGCCTTGAGCCGTTCTATCATTCCCGGCTGAATATCTAAGCCAACAACTTTGCCATCGGGCTCAACTCGCTGTGCAGCAGGAATCAGTAACCGACCTGGCCCTGGTCCTACTTCCAACACACTCAGCCCGGGTCGCAATCCAATTCGATCAAGAGTAGTCTTGGTACCCAAAACTCTATCCATCAAGGAACCTTCAACAAGCCCAGACATCCAAGTCGGACAGGGCATTGAGCGGCGGCGGCTTTCCCCCCGCCACCACAGGCTGATTGCAATCAGACCAACGAGGGCGATTCCCAAGATAATGAGCGGATTCATACTTCAACCTCCGTATGGCTCTTTGGAGCAAGGCTAATCAATAGAAGGACAGCGACACCCACCACGATAAAACTATCTGCCAAATTGAACATCGGCCAACGAGCCGCGCCAATTCCAAGGTCGAGGAAGTCTGTGACGCGGCCATCGAGCAGGCGGTCTGCAAAATTTGCGATTGCGCCGCCGAGAATCATGCCAATAGGAAAGGCTGCCTCAAGTGGAATCTCACCCGCGCGCATCGCCCGCACCATCCAAACTGCCAAGATGATTATGATGAGTCCCGTGAGAATCAGCGGTCCAACCCCGCCATTCGCGAACAATCCAAATGCCACGCCTGTGTTGTAGCCCAACGTCAAACGGAAGAATTGTCCGATGAGAGGCATGGGAGTGTAAAGCGAAAGCGTCCGTTCAGCCCAGGCTTTTGTCAGAAAATCAATTACGAGGGCAATCATTAAGGCGGTGAGAAAACGATATTGTAATTTCATTCTCTACTTGCGACTTTCTGTCTGAGGGAGGTTGTAGCGGGTGCATTCATAGACGCCGCGCGCCACATCGGAGAGCAGCGATTCTGCTAATACGAGCAAATCCCCCACCCGGTCATCGCTCAAATGATAGGTGACGTGACGCCAGTTCTGTTCAGCGACTACCAGTCCACAATCACGCAGACATGCAAGGTGGTTGGAAACATTCGATTGTGAAAAGCCCGTTTGTTCGACAATGGCGCCAACGGTCAGTTCCCCGGAACGCAAGGTTTCGAGAATTTTCAAGCGGGTGGGGTCGCTGAATCCGCGAAAAAGTCGCGCTTTGACACTCAAATTGGTTGTATCTGCTGCCAAGAACATGCAAAAAACCTCTTGTTGTATTATCATATCATTTATTAATGATATGATAATACAACAAGATTAAAGAGTCAAGAGCGCCCTTGACGATCGCGCCGGGTGGATGTAAAATACCAGATAGTTGAGCAACAGTTCAACTATAATCAGTAAGACGGAAATCTGGGAGATGGGAACATGCTGGAAGCGCTATTTGTTATTTCGTTGTTTCTTTTGTATGTGCTGCTCTGGAAAATCAAACAGATCCAACAAAGGAGCCTGACTGGAATTGACCCGCAGGTGATGCAAAAATCCACAACCCATGTTCAACGCTTCATGGGCCAGTTTATGAACGCCTTAACCATTTATGCGGCCATCATTATTTTGGCGCATTCCACTAATCTCCAATGGGGTTCTCTGTTTAGTCGATACGAAGTGATTTCGTCTTCAGGAATGGATATAACCGGCTTTGTGATCGGTCTGATTGGCTTATCCTTCTGCCTGTATGCCCAGGTAAAAATGGGAACCTCCTGGCGGGTGGGCATCGACGAAAAAGTAAAAACGCAGCTGGTGACAACCGGGCTGTACCAGTTTATCCGCAATCCAACGTACCTCGGCCTCATTCTCCTGAACATCGGTGTCTGGCTGATCTGGCCAACCTGGACCATCTTTTTGTTGAACATCCTGTTTATCCTTTTCCTTGAAATCCAGGTGCGCTGCGAAGAGGATTACTTGACATCCACGCATGGCAGTGAATACGCTCATTACGAAGCCCGCACCAAACGTTACCTGCCGTTTGTTTACTAAGCGTTGCGCTGGAGGTTGTCCGTGACGGCGACAAACAACAGCATTTCATACCGCTTCTTGTCCAAGTTCTATGATTTGTTCGATCTGATTTTCCTGCTTGGTGGGAAAGGCAACCCCCGAGCAGGACTTTTGAAGGTTGTTTCTCCATCTTGCCAAACTATTTTGGATATATGTGTTGGCACCGCATCCAGCGCCATACTGCTTGCGGCTCACCACAGGCAAAGCCATGTTCAAGGCATAGACATTTCATCTGAAATGTTGTCCGCAGCCCAGGCTAAAATTGCCAGAGAGAAGCTGAACAACTTGGAATTAAAACAGATGTCTGCCGATTGTCTGCAATTTTCCAATAACATCTTTGATTGTGTGATGATTTCATTCGCACTTCACGAGTTCGATGCTGACTTGCGAGAGCGGGTCATTCGAGAAGCAGTGCGCGTATTGAAACCGGGCGGCCAGTTTTGTGTCATTGATTTTGCACGCCAGACGAATTCTGCCAACCGGATTTTTATGAAATTCTGGATGCTGATTGAGCCTAAGTGTTTCCGGGATTTTCTGAATATGGACTGGCACGAAAAACTAAAGCCGTATGGCTTGCTTTTGGAGAGCGAACACGAATACTCTTTTTCGAAACTTTATGTCTTGTGCAAAAGTGAAACATCTCATACCATAACAGACATCCATCAATGATATCCTGCCGTGCAAACAAACATTCAATTGGTAAAAAATATGCCAACATCCACCATCTCTCCCGAAACTGCTTCCGACCTGGCCGCCCTCTTTGATGCCTTGAGCGACCCCACCAGACTGACCATCATCGCCATGCTGGTGGAAGGCGAAATGGGAGTAGGTGAGATGGTCGAGCGTCTTGACTTGACGAAATCGGCTGTTTCCCACCAACTGCGCGGCTTGCGTGATAAGCGCATCATACGCACACGCAAACAGGGGCGCAACGTGTATGTCTGTCTCGATGACCAGCATGTGATCGACCTGTTCCAGCGCGGTCTTGATCACGTACTTCATGGTTAGTTGCAGGAATGAATTTCTGGTTCTACTTTTATCGGTAATCGAATGAAGGGCTCTAATACATGGAACAAATTTCTTTCCTGGTTCGTATTGCTGGGTTCGCAGCTATAACAGGGACATTTTTGTATGCCTTGGGTGATGTACTCTTACTGGCGAGCAAAGTGAACCTTGATTTGTACCCCAAGCTCAAGCCGTTCGTTAAACTGTTGTTTGATGCTGAAAAAATGGTGGTGCTTTCCCCACAGCGGATGACCTGGGGCGCGCTAATGGGCGTATTTGCCACACCTTTGGTTATCGCTGGGTATTGGCAGATTTACCAGGGTCTGGCGGGCGCAAACCCGGCCCTAGTTCTGGTCACAGTCCTGTTGTTCTTTTGCGCTTCGGTGATTGGCGCTTTTGTGCATGGCACGTTTTATTATCTCGGCGAGTATGTGCTCGCCTTGAACCAGGTGGATGAACCATCTCAAATGGTGATTGCAGACATGATCGCCCGCCACCGCAAAGTATTGATCATCAGCTACGCTCCGGTCATGATCATGGTGGTCATCGCCTCCATCTTGTTTTCCATCATCGTGGCGACACAAACTACCCGATTCCCTGCCTGGATGGTCGCTGTCAATCCGCTGACGTTGATTGTCGTCTGGCTCATCGTCAAACGCATCCTTCCCCAACTTGCTCGCGATTGGACAGAAGGCGCTGGCTTCAACATCGGTTTCCTGATATTCTTTGCCATCACCACCACCCATATCCTCTGGAACGTATAAATAACTGCGTAACTTGATGAGCATCACTCGCCGTCTTCTTCTCATTTTATTGCTGGCTTTCCTGGTAGCCGGTTTGTTGGGGCATGTATTGAATTTGGGTGAAACTGCTCACGCCACCCAGTTTGAGACCCGTTGTGTTTTTCATACCAGTGTCTTTATGATGGAATTCATCCACGCAAATATCGGGGAATCAGTTTCTGAACCTGTAACCTTGCTGGAAAATTCTCCCGCTCTGTGTCTTAGCGTAAAAATCCCCCATCCGCCCACAATCTAACCGCCAACGCGCCTATCGCGTTGTCCCGCCTCCGCGAAACCTTGCAACGCTTCGCGCCTGTTTTGTATTGCCATTATTCATTTTGAAAGGATTATTGTATGGAAAAAACCATTGAACTGGAAATCCCCCTGTTGCTCCCTGGTGTGGAGAGCGAGAAGGATGAATGTCTTACCCGCCTGGAAACTGCGCTCCAGGACTGCAAAGGCATCCTGCGCGCCCATGTCGAGCGCGAAAAATCCCCAGTGGATTTGTGCCTGCACTATGACCCCAACCTGCTGACCATGACCCAGGTGAAACGTATCGCCGAGCGGGCGGGCGCACAAATCATCAACCGCTTCCATCACGATTCGATTGCCATCGAAGGCATGGACTGTTCGGATTGCGTCACGGTCATCGAGCACAGCGTCCGCAGGCTGGATGGGGTGCTGGCGGTCAATGTCAATTACCCCACCGAAAATGTGTGGGTGGAGTTTGACAACCAGCGAGTCAGCCGGGCCGCAATTGAGAAACGAATCATCTCCCTGGGCTACACAATCCCCGCCGAGGGATTACGCTCCTGGTATCAGGAGAACCGTGAAGTGCTGTTCAGCCTGCTTGCGGGTTTGCTCCTGCTCATCGGCTGGTTGGGCGGGACCTTTTTGGGGTTTCCGGGTCTGGTCAGCACCGGCTTCTATCTCGCCGCCTATCTTTTTGGCGGCTGGGATATTTCCCAGCACGCCTGGCACGCCATCAAAGAAAGGCATTTCGATACTGATCTGTTGATGGTCATGGCGGCGCTCGGCGCGGCCTTTCTGGGCGAATTTGCCGAAGGTGCGCTGCTGCTATTCCTTTTCAGTCTCGGTCACGCCCTGGAGGAACGCGCCCTCGACCGGGCCCGCGCCGCCGTGCGCGCCCTGGCAGACCTGGCCCCCAAGACCGCTCTTGTCCGCCGGGATGGGAAGGAGCAGGAGCTGCCGGTTGAATCTCTGCAACTGGAGGATGTCGTTATTGTCCGACCCGGAGTGCGCATTCCTGTGGATGGTGTCATTCTGGACGGACGCTCCGGCGTGGATCAGGCTTCGGTCACGGGCGAGTCGCTGCCGGTGGACAAGGTTCCTGGCGATGCCGTCTTTGCCAGCACCGTGAACGGCGAGGGCGCGCTGGAAGTCAAAGTCACCCGGCTGGCCAAAGACTCGACCCTCTCTCGCGTGATGAAAATGGTCGAGGAAGCCCAGGCGCAGAAATCGCCCACCCAGCAAACGGTGGAAAAGTTCGAACGCGTCTTTGTCCCCGGCGTCTTGATTCTCACCGCGTTGGTCATCATCATCCCGCCACTATTCGGTTTCCCTTTTCATGATTCATTTCTGCGCGCCATGACCCTGCTTGTTGCCGCTTCACCCTGCGCCCTGGCGCTTGGCACACCGGCAACCATCCTGGCAGGTGTGGCGCAAGCTGCTCGCAATGGCGTGCTGGTCAAGGGTGGCGCGCATCTCGAAAACCTGGGGCGTCTCAATGCTATCGCCTTCGATAAAACCGGCACGGTAACGCATGGTCGGCCCGAAGTAACGGATATTGTTGTTTTCCCAGCCTCCGGGTGGAAAGAAGCGGATTTAATCTCCCTTGCGGCGGGAGCGGAATCGCGTTCCGCGCATCCCCTTGCCCAGGCAGTCGTCCGCGCGGCGCAGACGCAGGGTGCGCCTGTTTCCGTTATGGATGAAGTCGAGTCGCTGACGGGGCGCGGCCTGCGTGCCACATCGGGTGGCAAAACTGTCTGGATTGGCAACCAGAAATTGATGGATGAAGTCGGCGTATCGCTTTCCCCCGATGCGCTCAATCACGCGCAATCCTTTCAACAAGCGGGCAAGACTTTGATGTGGGTTGCTGTGGATAAAACGGCGATTGGCGTGATTGCGCTGGCCGACACCCTGCGCAGCGAAGCCACCTCCACCATGAAGGCACTCAAAGCGGCGGGAGTGTCACACACCATCATGCTGACCGGCGATAACGAGCGTTCTGCTTCTGCCATCGCCGCGCAAATCGGGTTGACTGAGTTCCGCGCCGACCTGCTGCCGGAGGACAAGTTAACCGTCATCCGTGAATTGGTCAAGAATTATGGACAGGTTGCGATGATTGGCGATGGCGTGAATGACGCCCCCGCGCTGGCAAACGCCACCGTTGGCATTGCGATGGGCGGAGCCGGCACGGATGTTGCTCTGGAAACCGCCGATGTTGCCCTGATGGGCGATGATTTATCCAAGCTGCCCTTCGCCGTGGGGTTGGGACGCGCCACGCGGGCCATCATCGTCCAAAATCTGTTCATCTCGCTCGGTGTAATTGCCTTGCTGATCATCACCTCGTTGACGGGCATCGTCAGTATCGGGATCGCCGTCGTTTTCCACGAAGGCAGTACGCTGGTCGTTGTGGCAAATGCGTTGAGGCTCCTTGGGTATAAGGAAAGACACTCGATGGTGTAAATCATGGTGGTGCTAGATTGATAGATTGGAGAGAATAATATGAATGCATATCATCGCTGGCTATGTCAATCAGCCTCGTGGAAGGCTGGCTTGCAGCAATTGTTGCCGTGGGCGTTGGAAGGAGTTGATCTGGGCGATCATGTTCTGGAAATCGGACCTGGACCTGGTTTGACCACCGACCTTTTACGAACGCGTGCCTCTCAAATGACTGCACTCGAGATTGATCCGCGCCTGGCAGACTCTCTCAAACAGCGCATGGCAAATACGAATGTACGCGTTATGCAGGGCAACGCAACGGACATGCCTTTTGAAGATCGACAATTCTCGGCTGTCGTGGCCTTTACGATGCTTCATCATGTTCCATCGGTTGCATTGCAAAACAAATTGATTGCGGAGTCCTACCGCGTGTTGAAACCCGGTGGTGTGTTGGCGGGCGTTGACAGCCTCTCCAATCTGAGATTTCGGCTCATTCATCTTGGCGATACGATGGTTGCGGTAGACCCCGACACCTTAGGCGCACGATTGGAGACGGCGGGTTTCAAGCACTCGCGTGTTGATAAGACCAATCGGCGGTTTCGGTTTCAAGCCTTGCGTGCTTGTTAAACGGTTGATCAGGATTTCCGGTTTTGAACTTTTGTCATCTATTACAGCAAAAGGAGATACCCATGAACACACAATCTGTTCTTCGTTCGACTTATGATCGCTGGGTCTTCGTTGCGGCTGGTCTTTCTGCTACAGCAGGAATCATCCACGCCTATTACATGCCCGAACACTTCGAAATGTGGGTTGGCTATGGCGTGTTCTTTCTGGCGGCAACGATCTGCCAGGTGCTGTTGGCGCTCGTCCTGCTTGCCGTCCGCCCCGTTAGCCCTGTGGTCTTGTGGGCGGGTATCATTGGCAATCTCTCCATCATCGCCATGTGGATCGTCGCGCGCACGATGGGACTCCCGCTGGGCCCGATGGCGGGTGAAATCGAGGAAATCGGCGCGCTGGATCTGACCTCCAAAATCGTGGAATTTGGTGTCATCCTCTGCATGGTTGCCCTGTTGCGAATGAAATCGATCTCTAACGAAAATAAGGGTATGGCTGCCGCGTGAACAACATTATTCAACTTCTTGGCTACGCCTTGATCCCCGCCACCGCGATGACACTCGCAGGAGTTTGGGCTGTTTTGCGCCCCCCAGGCGCAAACATGCGGAGCGCCCTGATGCATTTCGCGGCTGGCGTGGTATTTGCTGTGCTGTCGGTTGAATTTCTGCCCGACCTGGTCCACGAACATTCCGCGCTGGCAACAGGCATTGGATTTGCACTTGGCGCGGCGGCCATGCTCGGAATCCGCGCTTGGAGCGAACCTGGCGGGAAAAAAGGCCCCGAAATGGGCGCTGGATTTTCAGGAGGTTTGATCGCCGCATCCGCGGTGGATATCGCCTTGGATGGTTTAATGCTTGGCATCGGTTTTGCTGCCGGAGCAAAACAGGGCATCTTATTAACAGTCGCCCTGGCGTTTGAACTGGTTTCGCTGGGGCTGGCAATGGCATTGGAACTGCAACAAGGCAGGATGGCGAGGCTGCGTGTTGTCTGGAGTATTGTTGCGCTTTCGACGTTGTTCGTTTTGAGTGCTGGACTTGGTAGTGCAGCGCTTTCACTCATCAGTGGAAATTGGATGGTTGGTGTGATTGCCTTCGGCGTGGCTGCGCTCTTATTTTTGGTTACGGAGGAATTGCTCACCGAAGCGCACGAAGTGACTGAAAACCCGTTACTGACCGCGTCGTTTTTTGTTGGTTTTCTGGCAATCCTGCTGATGGAACTATTGAATTGACTCAGAAAAGCACAGAATGGTGGATATGAATAGTCCACCGAACGGGAATGTTTTTTCCGAGGCTCAAAGGAATCCACTGAAATGAACCTGGAGATGATCGAAACTTTGCTTCGCTGGTTTGGCGGTCTGGTGGCATGGGCCACGCTGGGCGTCGTCCTATACGGAATCTGGCGCGGGACGCGCCGCCCCATGGGGAGAATGGCTGGCCCTACCGCTGGCTGGCTGCGTTCAGCGTCTTTTTACACGTTGACGACAGCGATCTTCCTCGCCGTTTCCGTTGTCTTCTGGAAGCCCTTGCCATTGACGCTCTCCCCGTCAACCCGCTCGCTGGCTCTCGTTGCTGGGGCGCTGATCTACTTTCCCGGCCTGGCCTTGGTCTTGTGGGGACGGCTGGCGCTCGGAAAGATGTACTTCGTCTCAACCGGTTTTGGCGCGCAATTGTATGCCGATCATCAGCTGGTGACCCGTGGGCCGTTTGCCATCGTGCGCCATCCCATGTATCTGGGGTTGATCGCCTCCGCTGTGGGCAGCCTGCTGCTTTATCAAACCTGGACGACGGCCGCATTTGCGCTCTTCGCTCCTTTCGTCCTTTTTCGCGCCCACCGTGAGGAACAAGTCCTATCCGCCGAGTTTGGCGAGCTGTGGCAAACATACTGTCGCCGGGTGCCAGGATTCTTACCGCACTTGAGAAAGGATGGATCACATGGATCAGACAAACATGCATAGTTTACCCCCGGTCGCCCGCACCTTGTTCGCGCCGCTGACGTGCCGCGCCCTTGAAAGCGTCCGCCCAGATGCCATCTTGCACGATCCGCAGGCCGTGGAATTGTTCCAGGCGTTTGGCGGCAACCGCAGCCTGCTGATGGGAATGAGCAGGCACGATCAATTTTTTGTCGCCATGCGCGCCCGGCAATTCGACCGCTTTGCGCGTTCCTTTTTGGAGCGCAACCCGGGTGGCCTGGTGGTAGACATTGGCTGCGGCCTGGACACGCGCTTCGACCGCCTCGACAACGGCCAAATGACCTGGCTGGGATTGGATTTGCCCGAAGTCATCGCATTGCGCCAACGCTTTTTGCCGGATGCCGAACGCAGCCAGACTATCGCCCATTCCATGTTCGACCTGACATGGCTGGATGTGATGGCACAAACGAACAAACCGGTCATCTTTCTGGCGGAGGGTGTGTTTCCATATTTCACCGCAGCAGAAGTAAAGGGGGTCGTCACGGCTCTGGCGGCGCGTTTCCCAGCTGCGGAACTGGTCTTTGATGCAATCTCGCCGCTCATGGCAGGCATCCATAACCGCACCAGCGCCATCTTGAAAGAAACCGGCGCGCATGTCAATTGGGCGGTAGGCGCTGCGCGTCAACTTGAAGCGTGGGGATTGCGCCTGCTGGACAGGTGGGGTTACTTCGACCAGCATGAGCCGCGCCTGGGCCTGTTCAACTTGCTGCGTTACATCCCCTTCATGGCAAATGCGAATTGCGTTTTACGCTACGGCCTCGAAAGGAAAAGGGAATGAACTTTTCGTTTTCCGTGATCCTGAGAGCGATCATCCTGTTCATTCTGGCAGGTTTGGCAGAAATCGGGGGCGGATACCTGGTTTGGCAATGGCTTCGGGAAGGCAAAGCGGCATGGATCGGCGTTGTTGGAGGCGCAATCCTGATTCTTTATGGGGTGATCCCCACCTTCCAAACAGAGCCAGCCTTTGGTCGGGTGTATGCCGCGTATGGTGGTATTTTCGTTATCCTCGCCATCCTGTGGGGCATGGTCTTCGATGGCTGGCGGCCTGATCGCTTTGATCTACTCGGCGCTGCGTTTGCGCTAATCGGAGTCTCCATCATAATGTGGGGACGTTTGTTGTTTCGATAATGACCGCGCATAAAAGTATGAATAATGCAAAAAATGCGTTGAAATCTTTAAGTTTGATTGGATAAAAGCGTATGAAGTGGCATTGGTTTTTATTAATTGTGGGCTTGGGTCTGTATTTACTGGGGCTGGCTCCCGGCGTTCTCCCAGATAAAATTGATGTTATCGCAACAATTGTTTCTGGCCTGACGATTGCATCGCTTGCGATATTTGGATTTGACCATTTCCACATAGGAATAAGACTGGCGATCCTGATGACTATGGTCGGAGCGATTGCTATCATAGCAGGAATCTTGTTGGCGCGGGAAGGTCATACTTATCTCCTGCCATTGATATCCATACCCGCAATTGGACTCAGTTCGGTTGGGTTAAGAGAATTGATAAAGCGAAAGGGAAGATCATGACCAGCAAACATATTCATGTACTACTGTATATTTTGGCGACATCCCTGGTGTTGGCGCTGATAGCGGGATTCACCCTTACAAGACCCTATGTATATCATGCCGCCGTCATCAATCCGCCGCTTCCCGTAACCGATTTTACGCTTCAAACTGCCAACAACGAGTCATTTCGTCTCAGCGATGCGAGGGGGAAAATCGTCCTGCTCTTTTTCGGGTACACAAACTGCCCGGATGTCTGTCCAACCACGCTGGCGACTTTCAAGCAGGTTTACGAAAAGTTGGGCAATAATGCGCAAAAAGTCAGGTTTGTGATGGTTACCGCCGACCCAGAGCGCGATACACCCGAAAAAGTTGCAGCGTATGCAGCGCTTTTCAATCCTGAATTCATCGGGTTGAGCGGAAACCTGACTGACCTCGAACCGATTTGGAAAGAGTTGGGGGTATTTGTTGAAAAACAAGACTCGAACAGTGCGGCAGGGTATCTCGTCAGCCATACTGCCAGTGTGTACGTTATTGACCAGAGCGGGAATCTGCTGATGACATTTGCGTACGGTACCAACGCTTTGGACATGGCAGATGATTTGACCCAACTCTTGAAACAATCACACTAGAAATAAAATCAGAAGGTGATGTTTATGAAAAATAAGAAATTGCTCTCCGTACTTTTGCTGGCAACAATGTTGCTCAGCGCTTGCGCGAAACCGGGCGAATTCAAGGTGATGGATGCCTGGGCCCGCCCTGCCGCTTCGGGCGAGAACGGCGCAGTGTATTTCACCATCAGTAACGCCACAAACACAGGCGATACTTTGTTGAGCGTCAGTACAGATGTTGCCTCAGCTGCCGAGGTTCATATGAGCATGATGGATGCCAACGGTGTCATGTCCATGCAAATGCAAGAGTCTATCCCCGTGCCTGCTCAACAGGAGGTCATCTTCAAACCGGGTGGGCTGCACATCATGCTCGTTGAACTTAACCGGGATCTAAAAATCGGCGACACGATTTCGCTGACGTTGAATTTCGAAAAGGCGGGGAGCATCACGATCCAGGCACCTGTCAAAGAATAGTAAACGAGTGAAAATAACATCGTAAACTATGAGAAAGATAATAGATGCTCGCTGGTTCAATATTGTAAGTTGGGGCATTACTGGAATGTTCGTGGCAAGTATCCTTGGTTTTACCTATCTACGCATGCAAAGTTTTCCTGCCGCCGCTCCTGGCGCTGGAATTGCTGTCTCAGAAGGTACTCAGGAGGCTTTGCCAACCACCGGGGCGAATGTCTCATCGCTTCAATTGCCTGCGATTAAACGAAATTTGACGCTAAAGACAATCATCCCCCAGCGCCCACGATACGAAACGATTACCTACACTGTTCAGCGCGGGGATTCGATCAGTGCAATTGCCAGGGAATACAACATCAAACCCGACACATTGTTGTTCGCCAATTACGCCGTATTGGAAGACGACCCACACGGCCTGAGACCAGGCCAGGAACTCATGATCCCGGCAACAGATGGTATTCTCCTTCAGTGGAAAGACGGTGATTCAGTAGACAAGATTGCCACGGAATACAAAGCCGATCCGAATGATATTCTCGGCTGGTTTGGCAACGAAATTGATCTAACCGCCCCAACAATCAAAACGGGCCAGTGGGTCATGGTTCCTGGTGGATCGCGCGCCTCCCGCGCTCAGGTAATTCAAACTGCAAGCGGTTCATCGGCTTCTGGCTGTGCAGGCAGAGCTGCCACTCGAGGTTTCTTCGCCTGGCCCGTAGGCAGTCAATCCCTTTCTGGCAATGATTACTCAGGTGGCCATCTTGCGCTTGATCTCGTTGCCCGTGAAGGTGAGGCCGTTCTTGCAGCAGATAGTGGTGTTGTCACCATGTCGCAAGAGGGCTGGAATTCTGGTTATGGTAATGTCATTCAGGTTGACCACGGCAATGGCTTTGTGACTGTCTATGCTCACTTAAGCGCACTCAATGTCAGTAAATGTGAGAATGTTTTTGGTGGTCAGTTGATTGGATTGGCCGGCAATACCGGAAACTCATTCGGCGCCCATCTGCACTTTGAAATCCGATCAGGTGGTAGTCATGTCAACCCCTGGGATTATTTACCATAAAGGTGGCAGAGTACAACCTCGCCTCAGTTGACTTGTCATCCAAAAAAATAACGGTTTTTCACTGGCTTACTCTTGGCAGCCAGGATGGGAATCTGCGAATGATATTCCTTTATGGAGCTCACGCAGATGATATGGCATAGTGTTTATGGAAACAGATATTCTGATAGTAGATGATGAAGTGGAATTCGCCGACTATCTCAGGCGAGGATTGACATACGCTGTCTATCGTGTGCAGTTTGCCCATAGCGCGAAGGAAAGGTAACCAAGGCCACCCTCATGTTCTTATCCTTGACGTGGTGTTCCAAAGCCTTTTCGGTCAACTTTGCCCGGAGTTTCAAATTCTTCAGGTAATGCCAAAGGCAGCGCCCAACGGAATAACCATCTGGCTTCTGCAGGACGCATATTCATGCAACCTCGGCTCATTGGAACGCCAAAATTTTCATGCCAATATGTGCCATGAAAAGCATATTCAGTGGATGTAAAAAAACTTATCCAAGGGACGCCTACGAATGATTATGATGGATAGTAACGGTGTAATGTCCATGAAAATGCAAAAATCTGTACCTGCGCCTGCTCAACAGGAGGTCATCTTTAAACCAGGCGGGCTGCACGTTATGCTCTTCAATTTGAAACAGGATTTGAAAGTGGGCGACACCATCACCTTGACTTTGAATTTCAAAGAGGTCGGGGATGTTGTGATTGATGTGCCGGTGCGAGAACCCTAATCAAACATTCATGTGAGGGATTGCTGTCCAAAGTATAATCACTTCAGGGATGACAACCCCGCTAACCTTATGAAAACATCTTGGCGCGTATTCCTTGCTTTGACCCTGAGCCTACTCCTGCTTGGCTTGGCAGCGCATTCTGTGCCTGCCATCCCTACTTGCGCATGTGTGAATAATTTGAACGAATCCAATACCTCGTTTGGGTTGGAGGCCTGCCTGGTCTGTCAACTCCAAACCGGGGTCTGTATTACCGCGAATCTATCCGATCTCCCTGATAACATACCTGCTGGCGGGAAAAACCCTTTTCGTCCATCCCCGCTGAAGCACGCTGCTGAAATTTCCCACCCTCCCATCCTATTCTAATTCAAATTGTGACAGCGCTTGATCTATGGCGCATCTCCGCTATTGCCTGCATTATGCGCATTGCGGGTGTGTTACTTTAAGTTTGGAGCAACCATGAGACAACAAAAATCAAAGATATTCTTAATCCTAATCCTGATTGTGAGCGGAACCCTTCTTATCATATCTGTCATCATGCTCATCATGCGGAACAACACTGGTCAGGCAACGCCGACGGCCCCGGTTATAAGCAGGGGACATAACGAGGAAACCTATCCCGAAATTAAGCGGATCTCACTCGCTGACGCCAAAACTGCTTTGGAGACCGGCTCTGCAGTTTTTGTGGATGTACGCATCGCGGAAGCCTATGCGGTTGACCATATTCCTGGCGCACTCAATCTCCCACTTGGGGAAATTGAAGCCCGTCTGGACGAATTAGATCCCAGCCAATGGATCGTCACCTACTGCACCTGACCGAGCGAGGAATCCAGCGCCCGTGCGGCGCGAATCTTGCTTGACAAGGATTTCACAAATGTCAGCCCCATCTTGGGCGGGTTTAATGCCTGGGTCGAGGCTGGCTATCCAGTGGAGCCGTGACAATTGGCTCAAACTCTAACGGACTTGTAAAAAGACAATGATTGTTGATAAAGGCCGCACGTGAAACGACCACTATCCCGCCGTGATTTTCTGAAACTTGCAGGCGCAGGACTGGGCATGCTGGCATTCCGCCCATTTAATCTTGAGTCTTATTACCTGCCAAAGCCACTGCCACAATTTCCGAATAGCGAAATCATTGGTCGCATTCTCGGTATGACTGATATTATGAGTCGCCCCTCCAACGATCCACTACAAGCATCTGCGAACGGCGTTTTATATGATGACAATCTGGTTGCGTGGGAACGTCAGGTGGTGGGGAATGCTGTCGGGAAAACAAATCAGAGATTTCTGCAAACCTCGCAAGGATATGTTTGGGCTTCGCTCGTGCAACCTACCAGAAATCTACCGAATATCCCTATTACCAATATGCCTGCGGGCGCGGCTGGTTTCTGGGCAGAAGTAACTGTTCCTTATATCGACCTTACCTTGGAAGGACCTGTGGTTTCTTCCTGGCTTCAGAGCTTGATCGCTTACAATTTTCCGCCGCGCCTCTATTATGGTCAGGTCGTTTGGATTGATCAGGTTCGCCTGGATTCAAGCGGCGTAGTTTTCTATCGCTGGAATGAATCCTCGGGGCATGGATATGGGCCGGGTGATATTTTCTGGGCCGCTGGTGCAGGCCTGAAAATTTTAGCAGAAGAAGACATTGCACCGATTAGTCCAGATGTTGATCCAAATGAAAAAACCATTCGCGTAAATTTGACCTATCAAACCCTTGGTTGCTATGAAGGGGATAAAGAAGTGTTCTTTTGCCGCATTTCGAGTGGGGCGGAATACAACGCCAACGGGGAAGCGGTTGACAAATGGACAACCCCGGTTGGCGACTTGAATACCCACTGGAAGATCGTTTCGCTCAACATGAGCGGCGGTGGCTCAGCAGCCGGGTATTCTACTCCTGCCGTACCCTGGGTTACCATGATTAGTGGAGAAGGAATTGCCATTCATGGCGCATTCTGGCATAACGACTTTGGTGAACGCCGTTCCCACGGCTGCATTAATGTAAGGCCTGAAGATGCCAAGTGGATTTTCCGCTGGACCACCCCCTATATTTCACTTGCCCAAAGCGAACAACGGTTGGTTTGGCCAGACCACGGCACGGTTGTTTCTGTAACCAAGAGATCTGCATAAACAAGATTTGCGTTTATCCCGCTTGGCAATACCGGTCGTTTGGATTGAAGTAAAAACCATTCACAATTATTGCTAAAATTAAATTTGTAATTCTATCAGCCCTTAGGACAAATATCCATGGCAGAAATATTAAAACCTGAGCGGAGCTCTGCTCCCAAACCCGCAAATGAAAGACTGCTGTTACTCCTTCACGCTTTTTTATTCGTACTTGGCTTCTCGTTAGTTTTTGTAGTCGGCTGGGGTGGTTCAGTGACAGCCCTTGGACAGGTATTTGGAGTATATAAAAAGGCGATAGCCCAAATTGGTGGTGTGCTTGTTATCATGTTTGGGCTGGCAACACTGGAGGTGATCCAGATCCCCTGGTTTTATGCAGACACGCGCTCCCAATATACAAGCCGGCGCGGGACTTTCGGCGGGTCGGTACTGATGGGTATTTTCTTTGCCGCTGGCTGGAGCCCATGCATTGGCGCAACCCTTGGCGCAATCCTGACGATGGGGCTTAGCCAGGAAACTGTCGGACAAGCGATGTGGCTGTCTTCAGGTTACTCTCTTGGCTTGGGAATTCCATTCCTTGTGATGGCATTAGGGCTTGAGCGCGCCTCCATCTGGCTCAAGCGCATAAGACCATACCAAAAATATTTCAAGGTCGCCAGCGGCATGTTCATCATCGTAATTGGCATCTTGTTACTAACGAACACCATGAGCTTGATTGCCATTTGGGCATTCCAGAATGGTTATTACATTGACGCATTTACTACCTACGCGGCTGCACCAACCTACCTGACAGCAATTCTTGCGGGCTTATTGTCTTTCCTTTCGCCCTGCGTGCTTCCGCTTGTTCCGGCCTACCTGGGTTATCTCAGTGGACACACTTTACAGAATTCATAAATCACTTGGGCGAATGGCAAAATGGAGAGACGTTCATATCAAAAACGACAGTCACTTTCAATGCACTATCTCAGCAGGAGATTAAAAGTGAAAAGCGCCCTAATAAATTTACTCTCGATGCTGATCATCGCATACCCATTCCCGGTTATTCAAACAGGCAGTATCCCGCCAGCGGAGAATGACTCTGGCGCTGTCCTTTGTGCCCCGGATGTGTATTTCCAGCCGCCTGGTGATTGCCTGCCGCTCGGCCCATCAGAAACCTTGACCAAACTGGCGCGCCTCGGTATCACTTTTCCGCTTCTGTCCCTGCCCATCCTATCGCCCGACCCCAGCCTGAATGAACTGCCATATCTTTATTACAAAATTAATCCAACCGGAACACAACTCTATCCAAGCCTGGATGCGGCTGTTAAGAAACAGGGTGCAAACCGCATCATCCCATTTGGGCGGACTCTCTATGTCGTTTATAACCAGGTTGTTGACACTGGCAAAGGTGTCTACTTCCAACTCCCATCGGGCGAGTGGATGCCTGGTGACGGGTCTCGTGTCACTGTGCCAGTCTTTCAAGGGCTTGAGTTTATGTCTACCCCACGTAACGGATTTGGGTGGGCGCTGTCGGACATTGGGGTAAAACACTACCCTGATTTTTTACCATCTAATCTGCCCATTCGAAGTTTGACTCGTTTCAATATCGTTCAGATTTATTCTGTGCAAAACATTGAGGCATAGAATGGTATCTAATTGGGCCGGATGAGTGGGTGGAGGCGCGTTTGGTTGCGGCCGTCTTCCCAAATACCACCCCACCCGAGAAAGTAACCAACGGCCGGTGGATTGATGTCAATCTGGCTGAACAAACACTCGCAGTATACGATAATCGGCAATTAGTTTTTGCCACGCTGGTCTCCACTGGTGTTGAGCCTTTTTGGACACGACCGGGTTTATTCCCGATCTATGAAAAGAAAGCACTTGAAACGATGAGCGGTTCCTTTGAAGCTGACCGCTCGGATTATTATTATCTTGAAAACGTGCCCTGGACGATGTATTTTGATAAAGCCCGCGCGCTGCATGGCACCTATTGGCACACTTATTTTGGCTATCCTCAATCACATGGTTGTGTAAACCTGTCTGCCGGCGATTCTCAATGGATATTCAATTGGGCTAAAGAAGGCGACTGGGTGTACGTTCACGATCCAAGCGGCGCAACCCCCTCTGACCCGGAAATCTATGGCGAGGGCGGAGCATGAACTCGAAAGATTTAAGGATTGATCACTGTTCATGTTCCAAGTTTTTTCAAAGCATTTTGCCTAACCCTAAAATATTTTGACTGCTGTTCCAAAACCTTTTCGGTCAACTTTGCCCGGAGTTTCAAATTCTTCAGGTAATGCCAGAGGCAGTGCCCAACGGAATAACCATCTGGCTTCTGCAGGACGCATATTCACGCAACCTCGGCTCATTGGAACACCAAAATTATCATGCCAATATGTGCCATGAAAAGCATATCCAGTGGATGTAAAAAAACTTGTCCAAGGGACGCCTACCAACTCATAAGCTTCAATATCAGAAGCCAGGCTGCCATCCCCCATATGTTTGGATGGAAATTTGCTCTGAATATTAAACTCCCCGCGTGGCGTTGCCGTAGGTAGACCGTTGGCGGATGGCATTCCAGGTATGCCTGATGAAATTGTAGTTCGAAAGACGCTCTCACTGTTTTCGTAAGCAATGAGAGTCTGTCTGGCCAAATCTACCTCAATCCGCTTTTTTTCAAATGGAACTTCCGGCGAAATGGGAGACCACTCGTTTTCTGGGATGGGTCGCAAATGCGTGGCAGGAACATGGTAATTGATCTCCAGCAATTCATCCAACAAGCGGTACCAGGGTTGCCCGTCAGGGCCTGTGTCAATGCCAATGATCCAATGTGTAGTTTCATAGTAGAGGCGATAAAGCGGCTGCCAGCCCTCGGCGGCTGTGTAGCGCATGGATTGGGAATATGGCACAGTCACTTCTGCCAATTGTCCATTTTCCGGAATGGAATTCAGCGGCTGGTTATAAATAACTTGCACCTTCTGCAAACGTGCCCGGTGCAAATATCCGCCCCAAACGCGATACCAGACCGGGTTGTAATCTGGTGTTTGGGCTACCACTTCTTTATAGACATTGACAACCTCATCCCGATATCGCTGACTGACAATTTGGCTGGTATCGTCGGGTTGGCTGTAGACGCTGACCGATTGTGTCGCAACACGGATCATCTCACCAGCATTGAACTCTCCCCAGTTGGTTGGAAACGGAGAAAACGCGAGACTACCAAGTGTGGCCACCCCAAGTTTGAGAAAGTCGCGCCTGGAAAGTTGGGATGTTCTCATGAGTATAGTTCAGGATAAGCTTCAGATAAAAGTGCATCATTTCTCTGTCTGTTCAAATCGATGAGTTTCCAGAAGCCCAATCTGTACATTCTGCGGGTAAGTTTTGTTGTGAGGCTGTACAACCCTGATGTAAATAGAGACTCGTTTGCCATTTCATAGCTCCTATATGCAATGCCAGAAAGAATACTCAATAAGGTTTGTTTTCACAAGCGCCTGATGGCCGAACAAATGATGATGCTTTAGCGCATCTAATTTGGCGAGAGCCTGTACAAATAGTCTGCTTGGCGCTTTATTAAAATATTATCACAGGCTACCATATCCAGAATAGATAAAAGTGAATTTCAGAGAAAAGTATGAAAAATAATTTACGTAAGTGCGGATTATTAGTTCTTGTTCTGGCAGGGTTAGGAATTGGCATTTATAGCTTGCCAGCGGTTAGAAACCGCCTGGATTGGCGTTGGGATGAATTAAGGGCGAAAATCAAGTATGCAATTTCGCCGCCCGAACAGGCAATCTTTATTCCAGCACAAGGTGTGGGAAACGAGCCCTGGTTGAAAGCAACCTCTAGTCCGCTTAAAATGCCTGCTGCTACAACTTTGCCAAAATCGGACACTCCTTCGTTTGCGGAGACGCCAATTCCTACTCTTGCATTCGCGCCAACGTCTATTCCCGGAAAGATGCGGCTTTCCGGTTTTCGTCATGAATACCAGGGTTGGAATAACTGCGGTCCGGCCACACTCGCAATGGCGCTTTCTTTTTGGGGTTGGCAAGGGAACCAAAACGATATCGCTCCCATTGTCAAACCCAATGCGCGGGATAAGAACGTGATGCCAATTGAAATGGCAGATTATGTTGAAAACCAGACCGACTTCAAGGCGATTGTTCGCCTGGGCGGGGAGTTGAATTTATTAAAACGCCTGATCGCAGATGGGTATCCCGTCATTATCGAAAAAGGCTTTGAAAGTTCAAAGTTTGAGGGTTGGATGGGTCACTACGAGCTTATTACAGGCTATGACAACGATACGAAAAGCTTTTTGGCACAAGATTCCTATCTGGGCCCGGACTTGAAAGTTTCCTACGAAACACTGGAACCTTATTGGCGCGCTTTTAACTTCACCTACCTGGTGGTATTTCCAACAGAGCGTGAGGCCGATGTGGCGGCTTTGCTCGGTTCCCAAATGGATGAAGCCGATAACGAACAATTTGCCGCGCAAAAGGCTAAGGATGAAATCACAACACTCATGGGGCGAGATCTGTATTTTGCCTGGTTTAATCGAGGGTCGAGTTTGGTGGCTCTGCGCGATTATGTGGGAGCTGCCGATGCTTTCGACCAGGCATTTGCAATATATCCATCCATTCCCCAAAAATCCCGCCCCTGGCGAATGATGTGGTATCAAACCGGTCCATACCAGGCTTATTACTATACTGGCCGTTACCAGGATGTTATCGATTTAGCGACCGAGACTTTGAAAAACATGAGCGAACCTGTGCTTGAGGAAAGTTATTACTGGCGGGCACTTGCAAAGGAGTCTTTGGGAGATAAACAGGGGGCCTTGGATGATTTACAACGCAGCCTAAAATATCACCCTGGATTTGAACCAGGTTTGTCTGCACTGCAACAACTAACTGCTTCGACACCTATTCCCTAGGGATGTTCAGCATGACCATGACAGGTTGTCACGAAGTTTCAAAGATGAAGTCGCAAGTCTTCGCGCCGATTTATAACCACAAATTGTCAAGAAGATCCTCCGCAACTTTAGCTGGTGATACCGTAATAAATGTAAACACCTTGAATTTCCTTCAGCCTGACTGTAGCCATCTATAATCTTGAAATCGAAATCACACACTAACCAACTTTAATTGGAAAAGGACGGACCGGATTGGACATGTCTCTTGTGAGGGCGGTTTTGCCACGGGCACACATACCCATATTGCGCGGAAATATAATGGGGAATGGATCCTGGCTGGCGGACCTTTGCCTTTCAATATGGATGGCTGGATCGCCCAGAATGGTGAAGCCCCTTACAAAGGCACCCTGACCCGCCAGGGTAAAATTGTAACCGCCTGCACTTGTTCTTCCATCAAAACTAATATTATCCGTGAAAAATGAAAAGTAACCTGATACATACCAGAACATTATGGACATATACTGATCAATTTTGGGTAAATATATGATTTTCATTCGATTGACACTTTGCTCATCTTAGGTTATTCTGCTGAGTGATGAAAGATTTGCATCGGTTCTTTCTGCCGCATTCCAAATGGTTCAGCCAACCCCGCATCTGCCTGGGTTTGTTGGTTGTCATCTTGGTATTCAGCCTCACGCTGAATACATTGCTGGATGTGGATTGCTTTCAGACCCAGGCAGCAACGTGTTGTTGTAGCAATACAAGCCCTACCTTCCCGGATAATGAATTGCAAACGGATACCTGCACTCATTGCATGGGCTGGCTGCTTACCCTTACAACTGACAGCCAATCAGAAGTTTCCTTCACAGACTTGCCTTTCTACACTCCCCTCGAACACATTTTTAACGCTCCCCGTTTCGATCATCCCCCTATTTTTGCATAACTGAATAGATTGACCTGAACGCCCCTAAGGGTGTTGATGGTTTTAATTTGACTCTGGATTCAGGGCATTTTGGCGCGCCTGCGTTTCGAAACTGTCCCAGATTCAGCGCTTGGTCGTATTTATCGGAAAAGAGGTTATTCATGTCGTATAAAACTCAGAGAAACAGATCGGATGACATCACCCCGTTTCTCCTCGCAGCAGCAGGACTGGTACTCCTGGTTATGGCTGCATCTTTAATCATATTTCAATCGCCGAAGTCATTGGCAGCCACAAAAACACCAGAACCGCAGCATTCTGTGGAAGAAACTTTCCCGGAAATCGCACGAGTCAGCTTGGCAGATAGTAAAGCTGCATTGGATGGCGGAAAGGCCATATTCATTGATGTGCGCGATCCAAGCGCTTACGCAGAAGTGCATATTCCTGGCGCGCTGTCCATCCCGTTGGCCGAACTTGAAGAACGACTGGAAGAACTTGACCCTTCTCAATGGATTATCACCTACTGCACCTGACCCAGTGAAGAATCCAGCGCCCGTGCGGCGCGCATCCTGCTCGACAATGGTTTTACCAACGTTACCCCCATCCTGGGTGGCTTCCGCGCCTGGCAAGAAGAGAACTACCCAATAGAAAGTGGTAAATAAATCAACCACTTGGAAAGGAAAGAAATCCTATGCGCTTTTCAAAACCGATTTCCATATTCATCCTGATCTGCGCTGCTCTATTCGTCATGACCGCCTGCGCCAAGAAGCCGCCGCGCATCGCTGTGGAACCTGCCGCTCAAGAACTCGGCGAGGTTCCGCAGCAGAAGATCGAATTGGTTTATACGGTGCGAAACGACGGCGAGAGCGATCTCCAAATCGAGAAAATCAGCACATCCTGTGATTGCACCAAAGCCGCCATCGCCCAAGACAAGATCGCCCCCGGCCAATCGGCAGTTCTGACGGTCACGCTCGACCCTACAGAGGACAACCTGTATGGCGATATAACGCGCCTGATCTACTTGCGCAGCAATGATCCTGAAACCCCCGAAGTGTCGGTGGAATTTCACGCCATCATCCAAAAGCCAGAGGAAAAGTAAGGATGTTCAAACGCCTCTTGGAAAAACTATCTGGGAGCAACACCCTGTACTACCCCGGTTGCGTGACTCAATACGCGCTCCCCGAGGTGGGTGCGCGGTACGAAACGCTGCTGCGCCGCGCCGGGGTGGATTTTATCGTTTTGCCCGGTGAAACCCTGTGCTGCGGCAGCCCGGTCAAACGTGCCGGGTACAGCGCCGATTTCGAGAACTTGAAGCAAAAGAACCTGGCTGTCTTCAACCGTTTCAGTGTGCGCAAAATCATCACCAATTGCCCCGGTTGTTACCACACGCTCAAGCACGACTACGGATTGGATGCCTATCACGTCACCCAAATTCTGTCGCCGCGCCTGAATGTTAAATCAGAGACACCGACCAGGGAAATGACCTACCACGACTCCTGTCACCTGGGGCGCTGGTCTGGCATCTATGACCAGCCGCGCCAACTGCTCCAAAACGCCGGTTGGGAAGTAACGGAATTACCCGATAACCGGGAACACAGCCTGTGCTGTGGGGCAGGCGGCGGCGTGAAATCCAATTACCCTGAGTTGGCGAATGCCATCGCCCGTCAGCGGCTTGAGCAGGTGCAGAATGGTGTTCTGTGTACCGCCTGCCCGTTGTGTTACGCCCATTTCAAGGAAAATGCCGCTGGCGTGGAAGTGCTGGAATTCAGCCAGGCGTTGGAAGTGGAAAAGGAGCGCCAACGATGAAAATACCTGATTTGCAATCCATCTTCGGCGCCGAGCGAGTCTCCGATACCCTCGAAAATCGCCTGGCCTACTCGCGGGATGCGTCGAATCTTTCCGGCGAATGCCTGGCGGTGGTCTGGCCCGTTCACCTGGAACAGGTTTGTGCTTTAGTGGAATGGGCTTGTCGAGAGAAAGTTGACCTGGTTCCACGCGGCGCGGGGACGGGTTTGTGCGGCGGAGCCACCCCGCAAAGCTCCATCGTGGTGGATTTCTCCTGTTTGACCACGATTGGCTCGGTAGATGTTGAGCAGCGTCGCGTTACGGTGGGGGCCGGGGTGGTCGTGGATGCGCTCAATCGCGCCCTGGCCCCCCATCGCTTGTGCCTGCCGGTCATCCCAAGCAGCCACCTGGCGGCCACAATCGGCGGCATGATCGCCACCAACGCTTCTGGCCTGCGCGCCGTTCGCTACGGCAGCATGCGCAACTGGGTGGAAGCCGTGACCCTGGTGGATGGAAGCGGGCGCGTTCACCGCCTGAGCGGAGAAGCGCTGGACGCGGTGGCGGGCCGCGAGGGGGCATCCGGTTTCATTGTCAGTGCGGAACTGAAACTGACCCACCAGTCCCGCCAGCACAGCCTGACCCTGCGCGCCTTTGACGATACGGCGGCCTTGCTGACTCAGCGCGCCACCTGGCTGGCAGACCCCGGCCTGACTGCCCTGGAGTACCTGAACCGTTCGGCGGCGCAAGCCATTGGTTGGTCGGATCGCCCACACCTGCTGGCTGAATTTGAAGGTGACGGTGGAGAGCTGCGCGAGCCTGCCAAAATGGCCGAACTCTGGCGCAAGCGTGACAGCTTGGGGCCGCAGCTTTCTTACCAGGGCCTTCCCATCAGTGAAGACCCCCAGGCGCAAGGAGATGGATTGGGCAACCTGCTCGACTGGCTGGAGGCCGAGAAAATCCCGGCCTTCGGTCATTTGGGCGTAGGGATTGTTCATCCCCGCTTCCGGCCCGGCGACGAACGGATTGCCTGCCTTTACGAGCAATTGGCAACCTGGGGCGGCCAGATCAGCGGTGAGCATGGCATTGGCTTGAAAAAGCGACGCTGGACAAGCCTGGCATTCCAGGAGGAAATTCGCCAACTGAAGGATCGCTACGACCCGGCCCGCGTGGTCAATGGAGGCAAGTTATGTTGGTAGAAACGATTGACAATCCCCCTTGTATCGCCTGCGGGCTGTGTCGCGAAGCCTGCCCAGTGTTCACCATCCTGCGCCAGGAGCAAATCAGCCCGCGTGGGTTGGCGCTGCTGGCCGACCAAAACATCGGCTCCCTGGTTTTTTATCAATGTACCCTATGCCGCGCCTGCCGGGTGGTTTGTCCTGTGGGGCACGACCCTAACGGAGAGACGATTCGCTCTGGGCTGACAACCCAGATGGTGGAAACCAACGCCAACCGGCGAATGATCGCCAACATCCGCGCCTGCGGCAACCCGTTTGGCGAATTGAAAGAGGGAGAAATCCCCAAAACCTTGTACTGCTGCTAAGGGAGTTTCCTGCTATGCACCGTAAATCGAAAATCTTGTTTCTTTTCCTGGCGTTTCTGTTGAGCGCCTTGCCCGTTGTCAATGTGTATGCACAAACCCGCCAGGCGGTCATCTATTACAACCAGGCCTGCGATGAATGTGTGGCTTATATCGAAGGCGAACTGAACGAGGTGTTGGCTTCCAATGCCATCACCGTCACCAAGAAGGATTACATCAACCAGCGCGAAAATCGCGTCGAATTCAATAACCTGAATGACCGGCTGGGTGTGCCCCTCGAACTGCAGAGCCACTTGGCTACCTTTGTGGATGATGGGCGCATCGTTTTGCAAGGCGAGCCGCCGCGCAAAGTGGTGGATGATCTGCTCAAAGCCACCAACCTGCCCGAACGCATCCTGATTTACAGTGACGAAGGCGGTGACGGCAGTTATAAAGCCTGGGCTTTTGCCGGGCCAGTGCAGAGTTACCCGCCCAACACACCAATCTCTGAATACCTGGATTGGTTTTCTGCCAACCGGGCCAATTTAGCCGAACCCGCCGCGAACAAGCAGTCTTTATTGCTCTCAACGGTTCTGCTCACCGGGTTGGTGGATGGGATTAACCCTTGCGCGATGGCGATCTTGCTATTTTTCATCACCTTTCTGTTCTCCATTCGCAAGAATCGCTGGGCGATTGCCCAAATGGGTCTGGTTTACATCGCCGCGGTGTATGTGGTCTACTTCCTGGTTGGGCTGGGATTGCTCAAGGTGTCCGGGCTGGCGCAGGGGCATTGGCTCGGGCAGGTGGGAGCTGGGTTGCTGATTCTGTTTGGAACCGTCAACTTGCTCAATGCCTTGTTCCCCAAGTTCCCAATCCGCCTTGAATTGCCGGAAATTGGCAAAGAGAGCTTGAAAACCTGGATGTACCGCGCCACCTTGCCAGCCAGCCTGGTGTTGGGTACGCTAATGGGATTGGAAAGTTTTCCCTGTTCTGGTGGGCCGTATGTCGCCATTCTGGGTCTGATCGGAAGCCAGACTGAATTCTGGCAGGGGTTCGCTTATCTGGCTCTGTATAACCTGATGTTCGTTTTACCATTGATTGTCATCCTGGGGCTGTCGCTCAATCCTGTCATGGGGCGCAAGATACAAGAATGGGAACGTTCCTCATCTCGCATGGTGCGTGGCGTTACCGGCGCAATTATGGCTCTGTTGGGATTGGGCCTTCTGCTCTGGGTACTTTAGAGAAACAATAAGGAGAACAAAACATGTCCACAAAACCGAAAAACACAAATTTGAAACCAGTCACCCGTCGAGACCGGATTCATCAATTACAGAAACAACGCAAAATGACGCGCTTGGCTTGGATATTGGCCGTCCTGGTCGTAGGAGGATTGGTGGCCTTTACCTTTTGGCCCAGAAGCCAGGCAACAGCCACGCCCCCTGCGCCCGGCTCTCCGGTTTTGCCGACCAAAGCCTTGGGTGAAATCGGCCTGGATAAGAGCATTGGCGATGAAAACGCCCCGGTTGTCGTTGTGGAATATGGTGATTTCCAATGCCCGGCCTGCCAATATTTTTTCCAGACGGCTGTGAAACAGCTCAAGAATGAATACATCCAAACCGGCAAAGTGCGCTTTGTTTTTCGGCAGTTTGCCTTTCTGGGCGACGAATCACAGTGGGCGGCGGAGGCTAGCGAGTGCGCCAACGAGCAGGGCCGTTTTTGGGATTACTATGACAAACTGTACCAGGAACAAAATGGAGAGAATGTCGGCATTTTCGGCAAAGACAACCTCAAACGGTTTGCCGTCGAGATAAAACTGGATACCGCCGGATTCAATCAATGCCTGGATTCTGGCCGCTATACTGAGAAAGTAAAGCAAGAAACTCTGGAAGGTCAAGAGGCTGGTGTGCGCGGCACGCCTTCAGTTTTCGTTAATGGTCAATACATCGAAAAAGGAAGCAGCTACCCAGTGTTGAGAGCGGCCGTGGATGCGGTTTTGGGCAAGTAAAATTCGAAGCATATAGGAATCCATACCCTGAGTGTGTGAGTATCGGTGATTTTAAGATAACCAAGATTCACACCCCCGGTAAAAGCGTTATTCCCCAGGCCAATTTGCGAGTAGCAAACGACCGATCAGCAATTTTGGAACAATTACCACCAGACAAGGATGCCAAAATCCTGGTCTACTGCCTGACATCCGAAATGGCAAAAAAAGCCGTTGCCACGCTCCTGGCGCAAGGGTATACCAATCTGTGGATGCTGGATGGCGGAACCACAGCTTGGGAGGAAGCTGGATTGGGGTTGGAAAAAAAGTAATTCTTTTGCATTTGGCAAGAAAATAGGGACATGAAAAATTGTGTCCCTATTTTCTTGCCAGCAGATTTCAATGATTTTTTAACTAACCACTTTGGCACGCACTTATCTGCCTTTTGGGTGATTCTTGGAAATAACAAACTGGGAGAATCATCATAGTGTGACACGAGCTTGCCGACCAAAAGGGGGTGTGCATCTGCAAAGCCACACCAAGATGTTTTTCCTGCGTAAGAATGGGCTAAGATTACTGGATAATCAAGGTTGTGTGTCAAACAAGCGCAGATGAAAACACCCACTTGAACAAGATCTGAATTTTCGAAGTCGATAGATAAGCAATCCGCACCCCGAATCCCTGGCACAAGTTTTCCAATCCTTCCCACCAGGCCATCCCTTCTTCCCCAGGATACACAAATTCCAAAATAGTTCGCCGTCCAAAAGGCAGGGGAAACTGCTCGGTCGAGAGCAGCAGCCCCTGATGCAGAATATCAAGTCCGTCCGAAGCAGGCTTTTGCCAACCTTGAGCCTGGCGCTGGAACGCCAGGCGCGGTTCGGGGTCCGGCCAGAAGGTTTGGAGCAGGCGCAGCGTCCATCCCGGCTGCATCGAGGTCAGGATGGTCTGGTAGGCATCTTGAGGACGCACGTCGGGCCGGTCCGGGTCGGCAAAGAGTTCGGCAAACAGTCGCTTTGTGCCATCCGCGCCGACCAGGGCATCGTGCGAGCCGATTTTGGCAAATCCCTGAACAAGAACAAAGTTGTGGGTGGTTCCAACCTGTGTTTTTGACATCTATGCACTCCAGCGAACGAACAGAACACTTTGTTTGAAGGCGGACAAGTGCTGTGGAATAAATGGGCTATTCCTGCTCAACCAGACCATATTTTCCGGGAACCAGCGGGCTGCCAGCTGCATCAGCAGGGCATCCATGCCTTCATCTGGAACAAGGAAATAAAAGGTTTGTTGCACACCAATGTTGAAGTAATCGAAAGAGCCGGAGGCCTTTTGCTCAAACCAGACCGCCCGCCACAAATCCCGGTGAGCTTCCAAATCCTGGCGCACAAAGCCAATCTCGAAGCGATGGGGTCGCGGATTCAAACTGCCGTCCATCGTCATTGCACCGATTTGAACATGTTTTCCGGCAAATCCAGGTCGGTGGCCCGGAAGCCCGGGCGCATGGGACGGTTGCCGGTGGGAACAAGACCCCTGGCGGGGTCAAACTTGAACAGGGGCGAAAACGAGGGCCGGCCTGCCGTGCGCTCCACGATGGGCGACACTTCCACGATCTCGCGCACGATCTGCCCGTACTGCGGGTTGCGCTCGATGTAAACGGCGGCGGTGATGGCCTCGGCAAAGGATTGCGCGATCTGCGCCTCGGACATTCTTGCGGCATCGGGATGAGCCTGGACTACCTGCAAAAAGCGCGGCCAGACATGCTCGGCGCTGGTGGCATGAATGGTGAAGGCCGAATGTCCATGCCCGGTGGCCGCTGCGCGGATCAGTTCCCAGGCTTCGGCACCGCGCGCTTCACCGATCACCACCCCATGCGGGCGGGAACGCAGCGCAGCGCGGATCAGGTCATACATCGTCACCGGCGGTGGGCCACCGCGAATTTCGGGACGCGTCACAGTGTAGACGATATTGCCGGTATCGCCTTTGGCATCCCCATTCCAGCCGTTCAGAATGATTTCGTTGGAGTCCTCCACGATAAACAGGCGGATGGCGCCACGGGGGTAGTAATCCAGCATCTCCTGCAAGATGCGTTGCCCGACAAAGGTCTTGCCGGAACCGGTCGTGCCGGCGATGACCAGCGTCCCACCATGCACCATCACGCCCAGCAGGTAATTGGCGGATTCGGGCGTCAGGATGCCATTCCCGCGCGGGAAATCCCTGGCCTGGAACTTGGGGCGCGGGATGGGCGGCAGACGCTTTTCACACAACAGAGCGAGACTGCCCTTTTCCAAATCCTTTGATGTGCGGTAGTTCGAGACGCGTAGCGTGATGGTGTCCCCATAGGGAGAAGCCGGGGCCATGACATAGTTGATGCGCACGCCTTTCCGGCGCACGCTGCCATCCTGGATCGGAACCATGACCTGTAACATGGCATCGGCGATGGGGTAATCCGGGGTGGGCGCGCGCTGGCCGGCGCGGTCCATCATCACCCGCAGGGCATCGCCAATCCCGTCCGGTGCTGCTCCAGCATGGCCCCAGCCATTGGCCGTGGTGTAGACGTAGATATGCCCCAGGTTGATGGCGATGTCTTCGATGTCCGAGCGGGCAATCAGTTCGAGCAGCGGCCCCATTCCGGATAGCTCACCGATGATGCGTAGCAGAAATTCATCGGGCAGGCGGAATCCGGCATCCGCAGCGCGGCGGCCCACTTCATCAAAGACCGCGCGGGCCAGCGCTTCGATATCGGTGGATGAAAGCGACTTCTGCCGCGCCTCGGTGGCTTTCTTAGCGCGGGATTCTTCGGCAAGAATCTTCCACCAGCGTTCGGACTCATCATTCGAACGCTGGTCGGTGGTGGGTTTCAAGGTTTTCCCGGCAATATCGAACATAGGTTACTTCCCAAACCAGGAACGCTTTTTGGTGACAGAAGGCAGCAGGCCGACCCGGCTGGCGCCCTCACGGACAGCCGGGACAAAGTGGGAAGCAAAGCCTAACAAGCTCTCGGAGAATGGGCCAAGCTCTTCCAGCTTCTCCTTGCGGTAGCGCCAGATCAGGATGTCTTCGCGTTTATCCGAGTTCACCGCCTGGGCCGTCAGGCGGGGATCCACGATGGGCAGGATGCCGTTCGGGATGAGCGCCAGTTCGATTTTGTCCTCGGCCAGGGCCTGCTGGAGCATTTTATGGGCCGACTTGAAGCCATCCCCCACCACCTGGTTGTAGCAGAGTTTGACGCGTGAGCCGACGAATTCATGCGCGCCACCCTTGCCCACCACTGCTGCGAGCGAATTGATCATCCTGGCAATCCAGCGCCGGGTTTCGGCCAGATCGGGGATTTCCGGTTTGATGACGATGGCGATGCCTTCGGCGGCTTTCAAGGCAGCGCGATGAACAACATGCGCCGGGTTGATGCCTACATCCATAATGACCACGCCACCCGCCGCGACGCCGGCTTCGTACAATCCGTTGATGACCTGCTCAACCCGTTCTTCCTGCTGCAAGACTTCATCGCCCAGATCGTCCGTGACCAGACCCGGCAGGACTTTCAAGGTCGGCAGGTTTTCGAGCGGCGTAAAGGCATTCAGGTAGGCTGCGCCATTGGCAATCGTGCTCATGGCGTGATTATCTTTTCTTTGCGTCAGTTCACGACGCAGCAGCCCGATCAGGGTGGTGTTCACCCGCTCCAGTCGCATGTGGTAAGAGAGCGCGCCGGCGTTGCCATCCGCATCCACCAGGTAGGTGGTGATCCCGGAGAGCGCCAATGCCACCGCCAGGTTCACGGCCACGGTGGTTTTCCCGGTGCCACCTTTGGGCGAAGTAATAGCAATCTTGCGGATGGCCATTCCGGATTGGATGCGGGCCGACATGTCGCTGCCCAACACGGTGCGGCGGTACTGGTCATCGGCAGCCAGGTTGCCGGCATCGCCCCGGCGCATTTCTTCAAGCAGCTTGTTGGTATCCACTTCGGACGGGGGATAAGCAATCGCTGGAACCCCCGCGCCGTTGGCCCAGGAGGACATGCCATCGCTGACGCCAGCAACTACAAAGATCAGCTTGCCGCGCTCGGCGGCCTTGACCAAACTCTCCGGGGAGACGGATGACTCCGGTGAAACCACCACGATGGCGCGGAAATCGAACAGATCAATGTGCTGGGGGGTGAAGGCCGCCACCTGGGCCACCACGGAATGACCTTGTTCAGCAAAGAGCAAACCCAGCCGGGAAGTGACGGTCCCGGCGCCGAGCAATAAGACCTGCATTATTTGCCTCCCCCGATGACTTCTTCGCGATCGGCTTTGAACAGGTCTTCGAAGTCCCAATAGGTGAAGCCGGCCGTCGGCTGTTCGTCGCCGCGCGCCATCAGGGAAATCACCAGCTTGTCGCCCTGCTGCAAGGCCAGAGCCAGTTCTTCACGGGCTGTGTTGGGGATGAGCAGGATCAGCATGCGGGTCTGCGAGAAATCATTGAAAGTGGTGGACGACGAAGTTGAATCGCCGTTCTCGTTGGTGGTTTTGACGGGTAGGCCCTGGATGGAAACCACGCGCACGCCCATCGGGAAAATATCCTTGGCAAGTGGCGGGAATGTGCGGGAAAGGGCATCCGCCTTGGTCGCATCCTGGGGCGCAGGAGTGGAAGTGGGCTGGAGTCCCACGATCATGTCCGGCATGGCGGTCGGGGTGGATTGCGCCTGGGGGCGGGAGGCAATCACCACCGTAACCCCCACCAGGTCACCGGGCAGGAAGGAAGCTGCCTCGGGGGAAACGAGGTTATTGGCATCCAAAGGCAGGGGAAACAGGGAATAGCCGGGGTACTGCGCGAGTACTGCCGACAGGCGGGTGTCCTCGGCAGCCTTGGCAACGATGGCAGTGCGGAAGATCGGCTGGCCGGCAAAGATGGGTTGGGCGACGATCCCACCAGCAACACCATCGGCTTTATCCGCCGGGATGTAGTGCGAAGCGTTATCATCCTGAAAGACGGTCTTTTCGGCCAGCATATCGGCAGTGATGACCTCACCGATGGACAGGTCGCGGGTGGCCGAGAGCACCTTGACGGTGGGCGGACGCTGGGCTGCGCCCATCATGTTGAGCAGGAAAAAAGCCAGCAGGAAGACACCGATCGAGACGGCCAGCACCACCATGTTGATGCCGGCGCCCATGATACGTTTAAGCATTGGAAACCTCCGTTGAATGTGTTGTGAGATTATTTTTGGAAATGGCCTGCCCAAAGGCGGGATTTTCGGCGAGTTTGTCCTCCAGCCGTTCGAGCGCCTGTTTCAGGCAGGCGTGGAAAACGACCAGGACAAAATCCGAGTTCAGATGCGGGGAAGCAAACAAGCTCTCCAGCGCCGATACAACTTGCAAGACGCCAGAAAGCGCATCGGCCTGGCCCAGGGCTTCCGCCGACACACGCGGCATATCGGGGTAACAAAACTGGACCAGGTCGGCCAGTCGCCGATACGCATCGGGGTTGAAATCGGCTGCGGATTCAACCGCAGGCTCCTGTATCGGATTGGCCTGCTCAACCTTCCCCAGCAGTTCCGATACGGTCAGCTCCGGGGCTTTGCCCAGGAGTTCAATGGCGCGCGGCAGGCGTTTCAAGCCGGCCTGGATGGCCTGTGCCAGCGTCCCCTGCGCTTCGGGGGAAAGAGCCGACACAGCCTCGACATTGCGCAGGGAGATGTGCCCGCGCAGGTTTTCCGGCAGGGCGTCGAGCAGCCGCTGCCAGCGTTCACGTTTGGATGCGTAGTTTTCACTCATGGGCGCGATGATACGCAAGCGTGTCGGGGGGTGTCGGCGCTGCGTCATTAAGGCGGGATGGAGATTCCCTTTTTACCAATTCTCAGAAGGCAAAACCAACCTCAGGAAAAGAAACAGTCCGAAACGTATCGGCTTTCTGTTTGCATCTTTCCTGCCGCCCAAAGCAGGTTTACATGCCGAAAAGAGCGGGTTTTGGGATAAATCACTTAAACAGGGGCGAAATTTTCCGAAGGAGCCACAGGTGATGGAAATAGCAAATCATCCCCTGGTGGCGGCATCCAGCCAGCGCGCAGAAATTCCCCGTCAAAATAACCTGCGCCTGGAGATTGTTATGAATCGAGAGAGCCGGGGACGCCGACCCCGGCTCTCTTTTCAAAGGAGGAGAAGAGAAATCACTGGTTTCTACTATATCGCGCCTGTCTCATTCGCGCTTGACGGCAACCAGACGAATGCCCTTTGCCTCCCCAACGATGTTTGAATTGATTCGTAAACCGCATGGCTTCGACCTGTTGGGTTCATTTGCGTTCAGGCATGAGCGGCATGTTTGGCTGCATGGGCGGCAGTCTCCATCGCCTCGAACATTTCCCGGGCGGATTCAGGGGTCAGCCAGGCTTCCAGGATCGGCAGGTAGACTTCCTCTTCCTTGGCGAAATGGACATGCACCAGGGCATACACGCCGTACAGCACGCGGCGCAAATCCTTCACCTGGGCACCGGTCAGGGCTGGGACGGTCAAGGCATTGCGAAGGGCTGCCAGTTCATCCATGTAGCGTCCGACTTCGACATGGTCGCGGCTCATCGTCTTCGTGGCGTCAGGGCTGCCCAGCGCTCGCTGGACTGCCGGATACAGGGCGGCCTCCTCGGCTTCGGCGTGCGGTTTCAAGTGATAGGCCAGGAAATCGTAAACTTCATCGACGCCGGAGCGAATCTCGGCCACAGATCGTTCGCCAATCTGTTCAGCCACCCGCAGGATGGCTTCGATATGGGGGAGCAGTTCTTTGTGTTCTTCGCGCAGGGGTTGGGTCAGGGTTTTCATGGTTTGTCTCCTTTTTGGGTTGGATTTTCACTTTCAGTGTACCCATCCCATGAAAAACCATCCATGACGCAGATCAATTTACTGCACCCCCTTTTGCCAGATCTTCCAGTCGTGACAGGTCTAAGATGGTCACCCACCTGCGTCCCGACTTTACCAGCCCATCATCGACCAAGCGGCTCATCACCCGGCTGACCGTTTCAGCGGTGGAGCCGGTCATGGCGGCCAGATCCTGGCGCGAAAACGGAAGCTGGATCAGGACATCCTGACCGCGCGCTTCCCCCAATTTCCCGACCAGGCGCAGCAGGGCGGAGGCAATCCGCTGTTCCGCAGGCTGTGCGCTCAACTGTTGGATGATCTCCTGCGACTCGGCCAGCCGCTGGCTGACAATTTCGAGCGCTTTGCGCGTGACGCTGGGATGCTCTGACAGAATGGTTTCAAAGTCGGCTGCGGCAATCCGCAGGATGCAGCAGTCAGTCTGTGCGATGGCTGTTTCGGCATACACGCGATCACCAAAAGCTGCCAGTGAACCAAAATATTCGCCACCGCGCAAGATATCCAGCAGCACTTCGCGCCCCGACATGGAATTCCGCACCAGCCTCACTTTTCCCATCGCAACCAGGTACAAATATTGAGCCGGCTCCCCTTCAAAATAGATGCGTTCGTCGGTGGAAACATCCATATCATGGAAAAGGAGATTGATCCTGGCAATGGCTTCCACCGGCAGGTGTTTGAAAAACGGCAGGCGGCTGATGAGTTTCAGGCGGTATTCCAGCGAGCAGACCGCCGGATCCACCCAGTCCAGCCGCACGGGAGATTTGGGTCGGGTCATATTCTCATTATGACTCAAATCTTGTCCGTTTTTCTGGCAATTTTCCCAACCTGTCGCAAAAAGAGCAGCACCAAAGAATTTCGGTTTCCCCAATCTATTCCACCCAAAAACGGATAGGTTCATTTTACCGATACATGTCGGTGTCTGATTTTATGGTTCATAGCCTGGAATGCCTTCCTATCCTCGAATTTCCGGCTAACGCCTATTAACAGGGGCGAAATTTTTCAAGGATGCTGAAAAGTAACAAAAAAGGCGGCTAGGCCGCCTTTTGCATCTTGAACCGTCACCCGGCTAATTTTTCAGCCAAATCAATGATTTTCTCGCGCATGCACAGTTTTTCCAGCCAGGGAACAGGGATGCCGGCCTGTCCATAGTATGCTCCGGCTACCTGCCCGCAAATCGCAGCGGTTGTATCGGCGTCATCGCCCAGGTTGGCGGCCAGGAGCACTGCCTCGGAAAACGTATCGGTCGTCCAGAAGCACCACAGGGCCGCTTCAAGCGCATCCACCACATAGCCGTTGCCGCGAATGTGCTGGGCGGATTTATCCTTGTAATCACCTTTGGCGATGGCGCGGAGTTTTTCCGATACGATGCCCGAACCACCCTGTTCAAACAGGACAGTTTCCTTGTCTTCCCCCGCCAACGCCGATACAAGCATCCCGGCAAAGAGCGTGCAGGCTTCCACGCATTCCTTGGCCGCATGGGTGGTACGCGAACTCTTGCCCGCGAAGGCCTGCGCTTTGACCCGGCTTGGCGCATAGAACAACGCAATGGGAGCCAGGCGCATGAGCGAACCATTGCCGGCGCTGGATGGGTGGATGGAACCGCTCATCGGTTTGCCGGTGGCCTTGAATTTCTCCAGCGCCTGTCTCGTGGCATTGCCGATGTCGAAACACCTGCCGGTCGAGGACAGGTAGCCATTTTCGTACCAGTTTAGGTAGCGGTTCATCTGGTCGAGGGCATCGAAGCCGTTCTTTTCCACCAGGCTTTCAGCCAGGCAGAGCGCCATCGAGGTGTCATCCGTCCACTGGCCGGGCTGGAGATTGAACGCCCCGCCACCCGCCATATCGGTGACAGGTGGGAAGGAGCCGCGCGCTTTGAATTCAACGGCGGTGCCAATGGCATCCCCTACGGCTAATCCGAGCAAACAACCACGATAACGATCCAGGTCTTTCATGTGTACCTTCCCATCCAATAAAGTCCTGGAATTATAAGAGATATGCCGCCTACGCGGTTTGACGATTTTCCCAATCCTTTTTATACTCTTGCCAGTTATTCAACCCCCACAACCTACTTCCTCCCCCCAAAAAAGCCCGGCTCACGCTGGGCTTTTCCCATTCCCTTTCCCCAACCCCAAGGACAAGCCCATGCCCGATCCAATCATCTACACTTTTCTCCCACCCATCCTCAACAAGCCTGTTCACGGACTGCTTGAAACAGGCCGCACCATCCGCACCAGCAAGATTGTCATGCTTGAAGAAAGCCGCACTGCCGATACGCTTTTCGGTCATGGCAGCGGTTGGTTCATCACCACCTCTTGTGGTTCCCGATACACCCTGATTCTCCTGCCCCTGTCGGCCTTCAAGGCCTGGCTGGCAGATTTTCTTGGCGTATCGCCAACGGAGGTGACAGCGACATAAATCCAACATCACCGATACACCCAATAAAAAAACGGGCGCTCCCTGGAAATCCCAGGGAGCGCCCGTTTTCGTTTCTACGCATTGTTTTCCCAGCATGCCAGCGAGGACTCACCGGGGTGCGAGGCCCGGTTAAAAAATTGAGCGCCCTGCTACCAACAGGGCGCTCAGGAGTACAGAACATGCGTGCTAATAATACCACAACCAGCAAGACTGTCAAGATTTCTGCGCCATTTCGCCTGAACGCGGCCCAGCGCCGTGTCCTGGTGGGGCGCAGTGTGTTGAACGTTGCCTCCCCCGCAGGACGGCAGGATGGGGATTTCCTGTACACCGCCGAAGTGACCGTTGTCCGTGAAAACGCCGCCGTATACACCACTGCCCCGGCCTGGGCCTGCGTCGAAATCTCGTGAGAGGGGTTTCCGGCAAGCCGGGCTGCCCGGATGTGTGATCATGCGCACGCAGGGACAGCATTTAATTCCAAAACAAGGAGTTCAACCATGAGAACCTTTGCGGTCCTTCTCATCCTGGTTGCCATCGCCGCCAGCCAGCCGGCCCACTGGCTGGGTGCGGCTGTGTCGGTCTTGACACAATTATTTGCGAGGTGAACCGATGAACCAGGATATTTTGAACGCGGCTGAAGAATTGTTGGGCAAGGCGGTGAAGGTGGAAGAGCATCGTGATTGGGCCATATTCTGGTGTCCCTTCCACGGCGACCAAACCAGAGCCGGAAACGGCGGGCACGCCAATTTCGGCGTGCATTTGGTCAAAGGCTACTGGAAGTGCCTGCGCTGCGGAGCCACGGGCGGTTCGCTGAAATCCCTGAGCAGGAAACTTGGCGCCGATTGGAAACCGTCCAATGCCGACACACTGACGCGCAAGCCAGCGCGCCTGCCGACACAGGTGGACTGTCTGGACGAAGCCATGAGCGACGCCCGTTCACGCCTGCACAATTCCCCGGCCATGCAATATTTGGCGAGCCGAGGCGTGTCGGCCTACACAGCCCTGGTGTACGGGCTGGGATACGGAAATCCTGTGCCGGCGGTGCGCAAGGATGTCATCTCTGCCGCCAAACAATCGCTGATGCTGCGGCGGGACGGGATGTGGTTGTGGTCGGGTTCGGTGGTGTACGCCGACCCGCCGCTTGGGCCCACGGTGATCAACGCCCGCTACATCCCTGAAAGCCAGCTACCGCCCGGCACGCGCAATTTCACTCCCCCGGAGAACCACAAGACCTGGGGCAACCGCATCCAGCCGCTCGGAGCCTGGCGCATCAAGCCAACCACGCGTCATATCATCGTGCTGGAAGGGCTGTTCGATCTACTGATCACCGCCCAGAAAATCCATGCACTTGGCCTGGATGAAAGCGTATCGGCGGTCTACACCAACGGAGCCAGTCCTGCAAAAAGGATGCTGGCCTGGTTCAACCAACATGGCGAATACCGATACACCCTGATCCATGACCCGGACAAGGCCGGGCTGGAGTGGTGTGAAACCGTATCGGGAGCCATCCGCCACGCCACACCTGATGTACGCATCGTTTCCACCCCCGGCACGCTCGACCCGGATGAAGCCATCCTGGGCGGGTGGTGGCCGGAACTTTTGTAACCGATACACCCATTTTCCACCGGGGAGCCAGACCGATACGGTCCGGCTCCCCGGTTTTATTTTCCGATACAGGAGACAAAACATGCTTGCCGACATCTTCACCGCGATACTGGCCATCCTCCTTCTCGGAGGCGGCCTCTGCTACCTGCTCGCCTTCGTCCGCTACATGCGCTCGGGCCAATACACTGTCGATAAACGCTTTTGGGATGTGACCCATTAGCGAAACCCATTTCAAAAAGGAGAAAGAACATGACCACCCCGCAATCCCCATCCAATCCCTTCGCGCTCGATCAGGAATTTCCCTTCCTCGATGCCACCATCGTGCAGAGCGTGACCCTGCCCACCATGCTCCAGTGGGAGCACTCCACCGGCGGGTTCTTCGTGGAAGCGGAGAACCCCCTGCCCGGCATCGATCTCCCGGCGACTTTCGTGACCAAGGAAGGCAAGCGCATCAAAGGCTTTGCCGCCAAGACCTTCCGGTACTTCCCGGTTGCCTTCCGCAACTGGTGGGAGATCGGCGAACCTGGCAAACAGCAGCGCCTGGCCGCCTACCAGGACGGCGCGCACAGCCGCACCCAGGCGCTTGGCGTTTTGCCTGATGGAACCTGGATCATCCTCACCGCGCGCGGTCTGGCCTCGCAGGGACTGGTGGCCGCCATCCGTTCGCACCGCTACTGGACGGGCCGCAACCTGCGCGCCCAGCCATTTGCGGCGGCCATCGAGGCCAAGGCCGGGGAAGTCCGCAAGGAAGGCGCCACCTACGTCACGGAATTCAACTTTGCCACTGCCGAAGAACTGCGCTGCGAGGAAGCCCTGGGCTGGAAGATCCGCGAGCGCTGGAACGAAGTGCAAAGCTGGATCGGCCAGGAAAACAAACACGCGCCCATCCTGACCCCGCCGGCAGTCGAGGAGTTCGAGCCCGAGGCCGAGCCGTCCCAGAACAGCGCTGCCGCGAAAGCGCCTGTCCTGAAGTACGGCGACAAGACCCCGGTGAACAGCGCCAACCCCGACGAGGTCAAAGCCTTCGAAGCCTACCAGTCGCAGAAGAAGACCGTCCCGGCATCCCGTGACGCCCTACGCGAATGGGTGCGCAACGGGCGCAAATAAATCCTTCCTGACGGAGCAGGCAGACCCCCTGCCTGCTCCTGTCATAATCCACCCACCAGGAGGCGGATGAGACCCATACAAACCAACAAAGAACTCTGGGGAAAGGACTTCCCCATCGGCGGGGAGTGGGATGCCGGACTGACTCCGCCCCATACCCCAACCGATAAAAGCGGACGCTGGACTGTCCGGCGCGAAGAAACACGCTTTGTCGTGCTTTTCCACTGCTTCCATGACCATTCCGATACCCTGCTGTCCGAATACCCGGCCACCGAGCAGGGCGAGATCGACGCCAAAACCTGCGCAGTCGCTGCGCGCCAAAACAACCAAACTACACTACTCACATCAGGAGAATAACCATGACCCGCCAATTCAACAAAATCACGTTCGTCGGCCATCTCGGAAATGACCCCGAAATGCGCTACACCCCTTCCGGTAAACCCCTGACCAGTTTCAATGTTGCATCGAATGACCAGTACACCAACGAAAAAGGCGAAACTGTGAAAGTCACCACCTGGTTCCGCTGTACTTCCTGGGGCAAATCTGCGGAGGTTCACAACCAGTATTTGCACAAAGGCAGCAAGGTGCTGATCGAAGGCAAGCTGCACCCAGACCCCAAAACGGGCCGCCCCGAAATCTGGACGCGCCAGGATGGCTCCGCCGCTGCGGATTACAACGTGACTGTCAAGGAACTCTACTTCCTGGACAGCAAGAATGGCAGCGGCCAGAACGAGCCGCCCGCTTCGACGGTCGAAGACGACATTCCGTTCTAAAAACAACCCAACACCATCCAACCACGGGGAGCCCCCAACCAGGGCTCCCCGTTTTTCATTTCCCAACCATCATCTTTTCAAGGAGTAACGAACATGATTTCCATCCCGCAAGAAGTTCTCGCATCTGCACTGGCTGCCGTGACCCGCGCCAGCTTGAAAAGCAGCCTGATGGCTGCCTTTGCCCTGGTTCGCCTGGATGCCACAGCCAACGGCGAATTGAGCCTGTCCTGTTTCAACGGCGAAACCGCTGCCCGCGCCACGGTGTATGCCGCCGCCAGCGATGACCTGTCCGTCTCGGTCGATGCCCAGACCCTGAAAGCCGTGACCGATACGCTGGTCGGCGAAGTCCGCCTGGAACTGGTGGACAAAGCCCTGGTGGTGCTGAACGGTTCAAACCGCACCACCCTGCGGCTGGTCGAGGAAACCATCCCGGTCATCGGCGGTGAAACCACGACCGACCTGTTCACCCTGTCCGGCGCAGCTCTGCGCAGCCTGTGCCGCATCCTGCCTTTTGCATCCACAGACGAGTCCCGCCCCATGCTCCAGGTCATGCACCTGACCGTCTCCGACCAGGGCCTCGTTGCCCAGGCCGCCGATGGCTTCACTGCCGGAATTGTCACCGAGAATTTCATCCGGGCCGGGGACAAAGCGGTGGTCTCGCTGCCGCTCTCCTTTGCCCGCTTGCTGGCAGCGCTGGTGGAAGAGAAGGATACCGTCACGGTGCAGTCAGTGGGCGAAAACCGCTTCCTGTTTCACCTGACCCAAACCGAGACGAGCAAAAACCTGACCCTGGCCACCGTTGCCCCGGCAGCCGCCTTCCCTGCCGAACAGATTGCCCAACTTTTGCAGGGCGCGCACGCCGGCACCACCACGCGCATGACCCTCCAGAAACAGGCCCTGCTCCAGACTGTGCGGATGGTGGGCGCGATGGGCACGCAGAACACCTTCCTGAAGGTGGTGAATGGAGCGATCAAGGTGGCCTCCGCCCCGACCGATACCGGCCAGGCGCGCAATGTTCTGGATGGCGCGGCCAGCGGCTCGGATGCGAAAGTGTGGCTCTCCGCCGCCTACCTGAAACGCGCTGTGGATGCCTGCAAGGCGGAACTGGCCGTCCAGATCGGCGGGGACAAGAAACCGGTGCTGCTGATCGAAGGCAACTTCACCGCCATCCTGATGCCGCTCTTTGTCGAGGGCAAAGACCCGTTCGCAGACGAAGATGAACCGATTGCCATCAGCCTGCCGATGATGGAAGCCGCTCCTGCCTGATTTTCACTCATCCATCCACCGGGCGCTTCTTTGCAGAAGCGCCCGGTTTTCTTTTCAAGGAGCCGACAAGATGGTGATGACCACCCCCACTCTTTTCCCGATGCCTGGAGCCACTCCGGCCCGGGTGCGCCAACTGCGTGACCAGCCCGCCTACCGCATTACCCAGAATGCCGCCTCATGCAGCGTCCCCGAACTGCTGGCGGCGGTGATCGGCGGGGAAAAGCAGATCGAAACCGCCGACGCCCTGCTGGCGCATTTCAACGGCGACCTGCGGCGCATCTACCAGGCCCATCCTGCCGAACTGGCGCAGGTCAGGGGCATTTCCCAGAACCTGGCGGTGCGCATCAAGGCGGCGCTTACCCTGGGTATCCGCCTGAATGACCCGATCGAAGAAAAAACCACCATTACTTCCCCGGCGGATGCTGCCGTACTGGTCCAGTATGAAATGGGATTGCTGGAGAAGGAGCACCTGCGGGTGATGCTGCTCGACACCCGGAACCATGTGACAGGCATCCACGAAATCTATCAGGGTAGCGTCAACAGCGCCCAGGTGCGGATTGCCGAAGTCATGCGCCCGGCAGTGCAACGCATGGCCCCGGCCATGATTTGCCTTCATAACCACCCCTCGCAGGACCCAACCCCCAGCCCGGATGATGTCGCCCTGACCCGGGCAATGGTGCAGGCAGCCAAGCTCCTTGATATTTCGCTGCTTGACCATCTCGTGATTTGTCAGCACAGGTTTGTCAGCCTTAAAGAACGTGGTCTCGGCTTTTCCTAGCCGACCGCCCAACGAATCCATCCATCCCGCGCCCTTACACAAGGGCGCGGGATCATTTGTTCCCCAGGAGAAAAACCATGACTCAACCGATCGATCCCGCCGCACTCGCCAATGAACTCGAAGGCGAACTGGCTCATTTCACCGGCACGGAAAGTTACACCAACCTGCGCTATCCCTGGCTGCGCAAGCGCTTCCTGCTCACGGACGGAACCAAACACCTGGCCGAAAAAGCCAAAGCTTTCTGGCTGATGGATGCCATTGCCTCGCACCAGACCAATAAACAGGTGGCCGCCGAAGAATTTCAAGTCTGGACTCTGAACGTGAACGAAAAACACGAGGCAGTCCTGGCCTGCACCGATGGCAACGAGAAACAACTCGCCAGCCAGACCATCCCCTACACCGATTTCCCCCTGAAATCCATCACCCTGTATGCCGCTATGGATGAATGCCTGGGCGGGCTGGTGGTGATGCTGACCTCCGAATACTAAAGCGAAAGGAACAATCCCATGAGTCACCATTCTGAACATATACGCATCAAACCCGTGCTTGACCTGGCCCGCCAGCTCGACATCGCCACCAACCCCGATCCCCTCGCCATCTTTGAATCCGGCAGTGCCGGCTTCCAGGTCTGGTGTACCCCCGAAGACCGCCCCAACGGCTGGGATGGCATCCAGATGGTTCCCGGCTCTTTTTCCAAGCCGTGTGAATACGTGGGCAGTGTCAACTGGCAGTGGGAAGATTCCCAAATTGTGGGGCTGGAAATCGAGACCAGCGCCTATGCCCTGGCAGAGCAAAAACCGGATTTGTTCTGCGACCTGAACGAAATTCCACGCGATGACCACCGCCGCACCATTTTCAACAGGGATGCCGACATCGAATGGCTCCAGGAAAAAGTGACCTGGTTGTTTGCTGAAGCCGGGGTTCCGCTCCCGCCATTCATGTATGAGCAGGCTCCGCTCTCGCAAATCGGCCCCTACATCCTGGCGCATTACATCGCCTCGGACGGCGATGAGTATGTGGTGTTGGTATCTCCCGAACTCGATCCACAGGAATTTTGCCAGCCCGGCTACGTTCTGACCGACGCCCTGGAAGTCTGGGGCGCAGGCGAGTTTCCCGCCGATGTGCCGCTCATCCCGGATTATGACGAGTTGGAACCGGATATCGAACCGGATGAAGGCCCCCTGGTGGAAGAGTACGAAAACGCCAGCCGTCTGGGCGATGACAACTGGATGGAGTCTGCTTATGAGGATGGCGTCAGCGGCTGGGAAGAGTAAGCCTGCGCCATAGTATCTTGACGCACAACTTTGATGTGTATATACTATGTGTATAAGGCGAACGGAGGCCGTTATGGAACGTATTCAAATCCTTTTAGAACCGGTTGATCGACGCGCATTGGAACAGTTGGCCCAGGATGCTCACACCAGTATGTCCAATGTGGTGCGCGATTTGCTGCGCGAGCGCGTCAAGCAACAACGGCGTGCCAACCTGCGCAAAGCTGCGGAAATGATGGCGGATGCCTACCGTACCGATGCCGAACTGACCGCTTTCACCGCCCTTGATGGCGAGGATGTGCATGATGCGGCGCAGTGAAATCTGGCTCATCAACCTCGACCCAACCATCGGCGCTGAGATCAAGAAAACCCGCCCGGCGGTCATCGTCTCCAGCAATGAGATTGGCACCCTGCCATTGAAAGTCATTGCCCCGATCACAGACTGGAAACAGAACTACGCCCAGGTTCCCTGGATGGTTCAGGTGCAGCCCAATGTACAAAACGGGCTGACCAAACCCTCCGCAGTGGATACCTTCCAGGTTCGTTCGGTATCCGAGATGCGTTTTGTGCGCCGCCTGGGCGCGCTCAATGCCAGCACCATGCGATCCGTTGCATCAGCGCTGGCGGAAGTGCTTGAAATCGCCCTGGACAACGATTAATTTCACCCATCCTGCAATCCCCTTTCGCCCCCGAAGGCTTCCAGCCTCCGGGGGTTTTTCTTTTCCCGGAGTCGAACATGTCCTATTCAACCCCCCTTTCCCTGCTCTCGAAAACCAACCGCTGGCCGCTTGTGGCCCCGACTTCCTTTCGCCACGCGGCGCTGTACCACACTAAAGGGGCCAAGCCCAAAATACGCAAGCGCGGCTTGCCCCTGGCAATTGCTGAAGCTGCCCCCCAACGCATGGCCCAACCCACCAATATCCTTTTCCGCTACATGTACCGGGACGCCTCGAACTACAAACAACATGGGGAGGTCATCTTCACCAACCGCACCTTCCTGTCCGCGAGTGAAATCGAAAAACAAATTCACGCCTGTCTCAAGGACGGCGAATTCTTTATCGCTCGGCAGGTACACATCGAAGAACGTTTCTTCGATGCCTTGCGCGAGGATGACCACCCCTGGCACACCTTTGAGCGCGTCGAAATCACCACCCTGGCGCCCTTTGACCCGGACAACTGGGCTGAAAAGCAGCACCGCCGTGACATCACCGAATTCATCGCCGACCTGGAACAGGCCTGCCGGGCCGGCTGGGATGAAATGAACGTGCGCTCCGACCTGCAGCACCAACTCGAAACCCAAAAAGCCGAAATCCGCCGCACCCTGGAGAAATAACCATGTTCCCACTCAACTTCAAACCCGACCTGATCATGCTGCCCTTCAAAGCCACCATCCGGGAAACCGGCCAGTCCCTGACCCTGGAACAGACCAAATCCTTGATTGCCTTCGGGGAGGGCCAGTTTGTCAAAATCGAACGCAGCTACCCCGGCGCGCCGGAGGCCAGCGGCTGGACGATCTTTGAACGCAAAACCCATGCTTATGTTCACACCGGCGACCCGCTCTTTGAAATCGAACACGAGGCCCGCCGGCACATGCGCACAGCATATGCCATCTGGCACGACCTGAACGGGTCCGATGCCACAACCTATTCCCACGCACACTTCTAATTGGAGACGCCCTCATGGAAGAACCACCAATCACCCCGTCTGAAACCCCGGAAGCTGCACCCCAGGCCCTTCCGCAAACCGCCTCGGATAAAAAACCGGAAGGCATCGAACATGACCCTTACGAGTGGAGAAAATGTGCCATCACCGCCAGCATCGTCTGGCTCCCGGATGGCACAGTGATGCTCGGCGCGCGCAATCATCTGGATGCGCCCATCATCACCCTGCTGTCAGCCGATGCGCTCGTCACCCTGCCCGGTCACGCCGCCGAACTGCCCATCCCGTCTGTGGAAACCATCGCTGACCTGCTGGCACAGCTGCGCGAAGACCTGCCCCTGCGTGCCAAAGCCAAAACCGACCGGGATGAAGCTGCGCGCCGCAAGGCTGAAGAGTCAAAAAACAAAGCGGCCTCCGGGAAGAAGGGCGCCAAAACTGCTGCATCCCAACCGGCTGCACCCGCTCCCGTATCCGCGCCCACACCTTCTTCCGCTCCGGCGAAAGTCCCCCTTGCGGGGAAATTACCCCCTGTGGGAAAGGCCCCGGCGGGCAATCAGATTTCGATGTTCAACTTCATCACCGGAGGAAATTAACCATGAGCGACGAAAAGAAAATCAAAGTGATCACCGGCGAAGGCCAGGAAACCTTCGTTCCCGAATCCATCGCCAACGATGAACCGACCCTGAAACGCCTGCTGGCCTCCTTCTACGGCACCGACAATTTCCGCATCGAGCGCAAGGAAGAGAACGGTGAAACCGTGCTGCATGTGGTCAAGATGGCCGGCACGAAAGGCTATGCCGGGTCTCCGCTGCCCATCCTGAAAGCCCTGGCTGGATCGGAAAACCCGGTGATCGTGCTGTACCGCGAACTGGCCGGTGTGGATATCACCCAACTCCCGTCCGATGAAGTCCCGGTTCTGAACAAGCGCGTGGAGGAGGCCTTGAAACAGGGCGCAGAGCAGTACCGCCGGATGCAGTCCGCCCGCGCCCGCCTGATACACGGGGCTGCCTGCCCGTCTGCCCTTCCCATCCCCGGATTTTAGGCGATGGACATTACTTTCAACACAGCCAGCCGCTTCATTCAGCGGCTGGCTCTGCCTCGCTTTCCACAAGCCCATGACCGGCTGGTGGCCCTGGTGCGGGCCGGGAATATCGTGGATGCCTTCAAGAGCTGCTTCCCAGAAAAGTGGAAGGAGGTTGGTTCACTGGGGCTGCACGATATGGATGGCGAGCGCCTGCTTGAAATGCAGCTCGCCGCGATCTCCGCCGTGGGCGAGCTTTTCCCGGTGCAGGAAGATTACATGGACATGCTGGTGCATGACGATGAGCCGCTGCAAATTCACACCGAATCCTGCGGTTTCGCCTGGGATGATGAATGGTTGAACGAAGTCCTGCTGGACCCCTCCCAACTCCAGCCCGACAGCGCCCTGGCAATGTTCTTCAAGGTGCTGTGGATCGCCAGCACCCAGTTCGGGCGCGAGTCAGGCTTGGAAGCCTGGGAGCGGGCGCAGGCGCACTTCGGCTGGCCCTGCAAACTGCCAAAGCTCTGGAAAGGCCACGAGAAATTTGAATTCAACTGGCAGGTGTTCTGTGAATTATTGGAAACCGAAGGGCTGGGGCGTTTCGTTCGCGCCGCTGATGTCGCCTTGTGCGACACCGGCAACCTGTTCCTGGATGCCAGCCCGGAAGAGTATGGCTACAACATGGTGGAAATTCCCGACTTTACCACCAACAACATCATGGAATTGAAAAAGCTTTGGGCGGAGGCTGAAGAATGGCTCAAGGATTACAAAGTCTGCAACGATCTGGCCCTGGCCGACCCAAGCCTCTACGCCCGCCTGGCTGAAATCTGGGGGCTGGCTTGCAAGCCCAAAGAAGCGCCAGCCAAAACCCTGATGGAAGTTTTCAGCCGGGACGAACAGGTTCCATTGAGCGCAGATTGACTTAGCCTACCTATTCATTCATAATAAATCAAGAGGTGACCCATGCCCATCTATAACCTGCATGAAAGTAAAACCCACCTGTCCCGCCTGATTGAAAAGGTTATGAATGGCGAGGAAGTGATCATTGCCAAAGCCGGCAAGCCCGTGGCCCGTCTGACCCCCATCCAGGATGATGTTTCCCCGCGTGTACCCGGTGTGGACAAAGGCAAGGTGAAAATCGCCGCTGATTTCGACGCCCCCCTGCCGGAGTTTGATCTGTGAAAGCGTTGCTCGATACCCACGCTTTTCTGTGGTGGAACCTGGATGATGCCCAGTTATCCGCCCGCGCAAGGGAAATCATTGAAGACGGCCACAACGAAATCTATTTCTCAGCGGCCAGTTCATGGGCAATTGCCATCAAAACCGCAAAGGGGCGGCTGATACTGCCGGAGGAACTAGGCGCTTACATCTCAAAGCGGCTGAAACTCCACCATTTCCAGCCCCTGCCGATTCAAATCAGCCATACGGTGCAGATGTTTCAGCTTCCCCATCACCATGAAGACCCTTTCGACCGGCTTCTGATTGCCCAGGCCCAGTTGGAAAACCTGCCCATCCTGACCCTTGACCCTGAAATCAAGAAGTACCAGGTGGAAACCATCTGGTAAACAGCAAATCTGCTCAAACTTTTCAAAACCGCCCTTCTTCGGAAGGGCGGTTTTGTTTTCCCAGGAGAGACCGATGACCCAACCCCAACCGATCCAACCCTTCCTCGATAACTCTTTGCAAGCCGACGCGGCGTTGTATTTCCTGCCGCAGGGCCACTACCTGTTTCGCTGGCGCGAACAGTCGGGATTGTCAGGGTCGAAATTTGTCACCCCGGATGACCTGCAGGCCGCCTTCACCAACAGCGAACGCGATACGGGCTGGCTGGCCCCTGGCATCGTGCGCGCCGGCTACGGCAAAAACGGCGAGTGGTTCGTCATGCACGCCCCGCCGCAAAAGATCAGCCTGCACCTGCTCGACCTCGGCACCCTCACCATCCCTGCCCCGGCCCTGGTATTGGCCGGGGCGGGTCGTTCTTATTACCTGTGGGCGCTCGCCGAACCTTTCTCACCCCAGGCCCGCGCCTATGACGCTCCCTTCCCGAATGTGCACAGCGGCGGGCAGATCTGCTGGGGAAACAATACACCCCCGATTGCCAGCCCCGCGAGCGCCCAGGTGGCCTGGAAATTGTTCTTCGAGTCGCCCTTCAACAGCCACCTGACACAGGGCAAGACCGTCCACCATTCGGACGACGTGCGTAAATTGCTGGTGCGGCTCGCGGGTAAACACAAATTCCCGCTGCGCGAGCTCGCTGCCACGCGCGGCACCCTGGCGAGTTCCATCGAGCGCCTGTTCAAATAGGAGTTGAAACCATGTTCATCAACCACATTCATGCCACACAACAACAACTTCCAGCCTTTGGCCCCTACCTATGTGAATACATCACCGCATCGAACGGCGTGTTCGTGCGCGCCAAACGCCCCGGACTGGAAGCCATGCTGCCCGTCTGCCTGGGATTCAACGACGGCATTCGCGGGCTTTTCCCCCTGACCCCCTATGTCCGCCTGGAAGCTGGCCCCATCCCGGCGGCGATCATCCGGGAGGCGGTCTTCCGCATGGCCGCAGCCGCTCCCAAAGAACTGCTGACCTGGGTTGGGCTGAACGGGGCCTATCACCTGACCATCCCGGAACAAACCACTACGGAAAACCGGTGCAAGCCTGACCACCCGCTCGATCCGCGCGGGCAGAACGCCCTGCTGGATTTCCACAGCCACGGCTTTGCCGCGCCCTTCTTCTCCACCATCGACAACAAAGACGAAAGCCAGGGCTTCCGCCTGTACGCTGTAGCCGGGAGCTTTTACAGCCCCACCCTGCTGGTGCGTGTGGGAATCTACGGGCACTTCTGGCAGATTCCGCCTGATTGGGTCATGGAACTGCCATCCGAAATCATCCCGGCCTGGGAAGGAGAAACCCCATGCAGCCTTTGAACCTGGATTTCCTGGAGGCCGCCACCCTGCGGCTGATCGAACGCGACTCAATCAGCCTGGTTCTCGTGGGCTGCGGGGGAAGCGGCTCCTGGCTGGCCCCGACAGCGGTACGCACTGCGCGGCTGCTGATCGAAAAGTTCGGTAAGACCGTCCGGGTGGTGTTCGTCGATCCCGACACGGTGGAACCAAAGAACTGCTACCGCCAGAACTTTGCCGAATTCGAGGTCGGACGCAACAAGGCCGAGAGCCTGGCCTTGCGCTATGGCCTGGCCTGGGGCGTGGATGTACTGGCCCTGCCTCAAGCCTTCGACGCCGACCTGGACAAGCTGCTCGAAGATGAGCGTCAGACCTACTACGGGCTTTCGGTGGTGATCGGCTGCGTGGATAACTCGAAGGCTAGAACCGAACTCCATCGCTACCTGACCGAAAAAGCCGGCTATGGTTCGGCGCGCTGGTGGCTGGACTGCGGCAACGACAAACACAGCGGGCAGGTGCTCGTGGGTGGGTTCAACAACAAGCTGGATACGACCGTCTTCCCCCTCCCGGATTACTGCGTGCGCCTGCCGCTGCCATCCGAACAACATCCCGAACTGCTCATCCCTGGCACAGCCGAACCCGAACCGGATGCCGCCCTTTCCTGCGCCGACCTGGCTTTGCGTGGCGCGCAGGGGCTGGCCGTGAACCAGATGGTGGCGGCCATCGCCGGGGATACCCTGCTGCGAATGCTGGTGTACAAAAACCTGGGTCACTTCCAGACCTATTTCGACCAGACCAGCGGTTCGATGCGCTCGACTCCGATCACGGCGCGCATCCTGCAAAAATATTTCGCTGGGAGCGCAGAGATGATCGAAGAAGATAACGAAGAAATCGAATAAATCAAGGAAGGAAACCAACCATGTACGACTATATTCTTGAAGAAATGGCCGATGCCGTCTCACATCAGCTTCACGTGGAAAATGCTGCCGTCCTGGGCGTTCTCTCTAATTACTGGCGAGACAAGATCGCCCATGTCTGGCAAGCCGATGACATGCTGGAGGCCGCCCGAAAGGCAGGTAAGCCCATCACCCGCGCCGATGCTGCCGGGCTGATTTACAACATTTTCGACATGCACGACTCCAGCATCGGCATCAACTGGACCTGTCTGGATGTGGAAATCGAAGATTACCATCTCAACTTTGCCAGCCTGCCCGCCGAAACCTACGGCGAAGTCCACGGGGTTTTCAAGGTCTGGCGCGAACACGATCCGATTGCCCACCAGTTTGGGATTTTTCCCAACAAAGTGGACGGAAATTTCCCTGTGGCGCTCGATTTTGCCAAAGCGCTGGCGCGGGAACACTCCGGTCAGGCAGTTCTGCTCAGTTGCGAATCCAGCGCCGGGGAAGAGACAAGGCCCTGGCTGATCATCCAGCAGGGGGAAAACGAAGTATCCATCGCAGAAAGCGAGGTAATGAACCATGTACAACTGGACTGAACCCTACGTAGACACCTACCTGAAAGAACGCATCGAAGAAGTGATGAAAGCGCAAAAGAACCTGGCTGCCAAAGGCCAGGTTCTTTGTTCCACCTACGAGCAGCTCTGGCTGCCGGCGGTGGGCAGCCTGCCGGATGTGAGCTACATCGGGCAGGAACGCTATAACGCGCCCTATGGCTCATTCGGCCCGCTGGTTTCGCACCCCTTCCACGGGGCGCTGGCTTTCACACCCTGTAAGGGGGGATCATCATCCCCTTGCGCAGAACTGCCGCCCGAACTGCGCAGTGTGATCGACTGGCAGGGAGCCACCGCCCAACTCGATCTGGATGGGCGCATGGTGAAAATCGAAGCGGGGGAAGTTGAGATCACCTTCACCAGCGTCAACGTTCACGCGAAACCGCACGAACTGCTGCGCGACATCAACCGTGAATTGGTGCGCGCCAAAGCCGGAGCCTATGTTTGGAAGATCGAACCCATCCTGGGCGCGCCGGGCGCGGTGAAACATCTGTACCCGGAAGGCAATGTTCCGGCCATGTCCAATGCCCACACCCGCGCCGATGTCACCGGCTATGCCCTGCTGGCAGACCGCCCTTACCAGCATACGCTGGTGTATGCCGGCCTGGCCGCGCACAAAACCAGCGTGGAAAGCCTGTGGGCTTCGCTCATCCGGGGCAAGGCCGGTGCCTCCATGCGCGGTGTTTCGCTGGTAGCCGATGGGGACATCAAACTGGTGGCCTCACCCCTGCCGGACTTCGGGGTGATCCATGCCGGGATTCTTGTGCGGAAGGCTTTGCCCGGTCAGTGGGAGGCAACGGATGACTGCGCCTACGCCCTGGTGTTCGAAACGGGCGTAAATGTCGAAACCGAACTGCATAGGCTGACCCTCAAGCGCTTGCAGGAAACCCTGGCCTTCCCCATCCCGGATGAGTGGGCAAAGACGATCTGGGAGTATGCCCTGGATGCCGGGTACATCGAACGCCTGGAAACCGGGGGCGACTGCCGGGGCGGTGTGCGCATCGATCTGACAAAGAACTGGCAGACTCTCGTGCAGGGACTGCTCGAACAGGAACTCGTTACGGTATAGGAGGCAAAACCATGTTCCAGATTGTGAAACCCGAGGAAATCTTTGACCGCGCCTACTGGCAGGTGTCCGAGCAGCACCCGGCCTACTGGCTGGCGCAGCTGCGCAAAAAAGAATGGATACGGCTGCTGTTCCTGCTTTCGATGAAGCCGGCGAGCCGCGCCACCAAGCCCGTCCTGGCCGGCCTGGCATTGGAAAAGCTGGAGTTCCAGGTGTGCGATGACCGATTGGAAGCCTACCGCGCCTGGCAGCAAAACCCGGGCAGCTTTGTCATCCAGTATCGCCATTCTGACACCAACTGGTCTCGCGGCATCCCGGAAATCCTGCCCCCGGAGATGGGCGATCATCTGGGTTTCGTGAACATCACCACCCGGCTGGTGTGCCGGCAAAAAGCCAGTCTGGATGGGTGACTCCAATGGGCTGGAAAAAGATGTTCTTCAAACACCGGCTCTATGAAGTCAAGGTCATCGAGGAAGTGACCGGCTTTACGCACATCGCCATCAAAAGACGGGATGGGAAACCGATTATCGCCAGTTGGGATGTGCTCCAGGCGATCAAGAACGAGTTTGCCGGGGAAGCGCGTTATGCGGTTGAAGTTTTTCCCGACCAGGCTTCGCTGGTGTATCAGGAAAACATGCGCCACTTGTGGGTGTTTCCCGATGGGGAACGCCTGCCGCTCTCCCCGTACTGGGGTTGACCCTCCGGCGCTTTTTGACAGCCCCAGCCCGATAACATTATCCGGTTCAATTTCTATTCCCCTTTAATATGCCCCCCGCTCCAAAAGAGTCGGGGGGCTTTCATTTCCCGAAAGGAGTACAACATGCGACCACCCGCCCTCGAGAAGTGCGGCTTCTACCCAACATCCAATCCTGTAGCCGACCTGCTCAAAACCTACTTCGCTCCCGCCGACTCCGGGCGCTTGCTCGACCCCTGCGCCGGCGAAGGGATTGCCGCTGCCATCCTCGCAAGCGCTTTGAATTGTGCCAGTTGGGGAGCGGAGCTATCCCCGGCGCGCGCCGCCCTGGCAGCCGAACGGATGGACCGGGTTTTCAATGCCCCCTGGCAGTCCTGCCACCTGACGCCTGAATCCATCACGCTGCTGTTCCTCAACCCGCCCTATTCCCATGACCGCCTGGGCGACCAGAAGCGCCTTGAACTGGAATTCCTGAAATCCACCACGCCGAAACTGATGCGCGGCGGAGCGCTGGTCTACATCGTGCCCCATGCCCTGCTGCGCGATAACGATGTCGCCACCCACCTGGCTGGCTACTACGAGCAGTTGACGGTTTATCGCTACCCGGACACCGGCTTCAACCAGGTGATTGTGCTGGGCTTGAAACGGCTCAAGTACAAGATGCCGTCTGCCGAGGAGATCGGCATGGTTCAGTCCTGGGCTGACATCGAGCCGCCGATGTTGGTTGATGTGGCGCAGCCGGTGTATCAACTACTGCCGGCGTCCGACAAGGGGGCGGGCGGTCAACCGGTGCGCTTTACCCGGTTGGACTGGCAGCCCGAAGAAATTGTGGATGCGACCCAAAAGCGCGGCGTGCAAACCTCGAAGGAATGGCTTGACCTGCTCAATCCTGAAAGAGCGGTTGGGGCGTTCAAGCAGCCGGTGATGCCGCTCAAAAAGGGGCACATTGCGATGCTCATGGCTTCCGGCATGATGGGTACCCTGCGCCTGAACGATGAAGACGGCAAGCCCATGCTAGTGAAGGGCCGTGTCGTGAAGGTCACGGAAAAGGTCGAGGAAACGGAAAGTAAGGATGGGAAGAGCGTAACCGAAATCTACCGCGACCGCTTCGTCTCGACCGTGGCGGTGGTGCGGCAGAGCGGCATCGAGGTCATTGACCAGGTGGACCCGCTGGCGAAGTTCATGTACAAATACGGAGACCAGCTCGGCGCGCACATCCTGTCCACCTACCGCCCGATCTACAACTTCGACCCGACCCCGCAGGAGATTGCGATTTTGGATACGCTGGGTACAAAGCGTAAGCCGCTGCCTGGACAGGAGAAGTCGGGGCTGCTGCCAACACAGCGGCATGTGGCTACGGCAGTAGCAAGGGCGATCAAGAAACACGGGGTTGGCAATGTCCAAGGCGAAATGGGCGTTGGAAAAACGGCCCTTTCTACAGGCGTACTTGATTTATTGGATGCCTACCCTGCCATTGTTCTATGCCCGCCCCACCTGGTTCCCAAGTGGATCCGCGAAATTGAAGAAACTATTCCTGGGGCAAAGGCGATGGAACTGGTGCGCATCGGCCGCAACGCCGATGATCCCGGAGACATCAACGATGTGCGCCGCTTCCTGGAACTGTACAAGGATGGGAAACTCGGCAAAAAAGCGGTAGCGGTGGTGGCGCACACATCAGCCAAGTACGGTGCCGGCTGGGAACATGCCGTTGTGAAACAGCGCCTTCTCAGCCGCTGGGAGAATGCGACGGTAAAGCGTCACCTCCTGCCGGATGAAAAAGGTGAAGCCATCGAAGCCCTGTGTTGCCCCAAGTGTGGCTCGCCAGTACAAATCGAGGAAGCTGGCGGTGTGACCTTCACGGCCACATCCATCGAAGATTTGGGCGATAAACGCAGGTTTTGCGATGCGCTTGTGCCAGGCTACGAACTGAACGAGGATGGCCGGCTGAAACGGGATGAGCAGGGCAATCCAGTTTGGGGGAAACGCACCTGTGGGGAGCCGTTATTCCAATTTACTGGCCGGCGCTGGGCGATTGCGGAGTACATTGCAAAGCACGCAAAAGGGGCATTCAAGTTGCTCATCAGCGATGAGGTTCATGAGCTGGCGGCCAAGGCTACCGATCGCGGTATAGCTTTTCACCAGTTGGTAAAATCTGCGAAATTTACTCTGACTCTCACAGGTACTTTCTTTGGGGGGCGAAGCACATCCATCTTCTGGCTGCTGCACCGCCTGAACGCCGGCGTGCGCAAGGACTTTGCCTTCAACGATGAGAAACGCTGGGCCAGGCTCTATGGCGTCTTGGAAATGACCCGCCAGAAGAAACGTTCCGATGACGAGGATGAAGACGGTTTCACCGGCAACCGGCGTTATCAAAACCAGGCGAAGGAAAAACCGGGCATCTCGCCAGCCATTGTGAACCGTCTGTTGGATACCACCGTGTTCCTCTCCCTGAAAGACTTGGGACTGTCCCTGCCGCGTTACAGCGAGGAAGTCGCCGCCCTGACGATGGAAGAAGAACAGGGCAAGCAGTACCGTGAGATGGCCGGGGAACTGCGAAAACTGGCGATCAAGAACCGGCGCTATCTCTCCACCTGGCTGCAATGGACGCTGGCGCGCCCGAACTCGGCTTTCCGCAATGAAGTGGTGCAAATCGACCAGTTCAACCGCGATGGCGAATTCGTGCGAACGGTGGACTTGATGGAACTGCCGGCAGTGGTTGGGGAAGACAGGCTGCCGAAGGAACAGTGGCTGGTGGATTTCTGCCGCTCCGAGCGACAGCAGGGCCGCAAGGTGTTGATTTATGTCAGGCAAACGGGTACGCGCGATATTCAAGACCGCATCCTGAAAATCCTGCGGGATGGTGGGGTGCGCGCCGAAGTGCTGTCATCGGGCATCAACCCGCGTAAACGCGAAGAATGGATCGCCAAGAGGGTACATGCGCTGGATGCCCTGATCACCAACCCACGCCTGGTGGCAACAGGACTGGATTTGGTAGCTTTCTCATCCGTCGTGTTCGCCGAGGTTGAGTACAGCCTCTATACTTTATGGCAGGCACTTCGGCGCGTGTGGCGTTTGGGACAGACAAGGCCCGTAAAGGCCATCTTCTCGGTTTACCACGGTGCGATGGAATCGCAGGCGCTGGCGTTGATCGGGGCCAAGATGAAAGCTGCACAGTTGCTCTACGGAGACGAGGTCGGAGGCGCGATCGTCCCAGAAGATGACGGGGACATCCTGATGAAGCTGGCGCGCGAAGCGTTGGAAGCGGCTGAACTGCCCGACCTGCAGGCGCTCTTTGCCGATGAAGTTAGGGTTTTGCAGAAGCGCATCGCCTACTGGGGTAACACTCCAATCCCTACCATTTGCCCAATCTGTCACAAAGCCTAGTTGTTTTAGCGCACTTGCAAATTTGCGAGCCCCATCGTCTCCACCACGCCTAGATGAATCAACCAGGCCCGCATCAATCATATATCCTTGGAATTCGAGTTGTTCATTTCTACCAAAAGGTCTTCCACTCATTTTATTTTTAAATAATTCCAAAGCATCGCGCAATCTCTCTGGATTTCGAACCGTAGTATTTCCTACATTCCATGTTTTCATGCTGTTCATCTCCCTACAAACAAGAATTCCTTAACAGCGTTTTGATTATTCCCAACTTTATGTGAATGGGTTCCTGATGAATAGAGATGGGCATACTCAAATACATCAACTTTAGCTTTATATTTTTGTAACATGGAGCGAAGTTCATCTTTGTTGGGTATGCCATTAGATGAATATGAAACAACAATTTTACTTTCCTTATACCGCTCAAATAATTTTTCAAAACCGTGGAAAACCGTTAATTTAGAATCAAAAAGACTAGGAATACGGTTGAATTTTCGAGTAGATGTATTTAAATTAATTTCTAAACCTTCCCAGTAACGAGTAAGGCCCTCTAAGAAATGGTATCTCCTAGTGTAATCATTATCACTATGGGGTGAAACATAAGGCGGATCAATATATACAAGATCATAATGGGCATTTTCGGGCAAAAGAAATACACTATTATTAAAAGCTTGGTTTTTTTTACCGTTTTCGAATACGGCTAAATTGAAAATGTTAACAGCATCTCGAAATTGCTGTTCAAAAGATTTAAGTAGATCACGTCTCCCATCATCATACCGGATACCTGTATAGGTGAACAACCCCCGTGGACGTTTTCTCAAACAAGCCCTAGTTAAAGCAGCGTAAGCTATGGATTGTTCATATCCAGATCCTAAATCACGAATGTGTGCTGTCATATTATCCAATAAATAATTTTCTTCATCGGTAAAATATAGACCGCTAAAATTCCGTCTAATAAAATCGTCTGCTTGGTGATGCGGCTGCAAAATCCTTGATACTATATCTTCAGAAAGAAATAGATTGCTGTTAGCAACACAAGCCCGGGCTGTGTGATAACAAAATGTCAAGAAATCGTTACTTGTTACAGATTTCCCCATACATTTGAGCAGATAACTAACAACCGCACTTCCACTAAAAGCATCTAATACGGTATCAAATTCGAGTTCTCTAAAAACACTATGGAGAAACGGGAGTATGGCTTGCTTACTTCCCATATACCTTGATGATGGGAATCGAGAAAGTTGCCCGTCAATTTGATTATCGCCAACTGTTGCGTCAGAATGAAAAGCCATTATTGATTCCTGGGTGTTACCAAAATCTCACGAACATAACCTCGCCTTTTTCCATCCTGGTTTATATTACGTGGCGATTCAACAATTTGTATATTGTGGTTTTTGTATAAATCAAGGGTGAGTTCAGAATAGGAATTACTTAATATGGGATACGCTCCTAAACTAACCAAGCGATCAAAACAGGAAGCGAGAGCCATTTGATCACTTTCCCGAAATTGTTCTTTTGTATAACGTTTGAAATCAGAATATTGGCTAATTGGATGGTAAGGAGGATCAAGATATATTAAATCGCCTGGAGCAGCATAATTTTCAAGAAATTCCAAAAAATCCAGAGATGAAAGCATTACCCCTTGTAAAAATTTCGATACTTTCTTCATATTTTCTAAGTCATATAAGTTTGGATTTGTATAACGGCCAAACGGCACATTAAACTGCCCGTAACGATTGACTCGATAAAGACCGTTATATGCTGTTTTATTAAGATATATAAATCTCGCCGCCTTGGCAACAGGGGATAACGAAGCTGGGTCTACCTTGCGGATTTCGTAGAAATAATCTGCCGAATGAGCTAGGCGGTGTTCGTCCAATGCTGCTATCAATTCAGTCCAGCTGTCTCTAATTACGATATAAGTATTTATTAATTCGCTATTGGCATCGTTAAGCATCATGGGATAAAAACCAATTGCAAATGCAACAGATCCCCCACCAACAAAAGGCTCCAGATATCGTTGAAATTTTACTGGAATTAGCATCAAAATTTGATGAACTAATCTACGTTTCCCACCAGCCCACTTAACAAAAGGTTTTGCATTTATTATCGACATGTAAGCAATTATACCGTTTTGCAAGATACCAACCTTAAATCTGGTCTTCATCGCAATTTCACTAAGATTTTATAAATTTTCGTCTCAGAAATGTTCGGTTGATAGTTTTGCAGAGTAAAAGCGACAAAACTGTGCCTTTTCAAGAAAAAACTTGCATCTTTACCGAAAATTTATCACGTTTTTAAGCTAACAGCAGTGTATATGGGCTGCTGCGCTAGCTATGTTTTTCTCTATACCACTTTCGCCAACCCCAAAAAGTGTCCATCGATATTACTGGTGAACCATCAGGATGAACTCCCCTTCTCAATCAGGAAATTTGCCAAGGTAATGAATTGAGTTTTATCGCGCAGCTCCCAGGCCAGGACTAGCTCACGCTTGGTCTGTTCATCGAATGTTAATTTCCGGCCGCTCATGGGAAATTTCATGGTTTCAGGGGATTGCTCATTATTGGTTTGCATTCTTGTGTCTCCTATTGATATTTGGTTTGGGCGGCAGACTTTACCAAGCCTTTTCCAAATTATCAATTTCGATAATCACTACCCCTGTTGGCAGCATCATACAGCGTTCTTCCGATGCTCCCCACGCCGCAGCCGCTCCAGCTTGGCCCGGATGCGTTCGCGGGACTGCGCAGTTTCATCCTTGTCCAGCACAATCTTGGAGATTTTTCCTCCATCCAATTCAATCAGAACATGCTGGCCTTCTCGCGCGCCGGCAGGCAGTAGTTCGCGCGATACATTCTGGCGGGAATTATCCTGTTCGAGAATCAGTACCGCCATGTTTTCCTCAAAACGGTCAATCTGGGCTTTGATCATCATTGCACCGTAAAATAAGTTTCCTGGGTGGATGTATTTCCATTTGCTGTACAGCTTACCACGATCCGCCAGTTTCCCGAACTGGTTCTCACGCCAACTGTCCAACTCCAGCTAATCTTGCCATCCGCGCCGGCAGTCTTTGGCTCCAACCCCTGGGCTTTGCTTGGCCCAGATTTGTAATAGACAGTGATGGTGCAAGCCGCCCCAGGTGCAGTCTGGGCGGTTAATGTGGCAGTGCTGCCTTTGCTTACTGGGCTGGTAACAGAAACGATGCTCAATCCATTACCACCAGTAGGCACAATGGTAGTTGTAGGGTTAACCGGCACAACCACAACGGGTGTGGCTACTGACTGCTGTCTCTCTGAACTGACCTGGTATCCATCCGATGAAACCGTTACGAGGATGGTGCCAAGTTGGTCTGTCCCATAAACTGTGGCTCCCACCGTTTGCAGGGCAGAGATGGTTTGCTGCGCAGGATGCCCGTAGGAATTGCCAATTCCGGCAAAATAAATGGCTGTTTTCGGGCTGACCGCGCTCAAAAAAGCCGGACTGGAACTGCTTTTTGAAGCATGGTGTCCGACTTTCAGGATGTCCGCATCCAGGGATTGCCCGGAACCGAGCAGTTCAGATTCGATTTCGCGTTCGGCATCCCCCATGAAGAGGAAAGTGGTTTTCCCAATCTTGACATTCAAAACCAGGGAGCTGTTGTTCAAATTATCGGAAGAAGAGTGCGCTGGACTCAAAACCTGGAAATTGATGCTTCCAAACGGGATGGAATCGCCGCGCTTTGCCTCGACATACTCAGCGCCGGCCTTGTCGATGCCATCGAGGAAACGTTCAAATATGGAAGTGGTATTGATTTCCCCACTGGTGACAACTTTGGAAACCGGCATCGCGTTCAACACATCCACCAGACCGCCGATATGATCGGCGTGAGGATGGGTCGCAAACATCAGGTCGATGCGCTGTACCCCCAGGTTTTGCAGGTACTGAACCAAGCCGGTCCCGCTGTCCCCGCCGTCGATCAGCGCGGTCTGACCATCTGGGCTCAGAATCAAGGTTGAATCGCCCTGACCGACATCGAAAAAGTACACCTTGAATGGGCTGGATAACGGAACATCGGTGGGCAGGATGACCGATGTAAGGGACGGCAGGGCAGTTGCTATCCAGGTCGGGGTTGCCGGCAGTCCCGTTGCTGTATTTGTCGCGGGGACCGTAGTTGGCGTCTGCGTTGGTGGAACAACCGTACTTGTAATATGGGCGGTTGGGGATGACGTTGCCGTGGCAGGATGGGAGACCGCTGCCGGTGCAAGGGCACAACCCAGCGTAAACACGATGAGAAGTAACAGAGATGCAATTTTCTGGTGGCGATTACTCGAAGTGCGGCACGCGCCACAGGTTATCCACGCTGTAGCGGGCAAAACCGCCGCCGACGACATCGTACATGCCGCCGCGCGCCATGGCGCGCAGGGCGTGGACGGCGGTTTTGCGGTAGTTCTGGCGTTTTTCCGGCTCATCGGGCAGGGTGGAACGCGCCAGGAGGAACTCGATGGTCATGGGCTGGGGGAATTTGGGCGCGCCGCCCCAGCCGCCAAAGCCCCAATCGTAAGACTGGTACAGGTGGTCGGCGGCGTTATCGAGCAGGGCTGGGGTGAGGGGCAGGGCGGCTTTGGCCGAAATCAGATTGGCGCGCTGCAAGTGGTCGCGCACCTGCCCGCCCACTTTGAAGATTTCGGCGCGCTCGTTTTGCCAGGCGTTGGCAATGCCGGTCAGAACATCGCGGAAGGAGGGCATGTTGTAGCGCGGCGCGGGCGGAAAGTAGGTGCCGCAGTAGAACGGCTGCAGGTCGGGGGTCAGAAAAACCGACATCGGCCAGCCGCCGGAGCCAGTGAGGGCAACGGTGGCGGCCATGTAGATGCTGTCGAGGTCGGGGCGTTCCTCGCGGTCCACCTTAATGTTGACGAAGTGGCGATTCATGAGCGCGGCAATCGACTCATCCTCGAAGGACTCATGTTCCATCACATGACACCAGTGACAGGCGGCGTAGCCGATGCTGAGGAAGATGGGTTTGTCTTCGGCGCGGGCTTTGGCGAGGGCCTCCGGCCCCCAGGGATACCAATCTACGGGATTATGGGCATGTTGGAGAAGGTAAGGGGAGTTTTCGCGGGCGAGGTGGTTGGGCATAAGACACCTGTAAGGAAGGAATGGGGAGTGGTCAATCTTGATTTGAAGAAGCAGGGCCTGGGCAGCCCAGTTCATTGAGCAATTGGCGCGGCAGGGGTTGGGTTTGCGCGGCGCGAAACCAAACCGCGCAAACTGCGTTACGCATGGAGGCGGTTTGAAGGGCAATTTGCGAGAGCGCTTGGGCCTTTTCTGGCTGGCTGGTCAGGAGATAGGCTTCGATGAAGGGAAGGTACTCGACCGGCGCGGCAGGCTGAAACCCCCTGGCGCTGGCCTCGTCTCCCAGGCGGGCGGCCTGGGGCCAGTCGCTGCGTTGACGGGCGAGTTCGGCTTTTGCGTAGTAATAGCACCAGGAAGGCGGCGGTTCTGGCCCAAAGACCTGTCGGGGCAAAGCGGCAGAGGGGGAGTCGGTCAAAATTTGGGATGGGTTGGAGAGGGGGAGCAGTTGCGAGAGCAAGGGCGAGTTTTTTCCAAACGTCGCGTCGCTGTCAAAGGCCGGGTCCAAAATTCGCAGGCACGCGCCGGGCGGGGCAAGGAAGAGCACAGCCTGGCTGGTGTTGCCGTAAAAACGAACGGGACGATAGGCAAATTCAAAAGGGTGGCCTGGTTCGAGCGCAGGCAGCCGGTTGGGACGTTCTGCCACGCCCAGTACCAGGTAGGGCAGGCGCGCGCCGCTGAAATGAGGAGCGTACATCCAGTTGAGCGGAGCGGTGAGAGAATAGTCGGTTTCGTAATCGATTTCGACTTCGTCGGTCAACAGCACCGTGCCAGGCGCAAGGGCCGGAACTCTCCAGGCCAGTTGCCAGTAAAGGCTGCGCTGGCGCTCCCAATCGCGGCGGAAGACGTTGGCGTTGTAAACCTGCTGTCCAACCCCGGCGGCAATGACCAGCGCGGAGGCAAACCGCCAGGCGCGCTCATGCCGAAAGAGGAACGTCAGCAAACCAGCCATCAGCAGGCTGGCGGCCAGGAGCATCGAAACGGTGAAACGGTCGAAGCTGGATTGAAGCGTGAGGGGCAAACCTGCCGCCCAGGAGGGAAGCCGCCCCAGCGCGAGGCCGGTCAGCCCGATGAAAATCGCCTGCCAGGCCCAGGCTGGGGAGGCCGAAAACGGCTGGGAAAGCGACAATTGGCGCAGGAAGAGCCATAACAGGCCAAGCGAGACGCCCGCCGCGCCCAGCGCCAACCAGGTGGAGGGAGCGGAGAAAGTCTGCGCCGCCAGGATGGGCAGAAGCGCCCAGGCATACAGACCGGCCTTCCAAATAGCATCCAGGCTGGCGGCAAGCAGACCGGTGACGACCGGGCCGTCCGTTTCGCCCAGCACAACATCGTAATTGGCATAGATGCCGGAGCGGTAGTATAGAAATAGCCAGAGCGCGTTGAAGCCCCAAACAGCCAGGTAAGGCAGCCAGGCCTGGAGGGAACGCCGCAGGGTGGATTTCCAACCCTGCTCTTGCCTGCCAAAGATGGACAGAATGAACAGAAAACGCAGAGGTTCGAGGCTGAGGAAATATTCTGTGGGGAATACACCCAGGGTCAGCAATAACAGCCCCAGTGCGGTTCGGCGGCGCATTTGCCTGGGGGAATGAAGCGCCAGGCCGGTCATCCCCAAAGAAAGGAGGTAAAACCAGAGCGGAATCAGTTCCTGGTTGATGTGCGTAAAAGCCACCCAATGCTGGCTGTAGCCAGGGTAAACCAGAAAGGCCAGCGCGGCCAGCAGGGTTTGCCAGGGATGAACCGGCCAGATTTGGCGCAAAGCCCACCAGGCAGCCAGGGTGAGCGCGAAGCGCATGACCAGCGCAAAGGCTTGCCAGGCCAGCGGCGTTTCGGGCAGCAGGCTGGTAGTGAACCAGAAAATTGGCCCCAAAAAAGGGCGCACGCGCATAAACGAGCCAATGAAACTCTCTGGCCCAACAAAATGCGCAGCCCAGGCAAAGGGCCAGTCATCCCAATAGAAGCCAGTCTGAAACAGCATCAGGCCGTAGGCCAGGCCGGTCAGCAAGCCAAACAGCCAGGGAATGGATTTTTCGTTGAAGCGGGCGAAAGGTATCATAGGCTGGATGGCTTGAATTATAGAGCATAATCTGACCCTGACGGTGGTACACTATCCAAAAAACGAGGAAAAATATGACTTCCACCAAGACATCTCTCCTGTTTGGCGGCATCGAAGGCGGCGGCACCAAGTTTGTGTGCGCGGTTGGCGCTGGCCCTGGCGATATCCGCGCCGAGAGCCGCTTCTCAACCACGACCCCCGCTGAAACCTTGCGGCGCGTTATCGACTTTTTTAAGCAACAGGAACAGGAACACGGCCCGCTCGCGGCGATAGGGTTTGGCTCTTTCGGCCCGATTGACCCGCGCCCGGCTTCTCCGACGTTTGGGTATATCTTGCCCACGCCCAAGCCAGGCTGGTCAATGGTAGATGTGGTTGGCCCTTTGCGGAAGGCGTTTGACCTGCCGATTGGGTTTGACCTGGATGTGAATGCCGCCGCGCTGGCTGAAGGGCGGTGGGGCGCCGGGCAGAATTGTGACCCGCTGATGTACATCACCATTGGCACCGGAATTGGGGCCGGGGTTTTAGTGAATGGCAAACTGGTTCACGGATTGCTTCATCCCGAAGCCGGGCATCTTCCCCTGCCGCGCGACCCGGAACGCGACCCGTTCTCTGGCATTTGTCCTTTTCATGGAGATTGCTTTGAGGGGCTGGCTGCCGGCCCGGCCCTGGAAAAACGCTGGGGGCAAAAAGCCGAAACCCTGCCGCCAGAGCATTCCGCCTGGGAGTTGGAAGCGCATTACATTGCGCTGGCGCTGTGCAGTTATATCTACACCCTGTCGCCGCAGCGCATCATTTTGGGAGGCGGGGTCAGCCAACAGCCGCAAGTGATAAAAATGGTGCGGGAGAAAGTGCCCGTTTTGTTGAATGGTTATATCCAGTCGGCAGAAATCCTGGAACGCATCGAACATTACATCGTCCACCCCGGGTTGGGCAATCAATCGGGCGTGTTGGGCGCATTGGCGCTGGCCGAACAGGCCTGGCGGGGAGCATAAAGTTCTATGACTGTGAAGGCGGTCATTTTTGACCTGGGCGGCGTATTGCTCGACTGGAATCCACTGGCATTGTATCAAAAACACTTTCCCCATCTCTCTGTGGAAGAAATCCGGGCTTTTTTTGCGGAAGTGAATTTTACGGCCTGGAATCTGGAGCAGGACCGTGGCCGCCCTTTTGACGAGGGCGTGGCCGAGCTGTCGGCGCGCTTCCCGCATCGCGCCGCGCTGATTCGCGCCTATCACCAACACTGGCCCGATTGCATTGGCGGGCAAATTGACGGCACAGTGCGAATTTTGGAACAGTTACGCGGGAATGGCCTGAAGAGGATAGGGTTGACCAATTTTTCCAGCGAGAAATTGGCGCTCACGCGCCCCAAATTTCCCTTCTTTCGCTCTTTCGATGATATCGTTGTCTCCAGCGAAGTCAAATTGGTTAAACCCGACCCGGCCATCTACCACCTGACTCTGCGGCGGATTGGCTGCCGGGCGGAGGAATGCATCTTCATTGATGATTCGCTGCCTAACGTCGAAACGGCGCGCCAGTTGGGGTTCCATGCCATTCATTTCCAATCGCCAGAACAACTCCAGGCAGAATTAGAGCGAATTCTATAAAAATCGGAGCGTTCCGCTCAAAAATCTTCTTGAAATTCCATGCGCATACTCGTATACTGAAAGCGTGTCCAACCATTCCTGGACCCGAAAGGACGCATTATGCACCGGCATCCCATCACCTGCATCATTCCCCCGCACATGCTCAAAGAAATCATCCACAATGGCACGCAGGCCCAGCGTGAATTTGCCATGCAGACCATGGCGACCTCAGAACAGTTTCGCGGTCAGCGCCATGCTACCCGTGATTTTGCCAGCGTGCTTTCGTTTGCAATTACGCCTGGCAAAGAGCGCATTATTTACGACGCCCGGCAAGGTTCTCAACTGCCCGGGGTACCGGTGCGGCGCGAGGGCGACCCGGCGACCTCCGACCCGGCGGTTAACGAGGCGTATGACGGCTCAGGGCTGACTTACGACCTGTTCTCAGAAATCTATGGCCGCAACTCAATTGACGGCAAGGGATTGCGGCTCGATTCGACCGTCCACTACATGAAGGGGTACGATAACGCCTTTTGGAACGGTCAGCAAATGGTGTACGGCGATGGCGATGAAGACCTGCCCGCGGCACAGCGCCTGTTCAACCGTTTTACAATTGCCATCGACATCATCGGCCATGAACTGACGCATGGGGTCACCGAATATGAGGCCAAACTGGCTTATTACGGTCAGTCAGGTGCGCTGAATGAATCCATGTCGGATGTGTTTGGTTCGCTGGTCAAACAATATCAGCGCAATCAGACCGCTGCCGAAGCCGATTGGATTATCGGCGAAGGGCTGTTTACGTCGAACATCAACGGAGTTGGAATTCGCTCCATGAAAGCGCCCGGCACGGCCTACAACGACCCGGTCATTGGCAAAGACCCACAGCCCGGTCACATGAAGGATTATGTCAATACGGTCGAAGATAACGGCGGCGTCCACATCAATTCTGGCATCCCCAACCGCGCTTTTTATGTGGCCGCGCTCGAAATAGGCGGCTACGCCTGGGAAAAAGCCGGAAACATCTGGTACATCGCCCTGCGCGATAAACTGACCGCCACTTCTAACTTTCAGGAGGCCGCCGACTTGACCTACCAGGTTGCCGGGCAACTATACGGCGCTGGCGGCGCGGAGCAAATGGCAGTCAAAAAAGGCTGGGCCGAGGTGGGTATTATCGCAGGCAGCGGCACGCCGCCCACGCCAACCCCCACCCCCACGCCCGGCGACGGCTGTCTGACCGCAATCTTCCGTTCTCTGGGATTGATGAGAAAATGAGCGACATCCGCATCCAATACGAACGCACGGGCGGCTTTGCCGGACTGAAACTCGCCACCCGTTTCGAACTCGATGACCTGCCCGACGAGCAGGAGAAACAACTGCGCGACCTGCTCGATGAACTGGATTTCTTTGAACTGCCCGTTCAGATTTTACCGGCCCGTCCGGGCATCGACCAGTTTACCCATAAAATCGAAGTAGAAAGTAAAAAAGGAAAGCACAGTGTCTTAACGACAGACAGCGTTGCGCCAGAAAAACTCCGGGAACTGATAGAGTTGCTGAACGCCATCGCGCGTACGCGCCGCAACAAGGATTGAACACGCCACAAAGTCCACCCCAGTTGGACTTTCTACTTTTGGAGAGCTTCTCATTTACGGGATATAAGAAATCAATCCGGTGAAGTCAGTCTCTGGAGATGCGCGCCAGAAGTTTCAAGCAACATCGCTAATCAGCGTTCACCGCTTCAACCGAACAGGTTGCTTTCTGTTCAGTCTGCATTGCATGGGGCGCTCCATCGCATAGCGCATCATAAATCCGCAGGCGTCACGGGCTTACTGTTTTGCTTGAGGAGTGCGTTTCAGGCAGGCTTGCATGTTGGGCTGTGGTTCGCTCATCGAACCACAGCCCAACTCAAATACCAGCGCGGCTCTATCCACTGCCACTGGAATGGCAGTTTGGGTATTTCATTCGCTAATTTGATATATACTCCCTATCTTTTCTGATTCGAATCCAAAAGACTTGTTACAATTCTCACACAAAACCATTCATAGGAGACAACAATCATGACGTCCATTTACGATTTTAGCGTCGAAGATGCCCAGGGCAGGCAACAGTCTCTGGCGCAATATCGAGGGAAAGTACTGTTGGTGGTCAATACGGCCAGTCAGTGCGGCTATACGCCGCAATACAAAGGGTTGCAAGCCCTCTATGAACAATGGCATGAAAAAGGACTGGAAATTTTAGCCTTTCCTTGCAATCAATTCGGCGGACAGGAACCAGAAGAAAACAGCGTCATCCAACAATTTTGCCAGCGCAATTACAATGTGCAATTTCCAGTCTTTGCCAAAATCAATGTCAATGGCCCCGAGGCCCATCCGCTTTACAAGTATTTGCGCTCACAAAAGAAAACCATTCTGGGAGAAAATATCCCGTGGAACTTTACCAAATTTCTGGTGGACCAGAACGGGAATGTTCTCAGGCGTTTTGACCCTTCCTTTGAACCTGAGAAAATTGGTAAAGAGATTGAAAAATTGCTGGCAAATAAGTAAGAACGCATCCTTACGCCATTTGAACACGGAACGCCTGGCCTGACGATGGATTGTCTGACGCGATGCCAACAGGCAGACTGAAACTCAACCAGGCCTGGTCACGGTAGCACAGTTTTGTGGGAAGTTTTGTATAATCAACGCACGGAGACCCCATGCCATGAGCCTGAATGAAATAATTTCGCAAATGCTGCCCGCCATTGAAGCCGAGTTACAACGCCAGGTGGCCCGCCTGGACCAGCCCCGCACCCAACCCTTCTATGAGATGCTGACTTATCATATGGGTTGGACCGGTGAAGGCGCCGGGCCAGAGGCAACTGGCAAGCGCATTCGCCCGTTGTTGGTATTGCTTTCGACCGCCAGTTGTGGCGCAAATTGGGAATTGGCGTTACCCGCCGCTGCTGCCGTTGAACTGGTACACAACTTCTCACTAGTACATGACGATGTACAGGACAACTCCGAAAAACGGCGCGGACGCCCGACCGTCTGGGTCAAGTGGGGCGTTCCGATGGCGATTAACGTGGGCGATGCGCTCTTTGTTCAATCTAACCAGGCCATCATGGACCTGGCAAAAAGCTACCCGGCAGAAACAGTGGTCAAAACCGCCCAGATTTTGCACGATACCTGCCTGGAACTGACGCGCGGGCAATATATGGATATGTCTTACGAGGGGCGTAAGGATTTGCAAATTGATGACTATTGGCCGATGATTGGCGGCAAGACCGCCGCGCTGCTGGCGTGTTGCGCCTCGATTGGCGCTATTTTGGGAGGAGCAGATGAGTCCCTCCAGGGAGCCTATCGCTCCTTCGGTCACTACCTGGGCCTGGCCTTTCAGGTGCAAGATGACCTGCTTGGCATTTGGGGTGACGAAGCCCTGACGGGAAAATCGGCTGCATCCGACCTGGTGGAGGGCAAAAATTCACTGCCTGTACTGGTTGGGTTGAGCAAAAAGGCCAAATTCGCCGCGCGCTGGGCGCAGGGCCCAATTCAACCAGAAGAGGTGCAGGAAATGGCCGACCTGTTGGCAAGCGAATCGGCTTATGGCTATACTTATGACGCCGCCAAACAGATGACCGACCTGGCCCTCAACAGCCTGCGCATGGCCGACCCGCAAGGCGAGTTTGGCGCGGCCTTGTTCGAACTCACCGAGAAATTACTCAGCCGTCAGGCCTGATGCGTGGACGGGCATGGATTGCCTGCCGCGCAACGGGAAACGGGTGGAAAACGCCTTGACATCTTGATTCAGCGTGGCTATAATCTTCACTCACGCGCCCAAGCGGGTGTAGTTCAGTGGTAGAACGCTTGCTTCCCAAGCACGATGTCACGGGTTCGAGTCCCGTCACCCGCTCAAAACTTATTCAATTGCGACAAAAAGAGTATGTTTCGAGCAGCCCGCCCGCTAAGGCGGGCGAATTGTTTAATGTGCGAATTTTTTCAAGAAAAAACGCTTTTTTGATGGTTAAATGCGCTCAGCGACCTGCCGTCCTTTGGGTAGTTCGCGGCGCTCAATGGCAAAGGCCATCTCCAACGCTTCATAAACCGAGCGGCACTCGATAATTTTGATGTTTTCGGGCCAGGGTTCGGCTTTTCGCAGGCGCTTTGGCACAATGGCGGTTTTGAAGCCAAGTTTTTGAGCTTCGCGCAGGCGGGTTTGCATTTGGGCGGGCAGGCGTAATTCACCAGCCAGGCCAATTTCGCCAATCAAGACCGCATCAGCGCGGACAGGCAAATCCTTCATCGAAGAGGCAATTGCGGCGGCCACTGCCAGGTCGGCCGCAGGTTCGTCAATTTTCATGCCTCCCACCACATTCACATAGATATCTTGCTCAACCAGTTTTACCCCAGCCCGGCGAGTCAACACAGCAGCCAGCATCATCAGGCGGTTGTAATCCACCCCGTTTGGGTTGCGGCGGGCATTGCCAAACTGCGTGGCTGAAGTCAGTCCTTGCACTTCAACCAGCAGCGGACGCGTGCCTTCCATCGTCACGGCAATTGCCGAGCCAGGGACATTGACCATGCGCTCGGCCAGGAAGACCTCCGAAGGGTTGGGAACTTCCACCAGTCCGTTCTCGCGCATCTCGAACACGCCTACCTCGGCAGTAGCGCCAAATCTATTCTTTACTGAACGTAGCAGCCGATACGCCTGAAAACGGTCACCTTCCAGGTAGAGAACCGTATCTACAATATGCTCCAGCACGCGCGGCCCGGCAATGGCGCCCTCTTTGGTGACATGTCCAATAATAAAAACGCTCACCCCGTGCGCCTTGGCCAGTTCCCGCAGTTGAGATGAACATTCACGCACTTGCGAAACCGACCCGGCGCTGGACTCAAACTCTGGCAAGTACACCGTTTGGATGGAATCGACAATCAGCAGGTCAGGTTTCACTTCACGAACATGTTCGAGAATGGTCTGAAGATTGGTTTCGGTGACGAGGAACAATTCGTCAGGAAATTTTGCGCCTTTGTCCAGCCCACCTGGCCTGGCTTCGGGGGCTATCAGCCGGTCGGCGCGCATTTTGATTTGACGCTCCGATTCCTCGCCGGAAACGTACAGCACCCGTTTTTTTCCGGCCATCGCCAGCGTCATCTGAAGCATGAGCGTGGATTTACCAATCCCAGGGTCGCCGCCAACCAGCACAATCGAACCGGGGACGATGCCCCCGCCCAACACGCGGGAGAACTCACCGATTGGCACGTCAATGCGCGGTTCGGCTTCCACCGCCACATCGCCAATTTTGCGCGGGGCGGTTCGCCCGCCCAGGCCACGCGCCGGGCCAGCGTTTTTGGCCGGGGCCGCCTCATGGATGACTTCCTCGACCATGCTGTTGAACGAACCACACTGCGGGCATTTACCCATGTACGAGGCCGAAACGCGGCCACATTGCTGACAAACATAACGGGTGATGGATTTTGCCATCGTCCAATCTCCTCCCATTCAGTATAACAGAGAAATTTGCCTGATAAAAAAGGGCGCAGGCAATGCCTGCGCCCTCCAGAGTTATTTCTTTGGCAAGTACAGCTTCTCGACATATTCCTTGAGCATACGCCGGGTGCTGAACTGCGGGGTAATGGTGCGCATCGATTCTTTCATGCGCTGCACCCACTTAAGCGGAACATCTTGAGCATCTCGGTCAGAGTAATAGAGCGGGATGATTTCCTTCTCCAGGGTGGTATAGAGGCTTTCAGCGTCGGATTCGTCTTGCACATCTGCATCCAGGTCTGCATCGGGGCCAATTGCCCAGCCATTATCGCCATTGTAGGCTTCGCGCCACCAGCCATCTAACACGGAGAAGTTGAGCGCGCCGTTCAGGGCAGCCTTCATGCCCGAAGTGCCACTGGCTTCATTCGGGCGGCGCGGAGTGTTCATCCACACGTCTACACCCTGGACAAGGTAGCGCGCCAGGTTCATGTCATAATCTTCGAGGAAGACAATCCGTCCGCCATTTTCGGCTTTCTTGACTTTGCGGTAAACTTCCTGGATAAGTTGTTTACCAGGCTCATCCGCTGGATGCGCCTTGCCCGCGAACAGAATTTGCACCGGGCGGTTGGGTTGGTTGATGATGTGAAGCAGGCGGTCGAACTCGCTCAGGGCCAGGCTGGCGCGCTTGTAGGTGGCAAAACGGCGGGCAAAGCCAATCGTCAGAACGTACGGGTCAAGCATGACGCCGCTGGCAATGACCTGTACGGGGTGAAATCCACCCTGCATCCAGCGCTGGCGGGAGCGTTCTTCAAAATAGAAGACCATTTTACGCTTGAGGTGGTTGCGTACCGCCCACAACTCTTGCGGAGGAATGGCTTCGATTTTCTCCCACATCTCAAAGTCGTCGAGGTGGTCTAGCCAATCGGGGCCAAAATACTTTTCGAGCAGAATGCGGATTCGGCGCGCCATCCAGGTGGTGGTGTGAACGCCGTTGGTCACATAGGTGATAGGAACTTCATCAACATCTTCTACATTCCAGAGATGTTTCCACATTCGGCGGCTGACCAGCCCATGCAGTTCGGAGACGGCATTTCGCCCCTCCGAGTTGCGCAAGGCGAGGATGGGCATGGAAAAGGTCTCGCCCCAGGATTGCTGGTGACGCGCCAGGTCAACGAACTGGTCGCGGGTAAGACCGAGTTCGGGCCACATCGTTGCCAGGTATTTGTCAATCAGCCAGAGCGGGAATTCGTCGTTGCCAGCGGGGACGGGGGTGTGGGTGGTGAAAATGTTGTGCGTCCTGGTGAGCGCCAGGGCTTCTTCAAAAGACTTGCCTTGTTTGACCAGCTCGCGGGCGCGTTCCAAAATCATAAACGAGGCATGGCCTTCGTTCATGTGCCAGACAGTGGGAGTAAAGCCGAGCGCGCGCAAGGCGCGGACACCGCCAATGCCCAGCAACACTTCCTGCATGACGCGCAGATTGATGTCGGACCAGTACAGACGCGTGGTCAGTTGGCGCACCAGGGGCGGGTTGCTGCCCATGTTGGTATCAAGCAAATACAACGGAGTCCGCCCAACGCGCACTTCCCAAATGCGGGCCTGCACCGGGCCATCGGGAAAATCGACTTGAATGGTTAACTCTGTTCCGTCTTCTTTGCGAACCAACAGCAAAGGCAAGCCATTGAAGTCAAGCGGGTTGTTGATGGCTTCTTGCCAGCCATCTTCGGTGATGCGCTGCGAGAAGTAACCCTCCGTGTAGAGTAGCCCAATGCCCACCAGCGGCAGACCGATGTCAGACGATTCTTTCAGGTGGTCGCCAGATAACACGCCCAGGCCGCCAGAATAGATGGGCAAAGTCTCATGCAGACCAAATTCCATCGAGAAATAAGCAATCTGGTCTTTGCTTTTGGGGTATTGAGAGGCAAACCAGGTGTCAGTTCGCTGCATGTAAGAGTCGAAATCGGCAAAGACCTGGTCGTACATTTCCAGGTAAATGGGGTTTTGGGCTGCGGCGTTCAGCGTGGGACGTTCTATCTGGCGCAGAAACAGGATAGGGTTGTGCCTGACGCGCTCCCACAAGTTGTTGTCAATGCGGTTGAACAAACGCTGGGCGGCGGGGTTCCAGGTCCACCATAAGTTATAAGATAGTTCGCCCAAGCGGTTAATGCGCCGCGGCAAATCAAAGTGGTTGGGGAGTTTCGATTTGTAAGTTGGCATAATCGTTCCTTTCAAAAATAGCGGGCAAATCATACCACAGCGAGATTAAAGTCAACCTTGCAGGGCGGTTAATTCAGGAAATGAATGAAATACAGGAATTTTTGTTGACGCCAGGCGGCGCGGATGATAAAATACAGCCCGCTTTTCAAAGTCCTGCCTGCCCCCATCGTCTAGCGGCCCAGGACGGAGCCCTCTCAAGGCTCAAACAGGGGTTCGAGTCCCCTTGGGGGCACCATTGTTCGGATGACCAAAAAACCCGCCGCGCGGCGGGTTTTTTGGTCAGGAACAGTGCCTATGCAAACCTTGCGTTCCGCTCCCCCTACATTCGGAATACCCCAAAACCGCCTTCTTCTTCGGGCGCATTCAACACCACCGAAAGCGCCAGCCCAAGCACCTGACGGGTATCGACCGGGTCAAGAACACCATCATCCCACAAGCGAGCCGTCGCATAATAGGGGTTACCCTCACGTTCGTATTTTTCCAGAATAGGGCGTTTGAACTCTTCGGAATCTTCGGGCGAGAGAGGGGGTTTGCCTTCACGAGCCAGTTGCTCCTGTTTGACAGATAACAGCACGTTGGCGGCCTGCTCTCCGCCCATCACGCTGATGCGGGCGTTCGGCCACATCCACAAAAAACGCGGATTGTAGGCCCGCCCACACATGCCGTAGTTCCCGGCCCCAAACGAGCCGCCAATGATAACGGTTAGTTTCGGCACGCGGGCGGTTGCCACTGCATGGACGAGTTTCGCGCCATCTCTGGCAATTCCGCCTGTTTCGTATTCTTTCCCAACCATGAAGCCGGTGATGTTTTGCAAGAACAGGAGCGGGATGCCGCGCTGCTGGCATAACTCAATAAAATGCGCGCCTTTCAAGGCCGATTCGCTGAACAGAATACCATTATTGGCGAGGATTCCAACCAGGTAGCCATGAATGCGCGCAAAGCCGGTCACCAGGGTTGGGCCATAACGCGCCTTGAACTCGCGGAACCTGCTGCCATCCACCAGCCGGGCAATGATTTCGCGCACGTCATACGTCTCGCGGAAGGTGGCAGGCAGGATGCCGTATATTTCTTCGGCAGAGTAGCGCGGCTCTTCGGGGGCAGACGATAGGCCAACGGCCATTGACCGTCGGTTTCGTTGGGGCAGGGTATTCACAATTCCGCGCAAAATCTCAATGGCATGTTCATCATCTTCGGCAAAATGGTCAGCCACGCCGCTCTTGCGGGTGTGAACATCTGCGCCGCCCAGTTCTTCGGCGGTGACATCTTCGCCGGTGGCGGCTTTGACCAGAGGCGGCCCGCCCAAAAAAATGGTCCCTGTGCCGCGCACAATCACTGCCTCATCGCTCATGGCCGGAACATACGCCCCGCCTGCTGTGCAGCTGCCCATCACTGCCGCTATTTGCGGAATGCCCTTTGCGCTCATGCGCGCCTGGTTATAGAAAATGCGCCCGAAGTGGTTAGAATCGGGGAAGACTTCATCCTGCAAAGGCAGGAAGGCCCCGCCCGAATCCACCAGGTAGAGGCAGGGCAGGCCATTTTCCTCGGCAATTTGTTGGGCGCGCAGGTGCTTTTTGACCGTCAGGGGAAAATACGTTCCGCCTTTGACGGTGGCATCATTGGCGACAATCATCACCTGATGGCCGGCAACGCGCCCAATGCCAGTTACAATGCCCGCGCCTGGAGCCTGTAAATCGTACAGGTCAAAGGCTGCCAGCGGAGAGAGTTCCAGGAAGGGCGAGCCGGGGTCAAGCAGGCGCTCAATTCGCTCCCGCACGAACAATTTTCCCTGCTCTTCCTGCCTGCGGCGATATTTTTCACCTCCTCCTTGACGCGCAATCGCCAGATGTTCACGCAGGGTGGCGGCCAACCCCAGGTTGTGCTTTTTATTCTCAATAAATTGCGCACTGTCAGGAGAAATGGATGTCTCGATAATTTCCATGGCTCTCGCTCCGACGTAAATTTTCAAAAGTGTAGCATAGAATGGCGCAAAACCGGTTCAATGTCTATTGTAATTTGCCCGGTTTTTTGCCAAGATATGAATATCGAAAGCGGTTCGTTTGTTTTTTCATAAGGAGGAACAATCCGACCTGTTTATGTTGTTTCGGGGGGCGTTTCGAAGTTTGCCAAAGCGCGGCCCGATAAAACTTTCCAGGCAATTATCAAAGAAGCGTACGACGATGCCATTGCTGATATCGGCCTCGACTTTCCGACGTTCACGCGCTGCGTGGATGGTTCAGTGGCTTCCTAATTTTTCAGACCATTTTACTCGCCAGTTGATGGCAGGGATTATGGCGCAGGACTACCTGGGGCTATGTCCCAAACCCGGTCATCGTGTGGAAGGAGGCGGGCGACCGGCGGGCTGTGTTTTCAGGATGCCTGGAAATCGATTGCCAGCAGCCACATGGATGTTTGCGTGGCTTATGGGTTCAAGACCATGTCTCATGTGGAGACCTGAAAAGGAAACGAATTTATGGCATTGGCCTCCGACGTGTCATTCAACTATCCCGTTGGAGGTTTTTTATTCGGGTTACTACGCGGTGATGGTCACGCGCCACATGAAGGAATTTGGCACGACAGTCGAACATCAGGCCGCGCTTCCTGCGAAATTCCAAACTCAAACCAACCAATGTTTACTTTGTCCCCAAAAAGCAGCTGCCATAAAAACTTCCGAATCCGGCGGATTCGGAAGTTTTTCTTGTTTAGATGATAGACACTTCCGCGCCTTCGTAAGAGGTTCTCAGCTCAAAGATGCGAGCCGCCAAACCAGCAGATTCAAACGCCTGCTGCATGGCTATGCCAATGCCTGACTCCCGTTTCGAAGAAAAAGCAATCAAACTGGGACCCGCTCCCGAAAGAGCAACCGCCGCCGCCCCTGCCCGGCGCCCGGCCTGCATGGCCTGCTGCGCTCCCGGAATGAGCGGCAGGCGATAAGGCTGGTGTAATGCATCGGTCATGGCCTTGCCCAGCAGGTCCAGGTCGCCAGTGCGCAGGGCCTCTGTTACCAACACCGCGCGGCTGATGTTGTAGATGGCGTCCTTGCGTTCCACCTGTTTGGGCAAAATGGCGCGCGCCTGCCTGGTGGGGAAATCGAAATCTGGCAGAACGACGGTGACGTGCATGGCCGAGTGATTGGCGCGCGCCGGAAGTTTGAGCGAGATGACTCGCTCCTCGTAGACAATCGAAGCCACCAGGCCGCCCAGCATGGCCGGGGCGACGTTATCCGGGTGGCCTTCGGCTTCAATCGCCAGTTTTAAGATTTCTTCATCTGTAAATGGGCTGCCCAACAAAGCATTTGCCCCCAGCATTCCGGTCAGCATTGCCGCAGAAGAGGACCCCAACCCGGAGCCAATCGGCACACGGTTCAGACAGTGAATTTTCATTCCTGTACAGGGTTTCCTGACCATGTCGTAGATTTTCAGCGCGGCTTCGACAATTGCGTTTTCGGCATTGAGCGGCAATTTGCCTTCTCCTTCCCCCCTCACGCTAACGGTGATTTGCCGGTCGGTCGTGGGAACAAACTCGGTTTCGTTCCACAAATCCAATGCCAGACCCAGAGCGTCAAACCCGGGGCCAAGGTTGGCCGTGGTGGCAGGAACTTTGACTAATATTCTCATGGCGTTCTATTCAGACTCCTCCAGGCGGTTCTTTTTTTAAACTGGAATTATAAATGAGCATTGATGCGGTTTTACCATGCAGACCTCCGCAAGCCATATCCTTTGTGATTGTCTCTGGTTCCCCTGAAGACCGCTCCGCTTTGGGGATGTTCGCAGGCTTTTCTTGAATGGGAAGAACCACTCCCCGCAAACCGAAAAACAACTCACCCTGCTAAAGCATGGTATAATACCGCCCGCTCGAAATGGAGAGGTCGCGTAGCCTGGTTTAGCGCGCACGCCTGGAGAGCGTGTTTCCCGAAAGGGAACGCGGGTTCAAATCCCGCCCTCTCCGCTGCAAAACACCCCCCGCAAGGGGTGTTTTTGCTTGAGCAAGGGCAAACCAAACGCATGCCTGCGTAAGGGACAAAAAAACAGCCACAGCGTGCTGCGCGGCTGTTTTTTGGATGCGGGTCTTATTTCACCCGGTCTGCTTAAGGGTGGAGAAAATCTGGTTATGGCCATTCCGCGGGTTTGGCGCAACGGAAACCAATATCGAGGTCGGCAGTGGTCTGGTCGGCTTCATAACGGAAATAGGTGTATAAGAATTCCGGTTCGCTGCGCCAGGAACCACCCCGCAAAATGCGCTTGCCAATTTCCGTGGGCGATTCACGGCCATCGTTGGGGCGGTAGGGATAGGGATAGTTCAGGCTGCTGACCCACTCCCAGGCGTTCCCGGACAGGTCATAGATGCCATACGCACTCTGTCCGTCTTCATAACGCCCCACCGGCAGCAAATCACCCTCAAACAAGCCATAATTGGCCAGGTGGCGGTCGATGCCCGCGCCCCAGGGATACGGACGGCCTTCAGTGCCGCGCGCCGCCTTCTCCCAGGCGGCTTCGGTTGGCAGGCGCGCGCCGCGCCACTCGCAGTAAGCAGAGGCCATTGCCCAGTTGACCCATACCACCGGTGAATCAGCAAAATCGGGGGCTTCGTAATAGGAGGAATGGGTGGCAGAGTTGACCCGCAGCGGAGGCTGACAGGCGCCCTCGCGCACGCAGTCGGCATACTGGCGATTGGTGACTTCGTATTGGTCCATATAGAACGGCGGTAGTTCAACCGTATGCTCGTCCCGTCCGTTGCCCATCTGAAAAGGCCCGCCCGGCACAAGCCGCATTTTGACCCCGCGCGCGTCGCTCACTTCGGCGGGGAGGGTGCCTTCTTGCGGGAAATTGGGAGAAGGCTGCCCCGCCCCAGGAGGACTGGCCAGGGGGCGCAAAACCAACCGCCAGACCACAAAAACACCCACCAGCGCCACCAGGCACAGGATGGCCGCGCCGCCCATGCTGCCGGCAAGCCAACCCAATCCAGATTTCGGTTTCGGCAGGCTGCCAGTCTGCGAGAGGCGCGGCTGACTGGGCGGGGCCTGGATTGAGCGGGATGGCGATGCCGCAGGCCACGAGGCCGTAGATGGAACGGGAGCAGGAATCGGCGGGGCCGCAGCGGCGGAAGTTGTTTTGCCGGTATAGAGCGTGTCTGGGTCGAGCAATCTCTCCAGAGCCGCCACAAAAGCGTTCATATCCTGAAAGCGGAAGGCGGGGTCTTTTTCGAGGGCTTTAATGAGCAGGAATTCGACGGATTCGGGCAGGTCAATGCCAAACTGAGAAGGACGCGGCAGGGCTTCGGTGGCCTGTTTGATGAGAATGGCGGCAGGCGTATCGGCGCTGTAGGGTTTGCGCCCTGTCAGCATCTCATACAGGACAATGCCCATCGAGTAAATGTCCGATTGCGGGAGGGTTTGACCTTTCCATTGTTCGGGAGCCATGTATTCGGGCGTGCCGACTGCCATGCCAGAACTGGTGAGCGAGGTGGCCTGGTCACCTTCCAGGATTTTGGCAATCCCGAAATCGGAGAGCATCGGCTCGCCGTTTTCGGTAATCAGGATGTTGGCGGGTTTGATGTCGCGGTGCAGGATGCCGCGCTGGTGAGCGTAGGCCAATCCACGCGCTACCGGCAAGAGCAGGCGTACGGCCTCTTGCCAGGGCAGGGGTTTGCCAAGCAGGCGCTTGAGCGTGCCGCCAGGCAGGTATTCCAGCACAAGGTAGGGTGCGCCTTCATGTTCACCGAAATCGTGGACCTTTACAATGGAGGGGTGCGACATGCGCGCGAGTGATTTAGCCTCGCGCTCGAATCGTTTCAAAACTTCCTCGAGCAGTTCGGGCGCAAAAGCGCCGCGCCGAATGACCTTGAGGGCCACTTCGCGCTCAAGGCGGGTATCGTAGGCTTTGAAAACCATCGCCATGCCCCCCTCGCCCAACTGTTCGAGAATGTGGTAGCGTCCAATGGTTTTTCCAATAAAATCAGCCATCATGGCTCCCTTTTTGCGGATATGAGCTTTCTCTTGCCAGCAGCCTGGTGAAAGACTGCCTTGCAGCAATTCATTGCACAGCTCAGGCTATGCCGAAGCAATCTTTCTTTTGTCTATAATCCTATCACCATTTCAGCAATTTTAATCTCTCCATTGCATCCTGAGCGGTCAAATCGAGTTGCAGCGGCGTAACTGAAATGTAGCCCGCCTGCAAGGCCCCAAAATCGGTTCCGGCTTCGTCCACGCCGGTGGGGAAGTCGCCGCCAATCCAGTAGTAGGGGCGACCGCGCGGGTCGCGGCGCTCGTCCAGCGCATCACGATAAATGCGCAAGCCCTGGCGCGTGACCTGAATGCCCCGAATTTCTTCATCGGTCAGAGGCGGTACGTTGACATTGAGAAGAACGCCCTTTGGCAGCCCCTCCGTCATTGCCCTGGCTGCAATTCGGACCGCCGCGCGCGCCGCCGGGCCATAATCCAGTTCGCCATCCCGCTCCGCCGGGCTGTCTCGACGTGGCTCAACAACCGTCCGGGGATTTTGCCCGGGCCTGGAATCGAGCGAGACGGCGATTCCCATCACCCCGGCAATTGCCGCTTCCATGGCTGCCGTCACCGTGCCAGAATAGGTCACATCATGCCCGATGTTGGCATTCGGGTTGATGCCTGAAACCACCAAATCAATTTTCTCTTTGACCACCCCCAGCAGGGCCAGCGCCACGCAGTCGCTTGGCGCGCCGTCGCTCGTCAGGGCAGGCGTGCCATCGGCCAGTTTCACTTCGCGCACGCGCAAAGGCCGTTCCATTGTCTTGACATGCCCTGAGGCGCTCCAGTTACGGTCGGGGGCCAGCACCGTCACCTTGCCCAACGCGCGCATGGCTTGCGCCAGGGCCAGCAGTCCTGGCGCCTGCACGCCGTCATCATTGGTTACCAGAATGTGCATAAAACCTCGATATTCGATATTCGATGTTCGGATGTTCGATACCAATACCCGATGTTCGGAATTCGAGTGTATCGCGTATCGAACCAAGTATAACCGTTGACTTTAATGTCAGACAAGTACATAATTGGTCAATTCGTATTTAACCCCAAAAGGAGACGGAATGACCAATACGGCGGATGTTTTGTTTAACAATGCCCACATCCTCACGATGGATGAAGAGTTTACGCAATACCGTCATGGCGCGCTGGCGGTCAGGGGCGATTCTATCCTGGCGGTTGGCCCGGAAGAGGAAATAAGGGCGCAATATCACGCGCCACAGATGGTGGATTGCGGCGGGAAAATCTTAATGCCGGGCCTGGTCAACGCCCACACCCACGTTCCCATGACGCTTCTGCGCGGCCTGGCCGATGACCTGCGGCTGGATGTGTGGCTGCTGGGCTATATGTGGCCGGTGGAGCGAGAGTTCGTCTCGCCAGAGTTTTGCCGCCTGGGAACGCTCATCGCCTGCGCGGAGTTTATCAAAAGCGGCGTGACAGCCTTTGCCGATATGTATTTTTTTGAAGATGACGTAGCGCAGGCCACTGCGCAGGCCGGTTTGCGCGGGGTATGCGGGCAATCGGTGTTGAAATTTCCCACCTCCGATTCGCTCTCCTTCGAGGATGCCCTGGCGCGGGCGCGGGAGTTCATTCGGAAATGGAAAGGCCACCCGCTGATTGTGCCTTCCGTTGCCCCGCACGCTCCCTACTCTACCACGCCCGAAATCCTGAAGGCCTGCGCGCAACTGGCCGCCGAGTTCGATGTTCCCCTGCAAATTCACATTTCCGAAACCGCGCAAGAAGTGGAGACCATGCGCCAGGAAAACGGCATGCCGGTTGTGCCATATGTCAAAAAACAGGGTTTGTTCGATGCCAAAGTGCTGGCGGCGCACTGCGTCCACATTGACGAGGGCGAAATGCGCACCTTGCTGCACGCCCGCGCCGGGGTGGCGCACAACCCGTCCTCCAACCTGAAACTGGCTTCGGGCTTCGCCCCGGTCAGCAAAATGCTCAAAACCGGCCTGAACGTGGGCATTGGCACCGATGGCCCGGCCTCCAACAACGACCTGGATATGTTCGAGGAAGTGCGACTGGCGGCTTTCCTTGCCAAAACCGTCTCCAACGACCCCACCAGCCTGCCCGCGCCGCAAGCCCTGGCGATGGCGACCCGCATTGGCGCCCAGGCCATGCACATCGGCGACATGACCGGTTCGCTCGTCCCCGGCAAGCGCGCCGACCTGATTCTGGTGGACCTGAGCCCCCTGCACAACTCTCCGCGCTTCGAGCGCGACCCCAACGGGGCGTATGCGCAAATCGTCTATGCCGGAAAATCGACCGATGTGACCGATGTGATGGTCAACGGTCAATGGCTGATGCGCGACCGCCAACTGCTGACGCTGAACGAAGCCGAACTGCTCGCCCAGGCCGCCGAATATGCCCGCAAAATAGACGCCTTCCTGATGACGCGCGAACAGTCGGTATTGAGCAAGTTGATTGCGCTGGGCGGTTCCAGCGAGGAAGAATCCTACGAGGTGCAGGTCAAGGTCAAATTATCGGACCCGGCTGGTGTCCAGTCTGCGCTGAAATCCCAAAATTTGGAGATTATCTACGCGCGGCATTACCGTCAATATGACGTTTACTTCTCGTTTGATGACCCATCCCAGGGACGCCTGCGCTACCGCGAGGATGATTTTATTGACGCGAAGGGCAAGGTCTCCAACGTTCGCACCCGGCTCACCTTGCTTGGCGAAAACCGCGAGGGTGGGTTCGACCAGGATGTGCTGCTCTCGCGCTCGCGTTACCTGGCCCCGGCCACCCAAACCCTGCGCTTCTACCGTGAATACTTTAAACCGGTGGAGGAAAAAGTGGTGGAAAAAGACCGCCTGCGCTGGAAAGTGAAATACCAGGGCGAGGAGTTTTACATCAACCTGGATACCGTTGAGCGCCCCGATATGGGACAATTTCTGGAAATTAAGAGCCGCACCTGGAGCCGCAAAGACGCCCAGCAAAAAGCCAGACTTTCGGTGGAACTGCTCGCTTTGCTGGGCGTGACCAAAGACCAGCACATTACCAGCGATTACGTTGCGCTGGCATGAACAGCGCGGGCGGGCCTTTTGCATTCATCTCTCAACAAGCATAAGAATATGTTTTGAAAAACAGACATGTTTTTTACAAAAAAGGTTGAATGAGCGTTGTTTCTGTGCTATATTGAAGATGAAGTTTGTCCGCACTGTGGCCTATTTTGCAGGCGGAAAAGCAACCCGTGTTCATGGAAACCCGCCAGGTTTTTGGCGGGTTTCTTTTGCGTCAGCGCAGAAAGGAGCGAAAGCCATGACCGTCGTCACCATTTCGCGTCAATTTGGCAGTTATGGGGATGAAATTGCCCAAAAACTGTGCGAGATTCTGAATTACCGCTATTTCGACAAGTATTTAGTGATGCAGGCCGCGCGTGAAGCCGGGCTTTCGGAACAGGAAATGGTCGATTATTCGGAGGAGAACTACCGGATGCGGAATTTTCTCGACCGGATGCTGGGCCGTCCACAAACCCTGGGACAGGTGAAACGATGGCGGGAGGATAATCAGGGGATGCTCGCCCCGGATTCGATGCTTCTGACCGAGCAAATTGCGCTGGAACTTGTTCAGAAAGCCATTCGCTACGCCTATCGGATGGGAAACGTCATCATCGTAGGGCGCGGCGGACAGGTGATTTTGCAAGATGAGCCAGATGTGTTGCATGTGCGGGTGGAGGCGCCGCTTGAGACGCGCATTCTACGCGTGCGAGATGTATGGCAGCCCTATGAAACCAGCATCGATTTGCGGCGCGCCGCTCAGGATGCCATTGAACGGAAGGATGCGGCTTCCGCAGATTATCTGCGGCGCTTCTATAATGTGCGCTGGGATGACCCAGCGCTGTATCATGTGATTATCAACACGGGAAAGATGGAAGTGGACCAGGCAGCGCACATGCTGGCCGCCCTGGTGCGTGAATTTGCGCCGCAGTTTGAAAAGCAAACGACATGAAACACAGACGCGGGCAAACCCGTTTCGCCCGCGTCTGTGTTTCATGTCGTGGTCTGCCAATGTTGGGCTTTGGCAATTCGCTCACCCAGGGGTGGATGGCTGTAAAACAACCAGACAACCCATTTCTCCGGGTCAATTTCGCCCAGGTTCTGGTTTGCGAGACGGATAAAGGCCGTCTTGAAGGCTTCAGGCTTGCCAGTGGACCGAAGGGCGTAATCGTCGGCGAGGTTTTCGCGCCAGCGCGAGAAACTGTTTTCGAGGGGCATGGTCAGCAAGCTGTAAGCGCCCAAGATGAGCATCAACGCCGGAAAGGCGGCCACATCCCAGACGCCCGCAAAGCCAAACCACGCAATGGCGAAATTCATTGCCAGCGAGGCGAGGTAGAGACCAAGCGTGATGGTGAGTATCCCAAAAGCAATGGACAGCGGAATATCGCGGTTGACGTGATGCCCCAACTCATGAGCCAGCACAGTTTCGATTTCATCGGGAGAAAATTCGTGGATAAGAGTATCTCCCAGCACGATGCGGCGGGTGTTGCCCAGGCCGGTGAGGGCGGCATTGGCAGCTTGGGTACGACGCGACATATCAAATTTGAAGACGCCCTGTACCCGCGTATTGGCGCGCTTGGCCAGATTGATTAATCGCTCGGCCAGGTCGGCGTGTTCTTCGCCCAGCGGAATGAATTTATTGAAGAGAGGCATAATCAGGATGGGGGCCAGGTTCGCCATCAGGACGCTGAAGAGAAGCAGCCCGCCTGCCACCCACAGCCACCACCACGCCCCGGTGACTCGCAAGGCCAGGTAAAGCAGTTCGACCAACAGCAGGCCTATCGGCAGACCAACTGCCATGCCTTTGAGTTGGTCGAGAACCCAATCCTGGAACGTCTGGTTCGATTGACCAAAGCGATGCGGCAGGACAAAGCCACTGTAATAGCCAAGTGGCAGGGTCAGGAGGAAGGAAATCCCCCCAAAAACGGCCAGGAAGGCCGGGATGAGCAGCCAGTCCTGGGTGATGAAGCCCATCAGCCAGTCGCGTAGCGAGATACTCCAGCCAGCAACCAGCCACAGCATGGCGTAGACGGCGCTGAAGGCGGTATCTACCAGCCACAGGCGGCGTTTGATACGAGCATATTGTTTGGCTTGTTTTTGGCGTTCAGGGTCAATGGCAATCATGATTTTTCGATGTGGGAATCTGGATTTATGATTTTAGATTTTGGATTTGTTCGCTGGCGAGGCGCGAAATGATTTGCTCGGTGGTCAGCACCAGCCCATACGATTTGAGCGCGGCCAGGAAAGCGGCATGAACCTGCCCGGCAGGGACAGTGATTTCGCCAAAAGTCAGGGCGCGGGTGGCGCAGGCATCCGCCGCAATGATGACCTGGAAGCCCAGGTCGGTGGCTGCGCGGGCGGTGGCATCAACGCACATGTGGGTCATCATGCCACAGATGACCAGCCGCTCCACGCCCCAGCCGCGCAACAGGTTGAGCAGATTTGTTTCACGGAAGGCATTGGGATAGTGTTTCTGGACAAGCGGTTCGCCCTCGAAGTGAGCGACCAGGTCATGGATGTCGGTGCCCCGGTCGCCGGGGAGGAAAAAGGTTGCATCGGGCCGGGTGGAGACGTGCTGGATGTGAACGTGTCTTCCGCCGTGTTCGCGGAAGCATTGCAGGAGGGTGTAAGCGTTTCGCGCGGCGGCTTCGGGGTTGACGAGCGGCATTTTGCCGCCGGGGAAGTAATCTTTTTGGATGTCGATAACGAGCAGGGCAGTTTTCATCATTCTCTCAAAATAAGCGTTGGAAATGGCGGACGACCAGGAGAATACGGTCGCAATTCGATGATTCCGGTACGACATCTACGATTATAATCGCGCTCATGGAAGAACGATTGCAAAAAATACTGGCACAGGCCGGGCTGGGTTCCCGGCGCAATTGCGAAGAGTTGATATTGGCCGGGCGCGTGCGCGTTGACGGGCAGGTGGCCGTGATTGGACAAAAGGCCGACCCATCCGTTGCTAAAATCACGGTCGATGGGCGGGCAATCAAACCGCCCGAACAGAAGGTGTATATTGCCCTGCACAAACCGCGTTTCGTCTTGACGACCGTTGAGCCAGAGCCGGGCGATACGCGCAAAACGGTGCGCGACCTGGTTCCCGTTTCGGAACGACTGTATCCGGTGGGACGGCTGGATTTCGACAGTGAGGGTCTGGTGCTGATGACCAACGACGGCGACCTGGCCCAAAAACTGACTCATCCCTCACACGGACACGAGAAGGAGTACCGCGTTTTGGTAGCCCGACACCCTGACCAGGAGCAATTGGACATCTGGCGGCGTGGGGTGGTGCTGGAGGATGGCTATAAGACCCAACCAGCAGATGTGCGGGTTGAATCTGAAGCGGGAAAAGGGATGTGGCTGCGGGTGACCATGAAGGAGGGCCGCAAACGCCAAATCCGCGAGATTGGCTCGAAGCTGGGGCTGCCGGTCGTCCGAATTCTGCGCGTGCGCATTGGCACGCTGCGGCTGGGAACGCTGAAACCAGGGGAATGGCGGCCTCTTTCAGCCGAGGAAGTTTCCGCATTGAAAGGGGAACTGCCCAGGCCAGTCTCGCGCCCCAAAACGGTCAGAAAGTTTCTGGCGGGGCAAACTTCACGCCGCGAAACGGACCAAAGACGCGGGCCGACCCCTCCGCCCGATAACGGCGGCAAGCCCGGGCGCAGGACCTTCAAAAAATAAAAACATGTTATGACTGGCAGGTGATTTACTCCCCTGCCAGTTTTCTGAGTTGCTCTTCTCCAATGACCGGCACCCCCAATGCCAGAGCTTTGTCGTGTTTTGAGCCAGGGTTTTCGCCCAGAACCAGGTAACTGGTCTTTTTGCTGACGGAATCGGTCACTTTTCCGCCATGCTGCTCGATAAATTCCTTCACGCCTTCGCGGGTCAGGGTCGGCAGCGTGCCGGTGACAACAAAGGTCAATCCGCTCAAAGATTGAGTCCTGCTTACTGGTGACTGTGGACTGGCAACCGGCCAAACGCCAGCGGTTTTCAACTTTTCCAACAGGGCGCGGTTGGCCGGGCGGCTAAACCAATCGACAATCGAGGCGGCGGTATTGGGACCAAAGCCTTCGATAGCCTGTAAATCATCGGCAGTGGCGCGCGAGAGAGTCTCCAAATCGGGAAAGTGATGCGCGAGGTCTGCAGCGGCAACCTCGCCCACGCCGCGAATGCCGAGAGCAGTGATGAGCCGGCTTAACGGTTGCGCGGCAGAAGCGCGGATGGCCGTCAGCAGGTTCTCGGCTTTTTTATCGGCAAAACCTTCCAGCGCGAGAAGTTGTTCCTTCGTTAGAAAGTATAAATCAGTGACATCTTTTACCAGCCCCGCGCCAATCAACTGTTCCACAATCTTGATTCCCAGCCCACTGATGTCCATCGCGCCGCGCGAGACGAAATGCTCCACATTGCGCGTCAGTTGGGCCGGGCAGGCGGCGTTGACGCAATACCAGGCCACCTCGCCCTCGAAATGCTCCACCGGCTGGCCGCAGGCCGGGCAGGTTTGAGGCGGCGCGTAAGGCTGTTCGTCACCCGTTCGAGCCTCCACCACCGGGCCGATGACATAGGGGATGACCTCGCCCGCCCGTTTGACCAGCACCCGGTCGCCGATGCGGATGTCTTTTTCGGCGATGTAGTCGAAGTTATGCAGGGTGGCGTTTCGTACAATCACCCCGCCAATTTCGACTGCATCCAGCGCGGCGCGCGGGGTGAGAACGCCCGTGCGCCCCACTTCGACCTCGATTCCAAGCAGTCTGGTGGTCACTTCGCGCGCCGGAAACTTGTAAGCAACCGCTCCGCGCGGGTCTTTACCCACAAAACCAAGTTCCTCGGCCAGGCGCAGGTCATCGAGTTTGATAACGAAACCATCGGCCTCATAGCCCAATTCATCGCGCCGGTTTTCCCAACTTTGAATGTACGCAATCGCTGCATCCAGCGTATCGAAGCGCCGCGCTACATCAGTCACAGGGAAGCCAAGCGACTTGAGCCACTGTAACAATTCCCATTGGGAGGTTGGAATTCCTGTTTCCCTGTTGCCCTGCATACCCATTTCGGCATACACCACCTGATACACCAGAATCGTCAGCGGGCGGCTGGCGGTAATGGCCGGGTCGAGCTGGCGCAGCGAACCGGCGGCGGTATTGCGGGGGTTCAGGTAAGTTTTTTCGCCCGCCTCGGCCAGCCGGGTATTCAGGGCTTCAAAATCACGGTTGGTGATGAAAACTTCACCGCGCACCACCAGATAATCGGGGACTTTGAGAATGGTTGTTGGAGACGAAGCCGTGTCGAACATCGACCACTGACCACTGGCCGCTGAAAACTGATGACTGCTCACTGGAATTTTCAGGGGGATGGCCTTCACCGTGCGCAGGTTGGCCGTTATATCCTCGCCGACCTCCCCGTCGCCGCGCGTTGCGCCCTGGCTGAAAATGCCTTGCCGGTAATGAAGCACCACGCTGAGACCATCAATTTTTGGCTCGACAACAAATTTCGCCGTTTCGACGCGCGCATCGAGTTTGCGAATGCGTTCGTACCAGGCCCGCGCATCTTCCGCGCCAAAGGCATTTGCCAGGCTGAGAATGGGGCGCGGGTGACGCACCTTTTCGAACTTCTCCGAAACAACCGCCCCCGCGCGCTGGCTGGGTGAATCCGGCGTAACCCATTCGGGGTGTTCGGCTTCGAGCGCCTGAAACTCTTTCCAGAGCTGGTCATATTCCGCGTCGCTGATGACGGGCGCATCCAGCACATGGTAGCGATACAGGTGAAAATGGATTTCCTGCTTGAGTTGGTTGTAGCGGTCGAGTGTAGTCATAGGTCTATTATCCCGTCAAATTTGCCACTTGACAAGTGCCGCACAAATGTTCTATAATCTGTTCAATAGAACATTTATTCTAAACAGAGCAAAAGGAGCATTTCATGAGTCAAACCATTCGTTCCCGGCCTTTCAACGTGAGCGTTGGCAAGGTCATTCACGCGCTTGACGAGCAACGCGGCAGAGCCTTTGGTTTTATGATTATCGGTGCCTTGTTGGCCTTTGAACTATTCAACTTCAGCACCACCGAGTTCGCGCTCAACGATGTGCTTGGCAACCTCAAGTTTTTGGGCATCAAGTGGTCGATTATTCTTTCGATTGCCTTTTGTGGAATAGATTTTGCGGGCATCGCCCGCCTGTTTACCCCCGAACAGGGCGCGGACGAACCTGCCGAAGTCTGGTATCTCTTTGGGGCATGGATTTTGGCCGCCGCCATGAACGCGACCCTTACCTGGTGGGGCGTTTCGGTGGCGATTGCGACCCACACCAGCCAGGGCGCTGCGGTGATTGGCGGAGATACCGTTCAAAAGGTTGTGCCAGTCTTTGTCGCCGTCATGGTCTGGGTCATCCGCATTCTGATTATCGGCACATTTGCGCTGGCTGGAGAGCGCATCTTCACTCAGGCCGACCGTCGCAACGGGCGCGTGGTTTCGGATTCTGCGCGGCCAGCCACGATAAACAATGCACAGGCACGCCCTTTCCGTCCGGTAGTTAACAACAACACCCCGGCGCGTTCGTTTTCCTCGCAAGGGTCGGCATATAAGCCTCAGCATCGGCCTGCCTATAACACACCGCAGTCCCCCGTTCGACCTGCCGCTACGCCAGTCAGCCGCCCCGAGCCAACCTATGTGCCAACCGATGAACCGGCTTATCATAATTTGATGAGCGCACGCGAATTGATGGAACGTGACCAGCGCCGCTAATGGCCGAATTTGCGCTTTGACTTTTGACGATGAGCGAACCTGAAACGAATGTGAAACTATGACTCCTGCGCGCTCTGAAACGACAGCCCGTCGAAAGAGCAGACAGACAGTCCAATCCAGCGGCTGTCTGTCTGGTTTTTTACTCCCCCCACTTGTCGCATTGTGCTTTGGCGTACTCCTGGCCTTTCTCACCATTCGCGGCCCAGAGAGCGAAAGCCACGCCTCTGCGGCGCCTTTTACGGCAAACCAGGGAATTGCGCCTCTGTTCACCGCCGAAGTCCAGTTTTGGGCAGCGCGGATTGCCGTTTGGGCAGCAGAAAATGGCCTCGACCCCAATCTGGTCGCCACGGTGATGCAAATCGAATCGTGCGGCAACCCCTCTGCCCGCTCAGTGGCCGGGGCCGCCGGGCTGTTCCAGGTCATGCCCTATCATTTTCAGGCTTATGAAGATACCTATGACCCCAACACGAATGCCCTGCGCGGGTTAGATTACCTGCGCCGCTCGCTGGAACGCGCCAATGGCGACCCGCGCCTGGCGCTGGCCGGTTACAATGGTGGAATTGGCGTCATTGGGCGCGCTGAAACGAGTTGGGCCGCTGAGACGCGCCGCTATGCGTATTGGGGAAGTGGAATCTATGCAGATGCACAGCAAAACGCAGCAGAATCTAGCCGATTAAACGAATGGCTCACCGCCGGAGGCGCCAGCCTGTGTAAACAAGCACGTCAGCGGTTGGGGTTGCCATAAATCTACTCGGTCATCGGCAGATAAACGGCAAAGGTAGTGCCTCGTCCCTCCTGCGAATCGACTTCAATGCGTCCGCCGTGCGAATCAACGATAAAATAGGCAATCGAAAGCCCCAGCCCGAACCCGCTTGTTTTGGAGCGGGTTCGAGATTTTTCGCCCCGGTAAAATCGGTCAAAAATGTGCGGCAAATCCGCCGCGGGAATTCCAGGCCCCATGTCACGGATGATGACTCGCGCCATCTCTTGTGATTTGGATAAACCGATGTACACTTCTCCACCAATGGGGCTGTAGTGGATAGCGTTTGAAATCAGGTTGATAAACACCTGTTTCAGCCGGTCGCGGTCGCCGGTGAGTGTCACCTGGTCAATATCCGTCAATTTGAGATGCACCTTATCCCCGGCCAGCACGCGCATTTCCTGAAAAACGTCCGTAATTAACTCATCCAACATGACAGTGCGCAGATTCAGCGGGAGTTTGCCCGATTCGGCCTGGGCCAGCAGCAACAAATCTCCCACCATGCGCGTCAGGCGGTCGGCCTCGTCTTTAATCGAATCGAGCGATTCTTCATCCGGCCCAATTTTGCGAATCAGGTCGGCATTGCCTTTGATGACCGTCAGCGGGGTGCGCAGTTCATGCGAGACATCGGCCAGAAAGCGTTGCTGTGCGGTGAACAGGTTTTCAAGCCGCTCGAAGGTTCGATTGAAGGCGCGGATGAGCGTGCCAATTTCATCATGAGCCGGACCGCTGTAAGGGATGCGGCGCGAAAGGTCATCCGCGCGGGTAATTTGTTCTGCCGTCTCGGTGACGGTTTGGAGCGGGGCAAGTGCCTGCCCAATAGATAGCCAGGAAGCCGCTGCTGCCAATATCATCGAGGCGATTGTCAGGAAAATCAACAGCCCAAGCAGCGTGCGGCGAATGGCATCCAGGATAGTCAGGTTGGTGGCAGCCTGCAAAACCCCCGCCGGGCGTTCCCCCACCACCACCGGCGCGGTCAGGACTCGTAAATGCGTCCGCTGGATGTAGACATCGCGGTACAGCGGCCTGGTCGACATCAGGTTGACTGCGTCGAGCGGTTGGGTGAAGTCGCGGATACCCGGCGAGACCATTTGCAGCCGCCCCTGCCGGTCCCAATACTGCACATAAACATTGGTGGACATTTCGAGCGAGGGCAGGGTTAACATGCTCAAATCGCCCACCGAACTCACCCGTGAGTTGGCAAGGATGCCGTTCACAGTTTGAGCCAGGGTACGGTCTATCTGGTCGAGTAAGAATGCGCCCACGAGCAGGTAGATAAGCGCTCCAAACAAGAGCAAGATGCCGCCAAGCAAGGATGTATACAGGAGGGTCAGACGAAGACGCAATGACATAGTAAGGAATGATTGAGCGGTAATTTATCAAATTGTACCCCCCACAGATGAGTTTAAGATAAAAACGCCGCATTCGCGGCGCTCTGAATCATTTATAGAGTAAATCTCTCACTCGTTATGGCGTTTCGCGTAATACATAGCCCACCCCACGCACCGTGTGAATCAGGCGCGGCAGGGTTTCGTTGTCTTCCAGCTTCTGGCGCAGATAGCGAATGTAAACTTCCAACACGTTGCTTTCGCCACCAAAGTCGTAGCCCCAAACCCGGTCAAAAATCACCTCGCGGGTCAACACCTGTTTGGGGTGGCGCATGAAGAGTTCGAGCAGTTCATACTCCTTGGCAGTCAGTTGAATCAGTTTGTTACCACGCGTCGCTTCGCGCGAGCCGGTATCCAGGGTCAAGTCGGCGAATTTCAAGACCTGGATTCGCTCCGGCTGGGTACGGCGCAAAAGAGCGCGAATTCTTGCCAGCAATTCATCCAGATTGAAAGGTTTCACCATGTAATCATCGGCCCCGGCATCTAACCCTTGCACGCGGTCTTGAATGGTGTCTTTGGCAGTCAACATTAAGATTGGCATTGCGCCGCCCAGACGCAGGCGATGACATACTTCCAGCCCATCCATGCCAGGCAACATCCAATCTAACACCACCAGGTCTGGGTTACGGTCGCGCGCCAGGTTCAAGCCAGTGCGGCCATCGGTGGCGACATCGACCACATACCCCTCATAGGCCAACCCACGCTGGAGTAGTTTCAGAATAGCCTGGTCATCTTCGATAATGAGAATTCTCTCGTTCATAGCCGTCTCCATCGTCGCAAAACGAATTCAACGTTAAGCAACTTTAGTTAAGATTATACACAATCTGTATATGACTTTTGTAAAATTCGGACCTTTCTCAACAAATTCACAGGCCGGTGGTAGAATTTTGGGGATGTTTCCCGCCGGAATTCCTATCCGTAAACGAATCTTCGACCTGCTGCTGGCCGCCCTGGCTCTGGTGATTGTATCGCCCATCCTGGCGTTGACGGCCATCCTGGTGCGAATCTATCATGGCAGCCCGGTCATTTTCACGCAAAAACGTCCTGGCTTTAAGGGGACGCCTTTTTATATTTATAAGTTCCGCACAATGACAAATACCCGTGATGAAAACGGAAACCTTCTGTCAGATGCGCAGCGGCTGACCCGGCTGGGGCGTTTCCTGCGTTCATCGAGCCTGGATGAACTCCCCGAACTGTTCAACGTCCTGCGCGGCGAGATGTCCATCGTCGGGCCGCGCCCGCTTTTGATGCAATACCTGGAACGATACAACCCCGAACAGGCCCGCCGTCACGATGTCTTGCCCGGCATCACCGGCTGGGCGCAGGTGAACGGGCGCAATGCCCTTTCCTGGGAAGATAAATTCCGGCTGGATGTGTGGTATGTGGACCACTGGAACCTGTGGCTGGATATCAAAATCATTTTCCTGACCATCTGGAAAGTATTCAGGCGCGAAGGAATCAGCCAACCGGGGCATGTCACTGCTGAAGAGTTTTTTGGGAACCATCAGCAGGGTACTTTTCGTGGAGAATAAACGATGAATTCCATTCCTCGCATTCGTTTTGCCCATCTGCCGACCGCCATCGAAGAAATGCCGCGCCTGACAGCGGCGCTGGGCGGCCCCAAACTGCTCATCAAGCGTGATGACCAGACCGGGCTAGCCTTTGGCGGCAACAAAACCCGCAAACTGGAATTTTTGGTGGCGGAAGCGAAAGAACAGGGCGCCTGCCTGCTCATCACCGGCGGGGCCATGCAGTCCAATCACTGCCGTCAGACTGCCGCTGCGGCGGCGAAATTTGGGATGGATTGCATCCTTGTGCTGGCGGGTCAGCATCAGGAAGAGCCATCAGGCAATCTGTTGCTCGATTTTCTGTTCGATGCAGATATAGTCTGGGTTGAAAAACGCGAAGAGCGCGACGCCAAATTGCAGGAAATTTACCAGATGGCGCAGAATTCAGGCTGCAAACCCTATCTTGTGCCGTATGGTGGCAGCAGTTCCACCGGAGCATTGGGCTATGCCTTCGCGGTGGAGGAAATGCTGGGGCAGGGCATCCGCCCCGATTGGGTGGTCTTCGGCACTTCCAGCGGCGGGACTCATGCCGGGCTGGCGCTGGGACAGCGCGTTTTTGGCTATCAGGGTCGGATTCTGGGAATCAGCATTGATGAACCCGAAGCAGAGTTAAAAGCGCATGTGGCTGAACTTGCTTCGAAGGCGAGCGAAAAACTGGGGCCGCGCATTCCGTTCTCCCCCGATGACATCCTTGCCAACGATAGATACTGCCAGGCCGGATACGGAGTCTTTGGCGAAAGCGAGCGCGAGGCCATTACGCTTTTTGCCCAAAACGAAGGCATTCTACTTGACCCGGTTTACACAGGCCGCGCCGCGGCGGGCATGATTGACTTAATCCGCCAGGGGTTCTTCAAGAAAGACGAAACCGTCCTGTTCTGGCATACTGGCGGTCAACCTGCGTTGTTCGCGGAGCAGTATCAGAACGAGATTTTGCAGTAAGGCATAAATGCCCGGTTTACATTTCCAGCACCGCGCCGGGGTTGGGGTAAAACACCCGGCGAAGACCCTTTTCTTCCAGTTCATGCTGCAAGGCGGTTGCCGCTTTGGTTTCGCCATGCACCAGGAAAATGCCTTTTTTCTGCGCATGAGCAGCGCGGGCATACTCTGTCAGCAAGTCCTGCCCGGCGTGGGCTGAAAGCCCGCCGATGGTTGAAATTTCCGCCTTCACTTTATAAGTCTCCCCCAGGATTTTGACCAATGGCTCACGCTCAGCCAGACGGCGGCCCAAAGTGCCAGGCGCTTGCCAGCCCACAATCATGATGGTGTTGCGCGCGTCTTCGATGTTCCAGCGGATGTGAAAGACAATCCGGCCAAACTCCGCCATGCCCGACGCAGAGATAATAATCATCGGGTCCTTGCGCGAGTTGAGAGCCTTGGAGTCATCCAGATTGTTGATGTATTTCAACAGCGGAAAATCGAGCGCCGGGTGACCGCGTTCTATCCATTGCAGGGTTTCAGCATCATAGCAGTCGGTGTGCTTTTTGAAAATATCAGTGGTGTTGACCGCAAGCGGGCTGTCCACATAAACCGGAACGTTGGGAAGGTCGCCATTGGTATACATCATGTTCAGGTTATAAACCAGTTCCTGGGTGCGTCCCACGGCAAAGGCCGGAATGATGACTTTGCCGCCCCGTTCCAGGGCCCGGTTGACTACCGTCTTCATTTCCTCATAGGCTTCTTCGGGGTTGCGGTGCGGCTTGTCGCCATAGGTACATTCCATCACCATTGCATCGACTCTCTCCGGCATTTGCGGGTCGCGCAGAATAGGCAAACGCCGCCGCCCAATATCACCAGAGAACCAGAGCGTCGATACGCGTCCTTTTTCGTTGATTTCAAGGGGCAGAGCCGCAGAGCCCAGGATGTGACCAGCATCCACCAGCCGGGCCGTCACGCCTGGGACAGGTTCGAAGGAAGCATCGTAGGGAATCCCCTGGAACAATGGCTGAACCCTGGCGGCATCCTCCTGAGTATAGAGCGGGTCAACCGGCTCCAGCCCTTTTTGTTCGTTCCGCCAGGAAACCGCCTCGGCTTGCTTCTCGTGGATGTGGCCCGAATCCATCAGCATGATGTGCGCCAGGTCAGCCGTAGCAGGGGTGCAGTAAATGGGCCCGTCGAAACCTTGCGCAACCAGGTTGGGCAAATTGCCGCTATGGTCAATATGGGCGTGAGTCAGAAGTACGGCATCAATTTTGCGTGGGTGGAATGGAAAATTGCGGTTTCGCTCAAAGCTCTCGCGCCGCGGCCCTTGAAACAGGCCACAGTCAATGAGTAATTTCGAACCGTTGACTTCGAGCAGGTGCATCGAGCCAGTGACTGTTTGCGCTGCTCCGTGAAAGTGGAGTTTCATTGTGGCCTCCTGCCTGGTAACTTGCCTTCCTGATTTGATGATAGCACAAATCAGACAGAATTACACTTGACCAACCACTATCCACAAAATTTTTGTAACCGCGCTTCGGCTCGATGCAAGAGATATTGTCTTCTTCGGCCTTGTAACTTCTACCACTGGTTTGGTAGACTCTCGCTGAAACAGGTTGGCGATTCTCTGGCGATGTTTTGGGACGGTTCTGTCTCATTCCTGCCTGAAACACGCCAACAGTTCCGTGAATACCAGAAAGAACGCTGAAAGGAATATCCCTATGCTTGAATTTTTTCTCTCCCCTGCCGCCTGGCTAGGCGCATTCGGGATTTTCGTCCTGCGCGTGGCCGACATGACCTTCGACACTCTGCGCGTCTTGTTCGTCATGCGCGGGCGCAAGGCCATTTCCTGGGGCATGGGCTTCGTCCAGTCGGTCATTTTTGTGGTTGCCATCTCCTCGGTGCTAGGCAACCTGGATAACCCATTGAACGTCATCGGTTATGCTGCCGGGTTCGCTACCGGAAACGTCATTGGGATGATTATTGAGGAAAGGCTGGCGATTGGGCATGCCCAATTACAAATCATCAGCCCAAGGCGAGGAGTTCTGCTTGCCAATGCCTTGCGCAAAGCCGGTTTCGGCGTGACGGAAATCCCGGCGCGCGGCAAGGATGGCATGGTAAGCATGCTCTCAGTGAGCGTTTTGCGCAAAGATATTGGTAAAGTTGAAAAACTGGTTTACGAATCTGACCCGGAATCTTTCGTTACCACTGAGGAAGTGCGCCCCATGCAGCGCGGGTTTTGGCGCGCTTAAGAAAATGTGGCCAAAATCACTTTTCTCAACTCTCTCTGCACTTCATGCCACTCCTGGCTGGCATCTATCACTCTCCAGCGCTGCGGCTCTTGTTGGGCCAGTTCCCGATAGCCGGCGCGCACTCGTTGGTGAAAATCAATGGTATAGGCATCCAGCCGGTTCCATTCCTGCTGCTTCGATTTGCGCTGCAGGCCAATTTCCACATCCAGGTCAAGCAAAATGGTCAGGTTGGGGGTCAGGCCGCTGGTGGCATACCGTACCAGCTGGCGAACCTGTTCCAGGTTTTGACCATGCCCGTAGCCCTGATAGGCAATGGTTGAGTCAAAATAGCGGTCCGAAAGGACAAGTTCCCCTCTTTCGAGACGCGGCTTGATGACTTCCTCCACAATTTGAGCGCGGGCAGCCTGGTAGAGCAAGGTTTCGGTGCGCGGGTGCATTTCCGCGTTTTTCAGGTCGTGAATTACGGCGCGGATTTGCTCGCCAATGGAGGTTCCGCCTGGCTCACGGGTCGGGAAAACGGTATACCCCTGCTCACGCAGGAATTGGACGAGGGGAGGAATATGCGAGGTCTTGCCAGAGCCTTCGGGGCCTTCGAGGGTGATAAACATGGTCAAAGAATGGGGTTGATGAATAGGGTCGGATAGAATGAGTTCACAGCATTTTCAAAGCAAGTTCTTATTATACGTTTATCTTTTATTGTTTTGATATTGATGTTGCAGGTTTAAAATCTTTTTCGATAACAACAATCAAGGAGGTTGTTATGACTGTAAAACGAATACTCTATGCTGTTTTCCTGGTGCTGGTGGCCAGTGTTTCGGCGCTGGGCGGGGCCCTGGCAGGCGGCCTGGCAGTTTATCAGGCTGCCCGGCAGAGTTACTGGAGCGGCGAACAGGCGGTGGCGCTGCCCGATTCGACGACCCTTCAGCCCATGCACATCAATACTACCGATATTCAGACCACGATTACCCAGGCTGCGCAAAAGGTGAGCGCCGCGGTGGTAACGGTGGTTGGCACCATCCCTGGTCAGATGACCTTTTTTGGCCCAACTGGCGACCAGACCGTCAGCGGAAGCGGCTTTTTTATCTCATCAGATGGTTATATTTTGACGAACAATCATGTTGTTGAGGGTACGAAAGAGGTGAATATCATTCTCTCGGACGGCGCTCAGCAAACCGCTGTGATTGTCGGCGCTGACCAATATTCTGATATTGCCGTCTTAAAGACGAATGGCAAAGTTCCAGCGGTGGCAGTTCTTGGGAATTCAGATATGCTCGACCCTGGCGAAACGGTCATTGCAATTGGTTCGCCGCTTGGCGATTTTAAGAACACCGTAACAGTGGGCGTGGTCAGTGCAACCGGGCGCGCGCTTGACACCGGTAACGGCTACCAGATTGAGAATCTCATTCAGACCGACGCAGCCATCAATCAGGGCAATTCTGGCGGCCCGCTGGTCAATCTGGCTGGCGAAGTGATTGGGATTAATACCATGATTGTGCGCAGCACCAGCAGTGGCAGCGTAGCCGAGGGGTTGGGCTTTGCCGTGCCGGTCAGTACTGCGCAGGCGGTGGCAGCCCAAATTATTCAAAAGGGGTATTTCTCGCGCCCTTATTTAGGAATCAGTTTCCAGCCAATTTCGCCTGAAATTGCACTGCGCTATAACCTGCCTGTTCAATGGGGAGCGTATATCACCAAAGTGGCTGCGGAAAGCCCAGCCAGTCAGGCCGGTTTGCGGCGGGGCGATATCATCATTAAACTTGGGGAGGTCGAAATTGACGAATCCCATCCGTATCTCAACACGCTGTTTACCTTTGCCCCCGGTCAGTCGGTTGCAATTGAATTTATTCGTAACGGGCAGGTTCAACAAACAGAGGTCTCGTTAGGAGAAACCAGCCACCGATAGCGGCAGGTGCCTGGTTTTTTGCGCAGGGGAAGCGTTTCTGCCTGAATTGCTTAAAAAAAACGAGTAACGCAGTTCGTTACTCGTTTTTTCGTCTGGGTTTGCTCAATCGCGAAAGATTCGGACATGCCGCCGGGGTTCTTTCCCGTAAGAGTGGCTGACCAGGTCAGCAGCGCGCGCCATTTCGTGCTGAATGCGACGGATGGCTGGCCCCGCTGGGGGCATATCTACATAGCGTTCGCCATTCAGCACAGCGGCAATGGCGGCCTGGGTTTCGTTGCGCACGACATCCCCGACCCCCGTCGATAGGTTGAATTCGCCGGGCAGGTTGAACAGGTCGGTCAGAAATTGCTCAATCTGGCTGACGGAATTGGCGCGCAGGACGTAAATCGGCATTCCGCGATGTTCGGCCTCCACAATGGTTGCCTGATGGTCGCGGTAGTAAGAGCGCAGCGTAATCAGAGCATTGGCTTCGTCAATCGTGCGAACGACAATCGCCGGGACGCCCAGCCGCTTGGCGCTTTGCATCAGCCGGTTGCGCGCCACGCCATACGGGTAAATTTTGACCGGTTGGAGCGGGGCCTGGGAACTGGTAACAGGTAATTCGTTGTTCGATGTCTGATATTCGAGATTTGAAGTTCGATATTCGCTATTGGCTGGCCGGGATTCGCCTTTCGATTTTCGAGTATCGAATATCGAATTTCGATTCTCAACCTTCGCCGCTTTTTCCACGCGAATCTTGCCTTCGGCATCGCGGGTGCGCAACTCGGCGGGCAGCGGATAGCCGCGCAGGAAAGAATCTACGGCGGCGGTCACGTCCATGTGAATGGCGAACTGGTCGCGGCTCTGGATTTCGATAAGGACATCAAAGGTCGGCGGGGCGCGGCGCTCCAGAACGGTTTTTTGCGTTCCACGGCGGCGGGCTTCATCATCAGAAAGAGTGACTGCCTCAATGCCGCCCACCAGGTCGGAGAGAGTCGGGTTTTGGAGCAGGTTTTCCAATGCGTTGCCGTGCGCCGTGCCAATCAACTGCACGCCGCGCTCGGCAATGGTACGGGCAGCCAGGGCTTCCAACTCGCGCCCAATTTCATCAATGACAATCACTTCGGGATTGTGGTTTTCAACGGCTTCAATCATCACTTCATGCTGAAGCATAGGCTCGCGCACTTGCATGCGGCGGGCGCGGCCTACGGCGGGGTGCGGCACATCGCCATCGCCGCCAATTTCGTTGGAGGTATCTACAATCACCACGCGACGGCTTTCAGCCAGAATGCGGGCTGCCTCGCGCAGCAGGGTGGTTTTGCCCACGCCCGGACGGCCCAGAATCAGAATGCTTTTGCCGCTTTCGATGATGTCCTGAATGATGTCAATCGTCCCATACACGGCGCGCCCCACCCGCAGGGTGAGCCCCACCACCGCGCCGCGCCGATTGCGAATGGCAGAAATGCGGTGCAACGTGCGCTCAATTCCGGCGCGGTTATCGGCATCGAACTCGCCAACATGCTGGTCCACATAGTCTATTTCTTCGCGGGTAATTTCGCTCTCACGGAGCGTGATTTCGCCATCTACAAAGCGGGCGGTTGGCACGCGCCCCAAGTCGAGAATGATTTCGAGCAATTTATCGTAATTATTGGCCTGATGAACGGCCTCAACGATGCTTTGGGGCAAAACGCCCAACAAAGCATCGAGGTCATCGGTAATTCGGCGCTGTTGACTCATAGAAAGAGAGTTCCAGATGGAGTGTGATAAGGTTCGGAACAATACGGGAATGCAGGGGAAAAGAGAACGGAAAGAAATCGAAAATTCCTTTTTCCTGCCCCCTTTGTTTGCTGATAACGGATTACTGTAAAGTGACCATGTTCGGGTACCTGCCTGTCTCAAAAATGACGTGGCTTTGTCCACGCATCAGGCGTAGCGTAGGAAGTGGTGAGCAATTTATTTTATATCACGGATTTATCAGAGTGGGATTAACGGATAGTAATAATTTGCTATTTGCACGCTTCCACATCCAAAAGCACGCGCTGCGCGGTGAGACGGCCATCGGAAGCGGTTTCCTGCATGTCATCCAGTTGAACTACGCAGGCATCGTTAAAGTGGTCGGCAAATTTGCGCCAGTACGAGAGTTCCAGATACAGGTAACGGAATCCGGCGCGGCGCATGGCATACGGGTCTGGATTTTCGGACAATTCATACCATTCGGCATAGGTTGGCGGGCCATAATGGATGCCAGAGAGGGTATGCAGACCGAGAACGGTTGGGCCGCGCTGATAGTGGGTGTCAAAAACGAGCGCGCCGGGCTGAAGCCTGCCCCAGTGTTTCTGATACATTTTCGCATCTATCGGCGCGAGGAACTCGGCGTAAACCGGGTTCGGCATGGCCGGAATTTGCAGGCTGAAGAGCGCGATTCCGCTCAACCCGGCGGCCAGTCCCCAGCCCAGCAGGGCGGCTTGAAGGGTGTCAGATTTTTCCCGCGCCCACAGCCACAAGAGCGGCACGGCATAGAACTTCAGCGCCATCAGGAAATGCGCCGTCATGCGCGAGAGTGCCGTCGGCCCGGCGTTGCCGGTGTATTCGAGAAAAATCGTCAGCAGGCTGGGAATCATCGAGAAAATCCAGGCCGCTTCGAGCCATTTTTCCTGGCGCAAGCGTTTCCATCCATGCCCAAAGACCCAGGGCAAGGCAAAAACGGCCAGCCCGGTTTCGGCCAGGATGACAAACCAGTGCAGGGGGTTGAGCAGCGAGAGCGTCCCAACGTGCGCCGAGAGAACAGTTGGCAACCGCAGAGCAAACGAGACCTTGTAGAGCGCCTCGCTTGCATCCGTTCCACCAACCCGCCCCAAGAGGCCAAGCAGCAGGCCGGTAAACACTCCGCCCTGAAGCAAAGCAATCACCCCTCCGCCGATGACCGCCGGAGCAAAGGCCCACAGCGAGGCGGGGAGTTTCAACGTCCGGCTGCGGATGACCCAGAACAGGACGGCGAAAATCAGACCGGCGTAGAGAAAGGCAAAGGTCACTTCGTTGGCCAGCGCCAGGGCAGCCAGCAAAAGGGCAAGGATAAACTGTTGAAACCATCCTTTTCCCTGGCCTGCCAACAGAATGACCATCAAAACGAGCATGAACATACTCGCGCCATAACCGGCATGGGCCATCGTCAGTGAGGGGTCGAGGCCGGAGCCATACAAAAAGGGGAAGGGAAAGGGTCCCAATCCCTGAATTTTCCAGGGATTGTAGAGCGCTGCCGTCAGGTTTGCGCCCGAATCGGCCCCGGAGCCAATGAGCGTAACGGATTGAGAAATGCGCGTGAGCAGACTGGCCGGAAGCAAGAGCAAAACCCAGCGCGCGCCGCCCACGAAGAACAGAAATCCTGCCGAAAGCACAGCGGCCACCCGGCTGCCCGTCAGCCTGCGTGCCAGGAACGCGCCGTAGAACAGGGTCAGGGCCAGGGTCAGGCCGCGCGCCAAATCCATCGCCACCCAGGGCGGGGCCTCGGCCAGGCGGGTGAACTGCGCGGCCACCAGCAACAAGAAGTAGTGATAACTCCACATGATGCGCGGGTCATAGACGAAACGCGGCGGAATATCGCCCAGCGCCATGCTGGAAAGTTGAGTCAGGTTCTGGTAGTCATCGAAGATGCCCAGCCCGCGCCCAATGAGGGTGAGAACGAAAGCAAGAGCGGCGAAAGAGAGCCAGATGGGTAATTGGTGATGAGTAATTGGTGATAAGTAATGCGTGATGCGTAATTTGAGCAGCCAGGAAAGGGAAAAACCAATCGTAAGCGTCAAAATGGCGGCCAGCCAGAAGGCGGCTGTGGTCGGCAGAAAGCGGGCGGTGAAGTTTGCAAGCAGAGCCGAGAGGGTCAGACCGAGACCCAGGCCGAGCAATCCGCGTTCATGGGCAGGAATCTCAAAACGGGAGAGGATGAGCCAGCCGCCAGCCGTCCACAGGGCGAGGAGAAGAAGCAGGGGGAGAGGGGAGAGTTCGGAGAAGAGATACATGGTTTGGAATGCAGAATGATGAGTGACGAATTACGAATATCGAATAATGAGTCTGCTGCAAAAAGGTCTTTCTTGGGATAATTAACGCAGGGCGTGCAAAGAACGCAGAGATTTTTTGCGGTTGTCGCGCAAAATAAATGGAATTCTTACCGGTTTGGCAATTTAATCACTCCGCGTTCTCTGTGTTTAATGGTTTTGCAGTACGCTAATTATGAATTGCGAATGACTGCCTTGAAAATCGTTTCGTATTTTTCGACAATCACGCTTAAATCAAAGGCCTTTGCCATTTCGCGGCTTTTGCGCTGGGCAGATTGTATCGCAGGTGGGGAGGCGAGCAGGCTGTGGAGCGATTCGGTCAGGGCCGTCAGGTCGCCGGACGGAAAGAGATGGCCGTTTTCTCCGGGCTGAACCAGTTCCACGTTGCCGCCCGCATCGCTCAAGACGAGCGCCAGCCCCATTGCCAACGCTTGCACGCCAACGACGGGCAGTCCCTCCGAGCGAGAGGGCAGAGCCAGGATGTCGCTGCGCGCCATCAGGCCAAGAACCTGCTCCGGCGTGACCCAGCCGGGGAAGGAGAATCGCTCTGCCAGGCCAGATTCTACCGCCTGATGGCGTACCTGCTCCAGGAGCGGGCCGTCTCCGGCCATCACACACGCCCAGGGCAGATTTTTGAGGCGGATGAGGGCTTCGACCAGATGGGCGGGATTTTTCTGCTCCATAAACCGCCCGGCAAACAGAATACGTGGCGTTCCATTGCCCGGCTGCCAGGCCGGGAGAGCGGAGAAATCCACACCGTTGGGAATGACCTCGATGGGGACGGGGTAATGTCGAAGCGCCAGGCGGCGCGTAAATGCGCTGACGGCCACCACGCGGGCGGCGCTTTTCCAGATGGGATGAGTAAAGGGATAGACAAAATGAAACCAGCGGTCGGTTTTCTCTGGCACCGCGCCCGGCACATCGCCGAGGTGGGCGGTCAGGACGTAGGGAATGCCGGTCAGTTTGGAGAGCGCGAAGGCCGCCGCCCCAGCCGGAACCGCAAAATGGGCATGAATCAGGTCGGGGCGCCACTCCCGAATCAACCTGCGCCCGGCTGCCACCGCCGACCAGTCGTAGCGCGCCATCTCAAAAAACTCGGCGCGGAAGGCCGCCCGGCGTTTGGAGGGGATGCGCTCCACCCGCACGGATTCCACCGTCTCGAGGGCGGGCAAGCCGTCGAGGTGCGCGGTCAGGATGCGGAGGTCGTGTCCGCGCCGCGCCAGGCCGAGCGCCAGGTCGCGCGCCACGCGCCCGCCGCCACCGCCCACCGGGGGAAATTCGTGAGAGAGGACGAGGATTTTCATAGTTCGATATTCGATACTCGATGCTCGAATATCGAATTACGCTCCGCTTTGCAAGTCTTTTTCGACCACATCGGCGGCAATTTGGGAGACCCAAATTGCCCCTGGTATCGTCACCAGCACAATCAAGAAGCGGGTGATGACGGCCAGCGCGGAGGCCTGTTCCAGCGAAGCGCCCAGGGCAATAAACAGGGTGGAATAGGTCACTTCGCGCAGTCCATAGCCATTCACCGAAATGGGCAAAACAGCCAGGAAGTAAGTGACCGTTTGCACGGCGGCAACCTGCCAGAAGGACATCTCCATGCCCAGGCCGCGCGCAATCAGCCAGGTGGCAAACATGGCGGTCAGGTTGGAAGGCCAGGCTACGAGGAACGCCCAAACAAAGGCTTGCGGGCGGTTGGCCCATTCACGCACTGCCGCCATAATTTTTGGGAAGTACTTTTCGGCCAGCGCGCGCGGGTTGAATGGCAGGGCAAGCGCCAGCAGCGCGTTCAATTTAGGGCCAAACATCAAAATTGGCAGCGGGAGCAGGCAGGTCATGGCCGCCATGTTGATAATTCGGTCGAGCGCCACCGAGCCGACTGCCACCGTTTTGCTCTTTGCGTAGGGGTACACTGCCGCCATACGCAGGCCGTCGCCGCCGATGGTGGAGGGCAGGAAGTTGGATGCGAAAATTCCGCTCCAGGTGATGCGAAAGGCCTGCCAAAAGGTGATGTTCACATTATGCGCCCAAAGCAGGGCGCACCAGCGCAGGGTGTTGAAGGCTTGCGAAAGCAGGTAGAAGAGAATTGCCAGCAAAACGGCCCAAAGCGCAAGCCCGGCCAGTTGAGTTCCGACAACGCTCCAGTTGAGGCGCGCAACCAGCCACAGGAACAGCCCCAGGCTGAGGAGCGTGCCAATCCAGCGTATCCAGAGAGAGAGAGGGCGGCGTTTGGGGGTCATGAACTCACTCCCGGCAGAAACACCCTGTTGCAGATTGAGAAACAATCTCCGCGCGGGACGCTCCGCTCAGCGCGATAGTCACTGCTGGAATAATTTGTAAAAGCACAAAAGGCAGTTGGGGCGCTCGTCATGGGCAGACTCCCGGCGCGGCGCGGGGCGCGAAGACCTCGAAGCGGCTGTAATCTGACTCGAACAGGGCAACGGACTCGTAATAACACAGGATGTACGGCGCGATACGCAGATTCCAAACGTTATTTTCTTCGGCAAATGGCTCGTCTTCTTTGACGAACAGGTTTTCCTTGCCGCTGACAATCAGCGCGAAGCGGTGGGCGCGCAAATCGCTGTAAAGTTGTTCGAGCATTTTGCGGTTATTGCTCATGGCGGCTTCCATCAGGGTTACGCGCTCATATTCGGGAATCATGGCTACATCAATTTGTCCAAACGTCACCAGATGCCGCTCGGTGGTGAACAAAATCGGGCCGTTTGCCGCCTCCACCAGGGTTTTCAATTGTTGTAACTGGTTTTGCGCCCAGGGTTTATTGTAGGTGATGAGCGGCGCGAGGGAGGGAATCAGGAACAGGAGCGGGATGAGGAGGGCGATAGATGTCACCGGCCAGGAGCGTGACAGGCTGAAGTCCGTCCCACTCTCGCTGACCACTTTGCCGCCGATAAACCAGGCGGAGACGACCCCAAGCAGGACGGCGTAGGTATCCATGTTGTGCAAATCGCCGCCGCCGCCAATTTTGACGCTGACCACCAGGCTGCCAGCAAACAGGACGAAAATCATGCCCCACAGTCCAAGCCAGCGCAGGGGATGCAACCGTTTCCACTGCTGAAGCGTGGCGGCTATCAGCACGAGCAAAAACGGCCCGCTGACAATGAGAATGGCCGGGACGATGCCGAGCGGGAACAGCGCGTTGGGCCACAGGCGATACCAGAGCAAATCGGAGGTGAAACTGGAGGCGAACATCTCCGGGTTGTTGGCGTTGCCAGAAAGCGGGATGTAGGCGGCTTGCGCGGCCAGGGCGGCCAGCAGGCCGGTGAGCGTCCACAGGAAGGGCCATTTCAGATAATCGAGGGGGCGAGTATTTGAATATTGGACTTCGAGCAGGTAGATTGCCACCGCTATCATGGCAGGCATGGGAAACCAGTTGACGCGGCTGACCCCGGCCCAGAGCGAAGCGAAGAGGATGGCAATCAGGGAACGCCAGGGATGTTTGGGCGAGACGAACAGGAGCGGGACGAAAATTATCACGGTCAGGTGGTAATAGACGCCCACGAGCAAGAGGTAAAGGAAGAACCATCCAGCAAAGAGCCAGCCCTCGCCCCTGCTCCCCTCTCCCGATGGGAGAGGGGAGAGTAGGACGCGCCAGGCCAGCGAAATGGCTGCCATGCCGGTTAGCGCAATCCATAACAGGAATTGCCAGAAGCGGTGTTCGGTGAGTCCCCAGGAGGGGATGAGATAGGCCAGGGATTGTAGAAAATAACGAGTAGGATGCAGAGTGGAGAGGGGAAAGGTCTCTCCGTAGAGCGATTTGGAAAAATAGAGCGAGGCGTAAAAGTAACGGCTGGTTTCTGACCAACCCAGGGAAAAGGGATAATCGGAAACGACGCGGAAGCGGATGAAAATTTCGTAGGCCACGCCCAAAATCACCAGCGCGGCGGCAAACCCGCCCTGCCAGGAGGTCTTGAGAGCCACTTTCAGGGCGGCAGAGGTCAGCAGCACCAACCACCAGCATATCCAGTAGAAGAGAATCGTCGTCAGCACCGGGTCTTGCGTGGAGCCTTTGACCACTTCCCCGACGCGCAGGGTGAATTTGAGCCAGGGAATGAGCAGGAGGATACCGGCGAACAGGCCCCAGCCCAACCCGCGCCAGAAAATGTTCGAGAGCGGAGTCAGTTCGAGCAGCGAGACCAGTTGCTCGACGCGAGAATCCCCGGTTTTTATCCAAAAAAATAAAAAGACGCAACCCGCCAGAATGCCGAGGTAGAGCAGGAGCGCCACGCCCCAGACCGAACGGTAGAGGATGACGCCGATTTCGGCCCAGCGCATGGCCGACCAGACCAGAATGGCGAGATTGGCAAAGAAGGTGAAGACGAAGGCGGTTTGCCAAAAGGTTTTAGGGTTGGTCATCTTTGGGGAGTTGGGCCAGCACGCCCGGCAGGGTGAGCGCGCCCGGCAGGCTGGCAATCATCATCAGGAGTCGGTGGAAGATGGCAACGGTGGCGCCCAGCGACGGGTCAATGCCGCCCAGGGTGGCGAGCAAGGCTGAGTTGGTCAGTTCCTGCCAGCCGTAGCCGTTGATGGAGATGGGAACCAGGCCAACGAAGTAGGCCAGGCTGTAAATGCCGATAACCCGCCAGGGGGCAAGTTCCGCGCCGAGGGCATGAATGAGGACGTAGTTGGCCGAAAACGAGCAGAGCATGTGCGCCAGGGCAAAGGCCAGCGCCAGCAGAAGGAAGCCGGGCTTTTTGAGCCAGAGGGTGAGCGATTGGAGCGCGCGGCGGAGGAAGCCCCAGCCCGTTTGGAGCAGGTTGGGCGCGGCGGTGGCGGATGCGGTGAGGGGCGCGGCCAGCCAGACCTGGTACAATCCGAGCGGAGCGGCCAGCGACATGCCCGCCATGTTGACCAGCCGGTCGGCGGCGATGGAGGCCAGGCACACGGCGCGGTCGTAGCCCATTTGCATGGCCCCGGCCAGCCGCACCACGTCGCCGCCAATGGTGGTGGGCAGGAAGTTGGAGGCGAACAGGCCGGTGAAGGTGAGTGAGGCGGTGTTTTTGAGGGAAATTGGCACTCCGCCGGAACGCAGCAGGGTGTACCAGCGCAGGGTGACGAAGAGGCGCGAGGCGAGTATCAGCCCAAAGGCGGCCAGCAGGTCGAGCAGGGAGAGCTGGCGCAGAGCGGACAGCACTTCGCTCCCGTTGCGGGCGAGCAGGAAGGCGAGCAGGAGCGCCGAGAGCAGCGAGCCGCCGGTTCGGAGGAGGGTTTTGCGGTTCTTTCGCAGCCAGTGGTCGGTCATCAGTAATCAGTTATCAGCGCGCAGTAATCGGTGAACAGTGAGCAGTACTATGGGTCAGGCATAGCCGGGCTGGAAAATTTGCAGTTGAGTGGATATTTTTCAGCAAGGAGGCCGCGTGGCGCTAAATCACTGCGCTATTCTTACGAAGCCGGGTCAACCCGACTAGCGGCCTGCCGGTTGGGCGCGCTCAGCCCAACTGGCTGATTGGCCTGCCTGCCGCTTCTCCATTCCTGACCACCTTCCTGACCGTATAAGTCGGTTTTTGCTGAGATTCGTGATAGGTGCGGACAAGTAACTCGGCAATCAGCCCCAACAGAATGGTCTGAAAACCCAGCAGAGCCAGCATGACTGAAAGCGTAAAAAAGGGCGAGGTCAGGATGTCGATATTAAGCAGCAATTTACGAACCAGCAAGAACAACATTCCCAAAAAACCGAGCGCGCCCATCAGAAAACCGCCGCCGCCGAACAGGTAAATGGGCTTGGCCGAGTAGCGCGTCAGGAATTGCACCGCAATTAAGTCGAGGATGACTTTGATAGTGCGCTCCAGTCCATATTTGCTCTTGCCGAACTTGCGGGCATGGTGACGCACCGGCATTTCGTAGATTTTCGCGCCGACCGCACTGGCATAGACCGGAATAAAACGGTGCATTTCACCGTACAGCCGAAAGCCAGTAATGACCTCACGGCGGTAGGCCTTGAGGGTGCAGCCGTAATCGTGCAAATGAACGCCCGTCACGTTGGAAATCAGCCAGTTTGCCAGGTGCGAGGGCAGGTTGCGCGTCAGGGCGTTGTCTTCGCGGCTCTTACGCCAGCCGCTCACCACATCATAACCTTCATCCAGCTTGGCGAGCAACGCCGGAATGTCCGCCGGGTCGTTTTGCAAGTCGGCATCGAGAAAGACAATCACCTGACCGCGCGCGTAGTCAATCCCCGCGGCAATGGCGGTCGTCTGCCCAAAATTGCGGCGAAACTCTACCACACAGACACGGTGAGGGTCCTGCGCAGCCAACTGCTCCAGCACATCCATCGAACGGTCGCGGCTGCCGTCGTTGACGTAAATCACTTCCCAGGAGCAGGGCAAATCCTCCAACGCCGTTCGAATCGCCGCATGCAGGTGAGGTAAACTCTCTTCTTCGTTATAGACTGGAATAACAATGGATAAGTCCATGAACACTCTCTACGGCCTCTGCGGTCAACGGTCTGATTTGCGATACACCAGCACTGCCGAACCCGGGCGGCACGATTGCGGCGCGGTTTGCAAAACCAACTCGAACCCCGCCAGCTGCTCATCCTTCAGGCTCTCGCGTTCCAGGTCACGCTGCTCCACCAACACAAAATCGGCCTGCGCCAGCCAGTCATCGGCCAGCGATTGGTTCCACCAGCCGTAACGCCGAATGGCCGCGTCGTCCTCCGAAATGCGGAAAGAATAGACTCCATGCAGTTGTCCAGGCAAAATCTGAATGCCTGGCAAGTATAACAGCGTAGCGGGCGAATAGCCGGCCCAATAAACCTTTGACCCCGGCGGAACAACGTTCACCAATTCGGCTCCTACGGCCTCGTAAGAACGCAAGACATCAGATGGACAGTCATACGCTTTGTACTCGCCTGCAATAAAGGGCGAAGGCGCAAACAGCGTTCCTATTAGAAGTAGAATGGCAAACCCCGCGCCGAATCCGTGCTTGCTGCCCCCAAAGATTCTCCCGGCGAGGAAAATCGCCAGCCCCAACGCTACTGCGGCCGCCACCGGGAAAGATGCTTGCGTGGCGTCTGCAATTTGTTCATATTCCAACCCGAATTTATTCGCAAACACCTGCCAGATTTGCGCCCCGTGAAAACCCGGCATGGGCAAAGCCATCAGACGCTTGTAGAAATTCTCCGGCAGCGAATCACGGACAAGTCCCTCCGCCGAATAGGCCATTCCACCCATCAGCGCCAGCAGGGTCAATCCACCTGCCAGTTTGCGCCACAAGGCCGGATTCCAGTTCCAGCGCGGCAAGGTCAGGGCGGCCAACAACAGGCCAATCCCGGCATAAAAGGTGGTGTACGTTTGGAAACAGAAAATGCAGTATTCGTTGCCCAGCGCAGCCCAGGCGTGTAAGGCGAAAGACGAAAGAAAGAATAGGAGGAGAAAAATCGCAGCTCTTTCTTCTTTCAGTTTTCCCCGCTCTGGCCAAAAAATCATCGCGGCCAGGTTTCCTATCAGCGCCGCGAAATGAGCCCGAAAAGCCAGGAAAAAACTGGCAACCTTCAGCAAGAATGCCGTGCCAGATTTCCAAACCGGGAGGTTGGGCGGGGCAAAAAATTCAGCCAGGAAAGGCAGGGGCAGCCACCTGGCCCACAGGCGCAAAATGTTGGGCCAGTAGAGGGCGTGTATTCCGCCAAAAATGATAAGCATCCCTGCCAGGACGAAGAAGAACCCGCCCCAGCGCAACTTTGGCTTGCTGAACAAGACATACAAGCCCAACAACGGCAGCAGCAGAAGCAGATTAATCCGCACCATCACTACCGTGCCAGCCAGCAAGCCGCCCAGGAACAGTTGCCACCACTTGCGGTCACTGCCCAGCGCAAAGAACATCGTCCAGGCCAGCAGCGCCGCCACCAGCCCTTGCGAGGCCGCCAGCGCCGACATGCGCGCCGCTGCCGGGTTAAGCGCCATGGCCCACACAACGCCCAGCGCTGCCCAGCGCCCGCCCAGCCGCCGCGCCGTCAGCCACCAGCCGAAGATGGAGAGCATTCCGAGCGCGAAGGAAAACATCCGCCCCGTCACCAGGCCGGGGCCAAAGAAAATCTGCGCGCTGCCCGGTATCAGGTACGCAAGCGGCATCTGGTTCATCCACAAACCATTATCCTGAAATGGGATGTATGTTCCCGAAGCCAGCAGCCAGCCTTTGTAAAGGTACAACCCCTCATCGACCACCGAAAACTGAACATGGACAAAATGCCACATCACCCCGGCATAAACAAAGATGCCTGCCAGAGACAGGTAATCTGCCAGAAAGGGACGCGCGCGGAAAAAGGCTGTCAGGCGGGACATGGGAAGAAACTCAATCCACTCATCTTCGATTCATGCATCGGCAACCGAACGTGAGTGGATAAAAGCAACGACGCGCCAGAAGATTAGCGGTGAGTCGATTGAAGCAGGCGCAAATCTGCTTCAACCATCATCTCAACCAGTTCTTTAAACGAGACTTTGGGCTTCCAGCCAAGCTCCTTATGAGCCTTGGTGGGGTCTGAAATCAGCAAATCCACCTCAGCGGGGCGGTAGTAACGCTGGTCTTGCACCACGAAATCTTCGTAATTCAGGCCAACATAGCCAAACGCCAGTTCACAAAACTCTCGCACCGAATGGGTTTCGCCAGTGCCAATTACAAAATTATCGGGCGTGTGATGCTGAAGCATCATCCACATCGCTTCAACATAATCGCCTGCATAGCCCCAGTCGCGGCGCGCCTCCAGGTTGCCCAGGCGCAGTTCCCTGGCCAACCCAAGTTTAATTTTGGCAACATTATACGCAATTTTGCGCGTCACAAACTCAATGCCACGCCGCGGACTTTCGTGGTTGAACAAGATACCCGAAGCAGCAAAGATATCAAAAGACTCACGGTAATTGATGGTAATCCAATGCCCATATACTTTGGCAACCCCATAAGGGGAACGCGGATAAAAGGGCGTGCTTTCGCGTTGAGGCACTTCCATCACTTTGCCGAACATTTCGCTGGAAGAAGCCTGATAGAATCGTACCTTAGGATTGACTTGGCGAATCGCTTCCAGCAGACGCGCCACGCCCAGAGCGGTTACTTCACCGGTTAAAATCGGCTGGCTCCATGATGTCGGCACAAACGACTGCGCCGCCAGGTTATAGACTTCCTCCGGCTGGTATTCTTCAAGCAGAGCCACCAGAGATGATTGGTCATGCAAATCACCCTGCACAATGGTAATCTCATCCTGAATGTGGCTCAGACGTTCAAACGTCACAGTACTTGAGCGGCGCACCATGCCAACGACGGTGTACCCCTTTTTGAGCAGGAATTCAGCCAGGTACGAACCGTCTTGACCTGTGATACCGGTGATTAAAGCAGTAGGCATGTATTTACTCTCCTGGTTATATTCAAACGTTGAATTATAACTGATTCTTGCGTTTTCTCGACTGCCAAAGCAGGTCCGCCCCCACCAGCAGGATGGAAGCCCCCAGCGCAATCGCCAGCGTGTTGCGAATGCCCAGGTTAACCCCAATTCCCAGATACCGCCAGGCATACCAATGGGTGAAAACAAACAGGATAATTGCTTCTACCCACAGGATGCGCCAGAACCAGCGCGTCTTGAGAGCATAAAATGACTGCGCGGCGATGATTGCCATAAACGCCAACAGAATGACGCGATAACGGGGATTATCCCACTGGTCTCCACCACCGCGCGCCGCCGCAATGAGAATCCAGACCCAAACAAGCAGCGCAAGCCAGATGATTTGCTTTTTTCGCTGACGATTGGAAATTGTCCACGCTGAAAAAGGCGCATAGGCTACCAGGGGCAGCAACCAATACCACCCCAATGCGCGGACGATGCCCAGCCCCTGCCAGAAAGGATTGCCTGGTTCGATAATGGCAGCCGGCAGCACCGGCTGAAGGATGCCATAAACGACCACGAACGGAATTGCCAGACCAGGCGGCAAGGTTTCGAATAACAATTGGACGATTCCTGAACTGCGCTTCAACACATCGGCATTCCACCTGGCCGTTTCGCGCGCCCAATCTCCCAAAATGCCCAACATCCCACCGCTCCTGACCGCCACCAGCGATTCCCAACTGGCAGCAAGCACAATGAGCGCCACCACGAACAATCCCACCGCAAAGACTGCCACCTGCCAGGGGATTCTGCGCCCCTGCCCGCCCAGGAAAACCCACCCGCTCAGCGCAAAAATGGTTAACAGAGCAAATCCCGGCGAAATGAACAGCATCCCCATCCATGCCATGGCAATCCACCACCAGCCCACGGCGCGCGCGCTGGTCATCCTTTCTACATGGACTATCCCATACAAAGCGATTGCAATCAGCGTCATCAAGAACGGCTCGCGCATCTGCGACGCGCCGAACAGGATAGAATCAGGGTAGAAAAGAAAGATGAGCGAGGCGAAGAGGGCGGTTTTTTCATCGAAGATAAGCCGGACCGCCCAATCTATAAATATTCCGCCGAGCGAACCAACCAGCGCCGCCAGAAAGACCATCACCAGCGGGCTGGCATCCACAAAACGGTATAAAAACGCGCTTATCCAGAGAAGGCCGCCATACTGGTCGGAAGAGAACTTCGCGTCGAATGCCCTGGAGAGGGGCTGACCCGAAAGCGCCAGTTCGCGCGCCTGAGAGTCACGATGGTAGGCATCCAGAAACAGGTAACCTGCCTTCTCGGTCTCACTGCCATACCCAACCTGCGGCAGGCCAAAATACGCAAATAGCCCCAGCCCCACGCGGAGCAAAAAAGCGAGCAAAACCAGGAAGTAAATGCGGCGAGACCTCATGCCAGAAATCCATGGAGAATGCGTTTGGCGCGCTCGGTCCAGGCATATTGGGCGGCATCGGCGCGGGCCTGTCTGGCAAGAATCGCCCGCCGCGAGGGGTCATCGAGCAAAGCGCGAATAGTGCCTTCCCAGACGGCTGTCCGTTCGGGCGCGCAAAAGACAGCGTTGTTCTCGTTCAATACTTCGCGAAAGACCGGCAAATCACTGGCAACAATCGCCCGGCCTGTCGCCAGGTATTCGAACATCTTCATTGGGCTGGCAATTTGCGCTGAATTGCCTCCGCCGCTGGAAATGCCGATTTCACGGCTATAGGGCATGAGCAGAACATCGGCAGCAGCCTGGTAAAGCGGCAATTGGGCGTTATGAATGAATCCACTGAAAGTGACGTTAGACAGTCCCTGGGCTTCGGCCCGGCCTTTCCATCGTTCCACGTCTTCGGGGTTGCCCCCCACCCATAGAAAACAGACTCCCCGCAGCCGGGCCGCCAGTTCGAGGAAGAGTTCCACGCCCCGTCCTGCGTACAAATGCCCGGCACAGACCAGGGTAGGGGCTTCGGGCAATTTTAACAAACGGCGGGCGGTGGGCGGGTCGGGGAGTTGGGCAAATCGTTCGATTTCGACCCCGTTGGGGGCCAGCACGACTTCTCCAGCGTGGAACATCCCGTATTCATCTTCCAGCGACTGTCTCAGGGCCTGGGTAATGACCGCCAGGCGTTTTTGGCCTTTGAGCGCCCAAAATACGCGATACCAGAGCGGGCCAAATCTGCCGGAGGGAAGGTCGTGCATTTCCAGGACCACCGGCAGGCCGTGCAATACCCCAAGCGCTGCCGATTGGAGCGGCCAGGCATACAGCAGGTGGGGCTTCAGGCGTTGGGCGCGCTGCACCGCCGAGAGAAAAAACAAGCGGCGAGACGCGGCGGGCAGGTATTCAATCCGAAATTCGGTGCGCAGGCCATAAAAATTGGCAAGGTCGGGCCAGTGGGGATGCTTCTCGCCCGCCAGCACAATCAGCGTCACGTCATGGCCGTTTTGGGCCAGCGCGTGAACGGCTTTCATGGCCTGGATGCTGTTGGCAACCATCGATGGAACCTGGGAGGCGGAAATGGCAACAATTTTCATGGGAAATGGGCAAGGATGAGTGACGAAGAACCAATGCTCAATGGCCAATGGCCCTCCAGCCGCGCCAGGCCGTCAGGCCAATGGAGACGACAAAGTAACCAGAGAAGATGGCAGCGAGCAAGGGCATGGAATGAGAGGACGGAACCAGCGTGAATATGAGAGTCAATTCGATAATACCCACCAGCAGGGCAATCAGCACAGGGTAGCCGGGCTTGCCAAGCGCCAGGAGCAAGGGGCGATTCCACTGAAAGATGCTGGCAAAGCCATAGCCTATCAGCAGGAGAAGCAAAATGGGGTAAGCCGGGGCGGCTTGCGGGCCGTAAAGCAGCGGAAGCAGGAACCAGCCGGTCAGCGCCAGGCCCAGGCCAACCGTCAGGACAACGCTTCCAGTCAACAGGCTTACGCGGCGCAGGATGCGGCGGGTGGCGTCCCATTGTTTTTGGGCAAGCGTCTGCGTGATTTCAGCATAAGTCGGCCAGATGAGAGGGTCAAGCGGCAGAATAATGAAGTTAATGAGCATTTGCGCCAGCCGGTAGTAGCCGACCTGAGAACTGCTCAAGAGCCAGGCCACATACAGCGGGAAGTTATCGCGGGTGAACAGGTTAACTGTGCCGCTCAGATTGGTATTGAGCAGGAACGTGAACATGGCGCGCTTTTCGGGCAACAGGCGCAAGGGGGTTTTCCACCAGTCAACGCCGAGCAGACTGCGCAGTTCGATTTGCGCCAGCAGAGCCAGCCCCAGCCCATTGATGGTCTTTCCGATAACATAGGCCAGCACGATTTCATACACGCCGCGCTGAAAGACGAAAGCATACCCAATGAGGGCGGCGGTGGCCAATCCCTGCAGGATGTTCAGGCGCGCAATCCAGGAAAAACGGCGAGCGGCCTGTAAGACCCCTGTGGAGGTTTCAGTGGCAAAGTTGGTCAGCAGGATGAGGCCATAAAACGGAAACAGGGTGACCGTCAGCGGGTCAGATAAAAAATCGGCGGCAAAGGTCTGCGCGGCCCAACCCGAAGTGGCCAGCAGGGTGAGATAGGCCAGCATGGAGGTGGCAATTTCGATAAGCAAAGCCGCTTTGACTGTTGCCGCGCCTTCGTCTTTGCGGTCTTTGGCCAGGGCCTCATTCACCCGCTTGACTACCACTTCGCTCATCCGAAAGGTTAGGAAACGATTGATGTTGGAGGCAAAGGTGATGACGGTTGTCACCAATCCCAGCGCCGCAACGCCAATCAATCGCGCAGCGAGAATGCCTTGCGCGAAACTGAGCAAGGCAACCATGGCGCTGCTGCTGAACAGATGACTGCTGTTTTGAAGCACCCGGCGCAGGAGCAGGTCGGATTGCCAGGTCTCTTTCAGTTTGGAAAGAATCGACATAGGGTGAGTGTGTCAGGCGTCAGGCAACCCTGATAAGATTAGGGCGTCAGCACGTCTTTCGCCCATGCCCGTTCCCGCATGTACCATTCGACCAGTTTTTCGGTGCCGCGGCGCATATCGTATTCAGGGGCCCAGCCAAGCAAGTCACGGGCTTTGGAAACATCGGCCCAGTTGGTGAACATATCTGCCGGGTTGGGTGGGCCGTACTGGACAACTGCTTTTTTGCCGGTAATGTCTTCGATAAGCGTCACCAGGTCGTTGATGGTAATGACTTCGTGGCCGCCCAGGTTGATGATTTCGTAACCCAACGGCTTAAGCGCGGCCAGAATGCCCCGGACAATATCGTCGATATAAGTAAAACCGCGTGATTGAGTGCCATCGCCATTGATACGCACAGGACGCCCCTCGACCACCCACTGCACAAAGCGGAAGAGAGCCAGGTCGGGGCGGCCAGCCGGCCCGTAAACGGTGAAAAAGCGCAGGATGGTTGAGTCAATCCCATAGAGATGGTGATAACTGTACGCGAGAACCTCCGCGCCTTTTTTGCTGGCAGCGTAAGGCTGAAGCGGTTCACTGCTCGAAGCAGATTCTGGCGTTGGGTAAGGCGGATTTGCGCCATAAATACTGGAGGTGGAGGCCAGGATGAACTTGCAGCTGCCGCTCTGGCGCGCTATCTCGAGCATATTCAAAGTGCCGAGGACGTTCGACTCGACAAAGACCCAGGGATTTTCCACACTATAGCGCACCCCGGCGCGGGCGGCGAGATTAATCACACCATCGAATTTCGAATTTCGAATATGCGAGTGTTCGAGTATCGATTTCTCAGCGATGTCGGCTTTGAGAAAAGTGAAACCGCGCAGCTGCTCTAATTTGCGCAGGCGATATTCCTTCATGCGCGGGTCGTAAGCGTCGTTCAGGTTGTCGATACCAGTAACCGCATCGCCCTGGGCGAGCAGTAACTCGGATGTTCGCGCGCCAATGAAACCAGCCGCGCCAGTGACGAGGTAGTGAGACATAGTTTTATCCAGTTATCCGTGTTCAATTATCAGTAGGCGAAAACTGGTGACTGAGGACTGAACTAAAGACGTACCACCTTTTCGCTCTCTTTGCCTGCTTTGCCCAGCGCATTTCGGCTGTCGAAGATGAATTGAGCGGCTTCCAGGATGGCCGGGTAGTCGTAGGTTTTGTGATTGGTGATGATAACCACCGCGTCGGCGGCGGCGACATGTTTCAGCAGGGCAGAATCGGCAATGCTGTTCATCTCCCAGCCTTCGTATTCGTGGTGAATGTGGGGAATATATGGGTCATGGTATTCCACCAGCGCGCCTTTCTTTTTCATCAGCGCAATCACATCGAAAGCCGGAGATTCGCGCACATCGTCGATATCGGGCTTATAAGCTGCGCCCAGGACGAGAATTTTGCTGCCCTTGAGAGGCTTGCCACGCTCGTTGAGGGCTTCCATGACGCGCGTCACCACATAGCGCGGCATGTTGGTATTGATTTCGCTCGCCAGTTCAATGAATCTGGCATTGTAATTCATCTCTTTGAGTTTCCAGGAGAGATAGAGCGGGTCAATGGGAATGCAGTGTCCACCCAGACCAGGGCCGGGGGTGAATTTCATAAAGCCGAAAGGCTTGGTGGCGGCGGCGTCAATAACTTCCCAGACATCCACGCCCAGCCGTTCGCACATGAGAGCCAGTTCGTTGACCATGCCAATATTAATCATGCGGAAGGTGTTTTCGAGCAGTTTCGCCATTTCGGCGGCTTCGGGCGAGGAGACCGGCACAACCGTCTCCAACGCGCCGCCATACCAGGCAGAAGCGACTTCCACGCAGGCAGATGTCATGCCGCCCATCACTTTGGGGGTGTTGTAGGTCGTCCAGTCGGTGCGGCCTGGGTCAACCCGCTCCGGCGAAAAGCAGATGAAGATATCTTCGCCCACTTTCAGCCCGGATTTTTCGGTGAGCATGGGAGCCAGCAACTCGCGAGTGGTGCCGGGGTAAGTGGTCGATTCCAGCACGATGACCATCCCCTTGTGAACGTATTTTGCCAGCTGTTCGGTGGCAGAGATGATGAAAGACATATCCGGGTCGCCGGTTTGGCGCAGGGGGGTAGGGACGCAAATTGAAACGGCATCCATTTCGGCCAGGGCGGCAAAATCGGCGGTCATGCTCAGCCTGCCCGCCTTTTGCAGGCGGGCAACCGTTTCGGTTGGCACATCCTGGATATAAGAAAGGCCCTGGCTGAAGGTTTCGACCTTGCGTTTGTCGGGGTCAATGCCGAGGACAGTAAAGCCCTTTTCGGCAAAGACAACAGCCAGCGGCATGCCAACGTAACCCATGCCGAGAATGCCGATTTTGGCGGTTTTGTCATGCAGTTTTTGAATCAGGGTGTCTTTGGTGGTCATTTTTCTCCGTAAGAGCCTAAAACAACTTCATCTGTTTGGGGGTTTCGTCTTTTGTCGCCGGGTAGAGCGGTTTGGGCTCGGCGGGCGGAGGGTTGGTCTTGGCCAGTTCTTTGCGGGCGCTTTCGAGCAGTTCGGGCAGTTTGGCGAAATCTTGTTTAATGAGCGGCAGGTAGGTGGGGTTATGGAGGGCCGCCGCCGGGTGAAACATGGGGATGACAAACCGGCTTCCTACGCGGCTCATTTGTCCATGCACGGCGCTAATACGAGCGGTGGGGAAGAATTTACCCATCGAAAACCGCCCCAGCGTGACGATGATTTTCGGGTCGAGGGCCGCAATTTGCCGCTCCAGGTAGGCATGGCAGGCTTGCAATTCTTCGGGCATGGGGTCGCGGTTACCAGGCGGACGGCATTTTACCACGTTGCCAATCCACACGTCAGAACGTTTCAGCCCGGCCAGAGAGAGCAATTGCTCCAAAAATTGCCCGGCCTGCCCCACGAAGGGGCGTCCCTGCTGGTCTTCGTTAAAACCGGGGCCTTCACCAATCAGCATGATTTCGGCGTTCTCCGGTCCTTCCCCCGGAACAGATTTGGTGCGGGTCTTGTGCAGGGCGCATTTGGCGCAGGCCGAAACTTCGCTGGCAATTTGGGCGAGAGTATCGGGGGTGGGCATGGGTTCCTCCTGGGATACTAGCGGGATAACGACATTAATATGGCGTCTTCGCCGTTGGAATAATAGCGCGGGCGGCGGCTGTCTTCCACGAAGCCGAAAGAGCGATACAGGCGTTGGGCAGGTTCGTTGCTGGCGCGCACTTCGAGCAGGAGGCGCGTCAGGCCCAGTTGGGCGGCTTTGTTCAGCGCAGTCTGCATGAGGGCGCGCGCTATGCCCTGCCGCCAGAATTTGGGATGCACGGCCACATTGGCAATTTCACCTTCCCCGGCCACATCCCACAGGGTGAGTGAGCCAATGACTGCTTTTTCTCCCGCCAGGTATTGAACTTTTTCGACCGGCAGGGCAAACGACGCCAGGTAAACGAGCGGTTCGTCCGTGACCGTTTCGGCCACCCAGCACCAGGAGGTCGGCCTGCGCAGTTCGGCGGCGTAGGCGGCAGGCGACCAAGGCAGTAATATCCCGGCCATGGCATCCACCAGGACGACGGCAGGGATGTCATCAAGGTTCATCGGGCGAATGTTCATATCGGTTCGCCAATGTGCAGGTAGAGTGGGGCCAGGCTGTGAAGGTCATCCGCTTGACCGGTTTGCAGGCGCTTCCAGGCCAGTTCGGCAAGAACCCCAGGGCGGCGGGTGGAGGATGCGGGGGAAACCAGCCGAATGAGCGGGTTGTTTTGCAGGGTGGAACGCTCCGAAGCGGATAAATCGCCAGCGATGAGCGATTCCTGCTCGATGGAGGTGGATAGATCCTCGGCGGTGGTGACGCGCAAACTGCCGGAAGCCTGCCAGCCGGTTTCGTGAGCGTGGTACCACGCGAGAGCGAGCCGCCCCCGCCCGGCGGGCAGCAGGCAGGCTAAGGGGCGCAAGTCGAACGCCACCGGCGCGGCAACCACATCGAGGGTTGGGATTCCGATGAGCGGCAGATTCCGGCCCATCGCCAGTCCTTTTGCAAAAGACAACCCCACTCGCAGGCTGGTGAACGAGCCAGGGCCAATGGCAACGCCCAAACCAGTCAGGTCAGCCACCGATAGGCTGGTTTGTTTGAGCATTTTCTCGACCATGGGGGCCAGTTCAACGGTATGACGCGCCGGGCTGACCCACAGATGCTCGGCCAGGACGCGCGCGCCGTCGTAGAGCGCGAGGCCGATTTGGGGGGTGGAAGTGTCAACGGCCAGCAACATGGGATGAGAGATGGGTCAGTGGCAATTGGCTGAGGAGTTGCCGGGGCCGCTCGCCGCTGGCGCGAAAAACGAGTTGACGGTGGGTTTCATCGAGATGTTCGAGCGTGACCCAAAGGGTTTCGGGGGGCAGGACGGGCCGGATGCGCTCCGGCCATTCGATGAGCAGCGGGCCTTGCGCGAGCATGGAATCGAGATCGAGTTCTTCGGCTTCGGCAGGGGATTCGATGCGGTAGGTATCGAGGTGGAAGAGTTTTTTGTCTTCCGTTCCGCGATAGACGTTGACCAGTACGAAGGTGGGGCTGGAGACTTCATCGCGCGCGCCCCAACCGGCGGCAATGCCCTGAACGAAGGTGGTCTTGCCCGCGCCCAGGTCGCCTTGCAGGCAGATGCAGTCGCCCGGCTGAAGCAGCGCGCCCAGCGCCTGCCCCAATTGGCGGGTAGTTTGGGGGGAGGAACTGACAAAGGGAGACATTGGGGGAGATTATACCGTCAGGCGGGGGAACGGGGTAGAATCAGTCAAAACCCCATCTCAAGGAGCCGCCATGTCCCCCAAGAACGTCCAGCCGCAGTTGACCCTGCTCTCGGAGGAGCAAATTGCGCAAGCGCATGAGTATGCTCTGCGCATCCTGAGGACGACCGGGACACGGGTCGATTCGGAGCCGGCGCGCCGCCTGCTGGAACGGAAACTCGGCGCGGCCTGCGTAGATGGCGAGCGGGTGCGGTTCCCGGCGGAAGTGGTGGAGTGGGCGCTGCGGGCCGCTCCATCCAAAATTGACATTTACGACCGGGCCGGGAATCACGCGTTCCAATTGGGCGATGGTCGCACGCATTTTGGAGTCGGCGTGACCGCGCTCTATTACCAGGACCCGCAAACCAACCACCTGAGGCCCTTTTCGCGCGCCGATATGCGCAATATGGTGCGGTTGGGCGCGTCTCTGCCGCATTATGAGGTGATTTCGACGGTTGGGATTGTGCAGGATGTCCCCGCCGCGCTTTCGGATTTGTACGGCAGCCTGGAGATGCTCGCCAACACCACCCGCCCACTGGTACTGCTGGTTTCGGATGAGGAGAATTTCACGCCCGTATTGGAGATGTTCGAGCAGTTGGTTGGTGATTTGGGGGAGAAACCCTTTGTCCTCCCCTATTTCAACCCGGTCTCGCCGCTGGTGATGAACGCCGGGACGGTGGACAAAATGCAGGTGGCGATTGAGCGCGGCCTGCCGGTGATTGTTTCCAGTTACAGCATGGCCGGGGCTTCCACGCCCATCACGCCTGCCGGAACGCTGTCGCTCCTGCTGGCTGAGTTGCTGGCGGGGCTGGTCATTAGCCAGGTGTTCAAAGAAGGCGCGCCGGTCATCCTGGGAATGCTCCCGGCGTATTTCGACATGAAGACGATGGTCAATTTTTATGACCCGCAGAGTTTTCTGCTTAACCTGGCTTGCGCCGAGATGATGGCGCACTATAACCTGCCACACTGCGGCACGTCGGGCAGCGGCACCGGCTGGGGTATGGATTTTATCTCCGCCGATACTTACTGGATGAATACCCTGACGTATACTCTGAAGCGCGGCGGGCTGGCCCCGTTTGTCGGTGATACGCTTACATCGAAGGCGATTTCGCCCCAGACGCTGGTGTATATCCACGAGGTGATTGACCAATCCCTGCGGTTCGCGGATGGGTTCCAACTGGACGACTCGACCGCCGTGTTGCAGGAAATCGAAAAAGCCGGGCCGGGAGGCAGTTTCCTGTCCGCGCCCTCGACGCGGCGGGGTTTTCGAAGCGGGTACTATCTCAGCCCGGTCTTTCCCCGCTTGAGCCTGGAAAAATGGCAGGCCGCCGGGGAGCCAACCGCGGAGAGCGTTTTGCGCGAGACCACCCTGCGGCAGATGTCTGCCGCCCCCGCGCCAGAGGACCATGATGACTTAATGTCAAAGGGGGAGCGTTTCATCGCGCGGCGCAACCCTTGACGCCCATCCTGCGCCGCGCTAAAATTGGACTATCTTACTCTACGAAAGGAGGCGACATCCAATGATGAAACAAATCTCCACGTCCATTCAACGTGTTTTTTGCGTGCCTCCTGCCAGGGTAACTCGTTAGAGTCTTTACGTCTTTATCTCTGATGCCGCAGGCACGCGCCTGCGGCTTTTTTTCGCCGCAGATGGATTCGTGCTGTGGCGTTTTGTTTTAACGCTCTTCTCTCACAAAGATACCCATCAATACTATGTCTCTGCAAAATATTTACAACTACTTTGAGGAACTCGATGACTTCGACCTGGACGAAAAAGGGCGCGAGCGATTTCCACGCCGCAACCCTAAAAAACTGCCGATGAGTGAACAGGTTTTCCTGAGCAAGCAGGATGATTCGCGCGCATCATTCAAGTTCACCTACCAAGCGGCCCGCTTTGAAGCGTGGTGGTTGCTCGATTCTCTCGGCGAGCTCTACGAACACCAGTGGATTTCGGACGTGCTGCGGCGCGTCAGGGGCGGCAAGGAAGCCTCGGTGTATCAGTGCCGGGCCGGAACGGCCATCCCCGGCGGCGGGCTGGCGGCGGCAAAAGTTTACCGCCCGCGCATGTTGCGCAATCTCAAAAATGATGCTTCCTACCGCGAGGGCCGCTCTGACCTGGATGCCGAAGGCCGCCAGGTGATTAACGACGGCGACCTGCACGCAATGGCAAAGCGCACTGCTTACGGCGAGGAACTTCGTCACACCTCCTGGATTGCCTACGAGTTCACCACTCTACAGGAACTGCGGGCGGCTGGCGCCGATGTGCCAGAAGCTTATGCCATGACCAAAAACGCTATCCTGATGGGATATATCGGTGATTTCGGCACAGCCGCACCCACCCTGAGTGAAATTTCTCTCGACCACGAAGAAGCCCAATCGCTCTACGAGCGCGTCATCCGCAACCTCCAAATTATGCTGGCGCGCGGACGCATTCACGGCGACCTTTCGGCCTACAACATCTTATATTGGGATGGCGACATCACGCTGATAGATTTCCCTCAGGTAGTCTCACCAGAGGGCAACCGCAACGCTTTTCGCATTTTCGAGCGTGATGTCATCCGCATCTGTGAGTACTTCAGCAAACAGGGGGTTCACACCAAACCCCGCAAGCTGGCAGCCGATTTGTGGACTGCCAACGGCTACAAACTACGCCAGGAGGTCGATATCCGCCTGCTGGACGCCGACGACCCCCGCGACCGGGCGCTATGGCAGGAGCAGAAACGCGGACGATAAAACGGAACGTCCCGAAGGGTTTACACCTTCGGGACGGTTTTTGCCGGTATCGGGGAATTCATTCCCCGCTGCGAAGATTACCCGACCAGTTTCACCAGGTCTTCGGCGGCGCGCCGCATCTCCAGGAAGACCAGGCCCAATTTTCCTTCCTGGCGCGCCAGCGCGGTCAGAACGGCTTCATCGCCAATGGAAATCAGTACAATAAACCCATTGTTGCCTTTGATGTAGACCTGTTCCAACTGCCCACGTCCCAACTCCTGGGCAATTCGCTCACCCAGCGAAAGCATGGCTGCAGACATGGCCGAAACGCGGTCTTCTTCGGCGCCTTGCTGCAAAGCGGAGGCCATAATCAGGCCATCGACGGAGACAACAGCAGATGCTTCAATGTCGGAAGCGGAAGCCTGCATTGCGCGCAGGCGCTCGACCATCAACTGGCTGCGATTTTTACTCATGAGACATTCTCCGGGCGTAAAAGTCTGTGAGAGTTTACCATGAAATTATACGGCAAAGCCGATTTTTTTGCACAAACTTTTTTGCAATGGGAAACAAAAAGCATTTCTGCCTTCTGTTATTTGAGTTTTTCTTCCAGGTAGCGGTTAACGCGATAGATGATGAATCCGTTGAAAACCAGGGTTGCCAGGCAACCGGGCATGGAAAGCAGCAGCAACATCCGCCGCGAAACGTAGCGAAACGTCCCTGGTTCGATGGTATCGTAAAACCAAAAAGCGGAAGAGAGCGTCAGCAACAGGCAAATTGCCAGCACAGGCAATGAAAACGGAACCGTTCCCAGGTAAACGATGAGGGAACGAGCCATTTTACGGGCGCATTCGATGGTTCGTTCCTTCATGCAAGATTAGCGTGGAATCTGATAGTTGGGCGCTTCTTTGGTGATGATGACATCGTGGGGGTGGCTCTCGATGAGACCGGCATTGGTGATTTTGACCAGCCGCGTATTGTTTCGCAGGTCATCGAGCGACCTGGCGCCCGCATAGCCCATGCCCGAACGCAGGCCGCCGACGAGTTGATAAACAAAGTCGCGCAGCGTGCCTTTATACGGCACGCGCCCCTCAATCCCCTCTGGGACCAGTTTGCCGAGCGTCCCCTGCCCGCTCCCGTAACGGTCTTTGCCGTAGCCTTGCAGCGCGCCCATTGACCCCATGCCGCGATACTCCTTGAATTGGCGGCCCTCGAAGATAATCGTATCGCCGGGAGATTCTTCCAGCCCGGCGAGCAGCGAGCCGAGCATGACCGTGTCGGCCCCGGCCACAATCGCTTTTACAATGTCGCCGGAGTATTTGATGCCACCATCGGCGATAATGGGGGTGTTGGTCTTGCGCGCTTCTTGCGCGCAAACGTAGATGGCTGTCAGTTGCGGCATCCCTGCCCCGGCCACTACGCGCGTTGTGCAAATCGAACCCGCTCCCACGCCGACCTTCACTGCATCCGCCCCAGCTTCAATGAGCGCGCGCGTTCCCTCGGCTGTGACCACGTTGCCTGCCAGAATGGGCAAATTGGGGAAGGCCGCTCGAATACGTTGGATAGCCGTGATGACGCCCTTCGAGTGGCCGTGTGCGGTATCAATGGCGACGACATCCACCCCGGCATCGTTCAATTTGCCGACCCGCGTCTCCAAATCCGCGCCGACGCCGACCGCCGCGCCCACCCGCAAACGGCTGCGCTCATCCAGCGCGGCGTGCGGGTGTTCGATTTCGGTCAGGATGTCTTTGACGGTTAACAACCCTTTCAGATGTCCGGCTTCATCAACCAGGAGCAGTTTTTCGATGCGGTGCTTTTGCAGCAAGATTTTGGCATCGGCATTGGAAATGCCCACCGGGGCCGTTACCAGCCGCTCACGGGGGGTCATAAATTCGCTGATGGGGCGAACGAAATCAACCGGTTCGACAAATCGGATATCGCGGTTGGTTAAGATGCCGGTCAGTTGCCCTTCGCGCGTGACGATAGGCACGCCGCTGATTTTGTAGCGCGCCATAATGTTTTCGGCATCCTGCAAAGTGGCATCGGGCGGCAGCGTCACCGGGTCCGAAATCATCCCGGCCTGCGAGCGTTTGACCTTGTCCACTTCGGCGGCTTGTTCATCGGGAGACATGTTGCGGTGAATAATGCCAATGCCGCCTTCCCGCGCCAGCGCAATTGCCAAACGCGCTTCGGTCACCGTATCCATTGCCGCCGAAAGGAGCGGAATGTTCAAGGGAATGTCGCGCGTCAGACGCGCGCGTACATCAACATCAGAAGGGAGCATCTCACTGTAGCCGGGAACCACCAGCAAATCATCAAACGTGAGCGCCTCGGAACTGCGAAAGAGTTCTTCGTTCATTTTTTCTCCAAATTATCGTGGGGTTGAGAAATAAACAATCGGTTGTAGTCCAAGAATACCACCAGAACCCCGCCCGATAACAGACAGGCAAAGTAAATAAAGTTCGATGCCAGCGGGGGCAGGGAAATCGCCAAAATGGCAAAGATGTCCAGCGTCAGGGCAGCCAGGTGCAACAGGCTGACCGCACGGCCCGAGGGAATACCAGCCTGCATCAAGCGGTGATAGGTGTGGTCGCGGTTGCCTTTGAAAGGGTGCAGATGGCGGCGTAAGCGTGAAAAAACCACCAGCGAGGTATCGAAGATGGGCAAGCCAAGCATCAGGATGGGCGCGAACCATGAAGAAGCAGGCGGCTTATCGACCGGATTATACAGCAACGCCAGCACAGCCAACAAAAAGCCCAAAGTTTGCGCTCCAGAATCGCCCAGGAAGTAACGCGCCGGGGGAGAGTTCCAAAAATAAAGCGCCAGGCTGATGCCAGTCAGAATGGCGGTCCAACGGGTCAAGATAGCCTGCCCCGACTCAATGGTCACAAGCAGGAAAAAAGCGGCGGTCAGAGCACTCAGCCCCGCGACGATACCATCCATGCTGTCAATCAGGTTAAAGGCGTTGGTCACTCCTACCAGCCAGAAGACCGTCAAAGCCAGGTTCAGGATGTCTGAAACAAACGACCAGCCGGGCAAGACATCGCCCAGGAACTCGATGCGGATACCCGATGCGATGGCAATTCCCGCCGCGGCAAATTGCCCCACGAACTTGACGCCTGCCGACAAACCGGCGATATCGTCCCACAGGCCAAATCCCAAGATGACCGCCCCGGCAAGGACTGCTCCGCACATGGGAGGATTGAGCAGGGCGGGGAAGATAAGAAGAAGCACAATCAGGGTTGCCAGAATAACCAGTCCACCGGCCAGCGGGGTAGGCCGGGCGTGCTGTTTGTGCAGGGCGGTTCCGGGATGGTCGATAAGGCCCAGCGGCTTACATAAAGGCAGGACAATCAGGCTGGTCAACGCGCCGAGCAGTAACCCTGCCCCCAGCAGAACAAACACATCGAACCCAAAATCAGGCATCCAGTTCCTCGTATACGCGTAAGGTTTTCGCGGTGATGGTTTCGACGGAAAACTCGCTTTCTACAATCTCCCGCCCACGAGACCCCATGCGGATACGCAGAGCGCGATTGGTCAGCAGGGTTTCGAGAGCCTTTGTCAAGCCATCTAAATCATGTGGAGCAACCAGCAGCGCATTTTCGCCCGGCCGCGCCACTAACCGGCAGCCAGGAATATCGGTAGTAATGACGGGACGTCCACAAGCCCCGGCTTCCAGCAGGCTGCGAGGCAAACCCTCTTTGTAGGAGGTCGGCAGGCAAATCAGCGCAGATTGTGGTACAACCTGATGCATGTCATCACGCCAGCCCCAATATTCCACGACACCTTCAGCCTGCCAGGCCGATAATTCCTGCGTGGTTATGCTATCGGGGTTATCGAGATACACCCCGCCAACCAGCGCAAATCTGGCTGCAATGCCTTTTGCCCGGAGCCGCCGGGCGGCCTCGACAAATTCTGCCACGCCTTTTGAGCGTAAAAAACGCCCGGCGAAGAGCGCCACGGGGGGGCTTTCTGGCTCTGGCGCAGGAAGGAAAACTTGCGTATCGACCCCAGAACCTGGGATAAACCGTGTCTGCGCGGGATGGATGAAGCGGTTTTTAATGAAAACGGCCTGGTCCTCGGGGTTTTGAAAGATGGCCATGCTTTTCCCCAGGCTAATGCGATACAACACGCTAACCATTACACGCAAAACGGACTGTCCTTCCGAAAAGGCGAAGCCCAAACCCGGCACGGCGTTTACCACCCGGCTCATTCCCACCAGGCGCGCCGCCAGGGAACCATATAACACCGGTTTGATGGTGAAATTATGCAGCAGGTCAGGTTTTTCGCGCCGCAACCATTGCCACAGACGCAGGATGGTTCCCAATTCAACCAGCGGATTCGCGCTTTTTCTCTCCAAAGGAAAGATTTCGCACCGAAAACCTTCCTGCGTCATGAGGGCGGCATAACGACCAGGCGGTGCAAGCAAAACCACCTCGTTCCCTCGTTGCCGCAAAGCGCGAGCCAGCGGCAGGCGGAAGTTATAAAGATACCAGTCGGTATTGGCAAAAAGCGCGACTTTCAAATGTCTACCCCCGCTGCCATGCCAGCCAGGCCTGGAACATCAGGATATCCCATAAATAATATTGCCAGTTTCGCCTGCCAGAAAGGTGTTCTTGCCACTTCTGGCGAATAGGTTCAGGTTGGAAAAAGCCCTCGCGGCGCAAGCGGCTTTCGGCCAGTAAGTCCTCGCCCCAATCTCGCAGCGGCCCGCGCAGCCAGGCATCAATTGGCACACCGAAACCCATTTTGGGGCGTTCAATCAGCCTGCGCGGCACATACTTATAAAGCAGTTGGCGCAGAATCCATTTTCCCTGGCGGCCTCGTATTTTAAGCGTGAGCGGCAGTTTCCAGGCAAACTCAACCACCTCGTGGTCATCAACGAAAGGCGCGCGGGCTTCCAGGCTAACGCCCATGCTGGCACGGTCTACTTTTGCCAGGATATCATCTGGCAAGTACGTTACCAGGTCCAATGACATCATCCGCTCGGCAAAGGTAGCAGTATTCATCCAGCGCAAGGGGTCTGTCACAGCAGTCAGAGGCTCTTGCCCGCCAATAACCACCTGGGCGGGGCGTTTCCAATGCGATACCAGGTCGAGATAGAGCGCCTCGCGCACCGGCGTACTGAGGATTTCGGCAAGTTTGTGGATTTTATCGCCAGGGTTGGGAAAGCCAGTCGGAGCAAGCAGCCTGGTCCATCGCGCCGGGGTCAGCGCAGTTAATCTGCGCGCGGCAGTCTGCCGCCACCTCAACGGCGCCCAACCAACAGCGTTCCAGATTCGCATTCCCCAGAAATAGCGGTTGTAGCCTCCAAATAATTCGTCGCCGCCATCTCCTGACAAGCTGACCGTTACATGCCGCCGCGCCAATTCTGATACAAGAAAAGTGGGAATTTGGGAAGAATCGGCAAAGGGCTCATCGTAAAGGGTGGGCAGGCGAGGGATGACGGCGCGCGCTTCATCAGGCGTTATGTACAGTTCGGTGTGGTCGGTGCCAAGATGTTTGGCCACAGACCGGGCGTATTCGGCTTCATTGAAACCGGCCTCGTAGAACCCAATGGTGAAGGTTCGCACTGGCAAACGGCTCTGTTTCTGCATCAGCGCCACGACGGTTGAAGAATCTACCCCCCCAGAAAGAAAGGCTCCCAGTGGGACATCGGCTATCATCCGCAGGCCGATGGAGCGGGTCAGCAGGCTATCGAGTGCTTGCAACGCCTCGCGCGCATCGCCCTTGAAGGGGTTGGTAATGCCTTTCTCCACTGCGGCGCGCGGCGACCAATAAGGTTCCATGCGCTCGTCGCCTTCTTCCGAGCCCGGCCAAACCGTCAAAATATGACCCGGTATCAGTTTTCGTACGCCTCGATAGATGGTGAATGGTGCAGGGATATAGTTATGCCGCAGATACAGGGTCAGCGCATCGCGGTCGATTTCCTGCCGAAACTCCGGATAGACACGCAGGGATTTCAACTCTGAGCCAAAAACCAGCGACTTTCCGAGCCAGCCATAGTAGAGCGGTTTAACTCCCAAGCGGTCGCGGACGAGGTGCAGGGCGCGATTTTCGGCATCCCAAAGCGCGAAAGCAAACATACCGTTAAATCGCTGTACTGCGGCGGATAACCCCCACTGCCAGATGGCAGCGAGCATGACTTCGGTATCGGATGTTCCCTGAAAGATATGCCCCAGCGCCAGAAGTTCCTCTCGCAAGCGGCCATAGTTGTATATCTCGCCGTTGAAAACAATCACATAGCGGCCATCGGTTGATATCATCGGTTGATGACCGGTCGGTGAAAGGTCGAGAATGGCCAGGCGGCGAAATCCCAGCGCAATTCCCCGCTCAACGCTGTACCATGTACCTTCATCATCGGGCCCACGATGACGGATGGCATCCGTCATACAGCGAAGGATGGTTTTAAGTTCTTCCGCAGAGTAAGAGGCAGATGGATGATAAAAACCGGCGATTCCACACATAGGATGAAGTTTGGTTGGATGAGAAAAAAAGAAAGATATGATACATCACAGCTACTCTTCTTGCGAAGACAGGCTCAAGTATAACGCCTTATAGGCGGCCAACATCTGTTCCAGGCTAAATTTGTCTTGAATCCGTTGGCGGGCGCGGCGTCCAATCCATTCCCGCTCTGCGGCAGAAAGCAGCAACAGGCGAAGAACCCCCTCTGCCAGGGCAGTGGAATCTCGCGGAGGAACAATCACGCCGCAATCCCCCACAATTCGTCCGGCATCGCCCACATCCGTCACCACGCAAGGGACGCTACAGGCCATGGCTTCAGCCACAACGTTGGGAAATCCTTCGCCATAGGCGGAAGAAAGCACCAACAAGTCAAAAGCGTTGTATACGGCGGACATTTGGCGATGCGGCCCGGCCCAGATGACATGTTGCTCGAGCCCCAGGGTCCTGGTTAACGTTTTCAAATCGGTTAGATAGTGAGAAGGCCCATCGCCCACGCAGACGAAAGACACCGCAGGATATTTTTGAATCACCTGCGCCGCCGCAGACAGAAAAGTGGGATGGTCTTTCTGAGGGTCCAGGCGCCCCACCAGGCCAACGACTGGCTGATTTGCAAAGAGTCCCCATTCAGACCGCAGGGCACTCCGCATAGACGGATTGGGCAAGAAGAGGGTCGTATCCACCCCATTGGGAATCAGTTCCCAACGGCGAGGGTGGTAGCCAAATTGTTCATGTTGCCGCCAACCTGTCTGCGAATTTACCACCACCACCTGCGGAAGGCTCGAAAGCAAGGCGCAGGCGCGCGCTACCAACCCCGAAAGAGGACGATAACGGGCAAAATCCATCGAAGAGCTACGGATATTCCAGGCAATGGTAGAGATGCCAGAGAGTTTTCCGGCCAGAAGGCCGAGAAAATCGGCATGGTACAGCCAGGTTTGCAAGATATCTGGCTGGTAGGCGCGCAACAGGCGAATGAGATTGAATAATCCTGCCGGGTTGACCTGACCTGGCTGCATCCAGAGAGAATCAACCGGAATACCTTGCGATTCGACCAGTTTCATGACTGGGCCAGGGGGAATCAGGCTCACCACGCGAGATTCAAATTCTTGCCGGTTCAGCCCTCCTACCAGCCGCGCCAGAGTTATCTCGGCCCCGCCAATGTCCAGGCTGGTAATCAGGTGAAGAATGCGGATGGGTGGCATGGGTTTACCGCTTCAGCAGGTCCATCAGAAAAGATTCTGTTGCAGCAACCATCTTCTCAGTAGAGAATTTATCCACAATCTGCTGACGCGCCCGTCTGCCCAAGGCTTTTCGCTCCTCATCTGAGAGCAGCAACAACTGACGCAGGCCCTCGGCCAGCGCCTGTGCGTCTCCTGGCGGGACGATAACCCCGGTTTCACCAACAATCTGGCGGGCATCACCGACATCCGTCACGACGCAGGGGATTTCACAAGCCATGGCCTCAGCCACCACATTTGGAAATCCTTCGCCACGCGAGGAGAGCGCAAGCAGGTCCAGCGCATTGTAAACCGATGGCATGTCGCGGCGCGCCCCCGCCCAAATGACGTTCCTGGCTCCAGCTTGCTCAGCAAATTGTTGAAGCGACCGTCGATATTCAGCCGGTCCATCCCCAACGCAGACAAATTGCGCCTGTTGGCCCAATTGGGTTGCAGCTTGCAGAAAAGTGTGATGGTCTTTCATGGGGTCGAGCCGCCCTACCAACCCTATCAATTTTTGATTGGGCGAAACGCCCCATTCTGCCCGCAGGGGCAATCCCAAAGCGGGTTCGCGCCGATAGATTTGCGTATCTATTCCGTTTGGAATGACCACTGTGTTGGCCTGTTCAAATCGGTTGGCGCGGTGATAGGCCAAACCAGCATGAGAGTTGATGATAACACCATTGGCAAACCGGGCCAGCCAGTTGGCGAGTTGGTAAGTAGCGCGCGCGGTCCAATCATAGCGCGAGAAATCCATAAACGCAGCGCGAATGCCAAATATCACTTTTGCGCCGGAAAGCCGTCCGGCAAACCAGGCAAAAATATTGGCAACATCCAGGTAGCCATGAATGATGTCTACGCGCTCTACATGAACCGCCTGCATCAGGCGTCTGAAGAAAGAAACCAACTCCCAACGCCCACTCTTTCCCAGGGAAATGGTTTTGACGCCAGGAATGGCAGCCAATTCCATCCGTAACACGCCGCCATCATAAAAAGTGGCAACCGTTATCCGAAATTTTGTTTTGTCCATGCCGCGAATCAACTCGATGAGTTGCCGCTCAGCGCCGCCGACATCCAGGGAGCGAATGAGAAAGAAAAGACCAATCATTTTTTCAGAAAAACGAATTCGTTGCAGCCCAGGTTCCCGCCCACAGTCTTCAGCCGTTGCAACTCCAGGCCGCGCGCATAGTAAAACTCAAAAATTGTTTCTGGGCGGGCAACTTCAAACGGCAACCCTCCAACCCAATCTATCACGTCATGCCAGGCCGACATGCCGCGATTTTTAGAATAATTCTGCCAGGATTCAAAAGGCCGTCCTTTGCGGAGCAAATCTACGAGAATAATTGGCGACCATAAAATCACGGTAGCAGGAATAAGCACCAAAAAACGTAACCCGCTCGGAAGTTTATTATACAGTTTCTTCACTTTCATCCACCTCCGGCTGATTCCACCCTGGTCGTTGTAAATCGAAATAAATAAACGACCATGTTTGCCAAGTGGAATTAAGACATTTTCCAATGCCTGGGCCATATTCCCGGTATGGTGCAGAACCCCCCAGGAATAGACAATATCAAAAGTTCCAAGCCCGGAAAGATAGGTTTGGTCCAGTATGCTTCCGCGTTCGACCTGCCAGTCCACAGCATCAGGAGCAAAGCGCTTTTTGAGTTCTCGCGTACAGGCCACGCTGGCGGGATCGTAATCGAATGAATACACCCGTTTGGCCCCCAGGCGCATTGCCGCTAAGGAAAAAAGCCCACTGCCGCAGCCAGCATCCAGAAAGGATAGTCCCGAAAATGATTCCTGCCTGAGCATTTCCCTGAGTGAAACTTCCGCATTGTGGATGTGCGTTTCATTGACCGTTTCCAGGAACGCGCGCCAATTTTTTCCAAACTGAAATCGCTCTGCTTGAGAAACCTGTGCCTCAAAACCCGATTGCATAAAGTGATTTATCCTTTCTGAACATTGCTCTCAATCCAACCTCAACCCCGCAAGACAGACTGAATGACTTCTTCCCACATTTGCATCACGGACTCAAAGCCAAACCGGTGGGTAATCTCACGAGCCTTTTCGCCCAACCGGCGGCGTTTTGCGGTATCCCCGGCAAGTTCTTGCAAAGCATCAGCCAGTTTTTCAGGAGACTCCAGGGGGACAATGATTCCATCCTCGTTCTCCCGGATAATTTCACGAATAGCCGGAGAGCTTTCAGAGGCAATCACAGGCAAGCCGCAGATCATCGCCTCGCACAAAGCATTTGGAAATCCCTCAAAACGCGAAGCCAGCACAAAAATATCGCTCTGTTCAAGATACCCGATGGGATTTTCCACCAGACCAGTAAACAAAACACGTTCTGCAACGCCAAGCCTTTCCGAAAGAGCCTGGAGCGCAAGCCGGTCTGGGCCATCCCCTACAAGGACAAGATGCCAATCTGGGAGTGAGTCTTTCAACAACGCAAAAGCGGTGATTAAGATATCCATCCCTTTTTCGGCTCCCAGCCGTCCAACGCCGATAATCGCCGGGCGGGCAAGCACTTCTGGCGCGCTCCCGCTTTTCTCAAGGGGAGATATTCCGTTTGGAATAACGCGGATTTTCTGGCGCACCCTGGGATGATAGGCGCTTTCAAATCCTTTCGTTTGAAGAACAATCGCATCGGCCCAGGGGTAAGTTAAATCAAACAATTTTTCCCACGCTTTTCCCACTTTATATTTCCACGGATTTGAACGGTCAGAAATAATGACGGGAATGCCCATGCCGCGCGCGGCCAGCAAGGCCAGGACATTGGTAGTATTCAGAAAACTGATGACCACATCGGGCTGCAATAATTTTAAAGCAGCGCGCAATTTCCAAATGCGCTCAAAATTACGAAAAAAACCTTCCATCAAGTTCCCCGATGGATTTGCAAGCCCCAACGGAGAAAAATGAATGACGCTCTCTAACGCATAAAAAGGTTTCTGGATGCTCAACGTGATTATTGAAACATCATGCCCTGCCCGACCCCAGTAATTGGCCATTTGCGATAACACCCGTTCTGCGCCGCCCGAACCAAGTGAAGAGATAACCAACGCAATTCTCAGGCGCGCAAGCATGGTCACTCAACCCCTCTGCTGTTCTTGCGACCGGCACAGATGATATACGGCGCAAAATACGGCAATACCGGCAATCGCAAAACATGTTTTTCAAATGTCCAGGCCAGTTTAGAAATTCGCGTTAAGAAAAGATGAATTTGCGTTTTGAGCATTTTATTCTTTTGAACATCAGAAACGTTCAGCACGCCAAAATTCGTACTTAAAAAATAATTGGAGAAAAATACATCTAATCCAGCTCCAACATGGGCCGCTTCCAAACCTTGCCGCGTAAGAGGCACATGCTTATCCAGGATAGAACGACTCAAGAACTTCTGAATATGTCCATTCAGACCCGCCACATTCGGGATGACTGTCACCAGCATTCCTCCCGGTTTAACCAGTGAAGCAGCTGCCCTTACCGCAGAAACCGTATCTTGAAAATGCTCCATCACGCCAAACGAAACCACAACATCATACTGACCGAGCATCTCCACTGGCGGATTGAAAAAATCTGCCAGGATAATCTTTCCATCAACCTGTTCCGCTTCTAAAACAGCCCGCGCTTGCTCACATCCAATTTCCGAATAATCGAGGCCATCGATTTCAAATCCAAATTGCTTCTTAAAATACGGCAACCATTCTGAACCGGCGCAACCGATTTCAAGCAGCCTGGTTTCCTTACCCAAACCTGAAAACAACCGCATAAAAAAAGCATGAAACTGCGCATTCGGATAGTTATCGAGACTGAGATTACCCGGGTCAACAGCGCGCGGTAAAGACCGGTTCACCCAAAGTCGGTCCCAATATTCTTTCCCCGCTTTATCGAGAGTCATGTTTACTCCGCAAAACCAAACACATGCTGGCAAAAACGAAACTAAACGAAACAAAATATACCAGACTGGTAGATAAAGCAATGCCAGCCACTCCAAAATAGTGCATGAATATGTAATTTGCCACAACATTAACCATCAGGTTCAGCACCGCTCCCCACATCAAAATTTGATTCATCTGAAACGCAGAAACCATCCGAACAACCACAATCCCCCCCAGGTAAAACGGAACCTGAAAAGCCGCCAGCGCCTGAATTTGCGCCACCAACAACGTATCCTGCCCGGTAAATGCGCCACGCTGGAACAAAATTCGAACCATTGGCACGGAAAAAACGACCAACAGCAATACCACCGGAACAGACACAGCGAAAATGACCATCAACGACTTTCGCAACACATTCCGCGCGCCCGCGAAATCCTGGCTGGCAATCATCCCGGCAAAATAAGGCAACACGGCGGTCCCAATTGCGCCAGCCGCCAGAGTAAGCGGAAAAGAAATCAACCGATTCCCATAACTTAACGCAGAAACGCTCCCCGCAGGTAACGCAGCCGCAAAAGCCTGGTCAATAAGCGGGTTGCTGCCCATCACCAACGCGCCAGCCGCCATCGGCAAAAACTGTCGCCAGGTCCGCCGCAAATACTCATCCGACTTGAAACACTCCAAATTGAAAGCCGAAACATACTTTTTAGCCCGCGCCCATAATAAAGCCAATTCCACCAATTGCCCGGCCAGCAACCCAATGACCATTGCAAATACACCCGCCCGTTCTCTGAGCGTTAAAATCCCCGCCATAATGACCACCGGCGTCACCGCCGGAATAAGCGCCGGAGCAACAAAGGACTTATTGGCATTCAGAAACGCAAGCAAAAGCGACGAAAGCCCATTAATAAAAATCAGCGGAGCCATCCAATACACCATCCGCAAGGTCAGCGCCAACTTTTCAGGACCAAACCCACTGGCCAGGTATGGCAGGTAATATCGCGCAAGAGCAATCGTAGCGGCAGAGAGAACCATCAACAGTACCACGCCCCACCCTATTAGACCAGACGAATACATCCTCCCGGCTTCTTCGCCGCGCGTCGTCCGAATTTCCGTATAAAGCGGCACCACCGTCGCCAGAAATGCAGAAGCAATAATATTGACCACGAATGCCGGGACCATATACCCGACCCAAAAAGCATCCAGCGCATCACTGGTGCCATAATAATTGGCAACCATCAATTCCTTGCCCACCGTCCCCAATTTGGCAGCAACAGAAACCAACGCAATCAACACCGTCGCGCTAAAAATCTGCCGCAAAGCCGACGGCCCCTGCCATGAAAAGAAGACATTTCTTATTTTTTGCAACTGGTGGGAGACAGAGACAAGTTTGGGCATAAAAATGGACGGCGGAATTATACTGTATCCCCCTCACAAGCAACCGAATTGGTCAAACCGCGTATTTCGTGTTAAACTTTTCAACACTTGCTCAAGGAGAATACGATGAACGACCGCCCCGGATGTCTTTCTGGCCTGCTCAAACTCTTTCTCATCGACGCCGTTTTCGACTTCTTCCAGGAAAAATTTGGCTTTGGGCGTGGCGGCTGCTGTGGCTGTGGCTGTGGTACCATCCTGCTCGTCCTCTCTTGCCTGCTCACCCTCTCAGTCCTGTTGAGCACCGACTGGCTCAAATTTGGCTTCTAATGCGAAAGGTGCTCCCGGCTCTGCTGATTCTTTTCATGGGGATGAACTGGCCCGGACTTGCCGCCGCGCAAGGAATATCTCCCACGCCCACGCTTACGCCTGGCACAGTCAACCCGCTCACAGACCTGACTCCCGTTGCCCCTGGCATTACCGCACCCCTGGCCGAGTCCCTCCTGAGCGGAGTCGTGACCATCCGCGGCTCTGCCCCCACCGCATGGGAACTCGCCTTCGGCTACCGAGACGACCCGACCGGAACCTGGTTCCCTCTGGCGGCATCCCCCGACCCCCTCACCGGCGACCTGCTTCCCTCCTGGGATACCACCCTCATCACCGACGGCCTCTACACCTTGCGCCTGCGCATTTTTACCGCCGATTCCTTTCAGGACTACCTGGTAAACATCCACATCCGCAACTACTCCCCCACCGAAACGCCCACCCCTGCCGGAACGCTGACCCCTACCCCTACCGCCAGCACCACCCCCCTGCCAACCTTCACTCCCACCATCACCTACACCCCCGCTCCCCCACCCACGCCCCTTCCAACCAACCCGGCTGTATTGCAAACTTCTAAAATCGGGCTATCGTTTGGCAAAGGCGTGCTGGCCGTCGCCGCGTTGTTTGCCTTATTTGGCCTGTTACTGACCATTAGCCAAAAATTTCGTTCCCGAATATGACCAAAATATTCCCTGCGAAAACCACCCTGCGCCCCATCCTCCCATCCGACCAGCACTGGATGCGCGAATGGATGACCAACCACTGGGACGCAGAATTCATCCTTGTTCATGGTGAACGCATCTACCCTGCTGAATTTCGAAGAGAAAAAAGCCATTGGGCGGATGACCTACCGCATCTGCGCAGATTCTCAGCCTCGACAGCCCTTTCGAGGACCAGGGAACTGGCTGTGCGCTGGTAGAATCAGCGCAAAAAGCCGCGCTTCGGGTCGCACTCCGCCGCCTGTGGCTGATTGGCATCCCCATCCATCACAAAATCGAACTTGAAATGCTGCTCCCTCAACGGATAACTGATGACTGAACACTGGCCTCTCTCCCTCTTCAAATCCCACGCTTTAACCGAATCTCTCCCTTACCTCATTGTAGGTTTGGGCAACCCAGGCCGCGAATACGCCCAAACCCGCCACAACATTGGCTTTATGCTCATTGACCGACTGACCGTGCGCTTAAACGCGCGCGGCATGAAAGTTCAATCCAAAGCGATTGTGATTACCGCTCAGCACGAAGGTAACAAACTCATCCTGGCCAAGCCACAAACCTACATGAACCTGTCAGGCCAATCAGTCCAAAGCCTGGTACGCTTTTACAAACTGCCGCTGGAACACATCCTGGTTGTGCATGACGACCTGGATTTACCCTTCTGCGCTATTCGCCTGAGGCCCGGCGGCGGACCGGGTGGGCAAAAAGGCGTCAAATCCATCATTGACCAGTTAGGAACGCCCAACTTTGCCCGCCTGCGGCTGGGGATAGACCGTCCCCCTGGCCGCATGGATGCCGCAGCCTATGTTTTGCAAGATTTCACCCAGAAAGAACTGCTGGCCGTCTCCGAAACCCTCGACCGCGCCGCCGACGCCGCCCTCACCTGGGTCATGGAAGGCCTGAATGCGGCGATGAATAAATTTAATGGAACAGCAAATTAGAAATGACAAATGTCCCATTATTCATACTTCAACGCCAGCACAGGCACCATCGTTGCCGCGCGCAAAGCCGGGTATAAGCCCGAGATGAAACCAATCAGCGTAGAAAAAGCCAGGGCAAAAAGCGGCAGCCAGAGCGGGGTATAGACCGCTACGCTTGGGGGCATTCCGCCCTGTTGAGCCGTCTGACCAGCGAGATAGACAATCGCCACCACGTTCAGCCCCTGTCCTGCCAGCCAGCCAATCACCACCCCGCCCAAACCGCCCACAAAACCAATCCCGGCGGCTTCGCCCAAAAAAATCGCCAGCACATCACGGTTGGTTGCGCCAATCGCCTTCATCAGGCCAATTTCGCGGGTGCGCTCCAGAATCGCCATGGTCATCGTGTTCGCAATCCCAATGGCAGCCACCAACAGAGCAATCGCGCCGACCCCGCCAAAAATGACCTGGAGAATCATATAGAAGTTATTGATGCCCTGCAAATAAGATTGCGGTGTGTATGCCTGAAAGCCCATTTCGGTAATTTGCTTGCTAATGTTAAGCGCGTTCTCCGCATTGTCTACAATGACCACTACCTGGCTATAACCGTCTTTGTTATAGTTGATTCGGCGTCCCATCGCCCACTCGTTATAGGCTTTGGCTTCATCCAGACGCATAAAAATAGACCAGTCCGACTCACCGCGCGTTTCTTTCAACACTCCAACGACTTTGAACATGGCCGACTTGCGGATTTCCTTGCCCTCGCTGTCCCATTTAATAAAAATAAACTGAATGGTCTGTCCATACAAATCGGGCGGCGGGGGTGGCTCCTGGCCGGGGCGCAGACGGGGGTTATAGAAATTATTTGCCACCATCGGGCCTATCACAATCGTCCCGCGCTGCAACTGGGCATCCCCCTGGCGGGGTTCCAAACCCAGCTCCGACAAATCGTCGGTGCCAATTGCAATGACATTCGAGTAACCCTCCATCTGCTTGAAACGCAGTACAGCATTGGCCATCATATAGTCACGTGGAATGATTTTCACCACTCCCAAGACAGAGCGAATTTCATCTAGCGCGCTAATCGTTAACAGTTTGGTCTCAGCCGGCGCGCCGCCTGGCACGGGAAAGGGGCCTCCTTCCCCTCCGCCAAAGGTGGGGTACACCTGAATCTGGCGCAGGTCGCCAATGCCATATAACTGCTCATTTGCGTTGCGCTGCAAACCAATAGCCAGCGACACAAGAATCACCACTGCCGCGGTGCCAATGACCACCCCAATTGCAGTAAGCGCTACGCGAGCCTTGCGGCGGCTGAGGTTGCTGAAAATCAGTCGAAACAGGTCAATGGTTTTCATCAGCCCTTAAACCCGCCTCCACCCGGCACAGGCATGGGTTCGTCCATAGGCGGTTGAACTGGCTCTGGCTGCGGTATGCCGCTATCCAGACCAAACAATCCCAGGATGAAGCGCCATGCTTTTTGCCAGAACGTTTGCTCCCCGCCCGAAACAGGGATTTCACCGCCATCGGGTATGTTGGGGTCGGGGGTCGGCTCCATCGGCATCTCCATCACATCCAGCGTGAGGGTTTTGATAATCGTGCGGGCCTGATTGAAGTCGTCCGTGTACTCAATGGTCACGGTCAGTTCCAGCGCGCCAGGAGTATCGGGATAGACGGTTGAATCGAAGGTAAAAAAATCCGCCTGCTTCGATGTTCCCTACCAGAGCCGAATCATTTTCAACAGAACCATTGTTTGTTGTAATCTTCATGCTGCCCAGAACGGCAGATTTCTTGCCCAAATTAGTAATCTGGATGGGTAAGGGGTTGGGCATGCCCGCCGTCAGACTCAAGACCGGCTGATAAAAACTCAGCTCTACCACCGGCAATTGATACACAAGCAGAGTAATGACCTGTTCATCGTTAATGACGGTATTCTTTTCATCGGCATACGAAAGAGTAATCTTAAGCGGATACGCTCCCGGATTGGTGGAAACATTGACAATCAGATTTTGTTGGGCTTTAAGCGTGCTTCCGCTGGCAATATCGCCAAGGGACTGAACGTTGGAAGACCCCACCGGGGCAAAATTACTGAATTCCCCACTGCCGCCCGAAACACCGCCCGGCTGGGGCGTGCCACCGCCGCCAGAACTGGTCGAGCCGCCGCCCACAATCATGGTCACATTTTTGGCATTCGCATTCCCCATGTTTTGGATGGTGAGTTGGAGCGTAAATTGCGCACCCGGCTGCAAGGGCTGCAGGTCGGTCTCATAGGCGGTAATCACCAGTTGGGAGCGGGTGGCAAAAGTGGGCGTCGGCGAGACATAGACGTAGTTGGAAGCCACCACTGGCACGTTGAGGGTGAATTTTTCGCTATATTGCGTTCCTTTTTCGTCATAATAAGTCACGGTCATTTCGACGATGACGCTGGTCTTTCCGTAAAGCGACGCATTGGCTCTCATCTGCTGACCGACATCGAAACTGACGCCCGGCTCTACCTCGCCAATCACCGCCACACCGCCGGTTTTGAGCGGCACCAGGTCGGCGGAGGTGAAAACCGCCTGAGCGTTGTAGGCGCGGAGTTGCCCGGCGTTTTCCATGCGTACCACCAGGTTGAAATCCTGTCCGTAGCGAATTTCTCCAACGTTGGTTCGGTACGATTTGACAGCCAATTGCGGGCGGCCAAAGGGGCCAGGCGTGTTGGTGGGTTGGGGGGTAGGAGTCGGGAGAGGGGTATTTGTTGGAGTGGGCGCCGCCAACACAGTCAGTGATGAAAACGAGTCATCGGGTGGAGAAAGCAAACTGGAGGCCGTTATCGTATAAACACCCGCAGGCACATCTGCCGGAACAATCACTGTTAATTCGGTGGTACTCCAGGATGTAATCACCAGTGGATGAGGATATCCGCTCAACGTAACCACCACATCCGATTCAAAACCTGCACCGCTAATTGTAACTGTAGATGCCACCCCAACCGGTACTGCAGACGGAGAAATACCGGTAATGTCAAGAGCATGCGCCGGGCCAGGCAATGCCAGCGAAGAAACAAGCACAAATAAAATAGCGGAAAAAGAGAGTAGTTTTGTTCCAGGTTTCATAGTTGCTCCTGTACAGCGCAAAATATCATTTGCGCTGCTTATTCCAGGCTGGCAGCCTGATATTCGGCCTCGTTCACAATTTTTCCATCCAGTAAGAAAATTTTATGGGTGGCAAAGCGCGTCATGCGCGGGTCATGAGTCACCACCAGCACGGTGCGGCCCTGCTCGTGCAGTTCGGCCAGCAGGTGCATGATGCTCACGCCACTGGCAGTATCCAGGTTGCCAGTAGGTTCATCGGCCAGGATGAGCGCAGGGTTATTCACCAGAGCGCGAGCAATTGCCACGCGCTGTTGCTGCCCACCCGAAAGTTCATTGGGCTTGTGGCGGCTGCGTTCGGCTAATCCCACGCGCGCCAGCAAATTGAGCGCGCGGGTATCGCGTTCACGCGGGTTCACACCAGCAAATTGCATTGGAAAGCCAACATTCTCATGCGCGGTCATGCTCTGAATCAGGTTAAAGGACTGAAAGATGAAACCCACTGTTTTGCGGCGAAAATGAGCCAGCTGATTTTCGTCCATCTGGTCGAGCCGCGCGCCATTAATTTCGATTTGACCAGACGATGGGCGGTCCAGACCTCCGAGCAAATACAGCAACGTACTTTTGCCAGAGCCAGAAGGCCCCATGACCACGGTGAAGGTTTTTTCGGGAATCTCAATATCCACTCCGTCCAGGGCGCGTACGGTAGTACTACCCATCAGAAAATGTTTCTTGAGATTAACGATGCGAATAAACGGGGAAGCCATACTCAAAACTGGCGCGTGACCATCAGCCCGCTCAAGCGCAAAGCCAGCGTCCCCAACCCGGCCTGCGCAAGCAGAGTGAGCGTTAACACAATCAGCACGCCCACAGCCGCCTTAACGGCAGGTAAGTTGTCGGTCAGGCGGAATCCAAGAATCAGTAGGAAGATATGCCAGAGGGAAAAAATATCCACATTGGCAAGAATCTGTCCCAAAAAAAGCATTCCGGGCCCGGTTGCGGTGATGAACCCCGAAAGCCCTGGGCTGGAGATGGTTCGCCCAACCATCAGCATAAACGCCACTCGCAGCAGGTCACGCAGGGCAAAGGGGATGCTTGCCCAGGCCACCAGGCTGAGCGCAATCCCCATTTTTCCGCGCCCGCCAAACAAGGTGGAGGTGAGATGCAGCAGCCCGGTCAGAACAGGCCAGCCCAGCCACAGACCGAACAAACCCATAACGATGGGGATAATGTAAACAAAAACCGGGTTTTGGGTCTGCTGAATGGCTTGCATGTAGTTGTTTTGCATTTCGGGCGTCCACCACTGCCAATCGGGCGGCAGGGGAACCTGTCCCATTGAGGCAGCGCGGGACTGGAAATATCCACTTACGATGAGGCGCAAAATGAGCGCCAGGCTGAGCAACAGCATGGGCATTTGCCAGGAGGACGCTTCTTCGGCGGCAATGCGCTCAAATTCTTTGCGAGGCTGAAAGAGAAAAGCAAAGACTCGCTTAAGCTCAAAGCGCCTGGGCACAGAGGTGGCTGTAAGAGAAGGGGTATCGTTCATTACTGTTATTTTGTGAATCAACAGACAAGATTGTATCACCGTTTCAGGGCCTGTTTTTGAGACGCTGGGAGGGTGAATTTTGTTCCCAAAAAAGACCGTCCAGAAGAATTTTGAATCTTCTGGACGGTCTTTCAGCCAATCTAGAGTTCAGTCATCACCTTTTCTCCTGGCTGAACGGGAGGGTAGGCGCGCATATAGGTATCTTTTTCGCCCAGCAGGCGAAAAACAGCGCCAATCAGGCCGCGCCGCATCTGACTCCCCCCTTGCGAGGCATGGCAGGCGCTGGCGAGGGTTTTCTTATGTGAGACGCGGGTGTAATCCACGCGGGCATGGGTGGGGAAGTCCACTTCAGCCAGCGAAGCCAGGTTGATGTCCTTATTTCGTCCCCAGCGGGTTGGGTCGCCGCCAAACAGGCGAATCAGGCGGACGGCAATCTTCAGAAACCTGCGCGGAACGGTGTGGAAATAAAGTTTCCCCGGCTGAAAGGGCGCACCAGATTGAGGGGCAAAGGCCGGGTCGGCGGCGCGCTCAAAGGCCAGCACAGTTGCGTTGTGGATGTGGATATGGTCGGGGTGGCGATAGGCGCCAATCGGGTCGAAGGTGATGACAACATCGGGCCGTAATTCACGGATGTATCGAACCACTCTGGCAGCCACTTCTGAGATGGGCGCGTTGATTTGCGCCTGGGGGTGCAGGTTGGCTTCCATGCCCGGCATGCCCGAATCACGATAGTCGAGGAAAAAGACGCTTTTCAAACCGAGATGCCTGGCCGCGCAGCGCAGTTCACTCTCGCGCAGTTCAGCAATGGAGCCAAATCCTTCGAGGTAGTGTGGGTCCACCGTTCCGGCTTCGCCGCGCGTGGCGCAGACGAGGTACACATCCCAACCTTGTTGGGCATAGAGCGCAAGGGTGCCACCCATGCCAAAGGATTCGTCATCGGGGTGGGCGAGTACGGATAAGAGAACTTTGGTTGTGGTCATGTTGGCTCCTCAAAAAAGACCTGACAGGTTGAACCCGTCAGGTCTCAAATTATACGCCAATTGTCCGAATTGGAATCAAGGCACGTAAAGCTCAAGTGGGCATTCGCCGGCGAGGTTGTCGCCCGTTATATTTTTTGAGTATCCACCCGGAGGAATCGATACTGATATACAGGTGTTGTCTGCAAATTTGAATGCAGCCAGCAGGACAGCTGCGCTGTTGTTCGTGAGGTCTATGGTGCATTCGTTCGGGCTTATGATGCTGGGGACCGCGCCCCAAGTTGTGCCATCCAAAGAAATGCTCATAAAGGTACCAGCAGGAACTGTCAGCAGAAGATTCAACCCTGCGCCGCAGGCAACTGTAATTTGCCCAATTACCTCTCCACCGGGGCCGTAGGCCGCAAGGGCATCGGCGCAGTTATATTGCCACGAGTAAAGCACCGTGACATTGTATGTGCCTTCGGTGGTTGGCATGGTGAGGGTGGTGTTTTCAGAACCAGTCACGCCCGGAGAAACGCCAGCAATGCCATCAAAGGCGCAGGTGCCGCCGTGCGAGCCGGGCGTTCCCAGGCCGGTCACCAGTTGGGTAATGCAGCCCGGGCAGCCATCGCTCATCACCTGGAAGTCATAAGTCACCGTTACCGTTGAGCCGGGAACCACAGAAATCGAACTGCCTCCGCCGTTGAATGAAACATTGGTGATTATCAATTGAGGGCCAAAGGTTGGCGTAGGAGATAATGTGATGGTTGGGGGGAGCGGGGTATCGGTGGGTGGTTTGGGTTTCCTGGTGTTGGTTGGTGGTGGGGGAAAATAAATAACCACCGAGGTTGGGGTGGACGTTGCGGTAGCGCTCGCTTCGAGGGTTTGGCCTGGTTGTGGAGTGGAAGTGGGGCTGGATTGAACTGTGCCAGTGATGGGCGGGGTAGGGGTTGCCTGGGTACCAGGTGCAGAAGACGATGGAACCGCCGTCAGTATGATTGCAGATTCGGCGGTTTGCGTCCACCCGGCATAAACAGTTGGAATGGCATTTTCGATAGTCGCCTGGAGGGCTTCTTGCGGGTTTGAGGCCGGAATAGCCCCTGTGGAGGTCATCTCTGTGGGTTGAGCAGAAAAAACCGGCGCAATCAGGTTTTCAAAAATTTGGGCAATCTCATCGCCGGCATCTGGTGATTGAGGCCGCTCAATAATTTCGAGCGTAGGCGCGGCGGCCTGCTCCAACACCGGGTTGACCAGCTGGATGATTTCATCCGGGAAATTTTCGCTGACCCATTGGGCGGCATCGCTGCTTAACTCATTGGGTGGAAACGTTCCAAATCCGCCGGTGGCAATCATGGTCGCGACCGTCATCATGGTCAACATATAACTGAGCAGCCTTGGCCGCCTGCGGCGCACGCCGGGTATTGGGGCAATTTTCTTACTGCGGGCAGGTTCATTCGCAGACATAGCTAGAACTTCATCCTTATATTGGCTTGTTTAAGGGCGCGCGTTGCATGCACAAACAACTTGAAACGGTTGGCGCTTATCGGTTCCCCTATAGGAAGGTAAACGCGCAGCTCGAACTCAGCATATCCAACGCGCACCGCATCGCAAATAACGTTTCCTTCCAGACGTTCCATCAGGAATTGCCCTTCCCGGCGAACTTGCGGCTCGAAACTATCCACGGCCTCCTTCAACGTAAGCGCGGCTTTTTCCAGGTCTTCGGTGGCCGGCACCGGGACCAATACTGAGATGCGGAGGGCTGAATTGGCGGAATAATTGACAATGGTGCTATCCATGACCGTTGAGTTGCGCAGGATGATGCGTGTCCCGTCATAGCCGTTGATATGAGTGGTTGTCAGGTTAGTATTGGCGACATCGCCTTCATATTGTCCGATGCTGACATATTGCCCAATTTCAAAAGGTTTTACGAACAAAATGGTGAGTCCCCCCAAGACATCTGACGCCAGCCGCTCGGAGCCAAAGGCCAGCGCGCCGGTGATTGCAGTAGCGAGGATAACAATTGCGCCCGCCGCGCCAGTGTAATCGAGAATGATTTTTGCCGCCCACATCATAATTACCAGCATCACCAGACTGGCGACAAAATTACTCCAGGTTTTTCCTAACAGGCGATGAAGAGCTTTGCGGAGAACCACCCCCAGAAGAAATGCGCCGAGATAAGCGACAAAACCAATGGCAATCGCTACAATTGCAGACTGGATAAAATCAACCAGGTTTTCCATAAAAGATTGCCTCCTGAAAGAGAGTATTTTTTAATTGCTTTGTTACAAAGATGAACTTGCTTCCGCGCTTGCCCCTCACCCCAACCATCTCTCAATGGGAAATGGGCAGAGGTCAGGGGAAACCGCAGACAAATATCATGTTTGCGACAGAGCATTTCTTAAGCTATATTATGGCTTGCCAGAACAAAAAATCATACAGTCAAAGATAACCATTTCGCAGGAGAATAGTAACTTAAACGAAATCCCATCCTTTCCGATGGGATTTCGTTGTTATTCTTTTCTGTAAGGCGCTGCGCTACGCTCGACTTGCCGAATAGTGCCTTCGAGCGGAATTTTCATCTCGACCACGATGCCCGGGCCATCGGGGCGGTTGCGCAGGCGCAGGTCGCCGCCTGCCTTCCAGAGCAGGGTGGCCACCATTGGGAATCCCAATCCCATGCCAGGCAACTCGCCGGTGAAATCTTTTTCGCCCTGCACATAGGGCAGCCAGGCCCAGCGCAGTTGTTCGGGGGTCAGGTTCATGCCGTCATCCGCAACGCGGATGTTGATAAATCCGGGCGTGGTCTGCCCGATGGAAATATCGACAGTGGGAGCATGTTCTGGGTGGAACTTGCGGGCATTCTCAAGCAGTTCATGAAGAGTCATTTCAAGAGCATCGGTGGTCAGGGCAATGGTTTGCTCCTTTAAGGGCTCTGGCAGAGAGAGCATCACCTGTTTCAGGTCAAGCAGGCGACAGATTTCGGCCAGCATATCTGGCAGAATATCGAGCCGGGCAGGTTGTCCCAGGTTGAGCGCCAGCGGGGCGTCAATATAGGTCAAAATTTTGCGAATTTCGTTGGCTAACCGGTCGGCTCCCCCAATTGCGCCTCGGGCATATTCACGAATTTCTTCTGCTGATAGCATGTCCATTTTATTCTTGATGATACCCAGGTTGCTGACCATCATCGACATGGGCGTGCGCAATTTGTGGGCAACTACCGTGTGAAAGCGACGCATGTCCTGGTAAATTGTCATGCGCTCAGTGACGTCACGCAGGCGCACGATACGTTGATAATCATTTCCTAAATCCAGCTCATGGGCTTCAAGAATAACCCAGGCGGCGCGGGCAGTGGGGGTTTCGGGCTGCACCAGGAAGCATGGTTCGGGTTCATCCAGCCAATGTTGCCAGACACTTTCTGGTTCGGGCAGATAAGCACGCTCCACAGCGGTGATGAACGGCAGCCCGACGTAATCCTCGTCCAGGTTAAGTAATTCAATTGCCCGTTCATTGGCATATAGGATACTCCCGGCTCGGTCCAGCAAGAGGTAACCTTCCTGGGCATGGTCGGCCATCCAGGTAAAGCGGGAAAGGTGAGAGAGCAACAATCGCTGGGCATTGAGGCGGGTGATTGTTCTCAAGCGCGAAAGCAGTTCCAGGCCATCGAGTGGTTTTTCGATGAAGTCGTCGGCCCCCGCGCTCAGACCAGCAGCCCTTTCATCACGATTGTGCCGCGAATGAAGCATGAGGAGAGGAACATTGCTGAGGATACGGCTTGCGCGCAAGCGGCGGCAGGTTTCGTAAGATTCCAGAGCGGGGTCGCTGTCCAACAGAATAGCGTCGGGAAGAAGTTCTTCGGCCCGGCGCAGGCCTTCCTGGGCGGTGTTGGCAAATTCCAACCGAAAAGTTGTGTTGCGCAACAGTTCATCCATTTCCTCTTGCAAGGAAAGATTGGCGAGAATAACCAAAATAGTACTCTGAGTTGCTGTTAATTTTTGCGTCATATTTTGATTCTATCCGATACGCTTAAGCGAGCACGTTACACATCCATGCAAGAATTGCGTGTTTCAGGCAGGCCCGGCTTGCGCTGAGGGAAAACGCCTTTGAATGAAAAGAATCACCAGCAAAGCCAGCAGCACAAACCCGCCAAAGATGAAATATAAGCCGCGCCCACCCAGGGTGCTCATTAAGATGCCGCCCAGAAAGGCTCCCAGCCCAGAGCCAATTCCAAAAACAGCCGCGCCGAAAAGCCCCTGAGCCGTAGCGCTGAGCGCAGGAGGGGCATTTTCATGGGCATAAGAGACACCCGCAATCCAGATGATGGGGAAGGTCAGGCCATGAAGCATTTGCAACGCGAGGATGGCCTCGGGAGAGTTGAATGCCGCGTAGAGCAACAGCCGCGCCCCAACCACTCCGGTTCCCAAAATCAGCAGCCCCTGGGCTTTGAAGCGATTGAGAAGGCGATTCCCAAAGAACATTACTGGTACTTCCGAAAAAAAAGTCGAGATGAAGAGCGAGAGGCCCATGATGGACTCGCTGGCTCCAAGCTCAGCCAGGTAAGTGAATTGATAGGTATTGACGCTTGCCATGCCCAGTCCCGCCACAAGGGTAATTCCTAGGAAGAATGCCCAGCGCGGATTGGAGAGCAATCTACCGATACCGTGCCCGAAGGGGGATTGTTCCCTGGTTTCCACAAAGGAAAATTTTTGCGCAACCAGCAAGTTGAGCGTCATGCCAATCGCAAATATGCCAAAAATCCAGGCCAGCCCATAGTTCTCCACAATCGGCCCAACCCCAAGCGCCATGAACCCCCAACCCAGGGCGCCACCCAATCGAACACGCCCGTACATAGCGCGTTCCTCGCCAAGCATAGCCATAGTAGCGCTATCAGCGAGGGAATTGATGGGCGACGATAACAGAGCATTGTAAATAACCAACGTCAACAGAACGGGGAATGAATCCGTAAATGGCACGACCAGCGCCCACAGGATAACCCCGGTCATGGTCAGACTGAGAACCCGCTTGTGTTGCCGGGTTTTATCAGCAATTCCCGTCAGAATGGGGCCACCGGCCAGAGCAACAATTGGCGCCAACCCCAACAACACCCCTACCTGCGCGCCAGATAAACCAATGCTTTGATAATACAACGCTGCAAATGGGAACACGCCCGATACGGCTGCATAGTACAGAAAATAAAAGAGAAAGGGCCAGGTTTTTTTCATCAAGATTTGTGGCGTTTTTAAGGATGGTCACAGTATATCTCATCGCATCGTCGTTATTCGTAAGTTTGCCGCGGCGCCTCGGCCAGAGCGCTCCAACACGGATGTGAATGGACTCGATGAGCATGCACTCAAGACGTTTTGCGGCATCCTTTGAACAAGAAACATCATGCAATTGATATGAGAAAACATAATGTTAAAGCAAACGGCTATCAGGTAAAATTGGTATGTGCCCTGGAACCCTGCTCCTTCTTCCACTGGCGGGAGATTACGAGTGCAACGTTTTTTTTCATCGGTCGTTTTGCATTTGTGTCTCTCTTTTGCATTGCTTAACATCCTGCTCCTGGTTGGGTTATTTCTACTTTTAAGGCCATACTTTGTTCAACAAGCAATTGACCAAAACCTTTCGCAAGTAAAGATTCACGCCTGTTTTTTAAGCCAAACTGCCAATGAGGATGCCGCCCGCGCTTATGTGCTTGCCAGCCAGCCGCGCAGCGGCATTCACTTTCTCATCCATGCTGATGGAACATACCTGATTCACCCTGACCAGGCGATGGAAGGGCGTAACATCTGCCTGGATTTTTCCCCAGCCTGCATTGACACGTTCTTCTTCAGCCAGGCAGGCTGGATGATTGAACCCGACTCTGGCGACATCATGGTCTTTGCGCCTGTCAATCAGCAAAGATGGTTCGATGTCATCACTATCGACCGTTCCAAACTCGATACCCAGGTTCTCGAATTATTCAAGGCCTTTGCCATTCCGGCAGGAATTGGCCTGCTGGTGGTCATTCTTGCCGGGGGCCTGGCCGCCTGGTTCTTTGTCGGCGCCCCGCTCAATCAGTTAAGCGCCTTTGCCCACAAGCTAAGCCCTGACAATCTAGACTCTGAAATAAAGCATGGCGGGATGTGGTTCGAGTTTGGCAACATCGCGAATGGCCTGAAACGCATTCGCCATGAGACCAGGTCACTGACGCTGCGACAAGAACAGCACATCGAAGAACTCAACCAGACCATTGAAGCCCTCCAGGCGAGTGAACACCGCTTCCGTCTGTTGTTTGATTTCGCCAATGATGCAATCCTGTTGGTCCGGGCCGAAGACGGTTCCATTTTGGAGGTCAACGCCAAGTTTGAAGAAATGTATGGGTTCAGCCGCGCAGAAATACAATCGCTTAAAATTCAGAATATCAGCCAGCAAAAATCCCCATACCACCAGCGCAATCTTCTCCAATGGCTTCGCCGCGCGCGTACCAAGGGGCCACAAGTATTTGAATGGCAAACCATAGATAAGGGAGGACGCATTTTTTGGGTGGAATTTAGCACGCGCGTGATTGAAATCAATGGGCAAGAATGCCTTTTGTCCGCCGTGCGCGATATTCATGAGCGCAAACGAGTAGAACAAATCCAGGTAGCCATTTATCGTATCTTCCAGGCCGCTCAGGCCAGTCAGACCCTTTTCGAACTCTTTTCACTGGTACACGACATTCTGCGAGACCTGCTCCCTGCCGAAAACTTCCTGGTTGCCCTTTACAATCCGGCGGCTAACCTGGTGACATATCCCTATCATTTGGACGCCCATGACGCCTGGCCATCTGTCCACACCCCTGACAGCGGCCTGGTAACACAGGTGATTCGTTCCGGGCAACCGTTACTGATTACACGCGAAATGGCAGGCTCGGATAAATTTCAGCATCAGAAAGGGCAAAAAGTGTTTGCCGATTGGCTTGGCGCGCCCCTACAGACCAGCCGGGGGGTCTTGGGCATGGTTGCTCTCAAAAATTATGACCTGCGAAAACGTATCAGTAAAGGAGATACAGAAACGTTCGCGCTTATTGCCACGCAAATTGCGCTTGCCTTTGAGCGTAAGCAGGCAGAAGATGCCCTGCGGGAATCAGAAGCCCGCTGGCGCACGCTGATGGAAAACACACCCGAATTGATTTTCACCATCAATCGCAGGGGAGAAATCTTATTCGCCAACCGCACCCTGCATGGTCTGGAACGCGAGAAAATGATAGGACAATCTATTTTCCCGTATATGGTCGGCCTAGATGATGCAGATAAGCGTGATTTGCTCATGCGCGTTTTTCGGGAGCGCGAAACCACCTCTTTCGAAATTTCCCTGGTAAGCCCCAACCAGCAGAAACTTTGGCTTTCCTGCAACATTTCGCCAGTCATAGACAATGGTCATGTCGATGTTGCCATATTCAACGCAACCGACATCACCGACCGCAAGACAGCCGAGGATGCAATTCAAAACCTGAACGAAGTACTGGAACAGCGCGTTAAAGAACGAACCGCCGCGCTGCAAACGGCCAACAAAGAACTGGAAGCTTTTTCATATTCAGTCTCCCACGATTTGCGCGCCCCCCTGCGCGCCATCAATGGATTTGGGCGCATCCTTTGGGATGCTCTGAATGGACAGGCTCCTGAAGAAACCCTGCGCTACCTGTCCATCATCCGCCAAAACGCCGAACAAATGGGGCATCTGATTGACGACTTGCTCTCCTTTTCACGCCTTGGACGCCTGACCGTGAGCCAGACCCTGGTTATGCCCCGCAGTCTTATAGAGAATGCTCTCGCCGCCCTCGAATCTGAACAGACCGGTCGCAACATCAACTTAAAAATTACAGAATTACCAGCCTGTCACGGAGACCCTGTCTTGCTTCAACAAGTATGGACAAACCTGATCGCCAATGCCCTGAAATTTACACGCGAACGCAACCCGGCATCCATTGAAATTGGCGCCACCGTAAGCCCGAATGAGATAATTTACTTCATCAAAGATAACGGGGCTGGCTTCGACATGCGATACGCCGACAAATTATTTGGCGTTTTTCAGCGTTTGCACCGCGCCGAAGAATTCGAAGGCACCGGCGTTGGCCTGGCTATCGTTCAGCGTATCATCTTAAAACATAATGGTCGCGTTTGGGCTGAGGGACAGCCAAACCAGGGCGCCACATTCTATTTCGCGCTTCCCCGCACTTAAACCAGTCAAATTTGATAACTTTTCGCCAAACGCTGCACTAGAATCTTTTGCAGGAAACCATTATAATTCTTTCTAATTTACACTATCATTTTGGGGAGGCGGGAATGGCAGAAATGCCCGTCGAAATTTTGCTGGTAGAAGATAATCCGAATGACGCGGAGCTTTCCCTCTATGCCCTGCGCAAGTTCAAAATTGCCAATCACATTCACCATGCGCGGGATGGCGCCGAAGCGCTCGAATATATTTTCGGACCTCAACACGATACCACCTGTCCTCCCATACAAATACCCCGCCTGATATTGCTCGACCTGAAACTTCCGAAAATCGACGGTCAAGAAGTCCTGCGCAAACTAAAATCAAACGAATCTACCCGAACCATTCCGGTCGTTGTCCTCACATCCTCCCGTGAAGAGCGCGACATTCTCGAAACTTACAACCTGGGGGTCAATAGTTATATCGTCAAGCCAATTGACTTCGAGCAATTTACCCAAGCCGTACGCGATGTCGGTCTATACTGGCTGCTATTGAATCAGGTACCCATCTCAAACATTTAACTGCGATATGTCAAACGGGATACCGTTAAACGTCTTAGTGCTGGAAGACCAGCCTGCTGATGCTGAACTCATCTTATACGAGATGAAACGTTCTGGCTATCACTGTGTCAGCACCCGGGTAGACACCCAGAACGAATACCTGCGCGCCATCGATAAAATTCCAGATATTATTCTTGCAGATTATAGCCTGCCCCAATTTACCGCCATGCAGGCTCTTCGCCTTTTGCAAGAACGGGGATACGATATTCCTTTCATCGTCATTACGGGGACAATTAGCGAAGAAGCAGCAGTCGAAACCATGAAACAAGGCGCAGCCGATTACCTGCTCAAAGACCGCCTGGGGCGTCTAGGGCAGGCAGTTGAGCGCGCCCTTCAACAAAAAGCCTTGCGCGACCAAAAACGCAAAGCAGATGAAGCATTGCGTCTCTCTGAAGACAAATTCTCCAAAGCCTTCCGAATCTCCCCCGACGCCATCTCCATCACGCGCTTATCCGATGGCAATTACATCGAAGTCAATGAAGGATTCATTCACCTGACCGGATACAAACCCGAAGAGGTGCTTGGAAAAACCAGCCTGGAGGTCAATATCTGGTTAAATATGGATGAATACCAAAATTTCGTGATCTCGATGCAATTGCATAATCAGGTCAACAACATGGAGGGCGTTTTCAAAAACAAGCAAGGCAAAGGCTGGATTGGCCTCATCTCTGCGCGCATCATCGAAGTCAACCACGAGCCCTGCATTATTTCCATCATCCGCGATATCACCGAACGCAAACGTGCCGAAATCGAACTTCAGCGCGCCCACGAACACCTGGCCGAAGCCTACGACGAAACTATCGAAGGCTGGTCTCGCGTGTTGGACCTGCGCGACAAAGAAACCGAAGGCCACACCCAGCGCGTCACCGAGGCTGCTGTGCGTCTGGCGCGCGCCCTGGGCGTCAACGAGGATGACATTGTGCATTTGCGGCGCGGCGCATTGCTGCATGACATCGGAAAAATGGGCGTTTCAGACCGCATCTTGCAAAAACCCGGCGCCCTGACCGACGAAGAATGGGAAGAAATGCGCAAGCATCCTGAATATGCCTTACAAATGCTCTATCCCATTTCCTACTTACGCCCCGCCCTGGATATTCCCTACTGCCATCATGAACGCTGGGACGGCTCCGGCTACCCGCGCGGACTGAAAGGGGAGGAAATCCCCCTCGCCGCCCGCATCTTCTCTATCGTTGATGTCTGGGATGCGCTCCTTTCCAACCGCCCCTATCGGCGGGGCTGCACCGAAGAATCGGTGTTGGAATACATCCGCAAATATTCCGGCATTTACTTCGACCCGAAATTGGTCGAGGCTTTCATTGAACTTCACAACAAAGGCGCCTTTCGAGATACCCGTATTGCACAACTGGTGAGCGGAAATCAAAACTCAGATAGTGTTTTGAACCGTGTCCCGTAAACCTGCATATCTGCTGGTCATTTTTACCTGTCTTGCGCTTGGGCTGATTGCAATGTTGGGGATATGGCTTGCCCGGCGCAGCATTCTTAACGCCAAACCTGCGCCGCCGCCACTCATTTTCCCTACTCGACCCATCCCATCCAGCCCCACTGCCTCCGCATCCCGTTTCGAGACGCCCTCTCCACTGCCGCTTTCTACTAACACCGCAGGCGGAAAAATCGTCTATGTCTGTCAAATTTTCCGTGTGTCAGAAGCCGACCAAATATGTATAATGAATTCAGACGGGAGCGACCAGCGGCGGCTGACAACCTCCGATACCGCCCGGCATTACTATCCATCCCTTGCGCCCGACGGGCAAAGCGTCCTATTTTCATCCAACATGGATGGAACGAACTTTTACATTTACGAACTCAAACTCACGGGTGAACTCACCAACCTGTGGCAACCCGGCGTTGCCCCAGAAGTCTCTCCCGATGGCCGCCTGATAGCCTTTACCCAAAGCGACGGCAAAAACGACATGATTTGGGTAATGAACCGCGACGGAAGCAACCCTCGCCTGCTCTATTCCAACGGTTGGGACCCCACCTGGTCGCCGGATGGTCAAAAAATCCTGTTTGCTTCGCAGGTCAACGGCCTGTCGCAATTAATGACCATCAATCTGGATGGTAGCGGTCTTCAGCAGGTTTCAAACCTGCCCTTGTTGCGCGGGCGCAGCGATTGGTCTGCCGATGGCCGCAACATCGTCACTTACTCTGGCCGCGCGTGGGAACGCGAACTCTTCCTCCTCCCGCTGGATGGTTCGCCTCTTCGTCAACTCACCCCGCCCGGCGGCAACAGCCAGGGGCCAACCTTTTCCCCCGATGGGCAATGGGTGGCCTTTACCGGTTATTTTGACCGTTTTGGTAATGCGCATGGCTGCGAGATTTACAAAATGAAAATAGATGGAACCGGCCTGACCCGGCTGACCAATAACAATTATTGCGACTGGCAACCGCGCTGGGGGCCTTAAGCCTTATGACGCGCATTCTACTCGCCGAAGATGATGACGCCCTGCGCCGAATGATTCGCGCCATCCTGGAATTGGACCGATACGAAGTCTTTGCCTTCCCCAACGGGCAACTGGCACTGCAAGCCTTTGAACAAATCAACCCCGACCTGGTTGTTTCTGATATCAGCATGCCCATCATGAATGGGTTCGAGTTGTTGGAAGCCGTGCGCAAACTGCATTCCGGGTCAGTCGTGCCGTTCTTGTTCCTTTCCGCGCTTTCGGAGCATGATGATGTTTATACCGCCAAACGCCTGGGGGTAGACGATTACCTTTTCAAACCATTTCAGCCGGATGATTTGCTGATTGCCGTCAAGGCCCGGCTGGAGCGCCGCCGCGCGGCAGAATTGTTTGATTCGCACCAGGCTCACCTGCAAACCATCACCCTGCTGGCAAACGTCATCGAAGCCCGCGATGCATATACGCGCGGCCATGTGGAACGGGTACAGCAAGCCGCATTGGAACTGGGGCGCGCGCTCAACTGGTCGCCGGAAGATATGATTATCTTAGAGTTTGGCGCGCTCTTGCACGATGTGGGCAAAATCACCACCCCGGAAGCGGTACTGAATAAACCCGGCCAACTCACCCCCGAAGAAATCAAAATCATGCGCAATCACACCGTTGCCGGAGCGCACATCATCGAAAGCGTCCCTCACCTGCGCCCCGCCAGGCCGTATATCTTGTACCATCATGAGCGCTGGGATGGAACAGGCTACCCGGAGGGATTATCTGGCGAGGACATTCCGCGTGAAGGCCGCCTGATGGCAATTGTGGACGTTTACGACGCCCTGACATCTGACCGTCCTTACCACAAAAGCATTCCCCCCGCTGAGACGCTCAATTTCTTGCGCAACGGTTCTGGCAGGCACTTTGACCCCCGCATGGTGGAGGTCTTCATCCAAATTCAAATGAAAAAGATCCAAGAAGCGCAAAACAAAACATCCGGCCAGTAGCCGGATGTTTTTTACCAGGTGCAGCTGGGACAGGTGCTAATCCCCGCCGATTTTCCAACCCGTTTATACATAGTGACATTTGTAAACGGCTCGCCCAAAATTCCATCATGGATGGCCCAGGAGCGCAGACGAATGCTGTGAGCCGCAGCGGGCGACCGAAAGGGCGTCGTCTCATCGAGGGTAGCGAGCAAATCGCCGCCCGGTTCAAAACCGGCCTCAATTCGTTCCATCAGGCGGCGGCCCATCTGATAAGAAAAGCCATAGCGCTCGAAGATGACCGCATTGTGATAATAAAGCGGCTCAACAAAGTACATTTCATGCCCCAGGCTGGAGACGAATTGCTCGAATGCGGCTATGGCTGGCGAGAGCAGACGCAATCCACGCCGTACCTGCCCTGGGGCCAGGCCGGCCCGCATGGCGGCGGCTTCGGCTTCCAGGTTGCGTTTCAGCGTCCCAAAGCGGGTAGAAGAGCCATCGGGCATAATATCAACATTGAAGCGCGGCGAATCAGGGTCATTCAAGATGTAAAGCAAGACATGTACCTGACCGTTCATGGTATCGGTCAGATGGCCGTATAGAATGGGGTCAGGAAAATGCGGTTCGTGATACAGGCGCATCTCCACATCCGTTGCGCCGGGCTTGAATTTGAATTCCAACAGCGACTGCAAACGCTGAGAATCAACCGGCGGCAGGTTAAACCGGTTGAGCAATTCCTGCGGAATGACGCGGCTGTAAATTTCGCGTTTTTGGGCTTCGGGCAGCAGGTTAATACTGCCAATGTTAGAAGGGGGCATGGTCAACTCCATTTGGAGACCAAAATCTCCCGGATTTTGGAAAGACTAATCACCGCGCATTTCACGCGCCTGTTCGCGGGCCTGGTCGCGTTTGGCAATAGAGTCGCGCTTGTCGTGCAGTTTTTTGCCTTTTGCCAGGGCAATTTCAAGTTTGGCGCGCCCGTTTTTGAGATAGACCTTGAGCGGCACGATGGTTACGCCCTTCTGGCGAACATCGTTCCAAAGGCGGCGAATCTCCCGTTTGTGCAGCAACAGGCGTCGGCGGCGTTTTGGGTCGTGATTGAAACGATTGGCCTCGCGGTAGGGAGCAATGTGCGCCTCCACCAGCCAGGCTTCGCTGCCATCCGTCTCCACATACGATTCCGCCAGGCTGATTTGCCCGGCGCGGATGGATTTAATTTCACTGCCTTGCAGAGCCAGCCCGGCCTCAAAATGCTCCATCAGAAAGTATTCAAACCCGGCTTTGCGGTTGGTAGCAACAACTTTTACATTTTCTGGCATAGTCATTTGATGTTATCACGAGATTGTGGAATTGTAATGCGGAATTTATTCCGCTACCCCCACTTCAGGATGGCAACTCCGGCCAGGCCGCGCAAGACGCCAAACAGAATGAGCGCCACGGAAAGCCCAATCATCTCGGCAATGGCAGGGCCAGCCAGCGAGCCGAGCAGGGTGCAGGCATTGAGAACCATCGTGTACCAGGCCAGGTGCGCCGGACGGTCATGCTCGGGAATGTTTTCGAGCAGATAATTGGCAGAGGCTCCGCCCACAAGCGCCCAGGCAAAACCGCCTATCGCCGAAAGGCCGTAAAAATGCCACACGGTGGATGAGAGCGCCAGCAAAATGGGATATACGGCCATGCCCATCACCCCCCAACCGGTGATGTTTTTGTGTCCGGCCCGGCGCACCAGACGGTTGAGCTGGGTAGAACCAATCAGAACGGCCATGTAGAAGATGGCTGTTCCAATGCCGATATGTTCATCGGTCAGTTTGAGAAAGCGCACAAACGCAATCGGAAAGACCGGAATGGCAAGAAACTGTGACAGATGAAAGGCAAACATGACCATCAATACAGCGCGAAAAGGCGATTCCCAAATATCGAGCCGCAGGGTGTCGCGGAGGGATGTTCGGGGAGAGGCTGCGTTGGAAGCGGGGGATTCCGGCGGGACGGGGGAGGCCGGGGATGCGGTTTCCGATTCGTTTAACGGCGAGGCAGGCGCGTGACCAGTTTGCTGCGAGAGCGGGCGTACGAACCAGAGATGCAGACTGCTCATCGCGCCGCCCACAACCCCAATCAAAAAAACGATTTGGTATCCCATCGGGAAAGCAACCCGGTCAAGCACGAAACCGCAGACCAGGGAGGTCAGAATGAACGTGACCGAGAGCAATACGTTGCGCGTTCCGGCAACATGCGCGCGCCATTTGAGCGGGACCGCCGCGGCAAACAGGGCGTTAAAGCCCAGGCCAACCACCGTCAGCGGGATGCCCATGAGAAAGTTGATGAAGATGAGCGCCCAGATTTCGCCCTGCTTGTTTGCGCCAAAGAAGAACGGCAGGAATACCCAGAGAAGGTATCCGGCCCGGTAGGCGGCGGCGGTCCAGAACACGGCTTTATCCACCGGGCGTTTTTCCAGCCAATGCCCGGCAGGGATGGCAAGCACCAGGTTGACCGCCGCGGTGAGCGCGCCCAATAACCCAATCTGCAAGCCGCTGGCGCCCAGCCGCGTGGCATAAACGGTCACAAAATTGACAGCGCTGCCAGCCAGCAAGCCGTACCAGGCGATGTCAAAGTACAGGTGCGTAAAATTCCGGCGGTATTCTGTCGGAACGGAAGGGGGATTAAAAAAATTAAGGATGTGTTTCACGCGGCTGATTATATCGTCCTGGGGTGTATTGTGGCGCCCGCCTTGTTAGAGCGGAATAAACCGAACTTCGTCCCCCGGAGCAAACAGAAAAGGCGGCTCACGCTGGGGGTCGAACAGGGAGAGCGGCGCGCGCCCAATCAGCCGCCAGCCGCCCGGCGATTCCACCGGGTAGATGCCGGTCTGAACCCCAGCCAGCGCCACGCTGCCCGCCGGGACCTTTGGGCGCGGCGTTTCCATGCGCGGAACGCGCAAGGCTTCGGGCAGAATGCCAAGATAGGGAAAGCCAGGCGTAAAACCTATCATGTAAACTGTATACACTGTTCCAGCGTGCAGGCGAATAACTTCATCAACGGTCAGGCGGCAGTACGTGGACACGAAATCCAGGTCGGGGCCATCGTAAGCCACCGGCACTTCAACCATTTTGGATGGGAGGGAGGCAGTTTCGGCGACAAGGTTGAGACGGGATTCCAGCCATTCGCAGACCTGGGCATAAGTCAGCGCCAGCGGGTCATAGTGAAGCGTCAGTGAAGCATAGCCGGGGACGGTTTCGCGCAAGCCAGGGAGCGGGTGGAGCGACAGGGCCGCTGCCAGCAGATGTACCCGGCGGTTGATGGCTGGAGCAATGCTCTCGCCTAATCTTAATAAAACCGATGAGTCGGAAAGCGGAACGATTTGCACAACCGGATTATATTTCAGATACAATACCTTCATGCCCAAATTCTACTTAACCTCCCCGCTTGCAAACATTCGCGCGCTTTACGATAAATTCGATGCCCCGGTTACGCCCCTGGATTGCGGCCAGAAATGCGCGCCCCACAACCCCAGCGGCAAACCCTTCTGCTGTGACATTTGCCATGCCGTACCGGCGGCTTACCGGCAGGAATGGGAATACCTGAAACCCAATACCGATTTATGGCATATCTGGCGCGGCGATGAATGCCCCACCGGGCCAAACAGCCAGAAATTGCAAGCCGAAGCACCCGAAGCGATGGTTTTGCTGGCCTGCCTGGGACCACAAGCCTGTCAACGCCCTTTCCGGGCCCTGAGTTGCAGGCAGTTTCCCTTCTTTCCGTATGTCACATCCGATTATCGGTTTGCAGGGTTGACTTATGAGTGGGAATTCGAGCCGCTTTGCTGGATTATCAGCAACCTGAAAGAAGTCACGGGGGAATACCGCCGTCAATTCATCGAAACGCACGACCGCTTGTTCGCGCTGGAGCAGGACATCTTCGAGAATTACGCCTATCATTCTGAACGGATGCGCGCCCATTTTACCCAAAAACGGCGGCGAATCCCACTTCTGCACCGCAACGGCGGCTGCTATCTGGTCAGCCCCGTCAGCGAACGAATGGCGCGCGTATCCGCGGAAAAATTGCCAAAATTTGGGCTTTACCAATCGTGAACTCTGCAACATCGGCAGATTACTGTTCTTCCACCCGTCCCAAATCGAGCGGTGTATTCTGCAAAATATCCTCCAAAATCGCCTTCGCCGTCCGCCCGCGCAGTTCCGCCTCGGGGTGGACAATCAGACGATGCGCCAATGTGACCGGAGCCAGATATTTAATGTCATCGGGCAAGACATGGTCACGTCCGCGCACTGCCGCCAGGGCTTGCGCTGCTTTAAACAGCGCCAAACTGCCGCGTGGACTGATGCCCAGCGCCAGGTCGGGGTAATTGCGAGTGGCCGCTGCCAGCGCGACAATATAAGCCTGCAAAGTTTCGTCCACATGTACATTCCAGACCTGCCGCTGGAGTTGAACCAACGCCAGGCCATCCACCACCTTCTCCAGTCTGGTAATCGGATGCTCTCGCCATAGATTCAGCAGAATCTGGCGCTCATCCTGAGGGTTGGGATAACCCAGCGAAAGCCGCATCAGAAAACGGTCAAGCTGCGCTTCTGGCAGCGGAAACGTTCCCTCGTACTCAATCGGGTTCTGGGTTGCCAGCACCAGGAAAGGACGTGGCAACTCGCGCGTAGCGCCGTCCACCGTCACCTGCTGCTCTTGCATAGCCTCCAATAAAGCCGACTGCGTGCGCGGCGTGGCGCGGTTAATTTCATCGGCCAGCAGAATATTGACAAAAATGGGCCCCGGTCGAAACTCGAACTCACCGCTCCTTTGATTGAAAATCGAAACGCCAGTAATATCGTTTGGCAACAAATCGGGCGTGCACTGCAGCCGCTTGAAACCAATCCCCAGGCTAACCGCCATCGAACGCGCCAGCATCGTCTTGCCCGAACCGGGGACGTCCTCCAGCAAGACATGCCCCTCGCATAACAATGCCACCATCATCAACTCAATTGCCGCCCGTTTGCCAATAATCACTTTTTCAACGTTCTCCATCACCCGGCTGGCAAACTCCTGCACCTCACGCATAGCCATATCCTTTCCTTCCTGGCTGATTTGTGTCATACTGAAGGTATCATATCCCAAACAATCGCAGACTGCAACTCATTTCATGCTGCGCGCCCCGCCTATGGAATACTCCTTTCCCCGCTACCTGCTCGCCAAACAAACAGTGGATGACCGCGCCCTGAACAAAGACGTCCTGACCGCGCTCAAATCGCATCTTTCGACTGCCAATATCCGTTTATCCGCTTCGCACCAGCCATCCGTTCCCCAATCTGCTTTCAACGTCATCGAAGTCGGCGCGGGCATTGGAACCATGCTCACGCGTCTCCTGCGCTGGAACATCCTGCCACCCAACGTGGACTACACCCTCGTGGATGAAATGCCCGAAAACATCGCCTTCGCGCGCCAATGGCTGCCCCAATGGGCCCAGGAAAATGGCTATCAGGTAGAAACCTTGCCCGATGAAACCATCCATTTTTCCGTTTCGACATCTATTCCGCAATCCATTTTCATTCACTTCAAGCAATCTGACGTCTTCGACTACATCCGTTTTTCCGCTTCCCAATCCGATTCCGCTCTCCGCTCATCCGATGCATCCGTTGCCCACTCCGTTCCCCCCTCCGCTGACCTGCTCATCGCCCATGCCTTTCTCGACCTCCTACCCATGCCAGAAAGCCTGCCCCAACTCTTCTCACTCCTCAAACCCGGCGGCCTGGCCTGGCTGACCATCAACTTCGATGGCGTCACCACCCTGGAGCCGCCCTTCCGCTCCCCTGATTCATCTGCTCTCTCATCCGATTCTGACATCCGTTTCTCCGATTCATCCGTTGTCGACTCCGCTTCTCACATCCGTTTCTCCGATTCATCCGCTGTCGACTCCGCTTCTCACATCCGTTTCTCCGATTCATCCGTTGTCGACTCCGCTTCTGACATCTGTTTATCCACCTCGCGCCAGCCATCCATTCCCGAATCCACTGCCGACGACCTCCGCCTCCCCGATTCTTCCGCTGCCGGCCTCCGCTTCTCCGATTCATCCGTTGTCGATATCCGTTTATCCGCTCCCCAATCCGTTCCCGAATCCGTTGATTCTCTCATCGAGCGCCTCTACCATCAAACTATGGACACTCGCCCCACCGGCGGCGACAGCCGTTCGGGACGCCACCTGTTCAAGCACCTGGCGAAGGCCGGAGCCGAAATTCTCGCCGCCGGAGCCTCTGATTGGGTGGTGTACCCCGTTAAGGGTCAATATCCCGCCGATGAAGCCTACTTCCTGCATTTCATCCTGCATTTCTTCGAGACCTCCCTCGCCAACCACCCCGAACTCGACCCGCACCTGCTGGCAGAATGGTTAAAACAGCGGCGCGCCCAAATCGAGCGCGCCGAACTGATTTATATCGCGCATCAAATGGACTTTCTCATCTCGACGCACTGACCGCCCGCGCCGATTGCAACAAGTCGGAAGCCGAACGAAGCGTCCCCTCGCTCACCTCGCCCAACATCCCGGCCAGTTCCAATAACTGCTCATCGCCCTCCAGCCGCCTGACCTGCGTAGTCGTGCGCCCATTCTTGACCACTTTCTGCACCTGGAAGTGCTGTTCCCCATAAACGGCCAACTGCGGCAAATGCGTAATGCACAAAACCTGGTGACTTCTCCCCAACTGCCACAACTTCTGCCCAACCACGCCGCCCACGCGCCCGCCAATCCCCTGGTCAATTTCGTCAAACACCAGGCTGGGAATCTGGTCGGCCTGCGCCAGAACGTTTTTCAGCGCCAGCATCAGGCGGGAGGTTTCGCCGCCGGAGGCAATTTTGGCAAGCGGCTTCAAGCCTTCGCCAGGATTCGGCGCAACCAGGAACTCCACCCGGTCGAAGCCATTCGCATCGAAAGCCACCCTGCCGCCTGCCACCGGCAAACCGGCATTATCTGGCCTGGTCTGGAAATCAACCGCGAACTGGGCCGAAGCCATTTTCAGGTCGTCTAACTCGGCTTCAATGCCTTTGGAAAGCTTCTCTGCGGCCTTTTTGCGTTGATTCGAAAGTTTTTCGCCGCGCGCAGCCAATTCATTCAGCAAAACCGCCTCGCGGGCTTCCAACTCCTCGATTTTCTCCGCCGCGGTGGTGATAGTCTCCAATTGCTTGCGGGCATTCGCGCCAAAAGCCAAAACCGCCTCAATGCTCCCGCCATATTTGCGCAGCAGGCGATGAATCAGGTCGAGGCGCTCTTCCACCTGTTCCAGCCGCTTGGGGTTGTATTCCACCGTTTCGAGATAGTCGCGTAACTCATGCGCAACCTCGGCAATGTTTTCGAGCAAAGATTCGGCCCGGGCGGCCAGTTCCGCTTTCGAGGCGTCGACCCGCGCCAGCGACGCGAGCGCCGAAACAGCCTGCCCCAACTGGTCAGTGATAGCCGGAGTTTCAGGAGAGCCTTCGTCGAGCAGAGTAATGGCTTCCTGGGCATTGGCGGCCAGCGATTCGGCATTGGCGAGACGGTCGCGTTCCCTGCGCAATTCCTCGTCCTCGCCTGGCTTAAGCCGCGCCGACTCAATTTCCTCCACCTGGAAAGCATACATTTCGATTCGGCGAGTCGAATCGGCCTGGGCCGCGCGCAACTCGGCCAGTTCACGCCGCAGGCTTTGGAGCGCGTTGTAGGTTTGACGGTACGAAGCCAGGAGCGAGTCGACGCCCGCGTAACGGTCGAGCAGCCCCAGGTGAGAGCGCGCATCCAGCAGGGAGAGATGTTCGGTTTGCCCGTGAATATCCACCAGATAGGCGCCCACTTCCCGCAACAACCCAACGTTGACCGTGCTGCCGTTGATACGGGCTGTGGAACGTCCCTCGCGCCTCGCCTCGCGCGCCAGGGTGACGTAGTTCTCATCATCCAGCAGGTCTTCGCGCTTCAGCACTTCGTTGACTGCTTGTTTGGCCGCGCCGGAGAGTTTGAAAACGCCTTCCACGGTGGCACGCTCGGCCCCAGCCCGGATGACGGCCGTCTCGGCGCGGCCTCCCAGCAGCATTTCGAGCGCGTCCATAATAATGGATTTGCCCGCGCCAGTTTCACCGGTGAACGTAATCAGACCGGGGCCAAAGTCAAGTTCCAGCCGGTCAATAATGGCAAAGTTTTCGATGCGCAGTTCAGTCAACATAGTGGGTAATTGGTGAATGGTAAATGGTGGTTGAGCAAACAACGCACTACTTAAAGAGTTGGATGCCCGACAGCCGGTAATACACGGTTGGCGCGGAGATGAACAGGTAGATGGCCTGGAACAGGATGCCAAAGATGTTGAAAGTGAAAAGTTGGATGAGTCCCATCGGTAACGCGCCTACGATGATGCCTGCCAGAATGACCTGAAATAACAACGCGGCGCGGTGACGGCGGATGATGAGGCGCAACGTTTCGGCAATGACGACTCCAGCGGTCGGCGCGGCGATACTGGCGAGGATTAAGCCAAAAAAACCGCCGATATAGCCAATCAGGCTGATGAGAAAACTACCTATCAGCGAAAGCACGACTGCCGCGCTAAACCCAAGAATGTAATCGATGGTTTTGGCCGTTTCAAAAGCTTTTTGTTGAGCCCGCGAACATTCCTTGCAAATGTAGCCGGTTGGCGTGCGGGTGGCGCACCTGGTGCAGATGTATTTATCGCAACGGCGACAACGCAGGGTGGTCTCAACAGTGGGATGGTTAGCGCAATAAGTAATAGCAGATTCGGTCATCGGGGTAATCCTACCAGCGTATTCTGGTTCATGTGTTCGGTGAGATTACGGTAAAAATAGCCGGGGTCACCAAAGCGAATGAATTTGACGGTATTTTCCCCAGCCTGGACATCGACCCGGTCGTGCTCATCCATGCCGATGGGAGTCTGTCCATCCACGCTCAGGATGCCGTTATCGCTGAGGATGTTCATGCTGACCGTGACTCCCTCCGAGAGGACAATTGCCCGGTCGAAGGACAGATGTGGGGCGATCGGGATGAGCAAAATATTGCGCAATTCAGGCGGCAAAATAGGCCCGCCACAGGCCAATGCGTAAGCAGTCGAACCGCTGGCGGTGGCGGCAATCAGCCCGTCGCACACGAATTTGGTCAGGTATTGCCCGTCCACACTGGCAGTGACGTGAATGGGACGCATGTTGGGGCCGCGCCCAACAACGACATCATTGAGCGCCTGCCAAAAACCGAGCCGTTCTCCGGCGCGAATATGTTCGGCGCGCAACATCATGCGGTGTTCCACCCAGTAATCTCCTTCCAACAGTTGGGTGAGCATCTTTTGCCAACCGCCTTCGACAATTTGGAACAGAAAACCCAAACGCCCCTTGTTGACTCCCAGGATGGGAATATTATTCGGGGCGCACAAATGCCCGGCGCGCAACATCGTTCCATCGCCGCCCACCGCAATCAGAAGGTCAAACTCTCCAGCGTGAACACGCCTGCGCAGTTTTTCATCATATATTGAACCATGCAAGGCATCCAGGCCTTGCTCAGTCAGGAATTTGGCAATTTGGGCAGCCTCACTCAAGGATTCGGCCAGCTTGGGATGGCCGACAACAACAATCCGGGAGGGAGAGATGACGTTCGTCATGGGGATATTATATTATAGCCGCTGGTCGCAGACCTCGCGAAACCCACACCTGGCACATCGCCCGGGATTTTCGTGCGAACGGGGAATGTCCTCGCGGCGCTCGTCGCGGCGAATGTCGGCCAGCAGGTCGAGCAGAGCGTCTTCCAGCTCGTGAGTGTAATCGACAGCGAAATCGCGGTCGGCATAATGGATAATTCCGTAAGGCGGGCGTTTGCCCATTGTTTTTTCGACCAACAAGCAATAGGCAGCCAGCTGATAGACGTGAGAGTCGTAGAGGGCCTGAGGCGCGCGCCCGCTCTTGACTTCCACCGGAATCAGTGTCCCATGTTGTTCTACCAGGTAATCGGGTTTGCCGGTCAGCCCCAGCGTGGAATCATAGAGTGGTTTTTCAACCTTGCCCCAGCCACGCGTATCGGCATAGATGATGCGTCCACCTGGCAACCCGGCAGCGCGCCGCGTCCGGCCCGAAATCCAGAATAGGGTCAGGGCTAGCAAGAGTAAGGCAAGCGCGGCGTAAAAGAGAAACATCAGCCTCCCAGGAAATAAAACAAACCAAAAGCAACCAGCATAACGCAAGCCACCAGCAACGACAGGAAAGCCAGCCCACGCTGGAGACCGGCAGCCAAGACCTTGCGACCATGCTGACGATGCAGTTCGGTGCCAGCAACCAGTTCGACCTGGTTGATTGATTCCTCCCCTGTGTGGCGATACCACCAGGCCCGGCGGCAGTATAAATATGAACCAATCTCAGATGCGCGTATGGCTCTCATTAGAATATTTATTCTAACATATTTTGGCATGATGAGTGCTAACGCGCCCAAGGCTTTCTGAAAATCAGGGAAGGTGCCAGGAGGAGCATTTACGTCGCGCAAACTGCTCCTCGCAAAGATAGTTCACAACTTTAAGAAACGCGCGTGGAAATACGAAATTCCTCTTGCTTTTTTGGAATATATGGCTATAATTATCAAGAATTACGATTTTGTAAGGTCAATCCTGCGCGAGGGTGGACTTTGTAAACGGAAAGTATTTTGTAATATTCCAGGTTCCAGTTAAAGTCCAACTTATTGAGCGGTTTATAGTGGGTTACGCATTCAACATCTTTTAGGCCACAAAATCAGTCAATCAAAAATTTGGCGCTAATGCGAGGAGTGTGTTTTTATGGCGCTGTCTCCATACCCCAAAAATCTGTAGCGAGGAGCAAGTGACAGGTGGGTGATTCTCTGTCCCTGGCAGATAGAAAAAATAATCTCCTCAAAAAACAACCTGAGAGTGCATAAAAACAGGGGACTTGTTTATTTTGTACAGAGCCTGGAATAACATATAAAACCTGTAAACTACTCAAATAACAACGCCATGAATTTAAAGACAGGGAGGAATAATGGTTCGCACACAAACTGCCGTTACGTCTAATAAACTTCAACAACATGCAGAAGCCGTTAAACCGACGACCGCATCATCGATATTACACAGCGCCTTTAAGCGTTTGTTTGACATCATCATGTCGATTATCGGCATTCTTCTCCTGACCCCGGTCTGGATTCTTATCGGCATCCTCATCAAGAAGGATTCACCAGGCCCCATTCTCTATCGCGGGTTACGTGCCGGGCAAAACGGAAAACCATTTCACATTCTAAAATTTCGCACCATGTATGAGCGCCCCGAAAGTTATGCGGGGCCGCGCGTAACAGCCAATGGTGATGACCGCATCACGCCCCTTGGCGCCTGGTTACGCTACACAAAAATCAATGAGCTTCCTCAATTGTGGAATGTGTTAATAGGGGAAATGAGCCTGGTTGGCCCACGCCCTGAAGATGTGGAAATTGCAAAATCCTGGCCCGAAGACGCCCGACAGGAGATTCTATCGGTACGGCCAGGCATTACCAGCCCAGCCAGCATCCTCTACCACGATGAAGAAAAACTGCTTTCCAAGGGCAATCTGATGGAAGAATATTTCCAAAGCATCCTGCCCGACAAAATGCGTCTCGACCGGTTATACGTCAGATATCACTCCTTCTTCACCGACCTGGATGTCATCTTTTGGACAATTGCAGTTTTAATTCCGCGCCTTGCTAACTCAAAAATTCCCGAAGGATACCTCTTTGCTGGGCCTTTCTCCAGACTGGCAACGCGTTACTTCAACTGGTTCATCATCGACTTGTTCGTATCTTTGGCTTCTGTGGGGACTGCCAGCCTCTTGTGGAAACCCTTAAATTCCACGACCTGGGAAATGCAATCGCTCTTGTGGCTTGCGATTCTGATTGCATTTCTGTTCAGCAGCATCAATGCGTTTTCCGGACATAACCGGGTCTTGTGGTCTCGCTCCACATCGGAAGATGGCGTCGGGCTGCTTTTCGCAGGATTCTTGACTCTCACCTTTGTACTGATAGCCAGCGAAGTGAACTTCATTGCCCACTGGGTTGGATTGCCCGACATGCAGCTCAGCATGATTATCTTTGTCGGCATGGTAGCCCAATTCGGGTTCGTAGCCGCCCGTTTCCGCCTGCGCCTGGTCAGCGCCACCGCCAATCGGTGGTTAAGTCTACGGCAAAATCAGATGACGATAGGCGAACGAGTCCTCATCATTGGCGCCGGAGAAGGTAGTCAAATTGCTGGCTGGCTGCTTAAGCGTCGCATGTTCCGCACAGCCTTTTCCATCGTTGGCATGGTAGACGATAATGACCCAACCATGCATGGCCTTCGGATTGGAGGCTACTGGATGTTGGGAGGCATTACCGACCTTCCAAGCATCATTGAAAAGCACGATATCGGTGTCATTCTCTCCACCATCCCAGCCACAAACCCCAAGCTTGATGAATATATTTTTGATTTTTGTCGTGCTTATGGAATCCGCTTGATATTCTTAGATGACCTGCTGCGTATGGTGGACAAGCAAGTCACTCAACCTGTCCGTGACACCCAGAATGCCATCTGGCGCGCAGACCATTTGGAATTCAAAGCCATCCACGATATTACGACACAACTCCCCAACCGTTACCTGTTGCAAGACCGCTTGCGCCACTCACTGGCATATTCCCGCCGCTATAACACTCATGTAGCGATTATGTTCATCGACCTCGAAGGCCTTCCAGACATTAACAACACGCTTGGAAGAAAATATGGTGATGAAGTGCTCATCCAGGCAGCACGGCGACTGGTCCACTGCAAACGCGATAGCGACACCCTGGCGCGGTTCGGTGAGCATCAGTTCGCCATCATCCTGGAACATCTTTCCAGTTTGAACGAAACAGACATCGTTGCCAGACGCATTTTCAATTCACTCTCCAAACCATTCCAAATTAACGGACACCGTTTCAACATCGAACCGGTCATTGGCGTTTGCCATGATGGCGATTGTCAGGACATACAAAATCCAGATATCGTATCCTGCTACAGCAAGAGAACAATCATTGAGACAAAACAACATGAACATATCGTTGCATAACAAAAAAGTCCTGGTTACAGGGGCAGGTGGCTTCATTGGAAGCCATCTGGTCGAACGATTGGTACAACAAGGCGCCCAGGTACGCGCCTTTGTTCGTTACAATTCCCGCGCCGATATCGGATTGCTTAGACTGGTAAAGCCAGAAATTCGTTCAAACCTCGAAATTATCGGCGGAGACCTGCGTGATGAACATGCTGTCCAAAAAGCAGTCAAAGATTGTCAAATCGTCTTGCATTTGGGCGCGCTCATTTCCATTCCTTACTCCTACTACCACCCGGTGGAGGTTGCCCAAACCAACCTGATTGGCACGCTCAACGTTCTGATGGCCTGTCGTGAATATGGCGTCGAGCGCCTGGTGCATACATCTACCAGCGAAGTCTATGGGACAGCGCGCCAAACTCCAATTAGCGAAGCGCACCCATTGCAAGGACAATCGCCTTACTCGGCGAGCAAAATCGGAGCCGATAAAATGGCGGAAAGTTTCTATTGTGCCTTCGGCCTGCCAGTAGTAACCATCCGTCCGTTTAACACCTATGGCCCGCGTCAGTCGGCGCGCGCAGTCATTCCCACAGTCATCACCCAGGCATTGACTCAACCCACCATCAAACTGGGCAACGTAAACACGACCCGCGACTTCACCTATGTGCAGGATACCGTCAATGGGTTTGTACTGGCAGCGCAGGCCGCAGGCGTGGAAGGCAAAACCATCAATTTGGGAACCGGTTCTGAAATCCGCATCGGAGACCTGGTCGAAAAAATTATTGCCAAAGTCAATCGCCCGGTCCAAATCCAGGTTGATGAGGAACGCTTGCGCCCCGAAGCATCGGAGGTCTATCGCCTGATTTCTGATAATTCGCAAGCGCGCACGGCTCTAGGCTGGCAGCCACAAACCGACCTGGAGAGCGGCCTTGACCAAACCATTGAATGGATACGCCAACACCTTGACTTGTATCGCGTTGGCGTTTACGAATTTTAGTGAGGAGATGTAAAGCCTATGAAAGCAGTCGTCTTAGCAGGCGGCAAAGGCACTCGCCTTGCGCCCTATACCAAAATCTTACCCAAGCCACTTATGCCCATTGGAGAAACCCCCATTCTGGAGGTTATCTTAAGGCAAATGAAAATCGCCGGCATTGACCATGTTATATTAACCGTTGGTCATCTGTCATCGCTATTACGCACCTTCTTTCAGGATGGCCGACAGTGGAATATTAATATCGAGTACAGTTACGAAGACAACCCCCTGGGAACCGCAGGGCCCATTGCGCTCATCGAAGGCCTTAATGACACCTTCCTGGTCACCAATGGCGACGTACTCACCACGCTGCAATTTGCAGATTTGATACGCTTTCACCGAGAACATCGTGCAATGGCAACGATAGCCGTCCACCAGCGCAAAGTCAAAATTGACCTGGGTGTTATTCAGTGGAATGGGAAACCAGAAATCAATGGATACATTGAAAAGCCTACATATGATTATTGCGTAAGCATGGGCGTTTATGTCTTTGAGCCAGGCGTTCTGAAATATATCCCCAAAGGCCAGTATCTTGATTTTCCAGATTTGGTCAAAACGCTCATCGCCGCCGGAGAAAAAGTTGTCGGGTATGAATTCAGCGGTTACTGGCAAGACTTGGGTCGCCCCGACGATTATGAACAAGCCGCGCAAGATTTTGAAAAAATGCGCAACCAATTCCTACCTGAGGAGATATCCATATGAACTGGCGCATCCCGCTTGCAGATATTGATTTTGGACCTGAAGAAGCCGCCGCAGTCCAAAAAGTTGTTGCAAGCAAGTGGTTGACCATGGGCGCTGTTACTCAGGAATTCGAGCAGACCTTTGCCAATTTTACTGGGGCAAAATATGCTTTGAGCGTTACGAATGCCACGGCGGCCCTGCACATGGCCTGCTTAGCACTTGGAATTCGCCCTGGTGATGAAGTCATCGTACCTTCTTTGACCTTTGTTGCCACAGCCAATGCCGTCCGCTATGTAGGCGCAACCCCGGTCTTTGCAGATGTCAGCAGTGATAACGATTTAAACATCTCGCCAGACGACATCGAAAAACAGATTACCCCAAAAACACGCGCGATTATCGTTGTGCATTACGCTGGCTATCCCTGTGACATGCCGCGCATCCTGGAAATTGCGGCCAAACACAACCTGAAGGTCATTGAAGACAACGCCCACGGCGTTGGCGCAACGCTCCATGGGCGACAACTCGGAACCTGGGGGGAAATTGGTTGTTTCAGCTTTTTCTCAAACAAAAATATGACCACCGGTGAAGGCGGAATGTTAACCACCGACAGCGAAGAACTCTATGAGAAATTGCGCATTTTCCGCTCACACGGCATGACCACTCTGACCTGGGACCGGCATAAAGGACATGCCTGGAGTTACGACGTGGTGGACCTTGGATACAATTACCGTATCGATGAAATTCGCGCTGCGCTCGGACTGGAACAATTAAAAAAACTATCGCGCAACAATGCCCGCCGCGCTGAATTAACCAAACTATACCGCGATACCATGCATGAACTTGCGCCCGAAGTAACCATCCCCTTTTCCAATCATCCCGGCAAAGCTTCGCATCATATTCTTCCTGCGCTCCTCCCCAAAAATATCGAGCGGGTTAAGGTCATGGAACACCTTAAATCGCAGGGAATCCAAACCAGTATCCACTATCCACCTGTCCATAGTTTCACCGCCTATTCTGGGTTGGCGAAAGGAATCCAACTGCCATGGACAGACGACATTGCCCGGCGCGAAATTACACTGCCACTTTATCCAACCATGGCAAACGAACAGGTCATCTGTGTGGTACAAGAGATACGCTCTGTCCTGGGAAGCTCGCAATAAGTTTTGAGACGGCGAAGGTCTCGCCACGCTTGCTGTATTGGCTGTATTGGTAGAAAGCGACACCACACAATGGAAATTAAAAGATACCTTCTTATCGCAAAAAAATGGTTCTGGTTGCTTATTGTGGGCGGCATACTTGGCGGCATTGCCGGAGCGATATGGGGCAAAATAACCGTTCCGATTTATCAGGCTCAAACAAAGGTCCTGGTTACCAGTAATCGTCAGGACCCCAATTTTGAATTTGCCTACCTGAGCGACCAGCAGCTTTTGGAAACCTACATCGAGATTTTACAAACCAAACCCATTCTAGACGCTGTTATCGAAAAGGTTGGCTTTGAGGTTAAACCAGCCCAAATTGCAATCGTGCAGGTGCGCCAGACCCAAATTATCCTGATTGCTGTAGAAGATGAGGACCCTGAACGGGCCGCCCTGATTGCCAACACACTCATTGAAGTACTCATCGAACAAAGTGGAAAGCTTCAGGCAGGTAAATATGCTTCTGTTGAGGCCAGCCTGAACCTGCAAATTAAGGACGTTGAAAAACGAATTGAACAACTTCGCACCGAATTTGACCAGATTTCACAACAAGAAATTGAGGAACAATTAACACAAGTCGAGGAACAAATCAAACTCTTGCAGGATGAAGTCGCTGTGTTGGAAAAGGATATTGCGCAGTTATCTACCATTCCACGGGACGAAACCAGAGAACAGGCAATTGCCCGCCAGGCGCAATTGGCGGAAAAACAGGCCCAACTCGAAAGAGTCCAGCCCTTGTTGTTAAACTACCAGCAAATCCGCTCCAATCTTATCTTCCTTGGACAACCAGCGCTGGGCGTTAATACCCGTTCCGACTTTCGGACTCTACAACTGCAATCTACGATTAGCCTGTATCAACAACTCTATCTGAACCTGCTCAACAACCTTGAATCGTTGCAACTCCTCCGATTGCAATATACCCCCAACATTGACCAGATTGAACCAGCTACGCCTCCCTTGCGACCAATCAGGCCTTCTCCCATCAGATATACCATTATGGGGATTTTGGCAGGCGCAGTATTGGTAGGCGCAACAGCCGTTGCCATCGAACTGATGGACGATACGATTAAATCGCCGAAAGATGTAATGCAGAGCCTCGGCCTGCACACCATCGCCAGCATTCAGGAGTTCTCAAGCAAAGAGAATAAAAATGGCGGTATTTTTATTATGGAAAACCCCAAATCGCCCATCACAGATGCCTTTCGATTGTTACGTACTGGCATCATGTATGGTTTAAACGGGAGTTCCATCAAGACCCTGCTGATTGTCAGCCCAGAACCAAACGATGGTCGGTCCTCAATTGCTCTTAACCTGGCAGCCAGTTTTTCCATGCTGGGCCGACGGGTGACCGTAGTCGATGCCAATATTCGTTCGCCGCGTCTTCACGCGACCCTGGGAGTCGATAACAACATCGGCCTGGGCGATATCCTGGCTGATAAAGCGGATGTCACCACAGCCACGCGCCTGATTCAAGGGCAACAAAACATCCAGGCGTTAACGGGCGGCCATACGCCCGACAGCCCTACCGAATTACTGGAGTCCGACCGTCTTGGCCAGGTGTTAAGCAAACTCACTGCCAAAGTGGATATGGTCATTCTGGATGGCCCGCCGGTCTTCGTAGCCGACGCATTGGCATTTGCCTCACGAGTGGATGGAATCCTGCTGGTCTTGCGGCCCGGTAAAACCCGCATCGAAACCGCCCAAGCCGCCCTGGAATATCTGCAACGTTCGGGAGGTAACATTCTCGGGGTGGTTCTCAACCGCGTGCCTCGCAACTGGGCCAAATACCATGAAGGCTTTTACTTCAGTTCCGAAGATTTAGCGCGCGCCAAACAATAACCAGGACATCTTCCGCCCCAGACGAGCGCCTTTGTTGAATTTTCGGCAAAGGCGCTTCCTTTTGGGTAGACAGGAATGGATTATCGCCCGCTCGCTTTAATCGCCAACCCCGCCACCACGCTGGAAAAGGCATTCGTCTCTGTGACCTTTTCTGGGCCAAACATGCGCCCCAACAGACCAGTAAACAGCGGAATGTTCGATGAACCACCAGTTTTGACGACTGCATCGATTTGCCCCGGCTCTAAACCGGCAGCCGACAGCGTTTCCAACAGCACTTTTTCGACCTGGCCGACATAATCAAAAACGTCCATTTCAAATTGAGCGCGGGTGTAGAGTTCCCAAAGCGCAATATCTTTATCATCCAGACGAATGACAGTCGCGCCCTCACTGGAGAGCGCGATTTTGGCTGCTTCGACACGGTTGTAAAAGGTAAAAGCCAGGTCATGGTAAATCAGTGATTGCAGCGCCTTCAACTGCACCGGCGCCGTTCCGGCGCGGATGGCTTTTTCAAGGATGTTACGATTGATGGGCGTTCCCAGGTCAGGCAGCGCCATCCAATCGGGAACGGCTTGAATCATCTCCAGGATTTCGGGCTGATGACTGACGCGCCCCAGGCCAAAATGCACCAACATCCGCTTTTCGATAATAGCGCGGTCAAAATCTGAACCAGCGATATCAACGCCCCCGTTGGCATAGACCTCACGCTGCCCCCCACCCAGCCGCATTACGGCGATATCGAGCGTGCCTCCGCCGAAGTCGAAAATCACCACATTTTTGGGAGTTTCGAGCCGCTGTTCGTAATCGAGCGCCGCAGCAATTGGTTCCAATTCAAAATCAACCTGCTTGAAACCGGCTTCGTGCGCAGCCGCGCGCAAAGTCTCCTCGGCTTTACGGTCATGCGCAGGGTCGGTAGAAAATTTGACGGGACGGCCCAGCGTTACTGCGTCAATTTTCTCCTTCAAAACGGCCTCGGCCCGAGATTTGAGCAGCGATAGATAGACTTGCGCCAGGTCGCCGGGGGTATAAAATCGCTCAAAAACGCGCGTCCCTGCAAACCCCTCGCGGCGCAAAGCAGTTTTCAAATATTGCAACAGACGTCCAGGCTTCAATTCATCCACATACACAAAAACGTCGCGCACATAACTCATTTCCGCGCCATGGTATTCGATTTCTCCACCCCATTTTTTGACAAAATGGCGCTGGCGGTTGATGTTATCGCGATAATACTGAGCAATCGCGTCCTGTCCAATCGCAGCCTGATAGTCGCGAGTGATGTATAAGACGGTCTTCACCACTTCGGGCAAGACATTTTTCTGGTCAAGCGGGAGCACGGTCACATGGTGACCATCATACAAAGCAACACCAGAATTGGATGTGCCAAAATCGAGGCCAATTTTCATAAACCAACCTGTTCGCGTGGCATCTCATGCCCGACATGGACAAAGATGAAAAGCCAATAGACGGTTCCAGGCCACCACCCCAAAAAACACCCAAAAACCATCTCGCGGATGGCTGGCAACCCGGACATTGCCGTATTATACATTTTTTACCTTTCTCCAACCGTTCTCCAACACACATTGACTATATTCTTGTAGGACAACTCATCGCCGTTGTCTTGCAAGCACTTATTGGTAAGGAGAAACACCATGAACCTCGAAAAATTCACCCAAAAATCACAAGAAGCGATTTTCTCTGCCCAGCAAATCGCTCAGGAACACCATCATCAAGCCATTGAGCCGATTCATCTGGAACTGGCGTTGATTCGCCAGGACGGCGGCGTCGTGCCGGCCATCGTGACCAAAATTGCCGGTTCCACCCTCGCCTTGCGCGAGGAACTGGAAAAGGAACTCGCCAAACGCCCGCAGATTCACGGGGCGAACATGCAGGTTGGCCTTTCGCAGGCCGCCGCGGACGCGCTGACCGCCGCCGAACGCTACGCCAAAGGCATGAGTGATGAATACGTTTCAGCCGAACACATCCTGCTCGGTCTGACCGATTCCATCGAAGGCAGGCGGCTGGCTTCTTACGGCCTGACCAAAGACGCTATTCTCAAGGCGCTCCAGAGCGTGCGCGGCTCGCAGCGCGTCACCAGCCAGGACCCGGAAAGCACCTACCAGGCGCTGGAAAAATACGGCCGCGACCTGACCGACCTGGCGCGCAAAGGCAAACTCGACCCGGTCATTGGCCGCGACGAGGAAATCCGCCGCGTCATCCAGATTCTCAGCCGCCGCACCAAGAACAACCCGGCCCTCATCGGCGAGCCGGGCGTGGGCAAAACTGCCATCGCCGAGGGGCTGGCGCAGCGCATCGTCAACGGCGACGTGCCCGAAGGCCTGAAGAAGAAGCGCATCGTGCAGCTCGATATGGGCGCGCTGGTGGCCGGGGCCAAGTATCGCGGCGAGTTTGAGGAACGCCTGAAGGCTGTGCTGAAGGAAATCACCGAATCCGCCGGGGAAATCATCCTGTTCGTGGATGAAATGCACACGGTGGTGGGCGCGGGCAAAGCCGAAGGCAGCATGGACGCCGGCAACATGCTCAAGCCCATGCTGGCGCGCGGCGAACTGCATCTCATCGGCGCGACCACCCTCGATGAATACCGCAAATATGTGGAGAAAGACCCGGCCCTCGAGCGGCGCTTCCAGCCCGTGCTGGTGGAAGAACCAAGCGTGGAGGATACCATCTCAATTTTGCGCGGTCTGAAGGAGCGTTACGAAGTCCATCACGGCGTGCGCATCACCGACCCGGCGGTCATCGCTGCGGCCACCCTCTCGCACCGCTACATCCCCGACCGGCACCTGCCAGATAAGGCGATTGACCTGATTGACGAAGCCGCCGCCCGGCTGCGGACGGAAATCGACTCGAAGCCGCAGGAACTGGACGAGGTGGACCGCGCCATCATGCAGCTCGAAATCGAACGCGAGGCGCTCAAAAAAGAAAAGGACAGGGCATCCAGAGAACGGCTGGAGAAACTGGAAAGCGAGCTGGCCGAACTGCGCGAGAAATCGAAGGCCATCACCGCCCGCTGGCAGGCTGAAAAGCAGGCCATCGGTCAACTGCGCACGCTGAAGGAGAAACTGGAGCAAACCCGCACCGAGATGGAGCGCGCCGAACGCGCCGCCGACCTGGAGAAAGCCGCCCGCCTGCGCTACGGCGAACTACGCGCCCTCGAGGAGCAACTCCGCACCGCCGAAGCCCGGCTGAAGGCCATGCAGACTGAGGGCGCGCTGCTCAAAGAGGAAGTGGATGCCGAAGAAGTGGCCGCCATCGTCGCCCGCTGGACGGGCATCCCGGTGGATAAACTGCTGGAAGGCGAAACGCAGAAACTCCTGCGCATGGAAGAAAACCTGCACCGCCGCGTGGTCGGTCAGGAGGACGCGATTCGGGTGGTCTCCAACGCTGTCCGCCGCGCCCGCGCCGGGCTGCAAGACCCGAACCGTCCCATCGGCTCGTTCATCTTCCTCGGCCCCACCGGCGTGGGCAAAACCGAACTGGCGCGCGCCCTGGCAGAGTTCCTCTTTGATGACGAGCGCGCCATGATTCGGATTGACATGAGCGAATACCAGGAAAAACACACCGTCAGCCGTCTGATTGGCGCGCCGCCGGGCTATGTGGGCTACGACGAAGGCGGTCAACTGACCGAAGCCGTCCGCCGCCGCCCGTACAGCGTGGTCTTGTTTGATGAAATCGAGAAGGCGCACCCGGAAGTCTTCAACGTCCTCTTGCAACTGCTCGATGATGGCCGCCTGACGGATGGTCAGGGCCGCACGGTGGACTTCCGCAACACGGTGGTCATTATGACCTCCAACCTGGGCAACACGCTCTGGGAGAACGGCCACAAGGTCGGGCGCGATGAGATTACCCGCGTCCTGCAAACGCACTTCCGCCCGGAGTTCCTCAACCGCATTGACGAGATTGTGGTCTTCCACCCGCTCGGCAAAGAACACCTGGCCGGAATCGTGGATATTCAACTGCGGCGCGTCAGCAAACTGCTGGCCGAGAAGGGCTACAAACTGGAAGTGACCGAAGCCGCCCGCGAGTACCTGGCCGAAGTCGGTTACGACCCGCACTTTGGCGCCCGCCCACTCAAACGCGCCATCCAGCGCGAACTGCAAGACCCGCTGGCGCTCAAGATTCTGGCGGGCGAGTTCCCTGGCCCGGACGCCAGGACGGGCAAGGAAGGCGACACCATCCGTGTAGAGCGCGGCCCGGACGGGCTGACCTTCGCGGTGGGCGTGGAGGTGGTGGAAGGGGAGATAGTGGAATGATGTTGTAGGACAAGTCTTCAAGACTTGTCCTACAATTTTTTTCCATTTACAACCATGTGCGCTATACTTACGTGAGCGCGCGTGCCTCGTCTTTCCAGACGGAAAGCGTTGCTTCGGGAGATTCTGGCATCATCACAAAAAACGGGAGAACAGCCCATGCCCCCTTCCTTCTCTCCAACCACCGACCTGACCTGCCCCCGCTGCGGAACATCCTTCCGCGCCGATGCGTGGCTCATCATAGACGCCGCCGCGCGCCCCGACCTGTTGGAACAGGCCAGGCAGGGCACGCTCCACCAGGTCACCTGCCCGCAGTGCGGACACGTCTTCGACGCCGACCAACCCCTTCTGCTCTACTTCCCGCCCGATTTCCCCTCTCCCTTTGGGAGAGGGGCCAGGGGTGAGGGGTCAGGGGTGAGGGTGCTCTTCTCCCCCGCCCAACAGACCACCGCCGAACAAGACCGGCAACACGCCCGCCACCTCGTGGAGCGCCTGAAAGAAAGCCTCGGCTCCGCCTGGCGGGATGAATGGCTGGCAAACGGCCTGCCAGCCGTGCCGCGCCCGCTCCTGCCCCTGGCGCTCACCGAAGGGCTGGAAGCCGTGCAGCAGAAGATGCGAGAAGCCCAGCAAGTACCCCAAGAATCCATCCGCCTGTTGGAAGAAGCAGGCGATTTGGGAAAAGCCCTGGTGGCTGTTTTGAACGTCCGCTCGGCAGAAGAGCACCGCGCCTTTCTGGAACAGCACCCGGAACTCTACGCGCCTGAAGGGTTGCAACTTCTGGAACGCCTGCTGGCAGTCGAAACGCGACCGCATGTCAGGCAGCAACTGGAAATGTTCCTTCAAATCCATCGCCTCTGCCAGGAACTGGGGTTGGAACAGACCTTTGCCGCAGTCAGCCAGGCCGCCCAACTGCCCACCGAACTGCGCGAAGTCCTGGAAGAACTTGCCCGCCGCGGCGCGCAAATCCGCTCGCCGGAAGACCTGGAGCACGCCCTGGAAGAGAACCCCGATTTGCGTAAGAAACGGGAGCGCGCTGCCCGCAACATACAGCGTGAACCAACAGATACGGTTCCAGGTGATTTGCGCGCCTTGTTGCAGGAAATTGCCAGCCTGCGCCGCCTTTCCGAAATGCCACGCAAGGTTGAACTCTGTCAACGCGCCTTATCGCTGATTCTCCGCGAACAAAATCCCCCCCTATGGGCCGCGCTCCATGTAGAACTGGCCAATGCCCTGGCGCAAAATCCGCAAGGCAGCCGGGCGGAGAATCTGGAGCAGGCCATTTTCCACTACCAGCAGGCGCTGGAAGTGTATACCCGCCAGGCCTACCCGGAGCAGTGGGCCATGACGCAAAACAACCTGGCAAACGCCTACCTAAACCGCATTCGGGGAGAGCGGGCGGAGAATCTGGAGCAGGCCATTTTCCACTACCAGCAGGCGCTGGAAGTGTACGAACCGCAGAAGTATGCTCAACAGTGTAAGGAAGTTGGCTTGCGCCTGGCCCGCTTGCTGGAGGAGAAGAAAGACTGGTCATCGGCTGCGAACGCATATCGCCGTGCGTTGGAAGCAGATGCCCTCCTGTTCACCGTCACAGCCATCTCTGCCCGCTCACGGCAGGAATATCTACGCGCCAATCAGGGATGGCAGGCCAGGGCAGCATTCAACGCACTGCGGTCGGGGAACCCGGCGCAGGCAGTCGCCTGGCTGGAGAGCGGCCGCGCCCGCCAGATGGCGGAAACCCTGCAACAGGAAAGCATAGACCTGGAACGCCTCGCCGCGCTGGGCTATGGCAAACAACAGCAGGCCTTTCGCGAGGCGCGCGATAGGCTGCGTCAGATGTATGAGCTGAGTGATGCCCCGAACCGCCCCGGCGATTGGCTCGAGCAGGCAGACGCGGCATATGCTCATTATGAGCAAGCCATGCAAGCAATCCAAAGCGTGCCCGGCTTCGAATACTTCCTGCGCTCCCTGCCCTTCGACGCAATCCAGGAGCAAGCCGAAGACGCCCCGCTGGTCTATCTGGCCGCCACCGAATATGGCGGCTTTGCCCTCATCGTCCGCGCCGGGGCAGGGGTGGATGTCCTTGAACTGCCTGAATTGACCGAAGAAGCGCTGCGCGAAAAGGTCGTTGTCCCCAAAGACGACCCTGCTATAGGCGGCTACCTGGGCGCTTACTGGCGCTGGCTTGCCAACATCCGGAATGAAGCCGCCCGGCAGGCCTGGTTCGATGCGCTGGAGGCCATGCTGACCTGGCTGGGTCAGGCCGTGATGTCGCCGCTCGTGGCGCGGCTGGAAGCGCTCGGCGTGCCGCAGGGTTCGCTCGTGCGCCTGATTCCGGGCGGCTGGCTGGGGCTGCTCCCGCTCCATGCCGGTAGGACAACTGCTAGCAGTTGTCCTACGTATGCCCTCGACCACTACACCTTCACATCCCTCCCCTCCGCCCAGGCGCTCTATCATGCCAGCGCTGCGGCGAAACGCCCGGCAGAGAGCCTGCTGCTCGTGGATAACCCGGATGGTTCGCTGGTCTTTTCCGGCCAGGAGGCCGAAGGGGTGCGGGATGTCTTCCCGGAGCAGGGGATAAAATCCCTGAAGGGTCCGCGCGCCGCCAAAGAGCGCGTGCGCCAGGCCATGTCCCAGGCGGAGGTGCTCCACTTCTCCACGCACGGCCGCGCCGGCTGGACGGAGAGCGAGCGCGCCGGTGTGCTCCTGGCCGGGGGCGAGTGGCTCACCCTGCCGGAAATCTTCGCGCTGCGCCTGGAGAAACCGCGCCTGGCCGTGCTTTCCGCCTGCGAGACGGGCGTCCCGACTCTGAAAAACCCGGACGAGGTCGAAGCCCTGCCCACCGGCCTGATGCAAGCCGGCGTCCCCGGCGTGGTCGGCTCGTTGTGGGCGGTCAATGACCTGAGCACGGCGCTCTTGATGACCTGGTTCTATCACTTCTGGCGCAAGGAAGGCATGCCGCTGCCTCAGTCGCTGCGCCGGGCGCAATGCTGCCTGCGCGATGCCTTTCAAAGCGGCGCGGTGCGCGCCGAGTTGGAAGCGCTGGCAGAGCGCGCCGGCTGGCGCATGGCGTCAGAACAGGCCGGGGATTTCCTCCACCTGGTCACCCTGCGCGATTTTGCCCACCCGTATTACTGGGCTGGGTTTACGTACACTGGTTTGTAGGTCAACTGCTCGCAGTTGACCCAATAAAACTATGAGCGTCTTTTTCCGTCGCCATCTCCCTCACTACCATCTGCCGAACGCCACCTATTTCATCACCTTTCGGTTGGCGGGCAGCCTGCCTGTGGAAGTGGTGCAGCGCTTTCAACAGGAGCATGAGGCTGAATTGCGCCGGCTGGAGCAAACCCTGAGCGGCGCGGCGCTGCATCAGGCGCGACAGGAGGCTCAAAAACGTTACTTCGATCGGCTGGACGCTCTGCTCGACCGCGCCTTGCACGGCCCGCGCTGGCTGCTCGAATCGGAATGCGCCCGCATCGTTATGGCGTGCCTTCGCGAGCTGGACCCAACACACTATCACCTGCACGCCTTTTGCATCATGAGCAACCATGTTCACTTGCTGATAGACCAGCAGGATATTCCCGAGCATCCTGCCCGCCGGGATGGGAAACTTTACACTGCCCTCAGCCGCGCCTTACGTCTGCTCAAAGGCAAAAGCGCAGCGCTGTGCAATCGTCATCTGGGACGCAGCCAAGAGGCCTTCTGGCAGCATGAGAGCTATGACCACGTCGTGCGGAATGAACGTGAATATGAGCATATCCTGGCCTATATCGTCAACAATCCAGTCAAAGCAGGCTTGGTCTCAGACTGGCAGGATTGGCCTTATACCTTTGTAGCCTTTTTGTAGGACAACTGCTAGCAGTTGTCCTTAGGAGTGCCTTATGTCCCGTAAACGAGACCCTTCCCTTCCCACCCCCTTTGAAATCCGTTACGCCGTCAGGCGGGCGGCTGAGTTGCTCCCCGAGGCAGAAAAGAACTCACTGCTCGAATTGCTCCAAAACCAGGATAAGGTTCCACCAGTCAAACTGCTTGCGTTCTTTCAGGAGACACCGCAGGGGCGCGAGTGGCTCCAGCGCGCCCTGTACCTTTCCGGGGCCGAACAGGCGCGCGGCTACGAGACGCTGCCCGGCCAGCCGGGTGAGATTCCGGCGCGCAGCCTGTGGAAATGTCCCCGATGCGGCTTCACCTGGCGCGTGCTGCGGACAGGGCGGCCGGTGCCGCCCTGTCCGCGTGATGGCTCGCCCCTGGAGCCGGTCGTTCCCAAGGAGCAAAACCATGTTGGATAAATTCTGGGAAAGTCTGGGCGGCGACCTGGCCGGGGAGTGGCTGCGCCGCGCCTTCAGCCCGCCCTTTTTGTTCTACCTGAGCGGCCTGGGATTCTACATCCTGCGTTACGGCTGGCAGCCGCTCTGGCAGCAACTCCTGAGCCGGAGCGTGGTCGAACAGATTGCGTTGCTCGTCCTGCTGCTCATCGGGCTGATTCTGAGCGCCCTGCTCAGCGCGCAATGGCGCTTTTCCTTCCTGCGCTGGATGGAGGGATATTGGCCCTGGCCGCTGCTCTCGCTAGAACCGCTCTTCATCGCCTGGCAGCAAAAGCGCCTGCAAGCCGCCGAACAGCGCCTGAACCGGTTGCCTGACACCCAAACCGCCGCGCTCACGCGTCAACGCGCCGCGCTCGAGGTCTTTCAGCACTACTTTCCCTCCGAAATACACGAAATCTGCCCAACGCGCCTGGGCAACATCCTGCGCGCCGGCGAGACTGCTCCGGCGCAGAAATACGGCCTGGATGCCTGCGTCTGCTGGCCGCGCCTGTGGCCGCTCCTGCCCGAATCCCTGCGTGACGACCTGACCGCCGTGCGCAGCCGCTTGCTCACCCTGGCCGAGCTTTGGGGCATGGGCTTGCTCTCGCTGGTCTGGGTAGTCTGGTCGTGGTGGGCGCTGCCGCTGGCGCTGCTCTGGATGTGGATGGCCTATCACCTGGCCTTGCCGGTCGCCATGGCCTATGCTGACCTCATCGAAAGCGCCTTTGACCTGTACCGCCTATCCCTCTACGATGCTTTGGGCTGGTCACGACCGCAAAAGGACGAAGATGAAATTGCCCAGGGGCGGGCGCTGACCGAATTCCTGTGGCGAGGAACATCTGAACGAGCGGTAGAATACCCAAATCCATGAGGCCTTCACTTCCCTGATGGCCGCTCCCCAACCAAAGCGGCGCGCAGGAAATCTCCGCCGGTGAAGCCCTGACGCGCTTCATCCAGCGCGGGCTGACCGGTCAACCGATGGCATAGACTTTCCCCCCGGCAAAAGATTGCCCATGAGAGGCAGGCCGGCCCCTCCACGCCTTGCGGGGCGAAGGGGGCGGCGTTTACGTCCGCCGTGCCGGTAGGCATGATTTTTGACGAACCCTGGACTTTGCCAGAGCAAAGAGAACAGGTGGAACTTAAGGCGTGAATGATGTCAGGGTATCGTACGCTGGCCCGTTATTTGTCCCGCCAACGCGCCGTTCGCCGTGAGAGGGCCCGCCGGGCGCATTCGAGCAATCGAGGATGAGTATCCCATCGCCCTCGTCGAAATGGTACAGAGCCGCCGTGTTTTCGTCGGGGAGGAATGGCGCAGAGGGCGGTGTGAAGTCCCCGCTATAGCGCACAACCGTCGAAAGGCGAATCTCGTCTATCCAGCCATGAAACGAAGGGTAAGCTCCGGGGTCATAATCATGTTTTTCTGCGCCGATGACCAGGAACGGCTCATTAGGCCAGGCGGCGTTGCGCCCAACGCGGTAGGAAATGTTCCCTGCCGGGCCGTTGTAACTGCGTGCCAGCGTCCCATTGACAAAGATGCGCATCTCGCCGTCAATGCGCCGTGTCACGGCAATATGGTGCCACTGATTCGCTGCTATGGTGGTGTTTCCACAGATGGTATAGCCGCTGCTCCCGTTGTGGACACCAAAGGCTATCCGTTCGCCATACAATGAGATGCCGAAATCACCGTAATCAGGTGTGCCGAAAATATCCCGGTCCAAGATGATGTTGCCGTTAATCCAGGTATCTTCACCTTCCTGGCAGGGGCCGCTGCCGTTCTCGCCGGGGGCAAAACGCAGCCAGAATTCCAGGGTAAAGTCGGTTGCCCCAATGTTGACGGGGAGCGAGATGCCGATGGTGTTGCTGATTGGGATTTTCACCCGGTCAATGTCGCCACTGCCGGTGCCGTAAAAACGCAGGGAATAAGTGGCATTGGTGGGTGTGGCGGTTGGTGTAGATGTTGCAGTCGGCGCGTAAGTGGGGGTCGGTGTAACCGTTGGAGGAGGAGTTGTGGTCAACGTTGAGGTAGGCGTTGGAGATAGCGTAGAACTGCGCAATACCAGCGGCAGCCAAACACGCGCGATGTGAGTTTGGGCCGACACAACACGCTCCGGCGATTCCAACGATGGATTGCCATAGTTTATGTTTGCCGAAACAATAACAAGCAGCGACAAAAATAGGCCTGCAATCCAGATGACGTTTTTGGTTTTCACAAAAATCTCCTTTGAGCAATTTTTGTGACAGGCAACGCTATCACGGCCTCACGCGATTGCGCGCCCACGCTTCCCGAATGACCTGCCACAAGTCGTTTTCGACTTCGGTGAAGTTTTGCGGGTTGGGGCCAAAGGGGTAGTACATCGCCCGGTCGCCCCAGGTGTACCAGGGTTCGTAGGTCGGCTCCCAGACCCACAGGGCGTGATGGATGCCATGCGCCTCGAACCAGGCAATCTCATCGCGCAGGAAGTCCGCCGCGCCGGGCGCCCAGCGCACCACACCGAACTCATTCACCGCTACCGGCGCGCCCGTCCGCTGACGGAATTCCTGCAGCGGGGCGAGATACGCTTCCAGCCAGGCGCGGTCGAAGCGGTCGGGGATGCCGTCCCAGGTGATGTCGAACTCGCCGGGGTAGGGTTTGCGTTCCAGGGGCTGCTGGTGGGTGTAGAGGAAGGGTGCATATTGATGAGCGGCATAGACGATGCGCTCCGCCTGCGCCGGCTGAAGGTACGGCAGCCAGGGGACGCTGCCCCAGCCCATCGGGTTGACCAGAATTGGGGTTTCGGCGTCCACCTGGCGAATGGCGGCCACAATGCGCGGGTAGAACTGATTCCAGTCGTAGAGCGTGCCGGCATAACGCGGGTAGAACTCCGCCGGGTCGTAGATTTGGAGCAGCACGTCATCGGCGTTCGGCTCCACCATCAGGTCATAGCCGACAACCACCGGATGGCCGCGATAGCGTTCGGCGGTGACGCGCCACATCTCCACCCAGGCATCCTGCGCGGCCTGCTCCGTCCAGACGGTTTCGATGAGCAGGGCGGGGTCGAACCAATCGCCGGCGCCGTCGCGGTAGAAGGTGAAGTCGCTGCGTCCCGGCCCGGTGCGGAAGGAGATGACGGCAAACAGCCCGGCGCGCTCCGCCATTTCGAGCAGCGAGTCGAGATTGGCCTGCGAGCCCTCGTCCAGGACGTAGGGCGGGCGTTCGGTGAACAGGCCGGGGATGGACAGATTGACGTAGTTCGCTCCCGCCGCCGCCAGCCGGTCGAAATCGGATTGGGCGTAGGGCGGGCCGATGTAGCCTGGCCCAAGCAGGTCGCCGTCCAGGTCGGGGACGCGAATGCGCTGCCAGAGGTTCGCCCCGCGCAGTTGCGTCCCGTTCGTCCAGAGCGACCATTTGTCGAGGGCGGGCGCGGGGGTTGGGGTGGATGTGACCGGGGTGCTGATGGGCGTTGGGGGCGGGGCGGGCGCGGGCTGGCAGGCGGAGAGGAACGAGAGCGTCAGGCAAAGGAGGAGCAAGACAGACGGTTTCATGCGCAGTCGGTCAGAAAGCCGGGGAACAAAGAGTTTTTTCGAGATTTCGGGCCACTTTTGCCAGGAGAGTATATTCGCTTTTCTAAATACAAAATCCCCCATTGGTTTGACCAACGGGGGAAATGCAGCAAAATCAGGCATTCTTCTGCGCCTGTTGGCTGCGCCGCTTTTTGAAGTAACCCGTCAGCGCCTTCCAGACCGGGCAGCGGTCATAGACGGCGCTGAAGAACAACGCGCCGCTGACCAGGAACAGGAGCCAGTTCTTCTCGAAGGCGAACCAGGCCAGCGCCGCCACCAGCGCCGCCAGCGTGATGCGCAGGATGCGGTCACGGGAGGAGAGCGGGGAGGGCGTGCCGCCCTGCGCAAGAGTCTCGAACATCTCGTTGAGGGTGGAGGCCGGTTTCGCGCCCACATGCCGCAGCACTTCTTCCCCGTTCCGAAAGACAATCAGCGTGGGAATGCCGTAGATTTTCAGTTCCTGCAAGAGTTCCTGGTTCTCATCGGCGTTGATTTGCCACAAATCCACCCGACCCTGATACTCTTTAGCGAGCCGCTCCAGGATGGGCTTGACCACCCGGCACGGGCCGCACCACGGCGCCCAGAAATCCACCACCACCGGGCGGGGGTTGCGCTTGAGTTTGAAATAAAACGATTCGGGTTTCATGCGGTTTCCTTATTTCGACCAGTCGGCCACCATCTGCTTGCGCCCGCGCAGGACTTTTTCAACCGCAATCGCGGCAGTCGCGCCTTCAGCGGCGGCAATCACCGCCTGCTTAACGTGGTTGCACAAGACATCGCCCACCGCATACACGCCGGGGAGGGCGGTCTGGAACTCGTGGTTGACGATGAGGCAGCCAGTATCGCTCAATTGCAGCTGGTCTTGCAGAAAGTCGGTTATGGGCCTGCCGCCTTGCAGGTAGATGAACGCGCCGCGCACGGGCAGGGTCTGCTCGCCCTGACCGCGCAGGGCAAAGCGGATGGCTTCCACCCGTCCCTGGCCGATGATTTCGCGCAGGCTGGCGCCCTGGTAAAATTGCGCTTTGGGGTGGTGGAGCAGTTCTTCGGCCCTTTCGGGCGGGGCTTTCAGTTCCGGCGTGGGGGAAAGGAAATGCACGCGGCTGGCAAATTGGGTCAGGAAGAGCGCTTCTTCGATGGCTTCATCGGTGTTCCCGGCCACCGCCACCTCCTGCCCCTTGAAGAAGGCCCCGTCACAGGTGGCGCAGTACGAAACGCCATGCCCCAGCAGTTCGTCTTCACCCTTTACGCGCGAACCGCGCCCCATCGAACCGGTGGCAATGATGACCGCGCGCGCCATATACGCGCCGTTGTTGCCGAAGACAGATTTGGGTTCGCCGGGCAAATCCACGCCAATCACTTTATCGTTGACGTATTCCGCGCCGAAGGAGCGCGCCTGTTCGCGCATCCGCTCCAGCAGTTCCGCGCCGCTGATTTCGCCCGGCACGCCCGGGTAATTGGCAATTTTACCGGTAATGCCCAGCGCGCCGGTGGTGAGACCCTTATCCAGCACCAGCGTTTTCAGCCCGGCGCGGGCGGCGTACATGGCCGCCGTGCTTCCGGCCGGCCCGCCGCCGATGATGACAACATCATAAGTGGAATCAGATGGGTTGGTCAGATTCATGCTCAATTCCATCAGAAATCTCTCCTTTTGAGAAAACTCTACAGGCGTTTAGATGAAATTGAGTCCCAAAAGTGACGCTATCCCCGCAATAGGAAAACCAACCCCACGCCTGACAGCCCAACGCCCAATAACAGAACCACCCAGAACTGCCAGTGCAGCGATTTTTGCAAAACCGCTTCGGCAGGGTTGCGCGGGTCGTACCACACGGTGACAGGCTCGCCCGGTTTGGGGTAACGCTCCAGCGTCTTTTGGGCTTCGGCGGCAGAAGAGTACAGAACGGCCTCCGCCAAAAAGAGCCGCTGCCCTTCGTAACGCTGATTTTCCACCCAATATTCGTACATCATTCGCGGCTGATAGCGCTTTGCCAGGCGGCGGCGGGCCGTGGAAGTGGAAACCCGCACCGAGACCAGTCGCTCTTCGACCTCGGAGCGCAACACCCGCCCGCTGACGGCTTGCCACTCCCGCGTGGAGAGCCGGTACAGTTTCCAGGCATGTACCAGCAAAAGAGAAGCCGGAAACGCCAGCAAGACGAAAATCGTCAGGCGCGCAACCGCTTCCAGCAACAGGGTGTTCACAAAATCCCTGCGCTCGCAGCCGCCAGCAAAACCAGCCCCACTGCCAGCAGCCAGATAAGCCAGCCGCCGCTCACGCGCCGCTCCAGCACGGCTTCGGCGGGTGCTTTCGGGTTGTAAAAAACCGTCACCGCGCCGCCCGGCGGAAAACGTTTCAGCATAGTTTGGACAGGTTCGGGTCTGCCCCACTGCGTCCCTGCGCCCAGGCTATACCGGTCGCCGGTATATTCGCGCCCCGCCACCGTGTAGCGATAGACCACGCCAGGGGTGTAGAGGGTGCGCTCCACGTTGTCTTTCCACTCTCGAAACGAGCGCAACTCGGCAGCGACGACAACCCCAGCCACCGAAGGCCAGGTCTGCAGGGCCAGCGCCTGCCGCTGCTGCGCAAAGCCAAATAGAAGCAGGAACAACCCCATCCCGCCGGAGAGGGTGACAAACAGGGCGTTTTCTGGCTGCGGCAGATGCGGCGCAAGCAGGTCGGGGACTTTTGCCAGGGTGAGCAAGGTCAAAACCGCGCCGCCGCCAAAGAAGAGGAACACGCCCGTCAGCCCTTTGCCGAAATCGGGGGGCAGGGCGCGTTCCAGCACCGCTTGAGCCGGGTCGGCCGGGTCGTAATAGACGGTCACTTCCGCGCCGGGCGGGTAGCGGTTCAGCATGGCTTCGACCTCGCTTTCGGGGATATTCTCACCCAGGCTGACACGCTCGCCCGTGTAACGCTTTCCGTTGACGGTGTATTCGTAGGCAATCGAAGGCGCGCTGCGCACTCGTTCGCCTTCGTCCATGTTGCGCTTGCGCAAGGCGCGCGCTTCAGAGCGGATGATTTTGCCGCGCGCGGTTTGCCAGTTTTGGGCCGCGCGGAGTTCTTTCATCTTGAGCAGCGCCGCAAAGACAATGAGACCTATCAGCAAGGCGGCAAAAACGCCGCCAAAGAGCAGGAATGCGTTCATGGCAAATTACACTCTTTCCAGCGAGAAAATCTCATCCAGGCCATCCCAGTAATAGACGGCATACGCCGCCCCATCTTCCAGGTCGGGGAAGGCGGCATCTGGCACGGTGAAGATTTTATCCGCCAGGTGCAGTTCGGTAGCAACGTAGGTGCTGGTTGAGTTGTTGACGCGCCGCGTGCGCTGAACGCGGGCCATGCGCGCCGCGCCCTTTGCCGCAGCCACTTTGACGGGACGCATGGGCTTCAGCCCCATGAAAATGAGCGGCGCGCCAGACAGAACAAAAACCCCTGCGCCGACCAGCATCCCGATTCCAGCGGAAGAGTCTTGGACAAGAGAAGAAACTCCCTGCCAGGCCATAATCCCGCCGCCGACGCAAGCCAGCAAAAGACCCAAAGTCAGCAGGAATAATTTGAATGCACGGCGTTTGCTCGTCAGACGGGCGGTCTGACGCGGCGAGAGCGCGCCGCGGCGATTGTATGCCAGGTCTTCGGGGGTAAAGTCAAGGGCTTGCATAAGGCGGGCAGTCATAATTGCTCCTTATCGCAGGAAAAGTACCAGAGGGATGGCGATGCCGCACAGCATCAGGTTGAAGATGAGCAGCACGAACCAGAGAATTTTCACAGAGGCGGGCGTATTGATTTCCAACGCTGCATCGGACGGATTCTGCGGGTTATAGTAAACTTTCACTTGCGAATCCACCGGGTATCTGGCAATGACCCCTGGAGCGGTTGTACCGCCGCTTCCAAACCGGGGCTGAGGCGATTTCTGGCATAGAATTGTCCGCCCACGCTGTAGGCATACGTCACGCATGGATAATTGACCCAGGCGCGATTGTTTGAACTGCGCCAGGATTCCAGCCTCGATTCGACGACTGTCCCGACTGCAATGGGCCAGTTTTGCGCTGCGCTTGCTTTGCGTTGAGCAACAAAAATGTTGACGAGGAGGATGGCGTTGACCAGCAAGGCAGAACCGCCAATCGCGCCGGCAGTGATGAAAATGGCGAGTGTATCCATGTTTTTTCCTTTTCAATCATTGTCTCGAAGTTCCGGTTTGCGTAGCAGCCTTTTGGATGTTAATCTGTTGAAATTCTCTCCCGACATCCTCGCGCTCGAAAGTCAATTTCAACTGTTTTTTGTCCGGCGAGAGCGCAGCGGACAGTCCGACGTAATTTTCCGTATCGCTGAAAATTTCCACCGCCGTCAGCGGGCGCTGGAGCAGCAATTTGCCATAGACGGGCGCAAAAAGCAGTTTGAAGACCGTCTCCACCGCCATTCCGCCCAGGATGCCAGCGGTCAGTCCGACAAAGGCGCCGATGACAACATCAAAGAAACGAGTCTGAAGGGTTTGCAGCGGCGGTTCGGGGGCAAACAGCCAGCCCAAAACGAACCCCGCCAGCCCGATGAGCAGGCCGCCCACCAGAAAGGGAATCAGCGTCACTTTAGCAAGGCTGCGCTCCAGTTTTGCGCCTTCGGCGCACATCGGCAGAGAAAATTCCAATACGACCTGCCTGGAGCGTTTTTCGACGCCCATCGGCAGTTTGACCGGCAAGGTCTCGGTCGTGGGCTGCCCGCAATGGACGCAGCGCGGCGGGAACTTGAGCACGGGTGGTTTTTTGGGGTCCTGAATAGGAAGAGTCGCTATCAACATGGCACCCCCTTTGACAGAGAAAAGGGACTTAAGAAAAGGGATTTAATATTACTTGTATCATATTTATCCAAATTACACCCTCGCATAAAAGTACCAGCGTACCTCTCAAACTATGGGAAGAAGAGCGCCCCAGGTTCAACGCGCTGTGTTCACGCCTGCCTGAGGCAGGCAAACGGAGCGATTAATTAGAGCGGCATCAGGCGCAGGTAGTTGGTGCCGCGTTTTTTGCTCTCGATATCGGCAATAACGCGCGTCACCTGCTCCGGCTGCAAGCCCAATGCCTCGGCAATGTCGGCCGGGGCGGCTTCTTTTTCGTATCCCAGCCAGATGGCATCGAGCAGGTCAAAGGGAATGCGGTAGAAGAACTCTTCCTGCGTGCTGCCGCCGGGGTAGGTATCGGTAGTGGGAACGCGGCTGCGAATTTCTTCGGGAATGCCCAGATATTCGGCCAGTTGATAGACCTGTGTTTTGAACAGGTGACGGATGGGGCCAATATCGGCGCCGCCATCGCCCCATTTAACGAAGAATCCCAATTCGTGTTCGTTTTTGTTGGCGGTCCCCAGTACGGCGTAGTTGCGCTTTTCGGCGTGATAGTACAACATGCACATCCGGCTGCGCTGTTTGAAATTGGAAGCGGCCACAATCTGCTGGTATTCGGCGGGCGGCAGGCGCTTGCTAATTTCCTGCCCATCGGGGCCAGTGACGACCAGGCGATAGACGTTGAGGGTTTGCTGTTCGAGCAGGTTGGAGGGCAGGACGATTTTGGCCCCCCAGCGAGAGGGTTCGTATTCGGGAATGACCCGCTGAATAGCCTCGTCGCGCCGCTGATAACAGCCGAAGCCCTCCAACGCGCCGGAGATGTTCTCGACTACGGTGGCTACGCCCAACGGTTCGGCAAGAATCTTTGCCAGGTGTTCGCTCTCCGGGTGAGATTCGCGCTCCGGCAGCAGGACGCCCACCACCCGCTCCGGGCCAAAGGCGCGCGTCGCCAGCGCCAGCACAACGGAGGAGTCTATTCCGCCGCTGATGCCAACCACGCCGCCCTGTTTTTTCATGGTTCCAAAAACGCCCTCGCGCAGGGCATGGCAGATGCGCTCGGTTTCGGCGGCGGGGTCGAGGGTGAGCCAGGAACGGGTAAATTTGTTGGTCATGGGGTTCTCCTTCATGATGGCGTAGAATGAATTCCGCGTTACAACGCGACATAGCGCTGGATATGCTCCTCGCGCAGCGGGTTCAGGCGAAAATCTTTGATAAACGACTGGCGCAGGAGTTGGGTGGAGATGATGCCCGCAACGGCCATCGAGTCGACCTCGCTGAGGGTCTCCAGCCGGGCGGCTTTGTCCATCAGCGCGCGGACGGCGGCGGGGTGGAAATCGCCGCTTTCGGCCAGGCTGCTTTCGGAGAGCAGGTCGGCCAGGTAATCGGGCGGGCGGGCAAAGAAGGCCTGGCGGATGGGGGCGCGGTAGGTTTTTTTGCCGCGCTGCCAGATGGTTTGGGGCAGGTACTTTGCGCCCAGTTGTTTGAGCAGGTATTTTTCGGTCAGGCCGCGCAGTTTGAGCCAATCGGGCAGGCGGCTGGCAAATTCGACCATGCGGTAATCGAGGAAGGGATAGCGGCCTTCGACCGAGTTGCCCATTGCCATGCGGTCGCCCTGGGAAGAGAGCAGGTAGGGGGAGAGGAACGAGGTGATTTCGAGGTACTGCGCCTGGGCCAGGGGAGTCCAGCGGGAAAATGCCGGGGGCAGAGGCCGATGGGGGTGCGTAAGCGGTTGGGGCGGCTCGCGTAAAAAGCGCGTGAGGCGGCGGGTGTTGTTCCAGCGGATGAGATGCGAGTAGTATGGTGAATCCGTCTCGGTCAGACCCTGCCGAAAGAAGGATTCCAAAAAACTCATCTGCCCGTCTGATAGATTGGCGATGTCGCGGTAGAGACGGCGCAGCAGGAGCGGGCGAATTTTAGAATCGGGACGGCGCGCCCAGAAGCGGCGGACAGCCATTTCTTTGAAGATGTCGTAACCAGCCAGGGTTTCATCGGCGCCTTCGCCGGTGAGGACGACTTTGAAGTTTTTACTGCGGACGAGGGCCGAAAGCAGGAACATGGGCGCGGGGGCGGTGCGGAGCAGGGGCGTTTCGGCGTGCCAGACGACTTGCGGGAAGACCTGGCCGATTTGTTCGTAGGCGCATTCGATGATGTTGTGGCGCGTGCCGAGAAAGGCGGCCACTTGCTGCTGGAAGGCGCTCTCGTCGAAGGCCGGGTCGGTGAAGGCGATGGAGAAGGTTTCGAGTTCCGATTGCCCATAGCGGCGGATGAGGGCGGTCACGAGCGAGGAATCGAGTCCACCGCTCAGGTAGGCGCCAACGGGGACATCGGCGCGCAGGCGAATGCGGGCGGCATCTATGAGCAGGGTTTCGAGTTGTTCCAGGTATTCCTGGACGGGCCGGGGGGCGGCAGGGGGGGGAAAATCGGGCTGCCAGTAGGGGTGAATCTCAAATTTTTCCGGGCTGGCGAGCAGGTAGTGGCCGGGCAGCAGTTCGGTGATGCCTTTGAAGATGGCGCGCGGGCTTTGGACGCTCCAGAAGGTGAAGACTTCTTGAAGGGCTTGCGGGTCAAGTTCGGCGCGCTGACCGGGGTAGGCCAGGATGGATTTGATTTCTGAGCCAAACACGAGGCGATTGCCAGCGCGAGCGTAGAAGAGCGGGCGCACGCCCAGCCGGTCACGGGCCAGGAAGAGGGAGCGGCGGGGCCTGTCCCAAATGGCGATGGCGAATTGGCCGTTGAGTTGTTCCAGGCAGGCCGGGCCGAGGTCTTCGTAGAGATGCAGGATGACTTCGGTGTCTGATTGGGTGCGGAAGCGGTGTCCGCGCTGTTCGAGGGCGGCGCGCAGTTCGATGTAGTTGAAAATTTCGCCATTGAAGACAATCCAGAGCGATTCGTTTTCGTTGCCGATGGGCTGGTCGCCAGTGGCAAGGTCAATGATGCTGAGACGGGCATTGCCGAGCGCGGCGTGAGGGTCGGAATAGATGCCAAAGCCATCCGGCCCGCGATGGCGGAGCATTTCCAGCATTTGGTGGATGACTCGCTTTTCGGGGCGCTGCGCTTCCTCCAGGTTGACGATGCCGCAAATTCCACACATTTCAGGCCGTCGCTTTCATTTTTCGCAATTCAGATTTGAGTACTTTGCCGTGCGCGTTGAGCGGTAAGGCCGGCAGGAAGATGACCGTTTGCGGAAGCATGTGCCGCGCCAGATGCGCCCGGCAGTGCTGCAACACGTCCTGTTCAGTGAGCGCCGCGCCGGTCTTGCGCACGACGAAAGCCGCAATCTGCTCTCCGGCCTGCTCATCGGGCAGGCCCACCACCGCCGCCGAAACGACCTGCGGAATTTGCAACAGGCACGATTCGACTTCGTAACTGCTGATGCGGTGTCCGTAAGATTTAATGAAGTCGCTCTTGCGGTCGACAATGTAAATGAAGCCGTCTTCGTCGACCGTCGCCAGGTCGCCCGTGTAGAGCGCGCCTTTGCGGAATTTCTCGCGGCTGGCTTCTTCATCATTGAGATAACCGGGGGAGATGTTGTTTCCCCAGGCGACGATTTCGCCGGTTTCGCCGGGCTGAATTGGGCTTCCGTTTTCGTCCAGCACCTTCAGTCTGACGCCGGGGATGCCGCGCCCGATGGAGCCGAGTTTATGGGAGAGCAGTTCGGGGGGCAGATAAGAGAGCCGCGCGGTGGCTTCGGTCTGCCCATACATGACGTAGATTCTGGCGTTGGGGCGCGAGGCGGCCAGTTCTTGCAGCAAGGCATTGTGCAATTTACCGCCCGCCTGCTGAAGTTTTTTGAGATGGGGCAATGCGCGGCGGGGAAAGGTGGAGTTGCGGAGCAAAATTTGATATGTGGATGGAACGCCCGCAAAGCCGGTGCATTCGGTCTGTTCCATTTTATCCAGGACGGTTTCGGGATAGGTGAAGGTGTTGCTGATGACCAGCGTGCCGCCAACCCGCAGGTGCGTGTGAAGCAGCGATGCGCCGTAACAATAGTAAAACGGCAGGACGACCATGATGCGCTCGGCGGCGGTCAGTTGGAGGTATTCGATGATGGAATCGGTGTTGGCCTGCAAATTGCGATGCGTCACTCGAACCAGGCGCGGCCGGGAAGTTGTGCCAGAGGTGGGCATGAGGGCGGCATCGGAATCGAGGTCGAAATCGGCAACGGAGGACGGCCAGGGAGCTGCCTGTACCTGAAGCAGGCTTTTTTCCAGCAAAAAGCAGGGCTGTTCATGGCACAGCGCGGCATATTTAACCTGGGCGGGCTTATCGAGGAACAGAAATTTGCACCCCGCGAAACTCAACACGCGCTGGACTTCCTCAGGCGGGTAGAGGTTGGAAATTGGCACGGCTACGGCGCCGAGTTTGAGCACGGCCAGATACGCCGCCGCCCAAAACGACGAGTTCTTGGCCACAATTGCCACCCGCTCGCCGGGGCAAATGCCGCGCGCGGTCAATTCGGCGCATAAGTGGGCGCACATGCCCCGGAATTGGGCATAAGTGACCTGCCCCTCCTCGGCAAGGAAGGCGATGGCGTCTTCCCTGGCGTTCAACAGAAAGTCATCAGCAGCGTTCATGGCCGCTCAATGCTTGTGGTTCAATTTGCTGCGGATGTAGGCCGCCAGGTTGGAGATAGAATCGAAGTTTTGGGGTGTGATTTCGGAATCTTCGACCGAAATTTTGAAGTGGTCTTCGATGAATGCAACCATCTCCACTACGCCAGTAGAATCGAGAATGCCATTTTCGAGGAAAGAATCGTTATCTGTGTAAGTAAATCCATCTGGCGAAAACAGGATGTTTTGGGCAATGTAGGCGCGAAGGGCTTCTTGTATTGTTTGCATCTTGAGCTCTCTTTCTTACAGGGAATGATTTTGGAGAAAAGGGCAAAGAATGCCTGCTTGCGGCAACTTTATCCGATGTGGAGACGGGTATGCTGTGCCCCCTGGCTGGAAACCGTGTGGGTGGTGCGGATAAAAAAGAACCGTGAAATGCGCAATTGAGGGAGTTCGCTGAATTTAAGCATCAGGTGCATCCACCTGGATGGGATGTTATCCAGCCAGTAATAAGCATACAGCCGCCGCCAGCCCTCGTCTTTCAAAACCAGTTGCAGCGAGCGATGGGTAGGCGCAGCCAGGTTCTTGCCTCGATGGCTGGGCGGCAGGAAAATATCCAGCGCATAAACATCCTGTTCGGTACAGTTAATGCCCAGCATGGATAAGTCGGGGTGTTGAATCGGCTTGTTTGCCCTGCCAGGAGTCAGACACCATACATCGCCAATGACGGTATTTTGATGGTCCACGAGCGCAAATCCGCGCAACCCCTGTTTGAAGTGACGTAAGGCTGCCAAACGGCGCTGCCCGGCAAGGAAAGTCCATTTACCGGCCTCGACATCCTGCCGGGTTAATTCGATAAAGCGATAATCCAACCCGAAGAGCGGGTGTTTTGAAATCACCAGTTGGGTTAAATCGAAATAACCAGGAACCGCCACCCTTTTGTAAAAAACCTGCTGATGAAATAGCGTGGGCAAATCGCCCTTCCTGATTGCATCACCGACCAACTTTAGCGCAAACTTAAGGTTTTCAAACATAAACCGCCCTGTGTTAATAAAAAGAGCACGCTACCACATAAATCTATAAAATCATACCATAATTGGGGATATATGTCACCAGGATTTTGGTTGGGTGTCTAAATAGGGGGAATGAAACCTTTGAGATGCGACCCCGGGAACTTCTGTGGATAGTAAAGGGGCTGCCCTACTTTTTGGACAGTCCCACGCCGCTCAATCAAAAAGCCAGGTCAAAACAGTTCAAAGCGCCCAGGTTACGCATTCGTGGTCGACTGATGAACTGCCAGATATTCTGCGCGTGTGGCAACCACTGGAAGGAAAACCCCAGAGCAAAATAGACGAGCAGGAAAACACCGCCAGTGACTCCCATCAACATTATGAATATCGTCCGCACCCAATCCACGCGAATATCGGAATAGGCTGCCAACCCCTGGCAGACACCCCAAATATTCTGTCCTTCCTGGATGCAATACAGGCGGCGCTGAGAACGGGGGAGTTCTCCAACGGCGTCTGGAGTGTCGCTGCCGGTCTCCACCGGGCCGACCCGTTCCAGCACAGATTTGACATCAGCAATATGGATAATCAGCTCGTTCGAACACAACCGGGCTGCGAGCTTCTCGCCAATCGATTGTTCCAAATCGCGCAGTGCTTCTTCGTAATCTTGGTCATCTTTCAGGCGTACCCGGGCGATTTCCAAATATTGCCGGAGAGCCTCATAAGCATCTTCATCCAGCCAAAACATCATGGGGTGACTGCTCAGGCTAATTGGTCTCTTGGTTTGCATGATTGTTTTCTCTTAATTCGTCAATCAGGTTTATTAAAAATTGCCAGCAAGTTCGAAACTCTGCCAATTGCCTGTGACCGACTTCAGTACGTTTGTAGTCTTGCGCGGAGGGCCTAACCCGGATTCCTGCCACCTGATAGTTCGAGAGAACCGCTTTCGCTAAACCTGTTAACGAAACTCACCGTATCTAAATACCAATGACATTGCCCCCAAACATTGCCGAAGGTATCACGTTAATTACAGATAATCATGCCAGAAGAAAAAGAAAGGGAAAATACGCGAAATCTGCCGTTTTGTATATGAAGTGCCATGAAAACCATGTCTGCCACCGCCCAATCATTCCCAAATATCGCTTTGGCGATGTTTTTCAGGTAAACGTCGCGCTTCTTCAACACATCAATCATACGCTGGTCATCCTTCTTGAGCAGCGGAGAGATTCGACCGGGGCGGTAACCCTGTCCAGAGCCAATGACCCTTATGACGAGGTCACTCAATCCGCTGGAGTGGGCAGTCCAGTTATGGATACACCTTCGAACACGACCTGTAAAATACCCCCGGCAGGAGAAAACGAAATGCAACCAAATGACAACCAAACGCGCAAAATAAAAACACACCCCCCAGCCGATAGCAATATCTGGGGGCTGGTTTACAACCAGGCCCCCAGATATGGGTGTGATCGACCAGGGACTTGAACCCTGAACCCACTGATTAAGAGTCAGTTGCTCTGCCATTGAGCTAGTCGACCATCGAGCGGACGATATTATACCGCAAAGGAAAGATGTGTCAATAATCAGACTATGCGCAGTCTAAAACCAGGATTTCCTCCGCCTGAAGCCAGACGCCCAGCGCGTCGCCGTAGCGAATGCCAGGAACAGGCAGGGCAATCACCTCCAGCAGGGAGGGGTTCTGAAAGTGGCGCAGTTTTGTTTCAGGGTGCGGGTAATACACCCAGCCGTCATATTCCACCTGGCGAAACACAACCCGGCAGCGCGAAAACGAAAAAGTTTCGGGCGGGTGCAGCTCGGTCCACGCAACCAGCGGAAAGGTGAACTGTGGCTTGAGCATCGCAAACCGGGCCGGGGAAATATCAACATTGAGCGAACCGTTGAAGTAGCCGTCCAAATCCAGCCCGCGCGCCTTGAAGAGCGGCCTTTGCCGCTCCAGCGCGCCATACGGATAGTCGCGCGACGGCCCCGAAGCCACCCGGTAGCCCTGCGCCAGCACGCCTGTCACATAGACCCAATCTGCCATCACTTCACCGTAAAATTCACGTTCAAAACCGACTCGTTGCCCAGCCGGTCGCGCGCCACAATCCGCAGAACATGGCTGCCGCGCCGCGCCGTCCAGGTCGTGGTAAAGGGTGGGGCATCCAAGAAGGCCAGCCGCCGCTCATCCAACCAGAGTTCGACCCGCGTCACAAACAGGTTATCGGTCACGCGCGGCTGAAAGACGATTTGCGGATTCTCTGCCAGGGAGATTTCTGCGCCATCCAGAGGAAAATTCAGCCCGATGAGCGGGGACTCGTTATCCACCATCACCTGCGTGGTGGCGGTTTCGACGCGGCCATCGGCACCGATGACCAGCAACTGCACCGCAAACAGCCCACTCAACCCGCTCGTATCCCACTCGGCCAGGGTTCCCGCCTCCACAGGCTGGTTGCTTTCCGAAATCAGTACCCAGCCCGAAGGGTTCAACCCCTGCCCATATTGCAGCCGGTAAGAAGCAAAATTCTCACCCGCCGCCGTACCAACGATAGGGACCGTTCCCTTCAATTCATCAAACAGAGCAGGAGAAGTGAGATTGACCGCCGGATTGAAACGCGGCGCACGGATGGTGTCGTAGGTATTGGGTGGGGATTGAATGCCCCTGGCCGCCGCCCAGGCCGCCGCTTCGGGGGGAACCTGCAAATAAACGCGATTCTCCACCAGAGCAGGAGGCGTGAAGACGGTGGCGAGCAAGCCGGTTTCGCGGTTAATTGCATAGGAACGGTAGAGCGAATCGGGTTGCAGGGGCTGATAGCCATCGAGAAACGTCTCGGCGACGAGGTTGGGGCAGGCTTCGGTCGGCAGCAGCCCCGACGGGTCGCACACGTTCAGGCGGACGATGCCAGGCGGGCGCGGCCAATCTTCGGGAGCGGCCTGATGGCTGGCGGCCTGCATGAGCGCCGTCCACAACCCGGCAGCAGGCAACTCAGAAAGGCCCTCGCCATCTAACCACAGCGAGACCACATGCTGAGGGGTATAACCCACCACCCACATCTCCGAACCATCCGGGCCGTATCCAGTTTTGACCGCTGCCGGACGACCAATTGCAAACGAAGTTGGGCTGATACGCACTGTTTCATCACGCAGTACATCCGTCACCAGGTAAGCCAGCGGCGCGCTGACAACCTGTTCGGACCTGGGCGCGCTCCAGCGGGCGTAATCGCGCCCATCCGCGCCACGAACAGACAGCAAAGTCCACGCATCGAAGACCCCCGGCGTAGTTTCATAACCAACCAGCGTGCCTTGCGCGGCGAAAACGCCATAGAAGCGGGCCATCTCAAGGACGGTGTAACGATTCTCAACCGCCAGCAGTTCATCGAGCGAGGCGGGGGTCAGGTCGAGGCCAAAAGCGCGCAAAGTCTGTCCGATCAACGCTGCGCCCATGCCATCGAACATCTGGCGGGTGGGGAGGGGCAGGTCATTCGCCATCGCCACTCGCAGGCGTATCGGGCCGCGATACGCATCCAGTTCGGCTGGGGAGACGGAACCCGCCTCAGGGATGTCCCACACCAGGGTGGCAGGAGACAGGCCGCGGGTGAATGCGGCCAGGTAAATGAACGGGGTGAGCAAGGTCCCCGGGCGGTGAGGAGTCAAAAAGGCCGATTCCATCCCATCTTTCGTATCTCCCACCAACGCCAGCACCTGACCAGAGCGCGGGTCAATGACGGCGGCGCTGGCCGAGGCCTGTTGCGCCAGAATGCCAGGCGGCAGGGGTGGTAGAGCCGATGCGCCCTGGCAAACGGGCGATTCGACTTCGGCCAGACGCGCCAGCTGCGCGCGAATAGCGCAGGCAGCGCGAGATTGAATCTCGTAATCGAGCGTGGTCAGCACAACCATCCCGCCGCGTTCAACGCGGGTGCGGCTAAAACGGGTTTCGAGTTGGGCCAGCGCCAGAGCAACAAAGGCGGGAGCCGGGCTTTGAACAGAGGTATGGGGCTGGAAAAGGAGCGGGGCGGCACGCGCGGCCTCGATTTCCTCGGGCGGGAAGACCCCGGCAGCGGCCAGAATGTTGAGGGCTTCTTGCTGACGCTGAAGAGCGGCCTGGGGCGCATCGAGCGGATTGATGGCTGAGGACTGGCTGACCGAGGCAAGCAAGACGGATTCGGCCAGATTGAGTTCGGCAGCCGATTTGCCAAAATAGAGCCGGGCGGCAGAATCGGCGCCATAAGCCAGGCGGCCATAATCGGCGGCATTGAGGTACCACTCCAGGACTTTTTCGCGCCCATAGTGGCTGACGAGTTGAGCAGCCAGAATACGCTCGCGCAGAGCGCGCCGCAGGCCGGGGGGTTCGTCCCATAGCATGAGGTCGGCGACCAGTTTTTGAGGAATGGTAGGATGAAAATTGGGGTTGGCAAGCCCGCCCAGGCTGTAGCCGGGGTGGGCCCAAAAGCCGGGGTCGGTGAGTGCGACAGTGGCGCGGGCAAGGGATTCTGGGATGTGTTCGGAGGCGGAGGGGTCGAGCGGCAGATAGCGGCGCGCGGCATCTTGCGGGGCAAGAACGGCCAGGAGTTGCGCGCCGGTACGGTCGTAGAAGCGGGTGGGCTGGAGCAGAGAGCCGGAGGGCGGCTCCAGCAAGGCGGGGATGGTTTGCAGCGAGGGTAAACCAGCGGTCAGGGAGGCGTATGCCAGTGTCAGGCCGAGGAGGGTCAGACCCAGGAAGGCAAAAAAAGCCAGCCCCACACCAACCAGGCCGCCCACCAGGCGGTCGTTTTTTTGTTGGCGCTGTTCGATACGCCGCTCACGGCGGCGGCGCAGGATGGGCAAAGCAGGCATGAGGGTATTTTATCACCTGGGCAAGGAACGAAAGCCATTGCGCAGGTCTGCGCCACGCAGTTGCACCCAATAGCGAGGTGATGGAGCGCAAGGGAGTTCCATATAACCGCAATAGCCATATTCTCGCGCGCAAAACGCCGGAGCATTGGCCAAAAAACAAACTTCGACCGGAACGCGGTCATAGTCTGCAGGCAGCAAGACGCGGCTGGGAAAAGTGCGCCATTCCAGCGAACGAGCCAGCGTGAACAACAAGTAGGTTGTCAACAGCCAACATGCCAGGGACGTGAATACTTTTTGGATGTCAGGCCATTGTTGAACGACCAGCAGCAACCAGGGAACCAGGGCCAATAGCAAAGCTGCCACCAAAAACCCGTACCCAAAGCGAAAATCGGGCGCGCTGAACAGCCAGAACCAGATGCCGACATATAAAACGAACCAGACCGTCCGCGCGGCGCGCGGCGCAAAGCGCCGTGGCAGAACAGCCAGGGGCGTAAGAAGTGCCGCAAAGAAGATGATACGCCGGTTGATGGTCTGGCGCGAGAGCCAGTAGGGGAACCATTCGGAAAATGGCGCGAAAATATCGCCAGCGCCGACAAAGCGCCCAAACGCAATGACGTCCTGGCGGTCGCTTTCTGCAATGTCAAAGGGAACTTTCCAGTCGAAATGGAACCAATCCAGCCAGGGGAGAGGATAGACCAGATAGCCGCTTAAAATAAGGTTGCGCAATAAGAAGGGCAGCAAAACCAATCCGCCAATGGCAGCAACAGAAACGATACGTTGTTTGTCTTGTTGCAGCAAGGGAACAAGCAGCAGGGCCAAAGGCAGGGTAGACAGTTTGACCGTGAGGGCAAAAGAAATCAGTAGAGCGATTAGCGGCGTATGATAAGGCTTCTCGCTTTCTGATTTTTCGAGCCATAAGACAACCACCAGCCAGATGAGCAGGCTGACCGGCAGGTCGGTGCCTGGCGAGGAGAGTTCACCGCCCAACACATAAAAGGCCAGAGGCAGAAATCCGGCTTTGAGCAGGTTGGAGGCCGAAAAATGACCCAAAATCAGCGCAACAAGGCCTTGCCAGAAAACAAGCATTGCTGCGATGAAGAGAAACCCTGCCGAAAGATGGAAAGAGCGCAATTCCAAAAAGGAAAAACTAAACAGAGCGTTGGTAACGAACCAGGCTGAATTAAACGCCAGGCGGCCATGCAAATTGCCCAGGCCGGGCACTGCAGGGTAGGTTTCTATCCAGCGAATCGATTGGGCGTGATAGAGGTTGGTATCGGGGTTGGTGGGGCGTTGCGTAGCATTTTCCAGCACAAGCGCCAGGGTAATCAGAAGAACCAACTGAGGCAGCCAGGCGGAGGTGCGTTCCAATGGGGGGCGGGGAATGCGGCGGGTGAACAGGGCCGTCATCAGTCCAGCCAAAAGAATCAGGTGAATGAAATATCCAATTTGAAAAAAGAGGGAAAAGAATTCAGCAAAAACCGTCAGGATAACCAGCCCGGCCAGCAGGGTAAGCGCAAAAGGCATTTTTTTGAAGAAAAAGGCGCCATACGCATAGCACAGCGCCCCGGTGTAGAGCAAGATGAGAATAGCAGCGAGCATATCAGGTTCCAAAAAATTCCTTCATCCAACCCTTCAACCCGCGCGCAGGCAGTTCACTGTAAACGTTGCCGAGCATCCCATTGATGAGAACGCGATAATCTTTGCCATCCACAGGCAGGGTTGTCAACCAAACCGGTATCAGCATCAGTTTAAATGTAGATACCGAAACGGTGGCCGTGCTGTAGGAAAAATCGGTAACGTGCTGGCGGTCGAAATCACGCTGAATGAGGCCGCGCGCGCGCCAGGCGGCCTGCTGGCGGGCATCCAGCGAGGCCTGCGCCAGGCTGATTTGGGGCAGTTCGGCAGGCCAGCCTGCCAGGTAACGAGGGTCGTATTCCAGGGCATGATTGGTATCAAATCCGCCCGCAATTTTGGGCAGTAAATCGGCCAGTTTGGGCGCGCCAGGGACGAGGATATCATCAAAGTGGATAACCTTTTCGCCCTGAATGCGCTCGCGCTCCTGCTCGCGCCCGCTGCGAATGAGATAGCCGCTCCAGGGAATGGTGCCAATAATATCGAAAGTCCACAATGGCAGGTAAAGGCCGCGCGGCGGCTGGACTTTGCGCTGGGGCTTGATGCCTTGTTTTTCGACCCATTCCACCAGGGATTGGGTGGCTTGTCGTTGTTGAATGCCCATCGGAATAATGGAATCGGGCTGAAGCAACTGCCCATCGCCGCGCGTGACGTAGCGCGAACCGCAGTAGGCACACTCGGCGGAAATCTGCTGGGGCGGCAGGACAAATTGCGCCCCACAACCCTGACAAGTGAGGGTTTTGACAGCCACCGAAGTTAGATGCCCCTGCGCAGTTGCCATTTTCAGGATGAAGTCCTGTTCATTCTCCACCGGCCTGCTGACCAGCGTCTGATTGCGCGTACAGTATTCGCAATAAAGTGAGCGGCCATCAGGGGCAAAGACCATCCGTCCGCCGCATTTTGGGCAGGTGAAACGGTCGGCCTGGACGGCCTGGGGTTCGGCGGAGGGAGCGGGGAGCGAATCGGGGTTGACGATGTCTTCGGGCTTGAGTTTTCCATTCAGGATAGCCAGCGCGCGGCGGGCTTCGGGATGGGTTGGCTCATAAGACAGGGTTTCCTCGAGATAGGCGCGTTTTTCCTGGGGGTCGGTCACAATCTGGCTCATCCAGTAATTGGACTGAACGCGCGTTTCGCGGTCATCAGCCAGGTCGAGGGCGCGCTCCAGGTAGCGGCGAGCGATGTCGAGTTCGCCTGCCCTGGCATGGAGGATGGCCTGGCGGAGGAGTTGGTTGTCGTAGTCGGTCATGGGGAGGAAGGGAGAACGAAGAATGAAAAATGATGATGTCAGATTTTAGCGCGGCGGACGATGGCGTCGGTCATTTTGGCAACGCGCGCCATGAATTCGACATCGTGAACACGGAGGATGTCGGCTCCGCGAACAATCCCAACCGCGACCGCCGCCGCCGTGCCTTCGAGCCGCTGGTCGGGCGGCAGGTTGAGGGTGTAGCCAATGAACGATTTACGCGACGGCCCTAGCAACACCGGAAAACCCAGGGCGCGGATTTCGTCCAGGCGGTTGAGCAGTTCCAGGTTTTGTTCCACCGTTTTGCCAAAGCCAATGCCGGGGTCGAGGATGATTTTCTCATCGGGCAGGCCTGCCGCGCGGGCAATTGCGACCGAGTTGAGCAGTTCGCGTTTGACATCTTCCAGCAGGTTGTCGTATTCCATGCCAACGTAACGCCCACCAAGATGTTCCAGCACCTGGGCATTGGCCGGTTTACTGCGATTGTGCATGAGGATGGCCGGAGCGCCATGCCTGGCGGCAGCCAGAGCCATGCCAGGGTCGGCGCGGAAGCCCCACACATCGTTGATGAAATGCGCGCCAGCGCGGATGGCTTCTTCGGCCACGAGGGCTTTGTAGGTATCAATGGAAATCACTGCCTGGGGAAATTCGCGGGCCAGCGCGTCAATCACGGGGATGACCCGCTCCAGTTCTTGCTCGGGGGTCACGGTCTGGGCGCCGGGACGGGTGGATTCGCCGCCCACGTCGAGGATGTCGGCCCCGGCGGCCAGGAAACGGCGAGCCTGTTCGAGCGCGGCGTTCACGCCCCCGGCGCGGGAGAGCAATCCATCCCCTGAAAACGAATCGGGGGTGACGTTCAGGATTCCCATCAGGTAGGTGCGGGAACCCCACTGAAAGGTTTGCGCGCCAACCTGAAGTGGAGTCACACCATTTGCTCCATCGGTTTCATCAGCCAGGCTTCGGCTTCGGCCATGCTGGTAAAAATGCGGATGGCCGCGCCACTGCCCACCGCCCCGGCGGCCACCTTCAGGATGGCATCGCGAACGGATTCGCCAGCCACCAACACGGCCACGCGCAGGTTGCGGGTGGCCGGGTCGTTGTTGACTTCCATGGCCATTTTGATGGCTTTTTCGGGAAGTTCCTGCACTTCGCGCAGGTCATACAGGTTGCGGGTGAGGCGGTCGGAGCCGAGCAGGTGTTCAAAAGCAAATTCGCGCCAATCGGCCAGAGTGGCATCAGAAAGGTCGGTAAAGGTCAGGTTCATGCCGCCATCGGCGCGGCGGGCAACAGTATAGCCGATGCCGGGTTTGGGCTGCCAGTGGAGGGGTTTCAGTTCGGTCATTGTTCACCTTTGGGAAAATTCGCGGAATGAATTCCATTTTACGAGTTGCTGCTTTGTTTGGGAAGTTGCGGGATAATCCAGTGGATGAGGGCTTGCGGCGAGCGGGTCTGGATGTAGAGCCGCCCTGGGCCAGTCAGTTCCACGACCAGGCCCTCGCCGCTGAGCAGAGTGGCCTTCAGGCCGCCAGCGGCGCGCGGGGCGACCTGCATCGTGCCATCGAAAGCCACCAGATGCGAGGTATCTACGATGTATTTTTCACCCGAAGTCAGGGTTTTCTCATAAATTGCGCCGTAGGAGGAGACGAGCAGTTTTCCGCTGCCTTTGGCTTCGAGGATGGAGAACCCTTCGGCAGACATGAGCGCCTTCATGCTGACTTTGGCGTTCAGTTCAATCCCATTTTCAGAAGCCAGGTATGAGCCAGCCTGTATCATGATGGGTTCGCCGCGCAGTTCGATGAGAGCAATATCGCCAGGCAGTTCGGGGGCCAGGGTCACTTCGCCGCCCTGCGGCCCGGCCTGATAAAAGTTCTGAAAAAAGGACTCCCCACCCAGCACGGCACGCGAGAGAGACTTGAGAATGCCGCCTTCGGCTTTGGTCTCGATGTTGACGCTGGCGGACATGCTGACCATTGCGCCCGCTTCAGCGCGGATGCGTTCGTTGGGAGCCAGTTGCGCGATAGCAAGCGAATAAGAGGGACGATGCTGGATGTCGATTTGCATATCGGGTTCTCCTTTTGGAATGCGGGGGAATGAATTCGGCGCATCTATTCACAGTATAGCGGCATTTATGTCTGGAATCAATTCGACATTCGATACGCGTTATTCGCTATTCGGGCTACGGAATGGTACGCATTGCGCGGCGGAGACCAATGACAACGTATGGAGCAAGGCGCGAACGGGTTGGCGCAGAATGGGATGAACGAAATCGGGAGCAATATCGGCCAGTGGAACCAGAACAAAATTGCGCTCATGCAGGCGCGGATGCGGGATGACCAGCGGGGGGGTGGTGAGAATCAGGTCATCATAAAACAGGATGTCAATATCAATCAGACGCGGGCCGTTGCGAAAGGTGGGCTGGCGTCCCAGGTCGGTTTCCAACTGTTTCAGGAAGGCGAGTAAATCAGCAGGCGGTAGGTTCGTTTCGGCACGCAGGGCCATGTTCAGGAAGGCAGGCTGGTCGAGAAAGCCCCAGGGCGGGGTTTCGTAGATTCGTGATTCGGCCAGAACGTGTGCCTGGGGCGCGAGGGCAGCAATGGCGGCGCGCAGATTGGCAAACCGGTCGCCGAGGTTGGTTCCGAGGGCGAGGTAAATCTCATGGGACATAAGGACGGCATCGAGTGACACAAATTTCTCGAAGCATGTTCAGGCGAGTCAGGATTTCAAATGGTCAGGAGTAAAAGCGCCGGGGAGCAGGTCGCGCGCGGTGGTCTGTTGTAGTAAACGTCCTTCCGCATCCCCAATCAAGACAATCATGTCCAAACCGAATTCGGCCATCACCTGTCGGCAGCCGCCGCACGGCGAACCGCCATTGGGGGTGACGACCGCAATGGCCTCGAATTCGCGCTCGCCTTCTGAAACGGCTTTGAAGATGGCAATCCGCTCGGCGCACATGGTGGCCGGGTAAGCGGCATTTTCAACATTGACGCCGGTGAAAATGCGTCCCGATTTAGCGCGTAAAGCAGCGCCAACCGGATAACTGGAATATGGTGCATAGGCGCGGCGGCGGGCTTCGTTGGCAAGTTCAACCAGCATCTGGGCTTCCTGTTCGGTGAGAGAGGGCATCTCTGTTCCTTTATGGGTTATCAACTTTTTTCTTGCGTTCGAGAGTACGGACAACGCGCGCTGGAACGCCGACGGCCAGCGAATCGGCAGGAATATCTCTCGTTACGACTGCGCCTGCGCCGGTGCGGGCGAATTCCCCAAGTTTAACGGGGGCAACCAACATCGTATCGGAACCCAGGAAAACGCCCTCGCCGATTTCGGTGGGGTGTTTTTTCTCGCCGTCATAGTTACAGGTAATCGTTCCCGCGCCAATGTTGACATCCGGGCCAATTTGGGCGTTGCCGATGTAGGAAAAGTGTCCCATTTTGACCCCCGGCCCCAGGGTGGAATCTTTGACCTCGCCGAAATTGCCCATGTGAACGTGGTCACACAGGCGCGCGCCCTTGCGCAGACGGGCAAATGGCCCCATATCCACATCGTTTTCGAGCAGCGCCCCCTCCATGACTGACATGAAAACCTTGCAACGGTTGCCAATTTTGCTCTCACGGATGTGCGTATTTGGGCCAATGGAACATCCCTGCCCGATGGAAGTCTCGCCCTGAATGTAGGTGTTTGGCCAAATAACCGTGTCCGCGCCGATGGTCACTCCGGCTTCGATGTAGGTGGAGGCCGGGTCAATGAGGGTTACGCCATTGAGCATGTGCATCTGATTGATGCGTTGACGCATGGCGGCTTCGGCCTCCGAAAGATGAATGCGCGTGTTGACGCCAATTATCTCAACCAGGTCATCAAGCACGATGGCTTGCACTGGTAATCCATCCTTGCGGGCCAGTTCGACGGTGTCGGTGAGGTAATATTCGCCTTTTTTTGACATCGGAATTCGATGCAGGGCATCCCACAGCCAATCGGCACGGAAGCAGTAAGCGCCTACATTGAGTTCCTTGACCGCCAGTTGTTCGGGCGTAGCAACATATTCCTCGACAATTTCGGCCACTGTGCCATCCGTCTTGCGGATAACGCGCCCGAAGCCGCGCGGGTCATCATAGATAGCGGTCAACATCGACATTGGGCCAGAATTGGAGATTTGGGCCTGGACCAATTTTTGCAAGGTCGAGCCGCGCAACAGGGGCATATCGGCATAAGTAACAATCACATAGTCGGTTTTGCCTTTAAGCAGGCTCTCGGCCTGCTTAACAGCATGGCCGGTGCCAAGCGGAGTCTCCTGCAAGACATACTCGACCTCCTCGCCCAGAGTCTTTCGCACCTCAGCAGCGCCTACACCCACGACCAGGACAGGCGTTTCCGTGCTGGCAGAGCGGGCCGCATCCAACCCGTAGAGAGCCATCGGCCTGCCGCAAACGGGGTGTAAAACCTTTGGTAAATCCGACTTCATGCGCGTGCCTTGCCCGGCCGCCAGTAAAACGGCGGTGATTTTAGTCATATTGAACCTCTCAAAGAAAAAAATAATGCAGAATGAGGAAGGCAGTTTGCAGAATTTTGTTTTTTCATTCTGCATTCCACATTCTACATTCCGCATTTGGTGAAGAGGCTGGGGCGCCTGGACTCGAACCAAGATCCACAGATCCAAAGTCTGGTGTGCTGCCGTTGCACCACGCCCCAGTAAGTGAGCGGGGCAAATTGTATCACAACTTTTTTACTGCGCCGAGTCAGGGGTCAACCCCAATTTGGAAGCCTGCTCGTAGGTCAATTTGTCTGGTTCGGTATAGGTTGTGCCTTTTTCAACCACCGTATCCCAGAAGGCATTCGGGTCAATGGGTGGCTTCTTACCGACTTGATTGAGAATCTCCAGGAAATCGCGCGGCAGGTTCTCAGGCTGAGTAAATGGTTCCTCAATGGCAGAGCGCTGAGGTGTTGTTTCTTGCGAACCGAGCGGTTCAATCGCAATGCCAATGCTCTTAAGAGCATCCAAAAGTTGAGCGCGGGCGGTGAAAATCCGTTCCAGTCTATCTGCCAGTTTGTGAACATCCGCAAGTTGTTTGCCGACCAGTAAAAGCGCATGAGCGGGACCGACTGGAACAAATACCCCATCCAGGCCATCGCTATCGAACAGGTGCAAATGACTCCCGGCATGGTTGAGCAAACTGGCGACTTTCTGGGCAGCATTGAACATGCCCATCAGGGAGGCAATTAATGAAACCGCAGTATTTGGGTCGGGCAGTTGCCCGGCCTCCGCCTGAACATGCCCCAAATTGTCGATAAAGACTGCAGCCTGGGCATCCAAATCTCTGCGAAGATTAACTAAAATGCCGCCGAGGCTGACACCCGTCTCTTCTTCAAGGGGAGGCTCGAAGGGCGGTTTGGTCTCTGCTTTAACAATGGTACGCGCCATGCCTAGCAGGCGCTCAACCGTGTCAAGAAAGTCAGCGATGGAAACAGGCTTGGGGAAAAATGCATCGGCGCCTGCAGATTGAACTTCTTTGAGAAGGCGCGGGTCAGATACGCCTGTTATCAAGATAATTTTAATCTGGGGATTGAGGGCGCGGAATTTTTTCATCAGTTCCACGCCGGTAATCCCCGGCAGACGGAAATCGGCCACAAGCAAATCAACCTGCCTGCGCCGCGCATCGAGAACGGCTTCTTCGCCCGAAGGGGCTTCCGCCACATCCAGACCCTGTTCAATCGTCTCAAGCGCCGATTTGAGTAGACGGCTGACTTCTCGCTGGTCATCGACAATCAAGACACGTTTTGGCACAGTCGTACTCCATCTCAATCGATTATTTGACCATCCAGCAAGCTACAAAATGGTCGGGCAAGGCTTCGCGGAATTCGGGTTCCTGTTCCGAGCAGATTTTGTCCGCAATAGGACAGCGTGGGTGGAAACGGCAACCCTTGGGCGGGTTGAGCGGGCTGGGGACATCGCCTTTCAGGATGATGCGCTCACGCTTGAGGGTTGGGTCGGGAATGGGAATGGCTGACATGAGGGCTTTGGTATATGGATGAAGCGGGTTGCGGAACAATTCATCTCGCCCGGTGAGTTCAACCATTTTGCCCAGGTACATCACTGCCACGCGGTCTGAAATATGCTCGACCACGCTCAGGTTGTGGGCAATGAAGAGATATGTCAGCCCAAATTCGGCTTGCAAATCTTTCAGGATATTGAGAACCTGAGATTGAATGGATACATCCAGCGCGGAAACCGGTTCGTCGCAGACAATGAACTTGGGGCGCAATGCCAAAGCACGAGCAATCCCAATACGCTGGCGTTGTCCGCCAGAAAATTCATGCGGATAGCGGTGAGAGTGGTATTCTTCCAGCCCTACTTTCTTAAGGGTATCGAGCATATACGCAAAACGCTCGTGGCGCGTGCCAATATTGTGGATATTCAAGCCTTCCATGACCGATTCACCAATGGGCATGCGCGGGTCGAGCGAGGCGTAAGGGTCCTGAAAGATGATTTGCATATTGCGGCGCATTTCTTTCATGGCACGGCCAGAAAGTTTCAGAACATCCTGTCCTTGAAAATAGACTTCACCTGAGGTCGCCTCGATGAGCCGAAGCATGGTGCGACCCACTGTGGTTTTTCCACAGCCAGATTCTCCCACCAGCCCCAATGTTTCGCCCTCACGAATAGAGAAGGAGACATTATCTACTGCTTGCACATGGGCAACCACGCGCTGCAACAAACCGGCGCGCACCGGGAAATACTTGACCAGGTTCTTTACTTCGACAAGATTGGCGTTACTCTTGGTTTTTACGGAATCCATCATTTCAGTTCTCCATTTCACGCAGCAATTTGGGAAAATTTTCCATGCAATGGGGCTTCATGACCATCGGCATTCGCGTAAAGCCAACAACGAACTTTATGGCCACTGGTCAGTTCAAGAAGTTGTGGTTCGGTTTCAGAACAAATGGCCAGGTTGTACTGCACACGCGCCTTGCAGCGGGGCGCAAACTGACATCCGGGCGGCAGGTTGACCAGATTTGGCACGGAACCAGGAATAACCTCCAGACGGTCTTTGAGCTTTCCTAAGATGGGAATAGAGCCTATCAGTCCTTGGGTATATGGGTGTAAAGGCTGTTCAAACAAAGTCTTGACGTCAGTCTGTTCCACAATCCGTCCGGCATACATCACTGCCACCCGCTCGCACATTTCAGCCACTACGCCCAGGTCGTGCGTAATGAGGATGATTGATGTACCGATTTTTTCGCGCAAGTCTTTCATGAGGCCCAAAATTTGGGCCTGAATGGTTACATCTAACGCAGTGGTTGGCTCATCAGCAATTAACAAATCTGGCACGCAGGCCAGGGCCATGGCAATCATGACGCGCTGCGCCATGCCGCCCGAAAGTTCATGCGGAAATGCTTCGGCGCGCCGCTCCGGTTCAGGGATACCGACCATTTTGAGCAGTTCGACTGCCCGGGCGCGACCAGCCTCTTTGCCCAAAGACTGGTGGATGTGCAGTACCTCGCTAATCTGGTCGCCGACTTTGAAAACCGGGTTGAGCGCTGTCTGTGGCTGCTGGAAAATCATCGAAATGCGGTTGCCCCGAATATGCACCATCTGCTCTTCGGTGTATTTGAGCAGGTCTTTGCCATCAAAAATGATTTCACCCTCGACGATTTTCCCCGGCATGGAAATCAGGCGCATAATCGAAAGGGAGGTGACGCTCTTGCCACAGCCCGATTCGCCGACCAATCCCATCACCTCGCCAGGGAAAACATGAAAATCAACCCCATCCACGGCCTTGACAACGCCATCTTCGGTATAGAAGTATGTCTTCAGGTTTTTTACTTCAAGAAACGGTTTTTTGTCTGTCATTTCATTTCTCCAGGAGAAGGATGGAAGATTACATCTTGAGGCGCGGGTCGAGCGCATCTCGCAACCCATCGCCAACATAGTTGAAGGCCAGGGCGCAGATGAAAATGGGCAGGCCTGGAACAAGCGGCAGGTATGGCCTATCAAGCATAAATTGCTGGGTTGCAGAAAGCATATTGCCCCAAGTTGGCGTTGGGTCCTGAATGCCAAAACCTAAGAAAGAGAGCGCGGCCTCCGCCACGACGTACCCCGCCATGCCGAGCGATGCCGCAACAATGATGGGCGCCATGGCGTTCGGAATCATGTGCCGGAAGATAATATGCGCGTCTGATGCGCCCAGAGAGCGGGATGCTTCGACAAACGTTTGCTCGCGCAGCGATAAAATGACGCCGCGCATTAACTGGGCAATGCCCAGCCAACCCAACCCGGCCAGTACGATGATAATCAAAACCGCCTGGCGAGCCTGAAAAGTTGAAAGCAGCATAATTTTGCCTGCTACCGCCAAAATTGGCTCTGGAATCGGAATCGCTTCCGGGTTACTTATCAGCATTGAGGAGATAATCAACAACAGCGGCAGGTCGGGAATGGTGAGCAGGAATTCGACAAACCTCATCACGAGCGTGTCGATAATACCGCCGTAATACCCTGCATAAGCCCCAACCGAAATGCCAATCAGGGAGGAAATAAACACGGAAAGCAGAGCAACCGACAACGAGATACGGCCTGCATAAACCAGGCGGGAGAAATAATCACGTCCAATATGGTCGGTGCCCATGTAATGCACCCGACCGGTTTCTTCGTCCACTGTTCCCCAAGACACAAAATATTTTCCAACAGAGAGTTCATCCACCTGGAATGGGGCGATAAAGGGCGCAAAGAGCGAAATCGAAAATATCACAATAATCAACCCCAAAGAGAACATGGCCATTTTGTGCTTTCGAAAACGACGCAGGACGATTTGAAATGGAGTTTCTTCTTTGGTGGTGATGGCTTCCGCTTCAAGAACTGCAACTTTTGTCTGGTTAGTCATGTTTGACTTCTCCCACAATCTAAATTATTTATAGCGAATGCGTGGGTCAAGCAATGTGTATAGAACGTCACGAATGAGGGTTGCGGTCACGGTGAGAACAGCAGTAATAAATAAAATAGCCATCGCAACCGGATAGTCGTAGTCACCCAAGGCCAGGAAGTACAGTCGACCCATTCCAGGCCATGAGAAAATTGTCTCGGTGATAATTGCCCCGCCAAAAATACCAGGGAGTGTAAAGACAATAATCGTCGCAAAGGGTATCAGGGCATTTCGCAGGGTATGCTTGAAGATGACGACCCGCTCAATGAGGCCTTTGGCGCGGGCAGTACGAACATAATCCTGCCGCAACACCTCAAGCATGCTGGAGCGGATATAGCGGCTCCACCCGGCAACACTGATGATGGTGAGGACGGAGACGGGCAGAATGAGGTGAAGAATGCGGTCCGTCAGAGAACCTGCTTTGATGGTTACTTCTGTGGTGAAAAAGGGAATAACATAATCGCGCACTGCTTCCGCGCTGCCAGGCGGTAGGTAAGGAAGGGGCAAGTCAGAAACGCGCGGCAATACCGAAAATAACAAAATCATCATGATGCCGAAAAAGAAAGTCGGCATGGCTGACCCCAGAAAGGCCAGGGTGGTAAAGATGTAGTCGAATCGTGAATACTGATGAATGGCAGAATAAATGCCAAGCGGGATACCCAAAGCCAAAGCAAATATAATGGAAAGCCCACCCAGTTGGAGCGTGTTCGGGAGGCGTGAAAGCAACAACTCCGTCACGGGGCGGTCACGGTTGAGTCGCCAGGAATTGCCGAAATCGCCAAATAAAACCCCGCGGCTGGCGCGTCGCCCTTCGAGGCTGCGGAAATAGACGTATTCGTCACAACCAATCACCCGGGTCGTAAAGTTACCTTTGTCATCCGTAAATACCCCTTCGACAGGTTTCCGGCAGCCAATGGGGGTATTGGCAAATAATTCCTGCCCGCCAATCATGATGGGGCCAGTTGGCCAGCCGACCAGCCAGCGCGTGAAACGATAGGGCAGGTATAAATCTAATTCAAAGTAAGCGCGAATTCGCTGGATGTCTTCCTCGGTAATCCTGAAACGAGAGCTTTGGGTTGCCTGACGCAAACCGGCGGTAGGGCCGCCTGGCGCAAAATTCAGGATGGCGTAAGAGGCAGCCGCAGAAACCAGCACGACGATGAGCATTTGGAATAATCTTCGTATGAGATATCCTGTCATGGGATATTGACCTCCGTGCTAATACGGCCTTGATTGCGAGGGCCGCGATAGATTTTATCTTAATTAAAATTCTGATGACCGGAGAAAACAGACACCATAGGTTAAGAATGGGGCAGATAGACACCTCGGGATGTCCATCTGCCCACATTCTATACGAGATTAAACCTGCTGTCCTTGTGATTTACTTGACGAACAGGCTAAAGTCGATGTGTTCCCAGGTCGCGCTGGGGTTGACCAGGAGGGTGACTTTGCCTTCTTCAGCCGCTTTGCTCAGGGTTTCAGTCACGCCGACCAGAGTGGTGCTGTCGAGGATATCCACACCACCAGCGATGAGCTGGGCCTCGGCGTTCTCAGCAGTGATGAAGGAAATTACGATGTTGGGGGTCTTAGGAGCGCCCAGGACATAGTAGGGATTGGCTTCGAAGACCATCTTCTCGCCTTTGACCCATTCCTTGAGGACATAGGGACCAAAGCCAAGCGGCTTTTCGGCGATTTCAGGCAGGGTCGGCCAATCTTTGGCAGGAACTTCGGCGAGCGTCTTGCCTTTGTAGGGACCTTCGCTCTCAATGACCTGGTGGGCGGGGGCAGCGCCATAAGGAGCCAGGAAGTAGGTCGCGCCATCCTGAACGCCAGGCAGCCAGGTCACAGTGTATTGTGTGTCGGAATCAAAGGTAATCGACTGGGTGCGGTCGCAAGTAATGAAGGAGGTCGCGCCATTTTCGCGGTCGCAGGCGGTCTTGTAACCCAGTTCAAAGTCGGCCTTGACCAGCGGTTGGCCATCTGACCAGGTAATGCCGGGGATGAACTTGTAGGTGACAACCATCTGCTTCATCTTGATGGGCGAACCAGTGAATTCCACTTCGGCGCCAGTGGCATCCTTAACCTTCACGCCATTCGCCAGTTCAACGATTTCGCCAGCGGCATCGACAACCTTGTCACCGGCTTTGACTTCAACGTCATTGTTCACAGCCAGGCCCGACTCGAGAGTAGAAAGGCCGTCCTGAAGTTTGGCTTCCCAGGTGTAGTCGTTGGAGGTAGCGAAACTATCTGCGATGAGGTAGTTGGCGGCAACTGCTACGAAGGCGCTTTCCACCAGGGTGTAGAGGGTGGCAGGTTCCTGCGTGAAACCAATCACGATGGTGTCGCTGCCGGGTTTTTCCCAAAGATGAGCGTTGTACATGTAGTACGAATAGCCAGGCTTGGGAGCGAAGTTGACCAACGCGGGATTATAAGCAAAAGTGTCGGTGCGATTGAAGAGTGGGATGGCAGGAACATCCTTGGTGTATTCCTGCTGAACAATCGTGTAAGCCGCTTTGCGTTCTTCCTGAAGCAGACTGTTGTTCGCCAGCTTGATGGCGGAAGAGGCTTTCTCATTGCACCAGCCCATATAGTTCTGACCGACCCAGCCGTTGGAAGGCAGCGGAATCTGGTCGCAGGCCCACAAGGTCTGACCACCGGGGTCGGCTTCGCCCACCCAGGCGAAAGCGCCCAGTTCGAAGTCGCGGCGAGAGAGGCCAGTGGTATCACCGAACCACCAGGAAGCCGGGACATGGAAGCGCACAATCTGAATACCGCAGTCGGCCATCTGCTTCTCAAACACAGCGGCCCAGGTCTGGCGGAAAGCAGCGCTGGTCGTCGTGAACTTCAGCGAGAGGCTGTCACCCGCCGCGTTCGTGCGAATGGTCGCGCCATCGGCCAGGGTCCAGCCTGCTTCTTCGAGCAGAGCTTTACCTTTTTCGGGGTCAAAGGGGTAAATCGTAATGTTCTCATCGCCCGCATATGCCCACTGAACAGATGGGATGAAGGTGTTCATCACCAGTTCTTTTTGCTGTTCTTCGGGGACGAGAGGATAGACCGACTTAATCAGGTCGAGTTTGTTGGTGCAGTATGCAATGGCCTGGCGGACTTTGAGGTCGCCCAGGATGGGATGAGGCGTGGTGAAGGGTTCGCGCTCGACTTCCTTCTCCACTACAACGGTCTTTTCGACCTCAACCGGTTTTTCGACTTCTACAATCTTGGTTTCGACCAAGGTTTGGGGAGCGCAGGCAGCCAGAGCCATGCTGGCAACCAAAATTAGACCGAGAACGGTCATCAAGCGATTTCGTAACATTGTGTTTCTCCTCCATAGAGAAAAATTTGGATACGACAGGGTTTACAGGGCGCAAATATACAAGCCATTACTGTTTGTGATAAGGTTGAACCACCTCCTTTACCAGGCAAAGATATTAGCAAAATTTATGTTGAACGTAAATATAGAACTACGCACAAGACACTATAGCATAAGGATTTTTAGCAGTCAAGCAAATTGTCGGCAATTTTTAATGAAAACTGAAAAAACAACGGTTTCACTCGCAAGAGGCCTGGTAATCCAGGTCTTCCAGGTTCCACAAGTCGTTCATGGCAAAGGCATCGAGTTGCAGGTTGCACAGGTCGCGGCGGGCTGCAGCCACTTTGATGCGCATATAAAGTGGAATGAAGGGCAAATCATTGGCAAAGATGGTCTGCGCCTGGGCATAAGCAGCAGCATGTTCGGGCATATCGGGCAAGGTGCGCATGGCCTTGCGGCACAACAGGTCGAAATCAGGATTGATGTAGCCGCTAACGTTGAGACCCAGCCAGCGATTGGCAGCGCGAGGAATCTGGTCTTCCATCAGCCAGGAGCAGGTTGGTTCGCCTCCCGTGGTCGCAACCGCGTATTCTGCCAGGTCGAATGCGCGGCCAAACAAGGGGCCGTCAGGCCCGGCAGCGTAAAAGGAGTCCTGCGTGAAATATTCCAACTGAATTCCTACGCCACATTGTGCCAGCGATTCGGCGAATATTGCGCTTACCTGCTGTCGCTGTAAGGCGGAGGTTGTCCAGTAGCGCAACACCAGGGGAGTACCGGCTGGCACGCCTTTGACGTTCCCAGATACCATTGGCGTGGCGGGGTCGTTATCGGGGTCTTCCCAACCGGCGCTCTTGAGTAGTTCGATACCCCTCGCAATGTCGAAAGGATATTTGGCTGTCTCGGCGGCGAACAAGGAGTGAGAGGGCGAAACAAAGGTATCAGGGACCTGCGACATGCCGCCCAATACGGTATTGACCACCCGCGCCCGGTCGAGACAATACGAAATTCCCTGGCGGGTGCGCACATCGCCAAAGAAATCGGGACGGTCATTCGATGGAACGCCATCATCGAAGGTTGCTGGTCGAATGCCAAAATCCAATCTTTCCATTACAGGAGTGGTGGAGGTGATTAATTGAACCTGGTTATTGCGTTCCAGCTCGGTCAGCAAGTCAATCTGTCCATCGAGGCGCACGCTAGAGTCTAAGATATCGCACTGTCCAGCAATCAGAGCGCTGATTGCAGTGGGAGCGTCTTTGACGAAGCGGAAAATCAGAGTCTCAAAGAAGGGCAGCCCATCGACCGCGCGAAAATAGTTGGGATTCTTGTCAAAGCGGATGTATTCACCAGCCGACCATTCTGTAAAGTTGTAAGGACCCCAGCCCAAAGGCGGACGAGTTGAAACATCGGCACTGGCAAGTTCTTCGGGCTTGAACTTTCCCCAGAGATGTTCTGGCAATGGCGCCCAAAAATTATCAGCATACGTTGGGTCGACAAAGCCCGGCACACCCCACCACTGAACGGTCAAATCATCCAGCGATTCATAAGACTGGGTGCGGTCGATGAGGTATTTCGAGCCTGGCGTGGCTGGGTCGGAGGCAAGTTGGAAAGCATACAGGGAATCTTTGACGGTTAGGGGAGTACCGTCTGACCATCTTAAATCGGGCAGCAGACGGAAGGTGGCGACCACCTGGTCCATTTGCAATTCAAGACCGCTGCTAAATTTCACCGCGCAGGCATCGTCGTAACACCCGGCGGGTAGAACAGAAACCCCAAAGTCGAGTGAAACGAGATTTCCGGCGGCATCAACCACCATATCGCCACGCTTGACGGGGACAGGGTTCAACTGCGCATCACCATTCTCGATGGATGGAATGCGTTCGAGGATGACGGGCTGATAGCCGTTGGTAAAGGAATCGATAGGGCCGTCATAGACTGCTTCCAACACGCTGCGAGCGGCAGTGTTCAGCACGTCAAACGGATACAGGCTATTGGGTTCCTGTCCGAGGCAGACGGTTAGTACGCGCGGCACGGGGGTGGAGGTAGAAGGCGGTTGCGTGGGCAATTGAACTGGAGTGTTTGTTTCTTCAGGCAACGGCCCGTCCGGGCCAGGCACAACAGGATTGGTTACCGGCAAACCCAGGTTACAAGATGAAAAAATCAACGCTCCCAGGAAAGCCAGAATGAACAGGCGACGCGCGACAGGCATATCGTTACTCCACATTTAAAAAAGACAGGATTCAGGTTTGCCTGAATCCTATCTTATGTTGCCAAATCCGACAAGCAGGTTATTGTGTTCCGCGCATGCGCGGGTCAAGCGCATCGCGCAAACCATCACCCAGAAAGGTGAAAGCCAGCACAACGAGAGCAATGCAGATGGCAGGAGCCAGCAAAATCCAGGGTTGGGCATTGATGGCGCTTTGTCCTTCCAGCAACAGGCCTCCCCACGAAGTGATGAAGATGGCATTTGAATCGGCAGGCGGACGCAACCCCAACCCGAGATAGCCTAAAATCGCCTCGGTAATAATCAGGCCGGGAATACGGAAGGCCACATATACGATGATGACGCCCAGGGTATTGGGCAACAGATGGTGGGTCATAATGCGCGGGGTTTTGACGCCAATCGCACGGGCGGCTTCGATGAATTCTTTTTGCTTAAGCGAGAGAACCTGCCCGCGCACCAGACGGGCAATCCCAACCCAGTTGACGAGCGCCAGCGAGACAAACAACAGGAACAGCCCATTCATGAATTGCCCAATCCACGAATCGCGCAACGAAACCATGATGATGATAAAAAACAACAGGTCTGGAAAGGCATAAATCACATCCGTCAGGCGCATTAACAGGTTATCCCAGGTGCCGCCGACATAACCTGCGACCATTCCAATCACAGTGCCAATCAGGACAATGATAAAGGTTGGGATGAAGCCAACCACCATCGAAACGCGCGCGCCAAAAATCACCCGGCTGAGCAAATCGCGTCCAAGCGTATCGGTTCCGAGAGGATATTCAGGATTACTGGCTTTCCCCCCCGCAGTCTCCTTCACCCAGGCCGGGGGCAGATATTTTTGTCCACTGGTGATTTCGAGAGGGTCGTGAGGCGCAAGCGCACGGGCAAAAATAGCAATCAACATGAAGATGACAATGATAACCAAGCCCAAAATAGACGCCTTGTTACGCGCCAGGCGGTCGAAGGCTTCCTGGTTGGGGGTCTTGGTTTTGAGAGCCTCCCCAAAATTTGGAATATTCGGAGTTTGGGTTTCAACCTGCGCAGTCATAGTTCCCTCTTATTCTTCGAGCCGGATGCGTGGGTCAACCAGCACATAGATAAAATCCACGCTCAGGTTGGCCAGAGCCACTAACACAGCATAAATTAAGGTGGTGCCCATAATCATGGAATAATCGCGCTGGCTGATAGCCTGTACATAGGCGCGTCCCATACCGGGAAAGGCAAACATGGTTTCGATAATAAACGAACCGGTCACCAGGCCAGCCAGCGCCGGACCAAGGATGGTAATGACCGGAATAAGCGCATTTTTAATCATGTGAACCACGACAACTACGCGTTCCGACAAGCCCTTGGCGCGCGCTGTGCGAATGTAATCCATGCGCAACACTTCGAGCATCGAGGTGCGCATCAGCCGCGCGGTAAAAGCAAGGGTGCCAAAACCCAGCACGGTAGCCGGTAATATCCAAACACTTAACGAGTCCCAGGAACGCGGGACAACGCTAATCCAATTCAGGCCACTGGCAAAGATAATAATCAGAAAAATGGCAATTACAAAATTTGGAACGGAAATCCCCGCCGTGGCAATCAGCAGGCTGAGATAATCGACCCAGGTATTTTGCTTGAGCGCCGCAATGGTACCCACCGGAATGCCAACGGCAATCGCAATGGTCAACGCCAGAATGCCCAAGCGCAGGGAATAGCCAAAACGGCTGTAATACCAGGGTTTCGGGTTCCCATTCTCATCTTCGGGCGGGCGAAACAGGATGGACTGCACCGGCACGCCGCGCTGGCGGTAGGACGGCCCAAAGTTTCCACAAGGAAGGCCGCAGACGAACTCGCCTTTATTATTCCAATCCCCAATCATGTAGGCTACGAACTGTCGCCAGAAAGGCTTGTCCAGCCCATAAAACGCTTCCAACGATTTGCGCGTCGATTCATCTACCTGGCGTCGCTCCGCATCTGTATCCCAGGGACCACCGGGAGTATTGTGCATCAGGATAAATGTCACTGCGCCTACTACGAGAATGACTGGAATGAGCCAAAGCAAGCGTCGAATAATATAAGTCGTCATCTACAGCCTCGATTATCGTCAGGATTTGGGCTGGCCGCCCGATAAGACGGCCAGCCCAAGAACGTACTGTCTGAGATTACGGAATCATGCTGGTGTCGATGGTGATGGTCCACGGGACAGTGTCACCGGGGAACATGCCATCCTGCGGGGTCGTGATGATTCCCTTGACCCACGGCTTGACCAGATAGTGGTTCAGGCTGTTGTAGCCAAAGGCAGCCGGGATGTCGGCCAGCAAGATTTGCTGAGCCTGCTTGTAGAGTTCCATGCGCTTGGCCGGGTCAATGGTCGCATCGGCTTCGTTGACCAGCTTGTCGAACTCTTCGTTCTTATAGCCGGGGCGGGAAGCGAAGGTTGTGTCGGAGCGCCAATAGACTGAGAGCCAGTTCTGTGGGTCCGGATAGTCCGCGCACCAACCACCGCGCGAGAGCAGCGGGAAGGTGTTGGGGTCTTTCTGGATGGCGGTGTAGGTGGTGGTATCGACCGGGTCGAGAGCGATATCGACACCCAGGTGCTTCTTGTAGTTGGCGACCAACCACTCAGAGCGCACGCGATTGCGGGCGGTGTCACCAAAAGCCATCTTCAGGCCCAGGGCATTCAGTTTCTCAGGTGAATTGAATTCTTCGCTTGCTGCAGCCAAAGCGGCTCGGGCGGCTTCGGGGTCAAACTTGAGCGGGCTGTTGGGGTCGTATCCAGGGTACCCAGGCGGAATCCAGGTCCAGGTCGGGCTGGAGAGACCGCCATCGACATCCTTGACCCAGCCTTCGGCGTCAAACGCCAGGGCGAAGGCTTCACGAACCTTCTTGTCGGTGAATGGGTTCGGTTTGTCGTTCCAGGTGGGCTGCAGGTTGAACTGGATTTTGAAGGTGCAGGACCCGGCCCACTGCATGTGCTGGGCAGCCAGGTCGGGGTCAGCATTGATGGCCTCGAGGTCTTCGGCCATCGAGGCAACGACGTCGAACTCGTTGTTCTTGTAGGCTTCAAAAGCGACCGCAGAATCGGTGATGTAGGAATATTCGATGCTATAGGTCGGGACCGCCGGGCCAGCAAAATTGGGGTTCGGGACGAAGACGCTGCGAACGAAGGGGTCGACCGATTGCCAAATGAAGGGGCCGTTGCCAACCTGGTATTTGGAGGAAGTCCACCAGATATCGCCGCCTTCTTCGATATTCTCCTGCTTGGCCGGGTAGCCAACCCAGATACCAGCGATGGTCGCAAAGTACGGGGCAGGCTTCGAGAAGGTCAGGGTCAGGGTATCGCAAGCGGTGTCTTCGTAGTCAACGCAGTCCGTGCCATCGGCATGGGACGCCTTCACACCCAGTTTAGCCTTGTAGGCTTCGGGGTCATAATCGGCAGCCGTGGTATCGGCGGAACGCCATTCAGGAGCACCGACGATTTCATCGGTGATGGAAGCATATTCACCAGCGGTGGCGGGGTCGATGTTGCGCTGGAAGGCATACTCAAAGCGCTTGGCATTCAGGACGGAACCATCGCTATATTTGAGGTCCTTCTTCAGGGTGAAGACCAGCTGGGTAGCATCATCGTTGAACTTCCACGATTCAGCCGCGCCAGGGACTGTCTCCAGCTTTTCATTCAGAGCGGTCAGGCCCTGATAAATCAGCTTGAGATGGCCGATTTCGATCACGAAGGACGATTTCTGCGGGTCGATGATATCGGGGTAGGTACCCGCATTGACGCGCAGAACAGCCGGCTTCTCTTCCTTAACCGGTTCAGGAGTCACTTCGACGACCTGCACCTGAGGGGTGCCTTCGACGATGACCGTTTGGACGATGGTCTCTGGAGTAGCAGCAGGCGCGCCACAAGCGGCCAAAACCATGCTTGCCACTACCAGGAGACCGAGAACAACTGACAACTTACGCATAGTTTTCTTCTCCTCGCTAAAAAATTTTGGTTTGGATAAACAGGGTACGGGAAGACAAAGTATCCTCTTTTCTCGGCAACCACCTCCTTTTTTCTCACACTTAAACCAGATGGCAGGCTACATAATGTCCAGAGGCAACCTCGCGGAATTCAGGCTGCTTTTCAGCGCAAATTTCCTTTGCCAGCGGGCAGCGCGTGCGGAAACGGCAACCCGAGGGCGGATTGACCGGGGAGGGAACATCGCCTTCAAGAATAATGCGGTGGCGGGTCTCTTCTACAACCGGGTCAGGGATGGGAACTGCGGAAAGCAAAGCCTGCGTGTACGGGTGCAGGGGTTTGGCGTGCAGTTCTTCGCTGCTGGTCAGTTCGACGATGATTCCCAGGTACATGACCGCGATGCGATTGCTGATGTGACGAACCATCGACAGGTCATGGGCGATGAACAGATAAGTCAGGCCAAACTCTTTCTGCAAGTCTTCGAGCAAATTAACCACCTGCGCCTGGATGGACACGTCCAATGCAGAGATGGGCTCATCACAAACAATAAACGATGGTTGGAGCGCCAGAGCGCGGGCAATTCCCACCCGCTGACGCTGTCCACCCGAAAATTCGTGCGGGTAGCGTGAAGCAAACGCCGGGCTCAGGCGGACCAGTTCCAACAAGCGCGCCACGCGGTCTTTAATTTCATTTTCAGTCGCCAAGCCATGCACCAACAGAGGTTCACCGATAATTTCACCCACCGTCATGCGTGGGTTCAGGCTGGCATATGGGTCCTGGAAAATAATTTGCATCTTGCGGCGCATGCGGCGCAAGTCTTCGCCGCTCAGTGTAACCAGGTCGGTGCCATCGAACAGCACTTTTCCAGAAGTGGGGCGATAAAGCTGCAAAATAGCACGACCAGTGGTCGATTTTCCACACCCGGATTCGCCTACCAGACCGAGCGTTTCGCCCTGCTTCACGCTAAAAGAGATGCCATCTACCGCGCGAACCGCGCCCACCTGCCGCTGGAGCAGGCCACGACGAATGGGGAAGTGCTTGACAAGGTTTTCAACGCGTAAAAGTTCAGTCATATTAGCGAGCCTTTCCAGTTTTGATATCAACCCAGCAAGCAACGCGATGATTTTCGCTGATGTTTGTTAAGGCAGGGTTCTCCTTCCAACAACGCTCCATCACCCATTTGCAGCGCGGCGCAAAGGGGCAAAAGGTCGGTTTTTTGTACAAAACCGGCGGCAAACCGTCGATTGAATCAAGGCGATACCCCACCGATTCCGCATCCAGGCGCGGCAGGCTGCCCAGCAAGCCGTGGGTATACGGGTGACTTGGGTTCGCGTACAAATCCTTTACCAAGGCTTCTTCGATGATAAAACCACCATACATGACAAGGACGCGCTGCGCAAGACGAGCAACGACCCCTAAATCATGCGTAATCCAGATGATTGCCATCCCCAATTCATCGCGCAATCGCTTAACCAGGTCTACAATCTGAGCCTGGATGGTGACATCCAGCGCGGTGGTCGGCTCATCGGCAATTAATACCTGTGGATTGCAGGCCAACGCCATCGCAATCATCACCCGTTGACGCATCCCCCCTGAGAATTGGTGGGGATAATCTTTGAGTCGGTCTTTGGCTTTGGGGATGCCCACCATCGTTAATAATTCAGCCGCCCGGTTGACAGCCTGGGCGTGGGTCATGCCCAGGTGCAATTCCAGCGGCTCGGTGAGTTGACGTTCGAGGGTAAGCACAGGATTGAGAGAGGTCATCGGGTCCTGAAAAACCATGGCAATCTGCGCGCCGCGCACATGGCGGATTTGATGGTTGCTCATGGCGAGCAAATCCTGGCCTCGCAAAAAGGCCTTGCCCGCTGTGATTTTTCCAGGTGGAACCGGAATCAGGCGCATGACTGATAACATGGTCACGCTCTTGCCACATCCACTCTCTCCAACCACAGCCAGGGTTTCCCCCTCCTTCAAACTAAAGGAGACTCCATTGACGGCATAAACCGTCCCATCTGGCGTACGAAACTGGACTTCCAAGCCTTGAACATCAAGCAGGGTTTCGGGCATCCGCGTTATCCTTTATTGAGATTGTTGTGCTGTGTTTGTCCGACTGAGACAAACCATGCTACAGGATTATACTCTTTAACGCTTTTAACAGTCAATTACGATACTCCAGAAGGTGACTTTCATCATCATTTTTCCATCACTGTACATGATATGACACGCTACCAGAGAACTGTTTTTACCCCAACCAGAGAATTGGAAGGCGACAGCCGTCAGACCCAGGCCAGCGCTCAAGGAATTTTACAAGAGGCTTTGGTAAAATCATTCAATATGCAGATTCCCATGCTCGCGGGCTTGGCCCGACTACTCTGAAAATTGCGTTGTCAGGCACAGGATTGTCTCGGTAGACTCAAATATTCCATTCCTCATGTCCCCCTCCCTGACCGATAAACTCAAGTCATTGGGCGTCAAAGTCGGCGCCTCCGATATCAAACCGCCCCCACCCAAAGCACGGCGCAACTCGTCGCTGGAACAGGTTCTGGGAGGCCGCTGGCTGGAGACGCGGCGCGGCGAAACGTTCGTGGTGGAACAGGTCTATTCAACGGAATACAGGCACGGGCGCGTCCCGATTCGCGCGGAATCAGGCCTGAGCGGGCTGGCGGCCTGGGCAGGCGATGAAACCATCCGCCGCCTGGCCCTCTCCCAACTGGCATTTATAGACACCGAAACATCCGGGCTTTCGGGCGGCGCGGGGACTTACGCCTTCCTGGTGGGCGCGGGGCGCTTTGTAGAGGGGGAGTTTCGCCTGTCGATGTTTTTCATGCGCGACCCCTCAGAGGAGGCCGCTCTGCTGGAATCGCTGGCAAATTTCCTGGCCCCATGCGCCGCGCTGGTCACGTTCAACGGCAAAGCCTTCGACGCCCCGCTGCTGCGCGCCCGCTACACCCTGCAAGACATCCCCTGCCCCTTCGACGGATACGCCCACATCGACCTGCTGCCGCTGGCGCGCCGCCTGTGGCGCGACCGCCTGCCCAGCCGCGCTCTGAAATATCTCGAAGAACACATCATGCAGGCCGCGCGCGGGGTGGAGGAAGTGCCAGGCTATGAAATTCCCTGGCTGTATTTCGATTACCTGCGCACCGGCGACGCGGCCCCGCTCAAAGGCGTCTTCTACCACAACGCGATGGACGTTGTGGCAATGGCCGCCCTGCTGTGCCTGACCGCCGAAATGCTGGAAAACCCGCATCAGAGCGAAATCGAACACGGTCTCGACATCATTGCACTGGCAAAACTGTTTGAGGACCTGAACCGCCCCGACGATGCCGCCCGGCTTTATGAGCGCGGACTAAAGACCACGCTGCCCGAACCCGATTTCTGGCAGGCTGTGCGCCGCCTGGCGATTCTGCAAAAGCGGCGCGGCGATTTGGAAACCGCGCTCAAACTGTGGGAGCAATCCGCCGCCGAGGGGCATGTCTATGCCCACATCGAACTGGCAAAGTATTACGAACACACCCTCAAAGACCCCACAGCCGCCCTGCACTGGACGCTGGCGGCAATTGGGCAAGTCAAAGACAACCCGTTCCTGCCCGCTTACATGAAAAAACACTGGATGGACGAGTTGGAACACCGTCAGGAACGCCTGGAAGCAAAACTGGCAAAGGTGAAACGATGAAAAAACAACCCTTATTGGTGACCGCCTTCTTCCTCGCCGCCGCCCTGGCCTGCTCCCTGCCCCTGGCCTCCGCCCCGGCTGGAACGCCCTCTCCTCTGCCGACCGCCACCATTCCACCCACGCAGAATCCCACCCTGACGCCAACTGCCGCCGCGTCGCTTTATGCGCAATGGCCGGTGCTGACTTCCAGCAGCCGCGAAAGCGGGCAAGCGCCCAATTACGCCATTGAGACCAAAATCCCGGTCATGCAGGGCGAGGACCCACGCGTGGCAAAGTTCAACGCAGATGTGATGGCGCTCATCATGCAGGAAGTAAAAAAGTTCAGGGATGGGCTGGCAGAACTGCCCGCCAAGCCCATCAGCGCGGGCAGTTCCTTTGAAAGCGATTACGCAATTGTCTCGCCGCCCGGCGATATTTTGAGTCTCAATTTTGGCTTTTACACCTACTCCGACGGCGCGGCCCACCCGTACAGTTACACCCTTACATACACTTACGACTTAAAGCGCGGGGAGTCAATTCGGCTGGAACAGTTGTTCCTGCCCGGCGCCGATTATCTCGGCCTGATAGCGGCCTACTGCCAGGATGAACTGACCCGGCGCGACATCGGCTTCGACGCGCTGTTCGCAGCCGGGGCTGACCCCACGCCCGAAAATTATCGCAACTGGAACATCACCCCTGACGGGTTGCTCATCAGTTTCGACCCCTACCAGGTGGCCGCGTATGCCGCCGGGCCGCAGGAAGTCCTCATCCCTTATGCGGAATTGAACGCCATCATCAACCCAGGCGGCCCGCTGGGGGTTAAGAAGTAAATATCCACGCCAGCACTTTCTGAATCATCGTATCCCAATAGGCCCAGTTGTGGTCGCCGGGGCCTTCTTTGTAGGTCAGGTCGAGCGGCAGATTGCGGGCGTGGTCGCGGAAGCGCAGGTTGTCGACGTAGAGGAAGTCTTCGGTGCCGCAGCATTGATACAGTTTTGGTTTGACGTTTCCCTGGGCCACTTTTTCGGCCAGGGCAAACAGGTCATGGCTGCTGCCGGGGACTTTGGACAAATCGCCAAAGATGTTGCGCATGTGAGCCATCCAGGCATCGCTGTTCGGGTCTGCCGGGTTGGGCTTAACCACCTCGCGGATATCGAGCGCGCCCGAAAGGCTGGCGGCGGCGGTGAAACGTTGCGGGTGCGTTAGCGCGAGTTTGAAAGCGCCGTACCCGCCCATCGAAAGCCCGGCCACAAAGTTATCGGCCCGGTCTGCGGAGAGCGGGAACAGGTCACGGGCAATGGCAGGCACTTCCTCGCTAATAAATTGCCAGTACTTTCCGCCATGCGCCATATCCGTATACCAGCTCAGATGAACGGCAGGCATGACGACCGCGAGGTTGTACGGCTCAGCATAGCGCTCAATGGAGGTCCAGCGCTGCCAGGCAGTGTGGTCATCGGAGTAACCATGCAGCAGGTACAGAGTGCGGTAGGCTGTTTTGGGACTGCTTTGGGCATCCTTGAGCGCGCGTTGAGGCAGGATGATATTCATAGCGCAGCGCATGCCCAGAGTTTCAGAGAAAAATTTGACTTCGGTGAGTATCATATCCATCTCCAGCAAACAGTGAACGGAAAGAGTTATGAGCACTTACGGACAGGCAACCAGCGCAAGCCTCCGGCAGAGCATTGCCAGTATTGTACTCCCGCATCAAGACCACCGGTCAGTATCGACAGGCATAACATCATCCTGTTGAAAGTCAGGAAAACCTCCGCCTGGCGGGGCATTCCAATACGGGCAGCCCTGGAGAAGACCATGCCGGACGAAACGACAAGCCGCCAGGTCTTTATGCTATACTGATGGGGTGAGTGTCTCTCCTCCAGACGATGTTTTTGGCACAGATGTCGTTTGCGCCGCATTGAACTACTTCTACGCCATCGAATGAACGAACTGCCCACGCCGGTTTTCCCGGCTTCTCTCAAAAAGATGTTTCACATCTTCGACCGCCTTATCTTCAGGTTGGCCGAACAACCCCGCAACAGCCTCTTATTTGTACTTGTTCTCACCTTTTGTTTGCACGGTTTTCGCTCCACCCAAACCGATTACTTCAAAATAGCGCAATCTCCCTTCGAACCATACAACGGCGTACAATACGTCCAGGATTCCATCTTTCTCCCCTTAAGTGCCTATTATTTGGGTCTGAACCAATCACAATTCCAGTTCGACTTTTATACCATTTGCGCATACCTGTTGGCGCTGGCTCTCATTTACGTCTTTGGGCATAAAAAATTCAGACCCGAACTCACGCTTTTTTTGGCAACCACGGCCGCGCTCAGTCCAGCCAGCCTTGTCTCTCTCTCCTGGCCTGGCATGCCCGATGCCTTCACCATCTTATTTTCGGTCCTGGCGGTCTTTTCAAACTCAATCCCCATTTTATTCCTGACGGGGTTGTTAGGTTTTTCAAACCATCCCCAATTCATATTGATTGCAGTCTCGTTAAGCATCTTGCGCCTGGCTGCGCGCGAAAAAGCTTTCAGAATCGAACAGGCCGTTGCGCTCCTGGCTGGAACGATTGCCGGGTATGCAATGGTTCAAACGTTTTTATCTTACTACCAGATATCGATTGAAATTAACCGCCTGCAAGCCATGTTTGAATATGATTTATCGTTCTGGCTTGAATCGAAGCTGCTCGAAGCGCCGCTCAGTCTTTTCTCGCTCTACCAGGGAATATGGTTCATCTTGCCCGTTTGTGTTTTATACGGGTTTCGGCGCAACCCGCCCTATTACATCCTTTTTCTGGCCTTGCAAGCTGCGGCTGGCGCGGTAACGCTTTTTGTACTGGATACAACGCGCATCTTCAGCCTGCTCACCATTGGAACTCTGTTACATGCAGTCGCGTTTACCTACCACACCATCGAGGAAGAATATCGCCCCTCTCTGCGGTGGCTGCTAACGGCCATTTTGATTGCCGCCATCTTCCTGCCGCGCTACGTCATCATGAGCGGACAGATGTACATGCCACCGACCTCCTTAATCCCATACATGATTCTCAGCCTGTTTTTAGGAACATAACCGCAATGCTATCATCAGACTATGGTACACTGATTCCCATGACCTATCACTCCGGTTTTGTCGCTGTTATCGGACGCCCCAACGTGGGCAAATCCACCCTCATCAATGCATTTTTGGGGCAAAAAGTAGCCGCCGTCTCGCCGCGCGCCCAAACCACCCGCCGCCGTCAGATGGGCATTCTGACTACGGATACTTACCAAATCGTCTTTGTAGATACGCCCGGTCTTCACCAAGCGCGCCACAAACTCGGCGAATATCTTAACCAGGAAGCCGAAGAAGCCCTGAATGGCGTGGATGTCATTCTCTGGATGCTGGATGCAGCGGCTGGGCTGCATGAAGAAGACCGGCAAATCGCCGCTCTGCTGGCTCAGATGCGAAAACGCCCCCCGCTGATGCTTGCCCTCAACAAAATTGACTTAATCCCCGCCGAACAACTTCCCGCCGAACTTCAGGCCTGCGCCGAACTCTTTCCCGAAGCAGAATATTTCCCCCTGAGCGCGGCAAACGGCAAAGGACGCGAGCAATTGCTGCAGGCATTGGTCTCAAAATTGCCCGAACGCCCGCCGGAATTCGATGAAGAACAAATTACCGATTTCTACGAGCGCGAGATAGCCGCCGATTTAATTCGCGAGGCCTGTCTGCTTCACCTGCGCGATGAAGTGCCGCACGGGGTTAACATCCGCATAGATGAGTTTACCGAGCGCGGCGAGCGGGGCGCATATATCGCCGCAACCGTCTTCGTGGAGCGCGAATCGCACAAGGGGATTGTGATTGGCGAGGCCGGGGCCATGCTCAAGAAAATCGGCAGCACAGCCCGGACGGAAATCGAAGCCATGAGCGGACGAAGAGTCTTTCTCGAACTGCGCGTTAAGGTCGAAAAAGACTGGCGCGATGATGAAAACGCCCTGCGCCGCTTTGGCTACAAAATTGAGAAGAAGAAAAAGCGCAAGTAGTATTAGAAGTGACGGTCGCCTGTTCCGCGCAACCGATTGGCACGCCCAATCAGCGGCAGGGATGGCAAGAGCAGGAATCCCGCAAACGCAATCGCCGCCTGCACGCTCCACAGGCTGACCATGCCCGCCAGCGGCCCGGAGGCAATCTGCCCGATGGCATCCACCTGACCAGACATGGAGATAATTGTGGCGCGGGTATCCGAATCGAGCCGCTGGTTAACCCAGGCCATATAGAGCGGCCCCAGCACACTGCGGGTGACGCTTACCAGTAAAACGGCGGCCACCGCCACAGCCAGCGCAGGGGCAAAAGCGAAGAGAAAGATTGCCAGCGCGAGCAAACCTGTCAGCCACCCCATCCCCTTCGCAATCGAGGGCGCATGACTGGCGTCGAGTCGTTTTTCCACCTGCTGCGTAAGCAAAATGGAGAGCAGCATTCCCATTGCACGCATGACCCCCAAAAAAGCCACCTCGTTCATCCCAAACAAGGATGGCAGAGGAAAGGTATCCACCAAAAATTTGACCCACAGCCGGTCCCAGCCTTCCGAATACAATCCATAGATGAATCCCACCCCCAACACTGCGGTCAGCGCCGGACGGGCGCGCACGGTGGCAATTCCCTTGCTGAAAATATCGCCCATGTGCTGAAAGGTAGTGCGATTTTCGGGTTTGGCGGGCGCGAAGCGCGTTTCGGGCATGAACAGGGTCAGAAACAGACCCAACAGCATCAACCCCATGCCGCCCGCCAGGATAGGCAGAGCAACGGACAAATTTCCCAGCGGAATGGCAAGCAGCATTCCGGCAAAAGCCCCGGCCAGGTCAAAGCGATTGGCGCGCAAGAAAGCGCGGTTGGCGGCCTGTTCGCCGATTTCATCGGAAAGCCAGGCCTGCTGCGCCCCGCTGGTAAACGTGTAACCCAGGCCCCACAATCCTGAAGCGAGCAGGATAGCGGGAAAAACAGGAAACAACCCCTCGATGATAAATCCCAACCCCATGATGAGATAACCGATAACAAGCGAAAATTTGCGCGAATACGCATCTGCCACAATTCCGGTTGGCACTTCAAAGAGCAGGATGACCACTTCCAGCGTGGTGCCAACCAGGACAAGCTGCAATCCGCTCAGCCTGGCTACGGTGGCTTCGTAAAACGAAGTCACCACGAACATCAGACTGAAGAAGAAAGAGGTCAGGAAGGAAAGAGCAAGGTAGAGCGGGTAAGCGGGAAGTTTGGGCATGTAATCTCCGGTGATGTGGGAATTCCATTGACGAAGGCAAATGGGTCGGTTAGCATAGCGACCATAATACAAATATGATTGGCATTGATAACTTGAAAACAAAATGATGAGACCAACGCGCATTGACTGGCAAGCATTGAGAATTGCTGTCGTTATTCCTTGTTACCGCGTAGAAAAAGAAATTGCGGGCGTACTTGCATCCATTCCAGACTATGTAAAAGATGTTATTGTGGTTGATGATGCTTCTCCCGATGGAACTGCGCAAAAGGTCGGGCAAAGGATGCAGGTTGATTCTCGCGTGGTTTTATTGCGGCACGAGAAAAACGCTGGCGTTGGCGGCGCAATGGTGACAGGGTTCAAAAACGCGCTGGAACGCGGGGCAGAAATCATTGTCAAAATGGATGGCGACGGCCAAATGTCGGCAGAATATCTGCCCTACCTGCTCGCGCCGCTGGCTCGCTGTGAAGCCGATTATGCCAAAGGAAACCGCTTTAGAGATTTTCGCGCGCTCCAACAGATGCCCTGGCTGCGACGCGCTGGGAACATGGGGTTAAGCTTCCTTTCGAAAGCCGCCACCGGTTATTGGAATGTGTTTGACCCAACCAATGGTTACGTCGCCATTCGCGCCGAAGCGCTGCGGCTGCTTTCGATGGATGAGATTGACCGTTCCTATTTTTTTGAGACCTCGATGCTGGCGCAGTTATATCTCATCGGAGCAGTGGTAGCGGATGTACCCATCCCTGCTCGCTATGGAGAAGAAGTTTCCAACCTTTCGGTGCGGCGCGTTTTGTGGCAATTTCCCCTCAAACTGGCCATCACCTTTCTGCGGCGTCTGGTGCTTAAGACCTTTATCTATGATTTCTCCATGCAAGCCATTTACCTGCTCACCGGCGTTCCGTTGCTGATGTTTGGATTGCTGTTTGGCGCCTTCAAATGGGTGGAATACGCCAGCCGCAACATCCCTGCGCCCACAGGCACGGTCATGCTGGCTACGCTGACTGTTTTATTGGGAATTCAATTTCTGATTGCTGCCATCGAAATCGATTTACGCGCCATTCCTCAAGAGCCTATTTGTAAACGCTGGCTGGCTCAGGGCTGACCACTTGCGCCAAAGGCCTGCCAACCACTCGCGCAACCCGTTTGAAGCAGGATATCTTGCTCGATGCGCGCGCCGTTTTCGAAGGTGTCGCCCGGCAGCGATTCTCCCGGTTTGGTGTATGCAATGCGCGGCCCTGGGCCTGGCCCCAACCCTAAAATTTCTAACCGGTAAAGCCCCCCCTGCGATTGCCAGTCAGTTGGGATGGTGAGCCGGTACCACCCGCCTGCCGGAAGGTCGGCATTTGATGAAATTTGCTCTACCAGCGGATGAGGAGAATGAGCCGAAAACAGGGCGAACCGCGTTTTGCCCTGCCAGGCAGATTGTTCAGCATCCACCCAAAAGCGCACCACCGTCAGGCCTTTGCATTCGGGCCAGATTTCTTGCGAAAGGCGAAAATTTTCAGAAAGTGGGGGCGAAAACGCGGCCTGAGGGTCCCAGTTCTTATAACGAGGCAGGTAACACAACCCACCCTGGTAATATTGCGCCCCACACAGAACATAATAGGCCAGGTACATGCCTGCCGTGTACAGCGCCAGCCCCGAAACAGACAGCCCAACGGCCCAGCCCATCGGTATCCGAAGACGAAGTTTGGAAAGTATCAATCCCAATCCCAACCACAATAACGGCCAAACTGTCAAAAAGTAACGTCCTTGCACGCCGTCAATCACGCTGCTTCCCACTGGCGTAAAAGTCACATACATTGCAGCGATAGTTGCCAGATAGGTCCCAATAAACAAGCCAAACAAAGCCCACCAGATACGGGCAGCGAAGGACAGGGCCGGTTTTTCTACGAACAGGGCGGCTGCCAAGGCCGCCGTGCTCAGCCAATAGACTGGCTGTGGAATCGGCCAATAGTTATAGCCGTAAATCGCTAACCCATCCAGGAAATAAGCCAGACCCCGCTGAAGAATGTCATTTTTGAGCGTGCCAGCAAAATCCAGTGGGCGCGCCAGGATATAACGAACCTGTTCTGTTGGATTGGCGCGTTCCAGGGCTGTCTCCAGACGGCCATAGGCCAGCAAATTCCAACCCACCACTTCCACCAGCATCAATACAATCGCGGCAGCCAGCAAGCCCCAATAACCATGCCTGACCTTGAATTGTTGGGGACGCAAAAGCAGAAACGGCAAAACCGCCAGGGGAACGACGTTGAGCTTTCCGTTAAAAACAAGAAAAAACAAAACGACCAGGACGAACCATTCTTTCCACCCAATCGTTTGTTTTTGCGCGCCCCAAAGCGCCCCGGCTATCATAAGCAAGGCTGCGCCATTTGAAATCGCATCAGCGCTAATGGTGGAGGCTTGCAAAACCGCAGTCGGAAGCACGGCAGCAACCGCCAGCGGCCACTTTCCAAACGGTATCATCCGCACCGCCAGCCAGGTCAGCAGCATATAACTCAACAAACCAGCCCAGCGCGTGGCATAGAAAACAGGCAAGGCGGGCCAATCGAACCTGCGTCCCAGATAACGCATCACCATTGCTTGCGGAAATAAAAGCAATGGCGAATAGACCGAACGTGTTTTTACCCCCTGATATACATAGTCGAATTCATCCAGCGCAACCGAACCATATTTCTGCCATAATCCTGCTTCAACCGGGCGCACAAAAACCTGCCGCCGATAGGAAAGTTCCCAATATACGGCGGGAAAAGGCAATTCGATACCCAGATTCTGGTTGGGAATGAACTGAAGCGCCGACATTTCCCAAACGCGCATCAGGTGCGTCTCTTCATCGAACCCCCCGCTTATGGGCATCAACAGACTGGTGAGAAACCCAAAGACGACCAATGCAAAGATGAGATAGCGTTCTGGCGCGCTCAAACTCATCCGGTATTTAGAAATAGAAGACAAGAAATTCATCATTGCTGTTCCCCCCCGCCTGGCGCCCTGGCGAGAGAAAAATCGCGCATCGGGTTATTTCACCACATCCCAGCGTATGCGGGGAGAATTTTTTCGCAAATACAAAGGTAGATTCTCAAGGTTAACCAACTCGTAATCCACCAGATACGGCTCAGCGCTTTTGTAGTCTTCTTCCCACAATTGCACAATCACATCCGGTTCCAATTTTCCAAGAGAATAGGAGTAGTCCCACTTCATGTGACCGGGGCGCACATCGGCAATTCCGGCCAGGCTGACCGGTGCTTTGACTGGCTGGCGCGCAATCACTTTATCGGTTTTGCCCAGCAGGTCTATGAAATAGCGGTCGGGGAGATAATAAGGCACCGTGCCAGCAGCAGTAACGGCAATTTTGGCCCCCGGTTGGGTGATTTTTTCCAGAATCAGTGCGGTGCGAATATATTTTTCATGCGATTCGACGTAAAACGGTTTGCGCTGTAACAGCCAGCGTTCGATGGAGCGGTAGTCGGCCAGCAGAAAATTGGCATTCCACAGGCTAAAACCAACCAGGACGAACGCAACGACATGCGAGACAGCAATTTTCCAGCCTTTTAGCCGTAAACTGGTCTCAACCGTGTTGCGTATGCTGGCAATAGTTACGCCGAAGAGCGAAAACCAGAGCGGAAGAGCAATTGAGATGAATCGATTGGCCCCGCCGCGGTGTTCCCAGGCGTCTCCTCCCACATACGTGCTATAGGCAGCCTGCCCGGCGAAGAGCAGCGCCAGCAGCCAGACACTTTTATCACGCCGGAAGAGGAAAACCGCCAGAGGGAGCAGGAAAACGACCCAGTTCATTTGCCAGGCCAGTTCAAAAAGCACCCAAACGCCACGCGCCATGCGGATGACCGGCGAGAGACCTGCCATTTTCAGCGCATAAGTATTCGGCAACCATTCCCCATAATACTCGTAGCGGAACAGGGTCTGCCCGCCCAGACAGAGCAAAAGAATGCTCAAGCCCCAGACCAGGTGGCTTTTTCGGTTGTTCTGGTCTGTGAGCGCCAGAAAGCCAAGGATGAGAACCGCCGGAATCACCATATCGAGACGGCAAAATGTGGAGAAACCGAGTAACAGATAGAGCCAATGCTTATGGCGGGCATGGTCGAGCGTCAGGGTCATCCAGGCCGCGAGGCTGAGCAGGAGCGTTAGCAGGCTCACTTCCATTCCCAGCAAACCCCAAACGGCCAGCGGGCCATAAAACGCCGTCATCACGAGCGCCGCGCTGAGGGCCAGCAGGTCATCCGTCAGGCGTTGAACAATTTTGTAGATAACGACGAGATTCAAAGCCAGGAAGACCCCGCCAGAAACCTGGATTGCCAGGCTAATTTGCGGCCCGCTGAGCGGCAGCAAATGCCAAAACGCCATAAAAAGGACCCAAAACAGGTTGGTGAACCCCTCCACGCGCTCACCAACGTTCCAGGCCAGTCCGTTGCCATGCGCCAGGTTCCAGGCATAGCGCATCGAGACCATGGCATCATCGAACAGGTTGTAATAACGCGTGCCTTCAAGGACAAAACTGGTCGCCTGAATGTAGCGATAGGCGTAAACCCCAAAACCAAGCAAAATGAGAACCAGCACCATCAGGTGACGGGAGCGAGATAAGACTTTCATCTCATTTCTGCTCGTTCTTCTCTTCCAGCGCGCGTTGACCGCGCAGGGCTTCGTCCACCAGCTGGTTGTTGCCGCTACTCCATTGTCTCCACTGCCGCAGCCCCGACCAGGCCAACAGCGGAACGCCAACCAGCGTACCGGCCACCGGGTAGGGGACGCCCGCCACAATGCCCATCACCAATCCCTTTGCCAGAGATGCGCCCCAATCGTCTTTCGCGAGAAAACGCTGCACCAGGGCGGTCGAAGCAAAACCCAGCGCGCCCACCGTCACGATGGTGATAGGCAGGCTGAAAGCGACCAGTTCTGGCACGGCAAACACCCCATCGAGCGCAACGGTTGCCAGCGCCGCCAGGGCGTGAATGGGAGGGGCCGGAAAAGACCCCGAAGCAGAACGAGGCGCGAGAGAAGTGTCGTTGGGACGAGGTTCAAGGCTCATGGCAATCTCCTGAAACGGATGGCACAACTTATCTATTCCCATTCAATGGTGGCGGGTGGCTTGCTGGTGATGTCATACACCACGCGGTTGATACCGCGCACTTCGTTGACGATGCGGGTTGAAACACGTGCCAGCACGTCATAGGGAATGCGCGCCCAATCGGCGGTCATGAAATCATCGGTCACGACGGCCCGAATGGCGCAGGCATCCTGGTAGGTGCGCTGGTCGCCCATCACGCCCACCGATTTGACCGGCAGCAGGACGACAAACGCCTGAGAAGTGCCTGCCCCCTTTCCAAGCAGGCCAGATGCCGCCAGTTCTTGCGTCAGGATGGCGTCTGCTTCGCGCAGACGCTCGGCGCGCTCGGGGGTCACTTCCCCCAAAATACGCACAGTCAGCCCTGGCCCGGGAAAAGGTTGCCGCCAGACCATTTCGGTCGGCAGCCCAAGCGCTTCGCCCACAGCGCGCACTTCGTCTTTAAACAGGTAGCGGAGCGGCTCGACCAGTTGAAAGGTCATATCTTTTGGAAGGCCGCCCACGTTGTGATGGGTTTTGATTTTATCGGCCTTGTTGCGGTCGGGCGCGGAGGATTCAACCACGTCCGGGTAAATCGTCCCCTGCACCAAAAAAGGCGGCTGCCCTAAGGCTTTGGCCTCACGCTCGAAGATGCGAATGAATTTTTCGCCGACGATTTTGCGCTTCTTTTCGGGGTCGGTCTCGCCTCGTAAAGCGGCGAAATATTCCCCGGCGGCATCCACCGCCACCAGTTCCACGCCCAACATCTCGCGGAAAGCCTTCACCACCTGTTCGGGTTCGCCCTTGCGCAACAAACCGGTGTTGACAAAGACCGCCGCCAGCTGGTCGCCAATTGCGCGGTGAACGAGCGCGGCGGCGACGGACGAATCCACCCCGCCAGAGACGGCTGCCAGCACCCGCGCATCCCCTACCTGCTGGCGAATGCGCGCCACCGCCTCGTCAATGATGGATTGCGGCGTCCAATTGGGGGTGATGCCTGCAATCTCGACCACGAAACGGCGGATAATTTCGGCCCCGCCGATGGTGTGATTGACTTCGGGATGGAACTGCAAGCCATAATAGCGGCGCGCCGGGTCGGCCATGGCGGCATAGGGACTGTTGCCCGATTGCGCCAGCGCCGAAAATCCCGGCGGAAGTTCAATGACCTTGTCGCCGTGCGACATCCAGACCTGAAACGCTTTGGCGGGAAGCAGCGCATTGTCGTTGACCGATTCCACAATGGCGTGGCCGTATTCCCGCTGGGCCGAGGCATCCACTTTCCCACCCAGAGCATGCGTGAGAGCCTGCATCCCATAGCAAATGCCCAAAATTGGCAATCCACTTTCAAGAATGAAATCCTGAATAAAGGGCGCGCCCGGTTCATAGACCGATTTCGGCCCGCCAGATAAGATGAACGCTTTGGGCTGAATGGATAGGATTTGTTCGCGCGGCGCATCCCAGGGGAAGAGCTCGCAATAGACCTGCGCCTCGCGCGCGCGCCGGGCAATCAGTTGGGCATATTGAGAGCCAAAGTCGAGAATGGCGATTGCGTTTTTCATTAGCCGAATACAATTTTTTGTTCGTTCAATTCGATGATACGCGCCAGTGAAAAAACCGGCACGCCCAGAGATTGCAGCGCGCGGCGCCCACCTTCAAAGGTCTTTTCGATGAGCGTGCCAATGCCGACGATGCTCGAACCGGCGGTTTGGGTCAGCCGCGCCAGGCCAAGGATGGTGGCGCCAGAGGCCAGGAAGTCGTCAATGATAAGAATTTTTTCTCCGCCGCCCAAATGTTCAGGCGAGACAATCAGTTCGACCATGCGCCCTTTGGTGTGCGAGGGGGCCAGGGTCAGATACACCTGGTCGGGCATGGTGATGGGCTTGGTTTTGCGGGCATACACCACCGGCAAGCCGAGGTGGATGGCAGTGGCAAGCGCCGGGGCAATGCCAGAGATTTCGGCAGTCAGAATTTTGGTGGCCCCAACACCGCTGAACAGGCGCGCAAATTCGCGCCCGCAGGCATCCATCAGCATCGGGTCCACCTGGTGGTTGATGAAGGAATCAACCTTCAAAATGCCGTTACCGAGGTACTTGCCGTCCTTGAGAATGCGTTGTTCGAGTGCTTCCATATCGCTCGTCCTTTGTAAAATTGGTCTGGGGCGGATTGTACAACGTTTGAAAGGATGCGACCAGAGGCGGGAACCAAACCAGCGGCCCCTCAAAGCAACGGTCAACCGTCGCCATGCGCGGGTGTGTTAGAATCTTACCCTGTTGCTTATGAAAAATTTGCCCGCCCTCATTCTCGCTTCCAATTCTCCGCGCCGCCGTCAGCTGCTGGCGCTGGGCGGCTGGACGTTTGACGTGCAGGTGGCCGACATTGACGAATCTGTTCATGCCAACGAATCGCCTTACGCATACGTTGAGCGGCTGGCGCGTGAAAAAGTGCGCGCCATTGGAGCGCGTTCATCACCAAACCCGGTAGTGGTGGTCGGCGCAGACACCACCGTGGTCATCGACCGCCAGATTTTAGGCAAACCCACGGATGCTGCCGAAGCCCGCTCCATGCTATCCAGGCTGCGCGGGCGCGTTCACCAGGTTTATACCGGAATCGCCGCCCTGCGTGCTGAAGATAACGAAATACTCAGTGATGTCGTCGTGACCGATGTTCCCATGCGCGCCTACAGCGATGACGAAATGGAGCGCTATATCCAATCCGGCGACCCAATGGACAAGGCCGGCGCTTACGGCATTCAAAACCCCGATTTCCAGCCCGTCGCAAATATGGCAGGCTGCTACGCTTCAGTGATGGGATTGCCATTGTGCAGCCTGGCGCGGTTGTTAATGCAGCTGGGCGTCCATCCACATGCCAGCGTGGCCGAGAACTGCCAGACCACCCTGGCCTATCATTGCCGCTCACCACTGCGCCTGGAAAATCATGTGGGGCAAGTCTCTGACTTGCCCGCGCCAATTAAAGATTTGCGCCGCAGATTGAAAGGTTGAACTATGAAATCGAAACGAAACATGTCCCGTCCCTTTGCCCTGTTCCTGGCGCTGACCTTTCTCGTCGGATGCGCCGGGCCGGGCGGGAATGGCTTGATAAACGAAACGCCCCCCGGAAAAACCCTGCCCACGCCCATCGTCCATGTGACCGCTGCTCCGCAGGCCGACGGCACGTTGCGCGGCTTTCTGGAAGCATGGAAAGCCGATGACTATGCTTCGATGTATGGCATGCTCACCCCCGATAGCCAGCAGGCCATCAGCCTGGAGGCGTTTGATAAAAAATATCGCGACGCCATGAATTTGCTGACACTCTCGGAATTAGGATACGAAATCCTGTCTATCAACCCCGTCTCTCCGACCACATCCCAGGGCCGTTTCCGAGTCACCTACCAGACAAAACTATTCGGCGAGTTTCAGCGCGAAATGGAAGTATCCTTCCAAATGGTTTCGGGTTTATGGCGGGTGCATTGGCAAGATGGGCTTATCCTGCCCGAACTGGCCGGCGGCAGCCGCCTTTCGATGGACTACCAGGCCCCAGCGCGCGGCGTTATTTACGACCGTCCCCTGAGCGGTGAAAAAGAAAAGCAGCCCTTTGTCACCCAAACCGACGCCTATGCCGTCGGGCTCGTCCCAACCAACATTCTGCCAGAGCAGGAACCCACGCTGTTGAGCGAACTGGGTATCATCCTGGGGCTGTACCCCATCCAGGTCTTACCAATTTACGACAACCGGCGCGATGTCTATTGGTACATCCCGGTCGGCGAAGCCCCCGCCGAAGAAATTGACCGCCGCATGGGACGTCTTTCGAGCATTGGCGGGTTGGTGTTAACCCCTTACACCGCCCGTTTCTACTACGGCAACGGCATTGCGCCGCAAACCATCGGCTACGTCTCTGCCGTTCCTGCCGAAGAAGTAGATACATACATCCGCAACGGTACCTCGCCCGGCGCGCGCGTGGGACGGGCCGGCATTGAACTGTGGGGCGAACAATATCTGGCTGGCAAAACCGGCGGCACGCTCTACATCGTCAAACCAGATGGCTCATTGACCCAATTTGCCAGCGCAGAGAGCCAGCCAGCCTCCGACATCCAGTTAACAATTGACCGCGACTTCCAGGTGCAGGTACAGCGCGCGCTGGAGGGCTTTCGCGGTGCAATTGTGGTCATGGAGCGTAATACTGGCCGGGTGTTGGCGATGGCATCCTCGCCCAATTTTGACCCGAACGTTTTCGAGCCCAATAACGCGAACAGTCCCGACGGCATTCAAAACCTTTTCAACGACGCCAACCGCCCGCTGGTCAACCGCGCCGCCCAGGGGCAATTGCCGCTTGGCTCGGTCTTCAAAGTCATTACGTTTTCTGCCGCGCTGGAAAGCGGAACCTACACGCCCGACCTGAAACTGGAATGCGGCTACGAGTGGACCGGCCTTTCCGATAAAATCCGCTACGACTGGACCTGGGAACGCTGTCAGAAAGAACTGACCGCCACCGGCACCTGTAACACCCGGCCCTCCGGCGAACTAACCCTCAGCCAGGGTCTCATGCGCTCATGCAACCCCTGGTTCTGGCACATCGGCCTGGACCTGTACCGGCAGGGGCGCGTCACGGCCATTGCCGATATGGCGCGTGCCTTTGGCCTCGGCCAGCCCACAGGAATCGGCGTCATCGACGAGAGCGCAGGCAACATCACCAACCCGGCAGGTGAAGTGGAAGCCGTCAACCAGTCCATCGGCCAGGGTGATGTGCTGGTCACGCCCCTGCAAGTGGCGCGCTTCATGGCGGCCATTGGCAACGGCGGCACGCTCTACCGCCCGCAGCTGGTCGAAAAAATCATCGGGCCAGATGGTACGGAAACCACCGTCTTCAAGCCCGAAGCCATGGGGACCCTGCCGCTCAAACCCGAAACCCTGGCAGCCCTGCAACAGGCCATGCGCGAAGTGATTATCAACCCGCGCGGCACAGCGGTCCACCGCTTCCGCAATATGCAAACCCCCATCTACGGCAAAACCGGCACCGCCGAATCTGGCTCTGGCCTGCCGCATTCGTGGTTTGCCGGATACACCGACGCCCAGAACCCCGACCTTCCCGATATCGCCATCGCAGTCGTGGTTGAGAACATGGGCGAAGGCTCGGAATACGCCACCCCCATCTTCCGGCGCGTGGTCGAAATCTACTTCACCGGTCAGCCGCGCAGCCTCTTCTGGTGGGAATCGAACTTCGGCATCACCCGCACGCCCACGCCCTTTGGCTTCGAGGGGACGGCTACCCAGGAAGCACAGCAGAATCCGTAAAGCACAATCGTCCCGAAGGGTTTGAACCTTCGGGACGATGTTCGGTAAAAGGGTAAAATAAGTGGGATGACCGACTCCCAACATTGCACCGGCCTTATCATTCGCGCCCAGTCGGGCTTTTTCACCGTTTTAAACGCACAGACAGACTCGACCGTCACCTGTCAGCTGCGCGGACGCTTGAAACAAGGCCGACGCGAGGGCGACATCGCCGCGGTCGGCGATATCGTTCAATTCACGCTCCTGCCCGATGGCAACGGCGTCATTGATGAAATTCTGCCAAGAAAATCAGAAATCATGCGGCTTGACCCGCGCCCGCAGGGTGAATATCGCCAGGTGTTGCTCGCCAATCCCGACCAGGCCGTGTTCGTCTTTGCCTGCGCCCACCCCGCCCCTAAACTGCGCATGTTAGACCGCTTCCTGGTCATTGCCGAAAAACAGGAAATTCCGGCGGTCATCGTGGCCAACAAAGTCGATTTGGTCGGCCTGGATGCGGCACGTGAACTCTTTGGGCTATATGAGCCGCTCGGCTACCGCGTAATTTATACCTCGGTCAAGCAACGACTGGGGCTGGACGAACTGCACGAAGCCCTGCGCGATAAACGCTCAGCATTGGCGGGGCCGTCCGGCGTAGGAAAGTCGAGCCTGATGAACGCCATCCAACCCGGTCTGGGAATCGCCGTGGGCGAGGTTTCTCATTTTATAAAAAAAGGAACGCATACCACCAATTTTCGTCAATTGCACCGGCTAACAGTCGGAGGCTGGGTGGCCGATGCGCCAGGCTGGAAATCACTGGCGCTTTGGGATACCCAACCCGAAGAAATCGACGCCTACTTCCCCGAACTGCGCGGCCTGGTGGCTGAATGCCAGTTCAGCGATTGCACCCACACCCACGAACCTGGCTGCGCCGTTCTGGCGGCGGTAAAAGAAAGACGGATACGGCCCGAACGCTACGATTCTTACCTGCGCCTGAAGACCGGCCAGGAGTAACAGAAAGGCGCCATGAACCCCTGGAATATTTTCGGTCACGATTGGGCCGTAGAAATGTTGCGGCAGCACGTTCAGCACAATGCGCTGCGTCACGCCTACCTGCTCACCGGCCCATCGGGAGTAGGACGCCGCTCCCTGGCTCTCCGATTGGCGCAGGCCATCCAGTGCCAGACGCCAACCGAGCCAGGGGTTCCGTGCCAAACCTGCCGAACATGCAGACAAATTGAGGCCGGGCAGAATATTGATTTAATGGTCACACAGGCTGAAGCCGAGGGCGGAACGCTGAAGGTAGAACAGGTACGAGAAGTGACGAAGTTCCTGTCGCTCAAGCCCTATCAATCCCCTTTCAAAATTGTCCTGTTCTTGCGCTTCGAAGAAGCCAACCCCAACGCGCAGAACGCCCTGCTCAAAACGCTGGAAGAAGCCCCAGGCCACGCCCTGCTCATTTTGACCGCCGACAACGCCGAACAACTCTTACCGACGATTGTCTCGCGCTGCGAGGTGATTCGCCTGCGACCAACCAGCGCGGCGGCGACAACGGAGTTCCTGGCATCCAGGGGCGTGGAAGCCGAAAAAGCGCGCCTGCTGGGGCATCTGGCAGGCGGACGGCCCGGCTACGCCTTGCGGCTGGCATCCGATGAAAATGCGCTGGCCTTCCGCGCCGAAAAGCTGGACGATTTGCGCGAACTGCTCGCATCATCCCGCCGAGCGCGCTTTGCCTATGCCGAAAAACTGGCGAAAGAGAAAGACACCTTTCGACAGACGTTATTCATCTGGCTGTCGTTCTGGCGCGATGTGTTGCTGTGCGCAGCAGGTAGCGACTCGCCGCTCACCAATCTCGACCGGGCCGGGGACGCAGCACGCCTGGGCGAGCGGCTTTCTCTCGCTGAAGCACGCCGCCTGACCGAACAATGCGAACAGGCCATCGGACGGCTCGAAAAAAACCTCAACGCCCGCCTGCTGGCCGAGGTGACCCTCATGGATTGGCCAGAACTGAAAGAGCAAAAACCAGACTGAAGAAAATCTCCAAAGGGGATGCTTGCGCCGCGCTTCGAGAATTTTGATGGATGATGCAGCCACAGAACAGGATGAATATCACTTTTTTATGTGGCAGGGTGTTATATACTGTAACCACCCTGGCCACCCCCCGAGACTTTCTGTTACAGGAGCGCAATTATGCTGATCATCGAGCAGGTGGACGTATCCAACAAAAAACAGGTTAAACGGTTCATCCAACTCCCACACCGGCTGTACAGAAGCTGTCCGCAGTGGGTGCCGCCACTCAACATCGATGCCTACGCCCAACTCAACCCCAAAAAACATCCTTTCTACGAACATTCCGAGGTCGAATTTTTCCTGGCGGTGCGCGACGGGCGTGACGTGGGGCGCATCGCCGCCATTGAAAACAAGCCATTCAACCGATATCACAACACAAAAGAAGCCGATTTCTACTTTTTCGACTGCGAAAATGACCCCGAAGCCGCCGCCGCCCTCTTCAACCGAGTCTTCGACTGGGCCAGACAACGCGGCCTTCATCGAATCATCGGACCAAAGGGCATGGGGCCGCTCGATGGTTATGGTCTACTGACGCGCGGTTTCGAGCATCGCCAGACCATGACCATGCTCACCTACAACTATCCCTACTATGTGGATTTGGTTGAAGGACTGGGCTTCCAGAAAGAAGTCGATTTCGTCTCCTGCTATGTACCCGCCGATGGCTTCAAAATTCCAGAGCGCGTCGAACGAATCGCTCAACGCGTGATGGAGCGCAACCATTTGCAAATCAAACGCTTTGCCAACAAGCGCGAACTGCTCCAATGGGTCGACCGCATCGGCACAGCATATAACAAGGCCTTCATCCATAACTGGGAATATTACCCCTTCACCAAACGCGAAATTGACTTCGTCGTCGAAAACATTATCACCGTCGCCGACCATCGTCTCATCAAAATCATCACCCATGGCGAAGAAGTAGTCGGGTTCCTGTTCGCCTTCCCCGATGTTTCGGCGGCTTTACAGCGCGCCCGGGGCAATCTCAACCCGCTCTCGCTGGCCGATTTGCTCCTCACCATGCGCCGCACCAACGCTGTAGCGGTCAATGGCATGGGCATTCTGCCCGAATTCCAGGGACATGGCGGCAACGCTCTGCTCTACTACGAAATGGGCAAGACTCTGCTCGAATTTGGTCAATTTGCCCACGTTGAAATGACCCAGGTCGCCGAAACCACCCGTCAAATGCGCGCCGACCTGAAAAACCTGAACGGCGTAGAGTATAAAAACAACCGGGTCTATTTCAAGAATTTAGAATGAGCATATCTCATCCACTCAGTTTCCTGCCATTCCACCTGCGCAAACCTGTATTCTGGTTCTCGCTCATCCTCGCCATCGTCTGTTTTGCTCTTTTCGGTATCTTCCTCGACCCACCCCTTCAAACCGACGTTGCAACCGGCATAGTTTCCTTCGAGTTCGCCCGCACTCCCGAAACCGCGACTGCGATTATCAACAGTTGGGACTCCCGCGCCCGCTCCTTCGCAGCCTTCGGCCTCGGCTTCGACTTTCTCTTCATGCCGTTTTACGCCACCGCTCTCAGCGCGGGGCTTTTACTGGTCACTGAACGCCTGAGAGGAAACTGGCTCACACTAGCAAACCTGCTCGGCTGGAGCGTTTACCTCGCCACCCTCTTCGACTCCATCGAAAATATCGCCCTGTTCACCATCCTGACTGGCAACATCGGAGCCAACCCAGGCATTGCCTTCTGGTGCGCCTCCATAAAATTTGGCCTGCTCTTGTCAGGACTCGGATATACCCTGACCGTCAGACTCATGCCCGCAAAATAGAAGCCCAAAGTAATAGTAAAATCAGAGCCATGCGCACATCCATCGCCCTGATTTTGTTCATCACCCTGCTCACCGCCTGCGCCCCGTCTCCTGCTTCAGAGCCAACGGCTGCCATCACCACCTCAACGCTGCCCTTTTTCACCGCCACCCTGCCGCCCACCTTCACCCCGCGCCCCACGCTCACCCCGGCCCCGCCCACCATCGCCCCCACATTTGCCCCTGTCAGCGGCATAACCGGTACGCAGGTCAACGTCCGCTCCGCGCCATCCTCAAATGCCAACGCACTCGGCCTGCTCCCGGCCTCCACAACCATCCAGGTCATCGGGCGCGATTCCAACGGCCAATGGCTGATGGTCATCTACCCGCCGAATTCCTCCACCACCGGCTGGGTCGCCGCCAGTTTCATCACCCTCGAAGGCCGCGAACTTTCCAGTCTGCCCGTCATGCAGGCCTCCGCTCCAGACCTGCCCCCCCCAACCCCGCCAGAACCCTCTCCCAGCCCCAACCCCTACTTCGCCACTATAAAAACCACCATCAACGTCCGCTCTGGCCCGGCCTCCACCTTTGATTCGCTTGGCATGATAGATGCCGGAAAGGTTGTCATACTCAACGGACGCAACCAGACCAACGCCTGGTATCGCATCTACTACCCCATTGGCACGCAAGAAATCGGCTGGGTGGCCGCCGCCTATGTAGACGCCCCCAACCTGCAAGGCCTGCCCTACTACGACAACCAGGGCAACCTGGTCTATTCCCCCGGCGAAAGCAGCGCGCCCGGCCAGCCCACCCTCACCCCCACCTCCTTCTCCCCCGCCGCCGGAGACGGCGATTCAGAACAAAGTCCCGCCGTCCGGCTGGAATTTTCGCCCTCCGGCGCAGAGTCATTCTCCTATTCAAGTGATTTATCCGCCCCCACCGGCGATGACGCCGACTGGGTGGCCTTCATCCCCTACATTCCCACCTCCGAAGCCGGTTACGTTTACCTGCGGCTCGATTGCCAGGGCAACGGCGGCATCACTGCCAGCCTGCGAAAAGATGGCCTGCCCCTGCCCAACTCTCCCCAACTCGTCTGTGGACAATATGGCCTGGCAGTCAAAGTGCTGGGCGGGCAGGAATACCTGCTCGTCCTGCGCGCCGACGGCTCCGGCGGGCCCTTGCGCTATGTTTCGTACACTCTTAAGGTAAGCCTGAAACCCTGACCCCAAAATTCCGCCATCGAAAGACAAAGAAACACGCTTCAAACACCCGGAGAAACCCCTTAATGCTGAAAAAACTCAACCTCCTGTTCGCGCTGCTCCCCCTGCTGGCTGGCTGCACCCTGCCCGGCGCCGTTCCATCTACCCCCACCATTGATGTAAACGCCATCCGCACTGCCGCGGCCCTCACCGCCGTCGCCGAAGTAACGCGTATGGCCTCCCTCATCACGCCCACTCCCGAACCAACCGCCACCGCCACCCCCCAACCGCCCACCCCCACCCCCACGGCCACGGTCGAAGTCATCCTCGAACCAATTCCAGGCATAGCAACTGATAACCTCACCATCCGTTCCGAACCACGCCGCGGCAGCGACAACCTGGGCGGTGTCATGTTCAACCAAAAAGTCAGTGTCGTTGCGCGCAACCCCGAAGCCAACTGGTACTACATCCTCTGGCAAGATTCCCCCTCCGGCTATGCCTGGGTTGTCTCGCGCGCGGTCGAATTGCAAACCTCCGATATCACTCAGTTACCCATCGCCAGTTACGACACCCAGGGAAATATCGTGCTGAGCCCGCCCATCCGATGGGAAATCACTGGCACGCCCCTGCCCATCCCGCCCGTCCCCGAAGGCGATAAAATCCGCCCGGCCACCGTCCTCGCCCCCGCCAACATCCGCGTTTGCCCCAGCCTGGGCTGCATGGTCCTGGCCGTTTTACAGCCCGGCCAAGCCATCAACATGACCGGGCGCTACGGCGAAAACGAATGGGCGCAATTTGACTACCCATCCGGCCCCAACGGCAAAGCCTGGATTTCCCAAAACGCCATCCAGACCGGCCCCGATGGCTTTTCAGGTCTGCCCCGCTTCAACGTGCTGGGCATAGAACTGACCCCCGAACCACCCACCCCCACCCTCGACCCCAACATCACCCCTACCCTCACCAACACGCCCAAACCAACCCCCGCCGGGCCGCTGGCGCGCATGGAAGCCGACGCCATTATCTACGCCGAACCCAACTCCCTCTCAGCTCAGGTGGGCGCGCTCAAAACCGGCGATGAAATCTACATCACCGGTATATCGCTCATTGGCGAATGGTATCAAATCCAATACCCCGCCTTCACCGAAGGCCGTGCTTACATCTCCCAGAAAAGCGTGCGCGTGCTGGGAGACATGCGCAAACTCCCCTACTTTGACGCCAAAGGCACCCCCCTCCCCACGCCATAGCGAATTACCAATTGTCAATTACGAATTACCCATTCCGCTTTGCCGTTCTCTGTCTCGTCATCCTCTTCCTTTTCCTGGGAATGTGGATAGGCAGATTCATCCCCGCGACGCAACCCTGGACCCTGGAGCATTTGCGCCTGCTGGATGATTCCTTCGCACTGGAGCCTGCTTCCGATATATCTGCCGTTTTCGCCCGCCCGGCAGGCACCCGCTGCGAAATCCGCATCGACTTCCTCGACCTGCCCGACCCTCCCCAATACCACTTCGCCATCACGCTCGCAGGGCAAAACCTGGTCTTCTCCAGCGACTCCCCGCCTCCGCATGATGCCCGGCTGACAGTGGATACCGTTACCGACATCATCACCCTCTCCCTGGCCCGTTGCCGCCCTCAAGCAGATACCCCGCTCATCGTCGAAACCGCCGCCGAAACACTCAAAACCACCTTCGGCGCGCCAGTCGCGATAGAGCCATTGCCTCTACAATTCATCTTTACCAACCCCCTTCACCCTGCCGCCACGCCCATTCAGGCCTGGCGGCGCTGGGACGGCGCCCACACCGGCCCACGCGGCGAACGGCATGGGTTGCGCGGCCTGCTTGATGCTGCCGAAAAACACCAGATTCTTCTAACCCTCTACAACGCAACCACCCCCATCGCCCTTTCTGCCATAGACGCCGTAGGCGGCACAACGCAACTCCGCCGCATGGAAGCCGCCGGTTTACTTGCCTTGCCCCCCGGCAACCCACCCACTGACTCGTTTTTGCAATTCGAGCTAAACCGCAACGGTCTGACCCTCAATGCCCGTCAAAGCCTGCTGTCTTCCGTTTCTTCACCCCTGCGTTTCTCCGCTTCATCCGTTGTTCCATCCGCTTCTCCGTTTCATCCGTTGGCCAATCCGCTCCTCGTTGGCGGTGACCTGCAACGCAGCCCTTGGGGAACATACGAATACGCCGAACCATCTTTCGCCTGGCTAAAAGCGCGCCCCTATTTCTCTATGGTTCGGCCCGACCTGCTGGTCGTTTCAACCGAAAAGCCATATAACTCCATAGACGCAGCGCGGGAAATGCTCTCCCAATCCGACCCGGCCCTGGCGCAAAATTACGCCTGGCTCGTTCCGGTTCTCGAAGAAGCCGCTCTTTGGTCAGAAAATCCCGCGCCTGTGGCCAAGTGCAAAGACCTGTGCATGCTCGCGTCTGACAAGTTCTACGCCGCACTGAACCCGCGCGGCGGACGATTGGTCTTTTTCTTCACCAGGGCCGAACAGATAATTGGCCCAACGGCGCAGTTTTTCATCGGTCTGAGCGACCGCTCGCAATGGGATTTATCAAAAGGCGAAAGGGCCGACCCGGCTCAGATAATGGGCGCGTTTGGGGACGCAGACGATGCCTTTCGACCGTACCAGCCAGAGATAACGGGAAATGCGCTTCGCTTCGTCTCTGCCGACGGGCGCGAGAAAACCTATCGGCTGACCGAAAACGGCCTGGAGGCGACCTTCTCCCCCCCCATCGAGAGTCAGATTCCGCTGGCACTCGCGCCGCAGACGCGCTTCACGCCGGGCTGGGCAGAGAAATACCGCCTGCAACGCCTGCCAGAGGGCGTTTTGCTCGAAGTGGCGGACGGCCCAATGGTCAGGATTCAGGTATCCGCCGGGCAGGTTCGTGCGGTAGATTCGTTCCTCGATGCGATTCCCTTCATCGCGTCTCCTGAAAATCCTAATCTCGAACTCGCCCCCGGCTTTTTCCTGCCCTTCCCGCTGACGGTTGTTCATTTTTCTGCTGCTGAAGTTTCAATGACGGTACATCCATGAAACCGATTCCGCTCTTGCTGGCCTGGCTTTTGCTCGCCCTGATGATTGCGCTGTTCATTCCCCTGCCAATTCCATATTACCAGGATTTTTCAGTGTTGTATTTTTCCGACAAGGCCCTGCTGAATGGAATCGCGCTCTACGATTACCCAGCGCAATTGGAATGGGTGCGCGCGCAAACCCGGCCCGATTTCGAGTTTCACCCATACCCCTACCCGCCCTGGTACGCGCTGGCGACACTGCCGATTGCAACCCTGCCGATTGCGGCGGCGGCTCGGCTGTGGTTTTTGCTGAACCTGACGATGATTGGGGCAGCGGCCTGGATGCTGACCCCACGCTGGGGCATTCCGCTGCGGCTGTTGGGTATCCTGGCGGCGGTCATGTTCATCCCGGCCTTTGGGCTGCTGATTGTGGGACAGTATTCCGCGCCGGTGCTGCTGGGAACGGCGCTGTTCCTGTGGGCAGCGCGGCGCGAATCGCCCTGGGGACTGGCCGCCGGGCTGGGTTTGATGACCTTCAAACCGCACATTGGGCTGTTTCTGGCGCTGGCAGGCCTGGGCTGGCTCGTTTTTCGCCGCCGCGAAGCCTTCGCGCGCCGGGCAATTGCGTTCACCACCCTGCTGGCAGTCTGGCTGGCTGCGTTTGGCCTGCTGGCCGACCCACGCTGGCCGCTGACCTATCTCGATTCGCTCTTGCGCTACCGCGAGATACCCGGCGTGCAGTCGTGCGGGCTGTGCGCCAGTTTTTCGGTGGGGGTGGTGCGGCTCGTCACCGGCCAGCCGGATACCAGGCAGGCCGCGCTGTTAAGCGTCTTGCTGGGCTTGGGGCTGTTGGGATGGTTCGCATGGCGGTTCCGAGGCAAAATTGCCGAACCTGCCCTGCTGATGTGCCTGGCAGTCGTTTTTACCCTGCTCATTGACCCCTACCTGCTAAATTACGATTACATCCTGCTGCTCGTGCCGCTGGCGTTGCTGGCCGGACGAGGAGTCCGTTCTCTGGCAGGGCGCGTTGCGCTGCTGGCGGCTTACCTGCTGCCCTGGGTTGCGCTGGCGTTAGGGCGCGCGGGCAACCCACTGCTGGCCGTCTCGACCCTGCTGGCGGTCGCCCTGCTCTGGCAGAACGAATGTCCTATTGAAGACGCGCCTGCAGCCGGCTAGACTTGGAATAGGATTTCATCCATCCCAAGGAGGGCGTGCATGGCAAACCTGAACGAAGCCGTTCAACTCATCCGGCATGGGCGCAAGAATGAGGCGCGGCGTATTTTGGAACCAATTCTCAAGACCGACCCGCAGGATATTCAGGCCTGGTTTTGGTATGTGGAAACATGCTCAACGAATGAACAGCGCATCAAAACCCTGGAAGTTTGCCTGAAACTCAATCCCGACAACCCGCAAGCCCTGCGCGCTTTGCGCGCGCTCCAGAGCAGCCCGGTCATGCCCCCGTCTTCCCCGGTATCAAAACCATCCGCTCCCCCACCCGCTCCCAAACCAGATGAAATCCCTGATTGGGCGCGCCGCCCCGCGCCAGAAACTACTTCCCCGCCCCCCGCTTCCCCTGCATTTGTTTTCGATGAACCCGAGCCGGAACCGCCCTCCACCTCCGAAACCGCAGGCGGAGGCTGGCAGCAGCCGCGCGGCGAGTCAAAACCAGCCTTCGATTGGGACGCGCTGGAACGAGAATTCGCGCCCGCCAGAACACAATCGCCGATTTTCCAGGAAGAGACGCGCTCCGGAGAGCCAAAATCACAGCCGCGCGAAGTGTCGCTCCCGTTTTACCGGGTCTGGTGGCAAGCCATCAGCGCACAATCGGTGGCGGGCTATGCCGCCATTTTCGATGACCCCGACACCGGGACGGGACGCGCTTTCGAATGGGTAGCCTATACCGGCGTTTTGACGGGTCTGCTCACGCCATTGATGTTCGTGGTCAATCCACAATTTGCTGAATTGCGCGCCCTGCCTGAATTTCAGGCAGTGATGGGGAAGATAAACTGGAACTTGCTGCTGGTGGTGATGGGCTTAGGGATGGCGGTTGTCACGCCATTGATGGGCATGATTGGTCTGGCAATCAATGCCTGGATATACAACCTGCTGGCGGTGATATTTGGCGGCAAAGGCACGTTTGGCCGCACGGTGTATGGGCTGGCAGCCTACCTGGCGCCGACTTCGCTGCTCGTGACGCTGCTCAACCTGATTCCGCTGGTTGGCTCGTGCCTGGTCGCGCCCATCGGAATTTATTCGATAATCCTGAATATTCGCGCGATTATGGCCGCCCACGACCTGCCGGTTGGCCGCGCGTTAGGGGTTATTTTGCTGCCGGGCATCCTGTTTTCTGTCTTATGCTGCGTGCTGGGCATTCTGTTTGGGCCAGTACTGGTCAATGCACTGCCAATAAGCGGAGATTGACTTCTACCAGGACGAAAAAGAGCCGAGGCAGGGATTCTGTCTTGGCTCTTTTTATAATTACCCTTGTTTCAAGCGGTCAATTCAGGCTGAATTCGGAATGGTTAGCAAAATTCATGTCCTGTCAAATTAAAAAGGCAGATGCCAGGGTGAGGGGGGCACCCTGACATCTGCCTATGTTTATATTACTACAAGGAAAATAAATTTTCAAGTACCCCAGCAGTTTTTAAGGTTGTGCCCCGGGCGAGAATCGAACTCACATCAGAGCCTTAGGAGTGCCCTGTTCTGTCCATTGAACTACCGGGGCAGCGCGGGGTGATTATACATCAATTTCAGATGCCTAAATAGTAAAGATGAATGCACTGGAAAAGGGAATTTGACGGATTGCCCTGGTGTGTGGTATCATCAGCCCGCTCAAAAGCCAGCCAAACGATTATTATCAAGGAGATGCATATAGTCGAGCAAGATTTTCGAGTAAATGAGGCCATCCGGGTTCCGGAAGTACGCCTGATTGGGCCAAACGGTGAAAACGTGGGTGTCGTCCCCATTCGCCAGGCCATCCAAATTGCGCGCGAGGCTGAACTGGATTTGGTCGAGGTCTCGCCCAATGCTACGCCGCCTGTCTGTCGCGTGTTGGACTTTGGCAAGTTCCTGTACGAGCGCGAGAAAAAAGAGCGTGAAGCCAAAAAGGCCCAAACGAAGATTGAAGTCAAAGAAATTCGCCTGCGGCCAAAGACCAACGAGCATCATCGCGGCTTTAAAGTAGATGATGCCCGCCGCTGGTTGCTACAGGGTCATAAAGTGCGCGTGACTATCAAGTTTCGTGGGCGCGAAATGGATTATCCAGAGCTGGCGCTCGAAGATTTGAAAGAAATCGCGCAATCGTTGGCGGATGTCAGCGTGATTGAGCAAGCACCCATGATGGAAGGCCGCACGATGCTGGTTGTGTTGGGCCCTGCTAAACTCAAATCTGCCAAGAAGACTGAAAAGGCCGCCGAATCGGCTGAATAAACCAAGCCCGTCTCCACGGAAATCGTTAGCCCCCGCGGGAGAAGTCGCAGCCCGCGGTTAATTTATCGAAAGGAGTAAGTCCTGTGCCTCGCAAGCCAAGAGTTGGTAAATTCAAGTTAAAGACCCATAAGGCCACGTCGAAACGCTTCCGCCTGACCGGGTCTGGCGAATTGGTTCGCACCAAGGGTGGCAAAAGCCACCTTCGTCGCCGCACTTCCAAACGAACCAAAGCATTGCTCGCAGAAATGGTGCCCGTCAATGGACGCGGCATCATCAAGCGCATCCGCCGTCTCGTGCCGAATCTCAAGTAGGTGTTCGTATCCGTTTTTGTTTTGCGGCTACCGGGTGTATGCAACTGGATAGTAAGGCGTTTCGACGTAACGCGCTTACCCCGACGCCCGGCGGTTCGCAGGAGGTTCTAAAAAATGCGTGTTAAAGGTGGTCCGCAAGGACATCTTCGCCACAAAAAAGTGTTGAAACTCACCAAGGGTCAACGCGGTACCCGCCACTTCCTCTTCAAACGGGCCAACGAGGCCATGCTGAAGAGCCTGTGGTATGCTACCCGCGACCGGCGCACCCGCAAGCGCGACTTGCGCCGCTTGTGGATTGCCCGCATCAACGCTGCCGCCCGCCTGAACGGGACAACGTACAGCCGTCTCGTGGCGGCCATGAAGAAAGCCAACATTGCGCTTAACCGCAAAATGCTTTCCGACCTGGCCATCCGCGACCCGCAGGCCTTTGCGGCGGTGGTGGCGCAAGCCAGACAAGCATAAGCCCCATCAGGGAAAGCGAAACCGGACGCATGCCGCGTCCGGTTTTTTCATATACCAAAAACAGTGAAAAAACTAAGCAAACGAATCGTACAGCGAACGAACCATCACCCGACACTCTGACGACCAGCCAACAGGCAGGGGCGCAGAGACGGTCACAGCCGCTCCGGCGGGAAGGTCGAAGTAGTTGTCGCTGAAAACGGCATCGGCCCCTTCAATGGAGATCTCCACGAAACGGGCCAACGTCTTCGCCGAGACATCCACAAACAACGTATCGCCCTCAATGCGGGTTTGGGCTTTCAGGCCGGGCTTGCGCAGTTCAAGGTGTTTGTTGGCGACGAAGGGCGTCACGCTGCGGGCAATGAGCTGGCCGTTTCGCCACAGTTCGGCCACAAAAACGACTCTCTTCTGGTTTTCGGGCGTAACCTGGGCTGAAAAATCTTGCACTGTCACGAGCGTATCGGCCAATGCCAGCGCGCGAACGAATTGCTCGCCCTTTTGCAAAATTTTGCCATCCAGCGTCTCCAGCCGCCAGCAGACGGTGACATCCACCGGCTCGACCAGGTCGCTGGTAACGTGGACTTTCATGGTCTTGCCATCGTCAGCCACCGAAAGCAAGAGCGGGGCGAAGAAGCGTTTGGCGGCGTAGTGCAGGGCTTTCCATCGCCCGTAGTAATCGAGCGAAGACCACGAAGCCACCGGCCAGCAGTCGTTGAGTTGCCAGATGAGCGTGCCGCTGACGCGGTTGCGGTTGCGCCGCCAGTGTTCCACGCCATAACGAATGCCCTCGGCTTGCAAAACCAGGCTGAGATAAACCAGAGAAGCGAAGTCTTTGGGCATTCGGAAGGTGTCGGTCATCTGAGCAATCATCAGGCCGTTGCCTGAACCGCTGCGCTGATGGTGCTCCATGATGTAGGAGGTCATATTCCAGTCGGCGGGGTCGGCGTAGGTGGCAATCGTTTTGAGCGGCGGCAGGGCCTGGAAGCCGAACTCGCTCATGAAGCGCGGAAATTGCGTGCGGTAGGCAGTAAACGGCTTGCGCCCGTGCCACACATCCCAATAGTGACAATCGCCCTGAGCCTGGCCGTTCGCCTCTTTGAAGGGCGTATGGGACGATGCCGAACTGGGCCAATAGGGATGGTCAGGGTCTTCGGATTCGAGCAATTCGGGCAGCATGTGGTGGAACATGCGGTCATAGCCATCCTTCAGCCGCTGATTGAGCGGGTCATCGGGCTTGTTCCAGCCCCAATCGCTCCAACCCTGCTCCATCTCGTTGTTGCCGCACCATAGTGCCAGGCTGGCGCGATGCCGCAGACGGCGGATGTTCTCAATTGCCTCGGCGCGCACATTCTCGAAGAAATCCGCATCTGCCGGGTAAATACCACAGGCAAACATAAAATCCTGCCAAACCAGCAGGCCATACTGGTCGCACAGGTCGTAGAAGGTTTCTTCGGGGTAATAGCCGCCGCCCCACACGCGCAGCATGTTCATATTGGCGTCGGCAGCGGATTTAATGAGCATTTCAAGATGTTCACGGGTGATGCGCGTGGGCAGCGAGTCGGCGGGAATCCAATCGGCGCCCTTGGCAAACAGGCGCACGCCGTTGACGTAGAAAGTAAACTCCTTGCCCCACTGGTCGAGCTCCTGGCGCAGTTCAACCGTCCGCAGGCCGATTTTGTAAACGCGGCGGTCGAGGACAGTTTCGCCTCTTTTCAGCGTCACTTCTACGTCATAAAGCGGCTGCCCTTCGGCGCGCTCAGGGCCATAGCCATTCGGCCACCAGAGTTGGGGGGCAGTGATGGTCAATTGGAGATTGCAAATTTGTTCCGTATTCTCCTCGAACCAGAACAGCGTTTCTTGCGCCGAGTGCCTGCTTCCGTCTGGGGCAGTGATTTCCAGGCTGGCAGCGAGCTCCGCGCCGGGGGGAGTGCAGGCAGTGACATCGGCGGTGACTATCACGCTGCCATCGTCTTCAAAACGCTGGCGCAGGTGAACATCCTCCAGCCGCGCCGAGAAGCCCTCCAGCCGGATATCTTTCCAAATGCCAATGGGCGGCAGCCTGGGCCCCCAGTCCCAGCCCCAATGACAAGGCGCTTTACGCAGGTGCGGCCCGCCGGGAATATCGCCGCCGCCCGTCAGGGGCAATTGGGCCTGCTTGCCGGTGATAAATCGCACCGGCGAACCGAACACAATCCGGATTTCGTTCTCTCCTGCCTTGAGCAGGCCTTTCACGTCCCACTCCCAGCGGCGGAACATATTTTCAGCATGGCCGAGATACGTCCCGTTGATGTAAACATCCGCAATCGTATCCAGTCCATCGCAGACCAGCCTGAGGTCAGGCTCAGCCAGCAGGCTCTGGTCAACAGTGAACGCGCGGCGATACTCCCAATCGCTTTCGGCCACCCACATCACCTTCAACTCGTTATCGCCCACAAACGGGTCGGGGATTTTGCCCAGGGCAAGCAAATCGGTATGCACGCCGCCCGGTACAATAGCGGGCAGCCAGTCTTGGGTTCCAGCCTGGCGAAACTGCCAGTTGCCGGACAGAGTCAGGGTTTTCATGGTTTTCCTCGGAAAAAGGTAGAATAGGCTTTCATTATAGCGAGTTTGCAAAGAAACTGGGGCTTGCAGGCCAGTTTCATAATAAAATCAGGCTATGAACTTGCCCCGTACCGTCTTCATGGGTTCGCCCGATTTTGCCGTCCCCGCCCTGCGCGCGCTGAGTGCCGCGCAATACCCCATTACAGGCGTCATCACCCAGCCCGACCGGCCTGCCGGACGCGGAAATGCACTCACCCCGCCGCCGGTTAAAGTGGCTGCGTTGGAATTGGGACTGGAAATCTGCCAGCCCGAAAAACTACGCGCGCCCGAATCTATGCAACAACTCCGGGCATGGAATCCGGATTTGATTGTGGTGGCCGCCTTCGGACAGATTCTCCGCCCCGAAGTGCTGACCCTGCCCCGCTACGGCTGCATCAACATTCACGCATCGCTCCTGCCCCGTCATCGCGGCGCGGCGCCCATCCAGGCCGCCATTCTTGCCGGGGATAAAGAAACCGGCATTACGATAATGCTCATGGATGAAGGCATAGACACCGGCCCCATGCTTGCCCGGCGTTCCATCGAGATTCTCCCCACCGACACTGGCGGCTCGCTCTTCGAGAAATTATCCAATTTAGGCGGCGAACTCCTGCTCGAAACACTCCCCCGCTACCTGGGCGGCGAACTTCTTCCCCAGCCGCAGCCCGCCGAGGGGGCAACCTATGCCCCCATGCTCAAAAAAGAAGACGGTCTGCTCGATTTCACCCGTCCCGCCGCCGAACTGGAACGCCAAATCCGCGCGTTTTCTCCCTGGCCGGGCGCGTTCATGCGCTGGCAGGGCGCGCCGCTCAAGATTCATCAGGCGCATGTGAGGAGAGAAACAAGTCATCAGGGAGACAGAGAAGCAGGGAAACTGGTGATTGCGGAAGGACTGCCCGCCGTCATGACCGGAGAAGGCCTTCTCGTCTTCGACGAACTCCAGCCGCCAGGGAAGGGCAAAATGTCCGGCAAAGCCTTCCTGGCGGGGGGCAGGAGATGGGAATAATCCGTAGTAGGGCGATTCGGCAAATCGCCCTACGGTCTTAAATTGCCTGTTACGAATTCCCCCTTTTTGCAACAGACTCTACAGAGCGCTCAAAAACACGGAGGTTCTTCACGATGCATCTCACAGACGAAACCCTGGCCGGGCAAGCGCGCAGCGACGCTGAGGCTTTTGCCGAACTCTACCGGCGATATGCGGCGCGGGTCTACCGTTACCACATCCTGCATACCGGCAACATCAAAGACGCCGAAGACCTGACATCGCAAACCTTTCTGGCAGCCCTGGATGGGATTGGCCGCTACCGCCGCGACGGGATGTTCGCGGCCTGGCTAATGGGCATTGCCCGCCGCCAGAAAGCCCTGTTTTTTCGCAGCCGCAAACCCGAAACCCCGCTGGAACAAGCCGCCAACCTGCCTGCTGCCCAAACGCCGGTCGACCTGGTAGTCCTCCAGAGAATGACCCTGCAACAGGCACGAGCGGCCTTCCAATTGCTCAGTCCCGAACGCGCCGAGGCACTCGCCCTGTGCTTCTTTGCCGGGCTCAGCCCACTGGAAGCTGCCCGCGTGCTTGGCAAGAGCCAGGCCGCTGTCAAAATGCTCATCTCGCGTGGTTTGCAAGACTTGCGCGTCCGCACCACCCTTGCGCTGGAGGTGGAATCATGAACCCGATTGAATTCCAGAACGAACTCACCCCCGAAGAACGCGAAACCGCCCTGCGTCTCATTGAGACTGCCGAAAGCCTCCAGCCAGCCGAGCCGTTCTTAAACAAGACCGAAGCCCAACTGAGGGACGCATTCATCGCCAAAAAAGAAATCCCCATGAAACGTATCCAATTTCTCTGGCAAGCCTTTGCCGGGGCTGTTGCTGTCATCCTGCTCGCTCTAGCCATCAACTGGCTGGTACGCAGTGTTGCGCCCGTCGTCCCACCCACGCCTGTTCCCGCCCAGAATGCTTTCTTGTGTCCGATAACCCAGCCCAATGGCAGTGCGCCTCCGGGAGAAGCGCCGTCCGATATGTACCTGGGCAATGACCTGCTATGGACCGTCCTTTGGCCGGACGGGAGAGTTATCATGACCGAGGCAAACAACCGCGAACCGGATGGCTCCCTCGCCATGAAATGGGGCTGGTGGCGCGGTGTAAGTGGCCCACTCTCCATCGAGGGCCGCCGTCTCGATGCCGAAGCCGCTCCCTTGCGCGCCAATATTCCCAACGGGTATGGCGACTCCGGCTTCCAGGTCAGTGCATTGGTCTTCCCCACCACCGGCTGCTGGGAAGTGACTGGGCGCGTCGGTGACGCCTCGCTGACCTTCGTGACCGAGGTCGTCATGGCGAGCGGCCCTACGCCAGTCCCCATTCTCGCGCCAACATCCACGCCCCAGCCCGATTTACAGGTGTACGAACGTTTTGGAACCACCGTTTATCGCGCCGCAGAATTCCCAGATGCGCCCGCCGAAATGGGAATCTACACCCACACAGCCGACGGCCCTGTGACTATCGAAACTGCCCAGATGCTGGCCGCACGCTTTGGGGTGTCAGGCGAAGTCTATCGCAACACAACCGCCCTCGAATCGTCTGCGCCTTACATCGTAAGCGATGGGAAACAACGCTTGATTGTGTATGCCAACGGGCGTTTTACTTACTACCGCGATTACAGCGCGGCTGCTGCCGAAGCACCCGTCAACCTGGCGGTTGCCAAACTGGCAATTGCAAATTTCTTGCCACAACTTGGTTTCGATTTTGAATACCAGGTCGAGCCAAGCATTGGTATGGGAGCAGCCTGGTTCTGGGTGCGTCCCAAAGTATTGGAAGGCCATGTCATCCGGTTTGATGGTGGCCTGGCGCATGGATTCAGCGTCAAAATCGATGCGGACGGAAACGTGAGCGTCCTGGATGCCAACCTGCTGAACGTGGATGCGCAATCAGTGGGAAGTTTTGGCATCATCAGCGCCCAAGAAGCCTGGGAAAAATACTTACACTCTGGCCTGGGCGTGAAAGAGAGTTTCCGCAGTTCGCCAGGAGGGGAGCGTTTTTACTGGACACGCACCTATCCCGACGGACAGCCGACCACTATTTACGGAAACTTTAAGATTGACCAGGCTGTCGAGAACGGGAAGCCGCCCTTGATGATGATAGACAATTATACAATTTCTGGAAACACTGCCGGGCTGGAGTCGCTCGAGCCGTATTCCCTGGTAAAAGCGCAGGGACAGTTTGTTACCAGGGATGGTGTTCGCACTTTTATGGTGGAGGCCTGGGAACCCATTTCTCAAACCAGTTTCACCTACCTGGAGGGCAGCCTGCAACAGGATGGCGCACAAATCCGATTCCATTCCACTGTGGATGGCGCACAGTATCTCGTGCGCGACCTGCCCGCAGCATTGTCAATCCCGGCAGAGAATGTCAACATCCAGGGCGAGATTGCAGGCCAGGAATTGATTTGGAACAGCATCACTTACTACCCCAAAGGCGTCAGTAACATAGGCGGCGGCGGTGGTGGTGGGGATTTTGCCAAACTCAACCTGAGCGGCGCGCCGGTTGCTTGGCCCACGCCTGAGCCTCCCATCGACGTTACACCGGAATCGCTCATCGGACAACGCTTGGATGGAGTGCAAGGGACCCTGACAGTGAACATCTACCAAAAGCCGGATGGCAGCCAGCGCACTGAATATATCTTTTCGGAGTCAGAGAACTATTACGCGCTGACAGGGCCTAACCTGAACTCGTTGGACGCTTATCACAACCGCCCGCTCACCGTCTGGGGCGTTGTGACCGGTTATCAAACCCAATACCCAATCCCGATTGTGATGGTGGAACGATTCGAAATTCCCTTCCCTGACCTGGAATTCCAGGTACTGACCGGCACGCAGGAATTGGTCACGGTTGACGGACAGCAAGTCACCCTGTTCACCAGCCAGGATGGACAGGTGTACGCCCAGATTATGCCGAATGGCGCGCCTGACAACACGATACTCGGACGAGAAGGGGATACTGTATTCATGGAGGTTTTGGTTGTCCCCAATGAAAAGCTTGGCAATTACCCGGCCATGCGCGTTTTTAGCGGAGGGATGGCAACCAGCCCCAAAAACGGCCAACCGACGGAATTGGAGATTACCGCTGACCGGCCTTATGTGATGGAAGAACCACAGGTCTCCCAGTCCGTTGTCATTCCTACCCTGACCATCGAAACCATTGAACTGGCTTATTTCACCAGCGACCCGGCCTATGCCCAATCTTATCCCGCCGCCATGACCCCCTACATCCAACCCGTCTGGCGATTTTACGGCCATTACAGCGATGGCAGCGAAGTGGAGGTCCTGATACAGGCCTTAAAACAAGAATATCTCTATCCCGAACCCGCGCCATCGGTAGAACCGGGATAAATGCTATCGAAAGATTCACCTTACGCGAAGGCGGGCCATTGGCTCGCCCTTTGGTTGTAAAATAGAAATTACGAAAAAGGATGATACGAAACAAAAATTCCAGGAGTCTTCTATGCCCAAATATATCGCTGCCATTGACCAGGGAACCACCAGCACGCGCTGTATCCTGTTCAACCATGCGGGAAACATCGTCTCGGTCGAGCAGGAGGAACACCGCCAGATTTACCCCCAACCCGGCTGGGTAGAGCATGACGCGCTCGAAATTTGGGAGCGCACCCAACAGGTGATTCGCGGCGCGCTTGCCAAAGCAGAAGCCGAAGCCAGCGACGTGGCCGCCATCGGCATCACCAACCAACGCGAGACGACCCTCGTTTGGGAAAAGGCCACCGGACGGCCCATCTACAACGCCATCGTCTGGCAGGATACCCGTACCGATGTCCTTTGCAACCAACTGGCCGAATCCGGCGGGCAGGATAGATTGCGCGACAAAACCGGCCTGCCGCTGGCGACCTATTTCTCCGGGCCGAAAATCAAATGGATTCTCGATAACGTTCCCGGCGCGCGCGAACGCGCTCAAAAGGGCGAACTCTTGTTTGGCAACATGGATACCTGGCTCATCTGGAATCTGACCGGCGCGCACGTCACCGACGTAACCAACGCCAGCCGCACCCTGCTGATGAACCTGGTGACGCTCGATTGGGACGCCGACATTCTCGACCTGCTCGGCATCCCGCGCAAAATGCTGCCGCGCATTGCTTCCTCCTCCGAAGTCTATGGTCATGCCAAAGGCGCGCTGGGCGGCGTGCCGGTGGCAGGCGACCTGGGCGACCAGCAAGCCGCGCTCTTTGGGCAAACCTGCTACCAACCCGGCGAGGCCAAAAACACCTACGGTACAGGTTGTTTTATGCTCATGAACACCGGCGAGGTCCCTGTTCCATCCAAAGCCGGTCTGCTCACCACGCTTGGCTACAAAATTGGCCAGGCGAAGGCCGTTTACGCACTGGAAGGCTCCATTGCTATCACCGGCGCGCTCGTCCAGTGGTTGCGCGATAACCTGGGGCTGATTGAAAAATCGTCAGACGTGGAAACGCTCGCGCAAACAGTGGAAGACAGCGGCGGAATTTACTTCGTCCCGGCCTTTAGCGGGTTGTTTGCCCCTTACTGGCGCTCTGATGCACGCGGCGTTATCGTCGGCATGACCCGCTACGTCCATCGCGGTCACATTGCGCGCGCCGCACTCGAAGCCACCGCCTACCAAACCCGCGAAGTGCTGGATGCGATGGAAAAAGACTCCGGCGTACAACTGACCTCGCTCAAAGTAGATGGCGGCATGGTCTTTAACGAACTGCTGATGCAGTTCCAGGCTGACGTGCTGGGCGTGCCAGTCATCCGCCCCAAAGTGGCCGAAACGACCGCCCTGGGCGCGGCCTACGCCGCGGGGCTGGCGGTCGGCTTTTGGAGCAGTTTCGATGAATTGCGCGCCAACTGGGGCAAAGACAAAGCATGGACGCCACAGATGAGCGCCGACCGGCGCGAAGCGCTTTATGCGGGTTGGAAAAAAGCCGTGACACGAACGTTTGATTGGGTGTAAGAAAAAACGTCCCGAAGGTTTATAAACCTTCGGGACGTTTGATTTTACTGCGCTCCGGTATCGATATACCCGCGCAACACATCCTCCAGCACGCGGCGGGCATCTATCTGCTTGCCGGGGCTGAATAATTCAGAATTAATGTCGCTGAATGAGAGCGGGGCAGAAAAAGCGCGGCCTCCGTTCCCGGCGGCCAGTTCGGGGAAGGCCATCTTAAGCGCCTGTAAATAATCTGGCTGAAGAGTGACAACCCAGCCATTTACCTTTTTAGCCGGGCTCTGCGTTCCAATCATCAAGACACCCACGGTGGAAAGATACTGAAGCAGTTCTGGCGTATCCAACCCGGCCTGAATAAAGAGTGTATCCACCTTTTTCTGGATAACCAGAAAGTCAGCATAAGCATTGTATTCCGACGGTTTGGCATCGGCGGGGACTTCAATAAAAGCAGGGTAAGTATATTGGGTGTACCATCCAATCGGCAGGCAACGGCCACAATAATACGTGCGCCCGGTTGTAAAAGCCTGCTGGATGACGGGTGCTTCGGGCGAGTCCTTCTTGAGCATCGCGCCCACCTGGTAAAAATCTTCCGTCACCATGGCACCGATGTAGCCCGCCATAAACGCCACCTGGTCGGCGCGGATGGAGTCGCCCCCCAGAACGCTGACATTGCCACCCGGCTGGATTCCGGGAATGTTGACCGCCAGAAACTGCGTCTGCGGCGCGGCGGCAGCCAGGGAGGCCAGGCCAGGGTCAGGCGGCAGAGCAATCACAATTTTCAGGGCCGGTTCCAGGTCGGCCTGGTCGAGTTGGTTGCGCACCTGAAAGCGAAACCCTGCGCTCTGCGCCAGGTCATAGACAGCGGATTGATAGACTTGCGATTCTTGCTCGTTCAGGTCAGCGGGCAAGACCAGAATGACCAGCGGCGGAGCAACAGTAGGCGTGGGGCCGGCGGTCGGCTGGAGCGTAGCGGTCGGCTGGGGAACGGGGCTTGCCTCTGAGGAGGTGGGAGGCACAGTGGGTGTACATGCCGTGAGCAAGACCAGGAGAAACAGGAAAATGATTCGGACACGCACAGTTAAATTCTCCATCAAAAAGATTGGAGAGTATTTTACCTGATTAAACAGTTCATCCGGCAGTTCGACTGCCGGATGAGGAATGAGCAAATAGAAATTTACTTGCTGAGAACTTTGATGGCGCGCGGGCGGGCCGATTCGGCCTTGGGAAGGCGCAAGGTCAGCACGCCGTTTTCAATTTTGGCTTCGGCTTTTTCAGCATCGAGTTGAGCAGGCAGGCGCAGAGAACGACGGAAAGAACCAACAGGTAGTTCGCAAAGCAAGGCCTGGCCCTCATGTTGGCTGTATTCGCCCTCGATGGTCAGCATGTCTTCCACAATCTGAATGTTCAGGTCTTCGGCTTTCAGACCGGGAACGTAGGCGGTCAACAGGTAGGCTTCGTCCTGTTCACGGACATCGACAGGCAAAGCGCGCGGGACATCCACTTCGGCAGGGCGGACACTCCAACGGCGAACAGAGCGATAGGGGGCAGTAGTTATATAAAACATGGTTGGCTCTCCTTATTTGAATACCTTTATTTGACTTGATTGCTCTTATCTTATCGCCCCATCGTTGGAAAATTTGTAGAAGAAAGTCAATTTTTCGTTAAATGCTCGCAGGCGTTGTGTTAAATGAGCGGGTAGCAGCGATTATAATCGGCGCATGTCCAACCAAAGAGCCATCTTCGCGTTCGTCATTCTCGGCCTGTTGGGCGGGCTGGGATTTTACCTTTACCGCGAGTTCCGTTCAAGCGGGACGCGCGGCCTGACCGTTGGGAATTTCCTTCGTGACCCATCTGCTCAATCGGGGCTGGTCATCCAGGCTGGGACGCGTTGTGGCGACGCGCCTTTCCTCTTCCCCACCGACGGCATGGTTGGTTTTTTGTGGGACGATTCCTTCCGTCCTGGCCACCGCCATGCAGGCATTGACATTTTCGCCGGCACCCCGGCGGGCGTCACCCCCGTTTATGCTGCCTATCCCGGATATCTCACCCGTCAGTTAGACTGGAAATCATCGCTGATTGTGCGCGTTCCGAGCGACCCGCTCCAGACTGGACGGCAAATCTGGGTGTATTACACCCACCTGGCTGGGCCGGATGGCAATTCCTTCATCGCTGCCGATTTTCCGCCCGGCACCACCGAAAAATACGTCGAAGCCGGCACTCTGCTCGGCTATCAGGGCAATTATTCTGGCAGCCCTGGCAATCCAGTCGGCGTGCACTTGCACATTTCGATTGTCGAAGACGACGGCAAAGGCGGTTTCAAAAACGAACTCGAAATCGAAAATACCTATGACCCCTCGCCCTATTTCGGCCTTGAACTGAACGCCAACCGAATGCCAAATGGAATTCCAGTCTGTGAAAAACAGCCATGAACGATTTTTTTGAGAAGGTGGTCTTAATCACCGGCGCGGGCAGGGGAACTGGCCGCGCCCTGGCACATAAACTCGCCGCGCGCGGAGCAAGGATTGCCGTTAACGACATCTCGCCATTGAATGTCGAACCGGCTGTAGAAGAAATCCTCGCCGCTGGCGGGCAGGCTCGCGCTTATGTGCATGATGTCGCCAAAAAAGTGGCCGTCCAGGCGATGGTCAACCAGGTGATAGATGACTTTGGCCGCATCGATGCGCTGGTCAATTGCGCCAACGTCCAGCCGCTTGCGCCTCTGCTCGACCTTGATGAGTGGGACCTGCACCGCGTTTTCGAGGTCAACGCCATCGGTACGCTTCTCATGATGCAATCAGTGGGGCGCGTTATGCGTCAGGCAGGGGGCGGGGTCATCGTCAACGTGGTACAACTCCCGGTGGATGCGCCCGCTTCTTACCTCGCCAGCCGAGGCGGGATAGCCGCCCTCAGTCAGCGCGCCGACGAAGAATGGAAGCCCTACCGGATTCGCGTCTTCTGCGTCAGTGAGAATGACTCCCCCTCTGCCGTTTTGCGCCTGCTCGACAACATCTGGGTATCTTAAAATAAAACCCTCGCCCAATGAAAGCGAGGGTTTTTGATTTCTCAGGTGGACCTGAGGGGATTCGAACCCCTGGCCTCCTCAGTGCGATTGAGGCGCGCTCCCAACTGCGCTACAGGCCCACAACGAGCGAAAAGTATTCTAACTGACGGGCGGACGAATGTCAAGCAAAAAACAGGCACAGGTGGTATATTTCGGCCATGCGCCTGCTCTTCGTGGCCGATGGCCGCTCTCCCATTGCCCTGAACTGGATTCGGTACTTCGTCGAACGCGGCGATGACGTGTACCTGGCATCCACCTTTGCCTGCCGTCCTGAATTGCCTTTAAGCGGGATAGAAATTGTGCCGGTTGCCTTCTCTGGCATGAAGACTGCTCCCGAAGCAGGTTCGCCGCCCAGACGTGGGATGTGGGGCGCTTCGACCCTGAAATTGCGTACCGCGCTTCGGCAATGGCTTGGCCCGCTGACGATTTTCCGCGCCTCCCGCCAATTGCGCCGCTTCATCGAGCAGGTCCAACCCGACCTGGTTCACGCCATGCGGATTCCTTACGAGGGCATGTTGGCTGCCGATGCGATTGGCCGGGCCCCGCTGGTCGTTTCCGTGTGGGGCAACGACTTCACCCTTCATGCTCCCGCCACCCCGTTGATGCGCCACTACACCGAATGGACTCTCCAGGTGGCCGATGCCCTGCACGCTGACTGTCAGCGCGACATCCGGCTGGGCAAACAAATGGGATTCGACCCCCGCCGTCCGACCCTGGTCACGCCGGGGAATGGGGGAATCCGAATGGAGGTGTTTTACCCCCCCCAAGCGCCGCAAACGATTCCGCTGGTGGTCAACCCGCGCGGGTTCCGGGCCTATGTGCGCAACGATGCGTTTTTCGCCGCCATCCCGCAGGTGCTGGAGGAACGCCCCGATGCGCGCTTTGCCTGCGCGAGCATGGCCGGGGCGAGAGAGGCTGTCGAAACGGTGGCGCGGCTGAGGCTGGAATCAGCCGTAGAATTGCTTCCGGCGCGGCCCCACGCCCAAATGGCGGAACTTTTCCGCGCAGCGCAGGTTGTCGTCTCGCCATCCACCCATGACGGAACGCCCAACACCCTGCTGGAGGCTATGGCCTGTGGCTGTTTCCCAGTGGCAGGCGACCTGGATTCCATCCGCGAGTGGATTAAGCCGGGTGAAAACGGCCTGCTGGTAGACCCCAGCGACCCGCATGCGCTGGCGGCGGCTATCCTGCGCGGATTAAACGACTCCGCCCTGCGCCGACAAGCCGCCGAGAAAAACGCGGCCCTCATTGCAGAGCGGGCGGAATATGCGCGCAATATGGCGCGGGTGGTTGAGTTTTACCAAAAACTAATCTGACGCGGTGGAGGAGCGCGGGGCGCGCAGTTCGGCCAGTTGTTTTTCCAGTTCCTGGCGGCGCGCTGCGGCGGCGGACTTGATTTCGCCGAGGAAATTATCTGACCGGGCGCGCAGGTCATGGCGCAGTTTTTCGCCAGTGGAAGGGGCAAACAACAGAGCCAGGGTGGAGCCAACCAACCAGCCAACGAATAATCCAATTAAGAAACCAAAGATGCTTCGCATACGCTCTCCTTTCTGGTAACGACAAATCAGTTTCGTCAACAGATTATAACCGCTTTGTCATTCACCCATCCGCGTTAATTTTCAGCAGGTGGAGCGGCGGGGCCGTAATCCAGCACTTTGCGGACGCCGGTGGCGTCTTCGGGCGGGCCAATGATGCCCTTTTCTTCGAGGGCGTCCACCAGGCGGGCGGCGCGGGTGTAGCCGATGCGCAGTTTGCGTTGCAGCATGGAGACCGAGGCGCGGCCTTCGCGGCGCACCAGGTCCATTGCTTCGGTGTAAAGCGGGTCGCCTTGCTCGGCGGCGGTGATGTCTTCATCGAACAGAGGAACCTGTTTGAGTGGGGCGTTCAGGGCCGCTGCATCTACCGGGCCGCCGGAGGGAATGGGCATGCCCTGGGTGTTTTGCGCCCGCCAGAAATCGGTCAGGCGGTGGATTTCACCATCGGATACGAAAACGCCCTGCAATCGGACAGGCGCCGGGGCATCGGGCGATTGATAGAGCATGTCGCCGCGCCCAAGCAGACGTTCGGCGCCGGGCTGGTCGAGGATGACGCGGCTATCGGTATTGGATGCGACTGCAAAGGCGATGCGCGCCGGGAAGTTGGCTTTAATCAGGCCAGTGACAACATCCACCGAGGGGCGCTGGGTGGCGAGAATCATGTGGATGCCGGTGGCGCGCGCCAGTTGCGCCAGGCGGGTGATGGAGCGCTCGGTTTCATCGGGGGCAATCATCATCAGGTCGGCCAGTTCATCAATGACGATGACCAGGTAGGGCAGTTTTTTCTGCCCTTGTGCTTTCATGCGGGCGTTGTAGTCGGTGATGTTGCGCGCTCCGGCCTGCGCAAAGGCGTGATAGCGGCGGTCCATTTCGCGGGTCATCCATTGCAACGCGCCCAAAACGCGGTCCATTTCGACGACAACCGGCGCGAGCAGGTGCGGGATGCCGTTGTAGCCAGTGAGTTCGACTCGTTTGGGGTCCACAAGCACCAGGCGCAGGTCATCGGGGGTGTTGTAGAGCAGCATACAGGTCAGGATGGCGTTAACGCAGACCGATTTACCAGAGCCGGTCGTGCCAGCAATGAGCAGATGCGGCATGGCGGTAATTTCCGCACCGACCGGGTGACCGGAGACATCGCGGCCAAGCGCAAAGGAGAGTGGTTTGCGCGAGCGGGTGAAGGCGTCAGATTCCAGGATTTCGCGCAGGGTAACGAGGGTCATCTCGTCGTTGGGGACTTCAATGCCGACGTAACTGCGGCCAGGAACCGGGGCCTGAATGCGGATGCGCGGGGCGGCCAGGGCCAGAGCAATGTCATCGGCCAGCGAGACAATTTTGCTGACACGGACGCGGGTGCGCCCATGCCTGGACTCGATGAAGAGCGGTTCGACGCCAAATTGGGTGATGGTGGGGCCGCGATTGATTTCGACCACCTGGGCGGGCGCGCCAAAGGATGCCAGGGTTTCCTCAATGAGCCGGGCGCGCTGTTCTACAAATTCTTCGTTAACCGAGGCGGCGTTGCCGGGCTGGAGGATTTCTTTCAGGTTGGGTAACTGCCACTCGACCTGCCGCCCAACCGTTGTAATCGGCGTTGCAGTTGGGGGCTGGGGATTGGCCTGAATTGGAGGATGCGCAAGAGCGGCGGGGTCACGATTGAGCGGGGTGAAGCCGTTTTCAACAGGAGCAGGATGCGGGGAATCTGTTCCGGCTAGATTCTTTTGGGGCCGGGAGAATATCATCGTCCAGAATCTCCCCAGGGCGTCGAACAAAGGCTTCAATTTTCCTAATAGTTCTGGAACGGTTACGTCGAAAGCCAGGGTGAGGCCAATAAGCAGGAGGGCAAGCAAGGCAACGACCATCCCGCCCAGGCCGAGGTAGGTATTGAGCAGGTGGTGGAGCGCGCCGCCAAACCAGCCGCCATCTCCAGTGATGGCTTCGATGATGGTTTGAACGAGGATAAAAAGCAGCACGAAGCCAGTGACGCGCTCAACCGAGACGGGCGGGACGCGCTCGATTTTGCGCAGTACCAGCCAGCCGCCAAACAGGATAAGCGCCAGCCACAGAACGTAAACGCCGTTGCCAAAAGGGAATTTGAAGAGCGTCAGCAGGCCGCCGGTAAGTTCGCTTTGGGTGGAGGAGAGCAGGGTTAGCCCCATGAGCAGACCGCTCAATGCCAGGAAGATGCCGAGGATGTCTAGTTTTCGGTCGGTGGAGATGTTGAAGAGCGGGGGGAGGGGCGCGGCGGCAGGAGCAGGTGAAGGCGAGGAGGCAGGTTTCGAGTCTTTTTTGCCTGCCGGGATTTTAGGAGCAGATTTGGCCGCAGAGGGCGCTTTTGCAGGCGGTTTTTTTTCGTCTCTTTTAGGGGCGGGTTTGCCTTTAGCAGATGGGGATTTCTGGAATGGGAGTTTGAGGGGCATAAGGGGAACGGATTATGAAGTGGAGCGGACAACGGATGAAGCGGAGCGGACAACGGATGAAGCGGAGTGGACAACGGATGAAGCGGAGCGGACAACGGATGAAGCGGAGTGGACAACGGACGAAGCGGAGTGGACAACGGACGAAGCGGAGTGGACAACGGACGAA